>Ga0306923_10000258_pt1 | contig 39907 bp, 35 predicted proteins | sample sta12Can44000108_FD_203841 | JGI IMG/M metagenome (GOLD analysis project Ga0306923, IMG submission 203841) | Lab enrichment of tropical soil microbial communities from Luquillo Experimental Forest, Puerto Rico - statanox.12C.anox.44.000.108 (v2)... | ecosystem: Environmental > Terrestrial >... | reverse complement strand
CGAGCCGTGCCGTCCCTGCGTGGCACACCGCGACCGCTCCGTCGAGCCAGGCGCTGACCTCGGGCGCGGCGTTCACCGACTCGCAGCTGGCCGAGAGCACCTCCTCGACCAGCGCCCACTCCGCGTCGAACTCGGCCGGCGCGACCGAGAGCGGCCAGCGCACGAGGCCCGACAGGCCGCGCCACACCTCTGTCGGCTGCCCGCCGGCCGCCAGGAGCTCGCCGGCGCGCGCGAAGAAGGGGCCGAGCACGCCGTCCAGGAGCCCGGGGAACACGTCCGAGCGCGCCGCGGTGCGGGCGAGCCGCCAGATGCGGACGAGCTCTTCGCTTTGCTGCTCCAGGAAGAGCCCGACGTGGGCCGGTCCGAGTCGCGTCACGCGGCGGCTCCGAGCAGCCACGCCATCGCCTCGCCCGCCTCGCGCTCGAGCGACGGCAGCGCCTCGGTGAAGAGGTGGCTCGCGCCGTCGACGACGGTCAGCCGGCGGGGCCCGGCCGCGCCCTGCAGCGCGCCCTCGATCTGGGCCGGGAGCGCGAACTCGTCGCGCTCCGCCTGCACCACCGCCACCGGCTTGGGACAGGTGCGGGCGACCTCGGCGACGCCCTCGCGGAGCGAGAGCGCGAGCCCCGCGCAGAGGATGCCGGGCACCGCCTCGTCCCCGCACCCGGCCTCGAGCGCCATCCAAGCGCCGAACGAGAAGCCGCACGCCCAGCGCGTCAGCGCCGGCTGCTCGGCCGCGAGCCAGGCCAGCGCGGCGCGCACGTCCTCCACCTCGCCGCGGCCCTCGTCGTGTTCGCCGGCGGAGAGTCCGACGCCGCGGAAGTTGAAGCGCAGCGTGGCGCCGCCCTGGGCGCGCACGGCCCGCGCGAGGCGGTAGGTCGCGTGGTTGTGGAGGGTGCCGCCGAAACGCGGGTGCGGGTGGCAGACCACCGCCGCGAACCGTGGCGACGGCGGCGCCTCGTACAGCGCCTCCAGCCGTCCCGCGGGTCCGTGGAGGTCGACTTGCACGATCCCTTACCCGGCGCCGAGGAGGGCGTCGAAGAGCTTCTTGCCGTCGGCGCTGCCCAGGATCCCCTCGCTCGCGCGCTCCGGGTGCGGCATGAGGCCGACCACGTTCATGCGGGGGCCGCCCGCCACGCCGGCGATGTCGCGCGCGGCGCCGTTGGGAGCGCCGCCCACGTACCGGAACACCACCTGGCCCTCGCCCTCCAGCCGATCGAGGGTGGCGTCGTCGGCGAAGTAGTTGCCGTCGCCGTGCGCGACGGGCACGCGCAGCCGCTCGCCGCGCAGGCCCGCGGTGAGCGGGGTGTCGCCGCCCTGGACCTCGATGAGCACGTCCTGGCAGACGAAGTGGAGCGAGGCGTTGCGCAGGAGCGCGCCGGGCAGGAGCCCCACCTCGCACAGGATCTGGAAGCCGTTGCAGATGCCGATCACCGGTCCGCCGCCGCGGGCGTAGCCGACGACGTCCTCCATGACCGGCGAGAAGCGCGCCAGCGCGCCGCAGCGCAGGTAGTCGCCGTAGCTGAACCCGCCCGGCAGCATGACCGCGTCGAGCCCCGCCGGCAGCCGGTCCTTGTGCCAGACGTACTGCGCGTCGGCGCCGCAGACGTGCTTCACCACGTGGTACAGGTCGTGGTCGCAGTTCGAGCCGGGGAAGGTGACGATCCCGATCTTCATGGCTTCGCCGCCGGGGCGTCCTCGAACCGGTAGTCCTCGATGACGGTGTTGGCGAGCAGGCGGCGGCACATCTCGTCGAGCCGCTTTCGTCCGTCGGCGGCGCTCTCGCCGTCCGCCAGCTCGACCTCGATGTACTTGCCGAGCCGGACGCCCTGCACCTCGCCGTAGCCCAGCGTGCGCAGCGCCCGCCCGACCGCCGACCCCTGGGGATCGAGCACGCCCTTCTTCAGCGTCACGTAGACCCGGACCGTCTTCGCCATGCCCGGCTTTATAACAGATCGACCCGGCGCCGCCGCGACCAACGCCGCGCGATCAGCGCAGCGCCGCCATCGCCTGCCGCAGCGCCGACCCGAGCTTCAGCTGGCGCCCGTGCCGGGCCACCTCGGCCACCGCCAGGGCCACGTACGCCCAGGCGACGAGGAGGTGCGACTCGATGGGCGGCAGGTCGAAGCCGCCGTGCGCCGGCCCGATGCGGGGCAGGTCGATGGGCCCCTTGTAGAAGAACTGGAGCACGAAGAGCGCCAGCATGACGAGCGCGTTCGTCCGTGTGAAGTAGAGCTTCGTCAGGCAGGCCACGCCGAACAGGGTGGTGGCGAAGGAGAGGAAGATCTCGGTCCGGTGGAGTGGGTCCATGGGGATGGCGGACGGCACCCCCACCGACAGCGAGAAGGCGATGGGGATCATCGCCACCAGCGCCGTGTACTGGTTCACCGTCGAGCTGACCATGTTGAGGAGCGCCATGGGGGCGAGCTTCACCGTGCGTGACCAGTAGATGGCCGTGACCTTCTCCGGGAACTCGGTCAGGAAGGGCGCCACCCACTGCACGAAGGCGAACTGGGAGACGCCTACCGCGATCGCGACCTCCTTCATCGACTCGAGGAATGGGTGGGCCACGCCCCACATCACGATGCCGCCCAGCCCGAACAGCGAGAGGAGCACCACCCCGCGCACGATCGTCGGCCGCAGGTCGACGAGCAGGCGCGGCGGGGCGAGCAGCTCCTCCTTCTCCTCCTCCTCCTCGGCAGGGAGCCGCGACAGGATCCACAGGTAGAGCACGAAGGCGCCGCCCAGCACGACCGAGTCGAGCAGCGTGAGCTTCCCGCGCCAGAGGACGACGAGGTACCAGCTCGACGCCGCGAGCAGCGCCACGACCTCCACCACGTGCTCAGGCCGAAGCCGCAGCGCGTCGAGCGGGCGGCCGTGCTTGCGCCGGTGGAAATAGTCGGTGACGAAGAAGATGAGCGGCCACCCGAAGCCGGTGAGGAGCCGGTTCGAGCCGGAGGCGTTCGCGAAGACGAGGTCGACGCGGCCGTCGCGCCCCGCCTGCCAGGCGATGACCGCCTCGACCATGAACTCGGGCACGACCTGCAGGAGCGCGATGAAGGCGACCGCCAGCCCTTGCGAGACGAAGAACTGCGCTGCCTCGGCGCCCCAGGAGATGAGGAGCGCCGCCGCGATCACCGCGCCGAAGCAGAGGGCCGCGGTGGGACCTGGCGTGAAGGGCAGCGTGCGGACGAGCCAGGTCGCGGCCGCCGCGAACACCGCCAGCCCTGCGATGAGCGAGCCGGTTGAGGCGCGGTGAGGGGGCATCGGCGCGAAGTAGCACGCGAGCCTCCGCCCGGCAACGGCGGCGCACGAATGCCGTCGCCCTTCGATTTCGGCGCTGCGCGCCTACGCTCAGGGCGAACGGGAAGGGTACGGAAGGCGGCAACAATGAGTGTTCGCCGCGTATCGAGGATGAGACCCTGGAGTGGGTGGGCACATGTTGTCGCGAGTTCTCCGCTCAGGCTGAGCGTGGCCGCGCGAAGCGCGGCGAAGTCGAAGCGGGCACAGCGCGGAGCCTGTCTTGAGCGTAGGCGCGGAGCGGCCGGAGTCGAAGGGGGCTCAGGGCGAGCGGAAGATGACACCCCGGGCGAAGGGTGCGCGAACGGAGGGTGCCCGGACGGTTTCGACCGGCCGTGCTAGGTTCGCGGGGGATGGAACTCGTCCTCGCCCTCGCGGGTGTGGCGCTCGCGCTGCTCCTGGTCCGGTCGCTCGTGGCGGCGCTCGAGGCGGCCCTGGTGGTGGTGGGCCTGCCGCGAGCGCAGGCGCTGGCGCAGGAGAAGGGGACGCGCCAGGCGCGCGCGCTCGCGACGCTGCTCGAGGATCGCGAGGAGACCGCCGCGCTGGTCCGCGCGCTCGACGCGCTCTCCGCGCTCGGAGCCGGCGCCGCGGCGGCGCTGCTGGGGTGGCGCGCGCTGCCGCCGGCCCCGGCGCTGGGCGCGGGGCTCCTGCTCCTCCTCGCGGCCTTCGTCTCCATCGTCATCTCGGCGGCGGCGCGGGCCGCGGGTGCGGTCCACGGCGAGGCGGTGGCACTAGCGCTGTCGCGGCCGGCGCGCGCGCTCACCCGCGCCTTCCGCCCGATCGCCCGCGGCGCGAGCGCCCTGGCGCGCCCTCTCGCCGGCCGGCCGGGTGCGTTCGCGCTGCCGCAGCCCCCGCTGGAGGAGATGGAGCGGGCGCTCACCGAGTGGGCGCGCACCCGCGGGACCCCGTCCGACCAGGCGACGAGCGAGCTCATCCAGGCGGTGTTCGAGTTCCGCGAGAAGGTCGCGCGCGACGTCATGGTGACGCGGACCGAGGTGGTCGCGATCGACGTCGAGACGCCGGTGCAGGAGCTGCTGCGGCTCCTGGCCGAGGAGGGCCACTCCCGGCTGCCCGTGTACCGCGAGAGCCTCGATCACATCGTCGGGACGCTGCACGCGCGCGACATCGTCCCGCTCATGCAGCACCCGGAGCTCATCGTCCTGCGCGACCTCATCCGGCCGCCGCACTTCGTGCCGTGGTCGAAGCCGGTCGATCAGCTCCTGCGGGAGATGCAGAAGCGCCACATCCACATGGCCGTCGTCGTCGACGAGTACGGCGGGGTGATGGGCATCTGCACGCTGGAGGACGTGCTGGAGGAGATCGTCGGCGAGATCGGCGACGAGTTCGAGGTGGAGAAGGGCAAGGGCGTCGAGGCGCATCCCGACGGGACATACACGGTGCGCGCGGAGGTCCCCGTCGAGGACTTCAACCGGCTGGCCGGCGGCTCGCTCCCCGAGGACGCCGAGTACGAGACGGTGGGGGGCTTCCTGAACGCGCTGGCGGGCGCGATCCCGGCCGCCGGCGACCGGTTCTTCCACCGCGGCTGGCTCTTCACCGTGAGCGAGGCGACGCCGCGGAAGGTGCTGAAGGTCCGCGCCGCCCGCGTCAAGCGCCAGGGCGAGCGCGAGGGCATGCCCCGGCCGCGGTGAACCGCGGTCCCATCCGTGCCAGGCCGCTGCGCCGCAGCGGTCCTATCGTTTACGGATGGACGAGCGGGTGAAGCCCGGCATGACGGTGTTCGACGCCGACGGGAAGCGGCTCGGGAAGGTGACGCGCTGCGACCCCGAAGGGATCGAGGTCGTGCGCGGCTTCTGGAGCCCGTTCGATTGGGTGATCCGCTGGGATGAGGTCCTCGACGTCGAGGACGGGCGGGTGCGCGTCGCGCGCGGCGACGACGAGCTGCTCGCGCTCGCGGAGGGTGGGATGCCCGAGAGCTGGAGGCGCGGCACGCCGCCGCTCGTGGCGCCGCCGCCCCGCCCGCCGAGCGGCTACGCGCCGGCGGGAGCGCCCGCGCCGGGGCTCGGTCCCACGCCGGCCATGGACCCGCGAGGCTAGTCGCCTGCCTCAGAAGCGCAGCGACGGGGGTGGCAAGCCCCGCCCCACGGCCGTCCCGCGCCGCGTTGCGGCCAACACCGACGCACCTGCCTACCGTTCGGGAGAGGAGGTCACACGCGCATGATCGACAGAAAGCGCCTGCGGAAGGGAATGACCGTCCACAGTGCCGACGGCCACAAGCTCGGCAAGGTGATCGAGCTCGACGCGAACACCTTCGTCATCGAGAAGGGGCACTTCTTCCCGAAGGACTTTGTGGCCCGGTACGAGGACGTGGCGGACGTGCTGGCGGACGACGTCCGCCTGACGCGCGGCCGCGAAGCGCTGGCGGAGATCGGCGGGACGTTCGGTGAAGACGCCTTCTCCGGAGCCTCCAGCGCGATGGGGCCGGGCGGCGGGTTCGAGACCGCGCCGGCGGAGGAGGACGTCGAGCTGGAGGAGCGGCTCCGGAGGGATCGCGCTGCCGAGCGGCAGAGGGAGCGCGCCGCCGAGCAACGCGCCGCCGCCGATGAGCTCACCGGTGAGGACATCCAGCGCTCGATCGAGGAGGGCGGTGGAGAGGCGGACTACGGCGAGGATCCCGGAACGCTCGTACCGCACCGCCGCGAACCGGAGGAGTAGCCGGACCCGCGGCGAGAGGGGCGGGGGAGAGGGGCATTCACGCGTGGTGTAACGGTCACCCCTCGCCTCGCGCAGAGGGGAGAGGGGAGAGGGGAGGGGGAGAGGGGCAGTGCTATGGTTGCCCCCTCATGACCGACGCTCCCCCGACCCCTGCGCCGGGCCGTGGCTATCGCTGGCTCGTGCTGCTCGCCTGCAGCGGCGCGATGTTCGGCAACTACTACGTCTTCGACGCGCTGTACCCGGTCACGCCGCTGCTGGAGAAGGCGTTCGGCTTCACCGGCGAGCAGGTCGGGCTGCTCGACACCGCCTACAACGTGGCGGCGCTCCTCACGCTCGTCGGGGGCGGCGTCCTCATCGACCGGCTCGGCACCGCCCGCTCGGCGGTGCTCTTCGGCGCCATCGGCGCGGCCGGGAGCGTGCTCATCGCGCTCCTGCCGGCGCTCTTCCCGGGCGCCGCGGCGGCCGGGATGATGGTGGGGCGCTTCGTGCTCGGCGTGGGGAGCGAGTCCTTCATCGTCGCCGCCACGACGGTGGTCGGGCGCTGGTTCAAGGGGCGCGAGATCTCGTTCGCGCTCGCCATCCAGCTCCTCGTCGCGCGCCTGGGCTCCTACGCCGCCGACTGGTCTCCGAACCTCCGCTCCCTCTTCGCGTCGTGGCAGCCGCCGCTGATCCTCGCCGCGGCGCTCGGAGGCGTCTGGTTCCTCCTCGCCGCCGTCTACGCCGCGCTCGAGACGCGCGCGGCGCGCCGGGGGCACGTCGCGCGCGCCGGCGCCACCGACAAGCTCGCCCTCTCGGATCTGGTCCGCTTCGACCGCGCCTACTGGTGGGTGGTCGGCCTGTGCGTCGCGTTCTACGCCACCATCTTCCCGTTCCGCACCTTCGCGAACCTGTTCCTGACCGACTTCCACGGCGTGTCGAACGACACGGCTGGACGGCTCAAGAGCGTGCTCCCGCTGCTCTCCATGATCGGCATGCCGATCTTCGGCCTCGTCGCCGATCGCGTCGGCAAGCGGGCGCTGCTCATGGCGATCGGCTCGGCGCTGCTCGTGCCGCCGTTCCTGCTCATGGGCTACACGCACCTGCCGCTCGAGCTCTCCATGGCGATGCTCGGGCTCGCCTTCGCGCTCGTCCCCGCGGTGCTGTGGCCGGCCGTCACGTACCTCGTCCCCGATGGGCGGCTCGGCTCGGCGTACGCGCTCATGACGTTCTGCCAGCAGGTCGGCTGGGCGGCGATGAGCTGGGGGATGGGGAGGGTGAAGGATGGCACCGGCGCGAGCGCGGCCCACCCCGCCGGCTGGCTGCCGGTGATGTGGATGCTCGCGGCGCTCGCCTGCGCGGGGTTCGTCTTCTCGTTCCTGCTCTGGCGCTCCGAGCGCGGCGGCCGCGGCCACGGCCTCGAGCGCGCCCACGTCGACGCCAAGGCCGCCTGACGAGCGGGGGCACGCCCCTCCCTCCCTCCAGCGGGCGTTTGCCTTTTCGATCCTGCTTCCGTATGCTTCCGATATCTCAGGCAAGATCTCGGGATCATTCGGCGATCCCGGGCCGAGGCGCGGCGGGCGCCGGGCGGGGCGTGGGGCGGACGGAGGCCGGGTGAGCGGGAGTCCCGAGGAGCTGCTCAGGAGCGCTCTCGAGAAGGTCATCTTCTTCGAGTGCCGGGTGGCGAGCCTGGAGCACGAGCTCGAGGCGGCGCGCGCTACCGCGGCGCGGGCGCGGGACGAGGCCGGCGCGGCGCGGCGGCGCGAGAGCGAGCTCGAGGCGCAGCTGGCGCAGCTCAAGGGCGCGCAGGCGGTCGGCGCGGCCCAGAGCAGCGAGCTCGCCGAGCGCGTCCGGCTGCTCGAGGCGGAGCGCGAGCGCTTCCTGTCCGGAATGGTCGAGAGCGCGCGCGTCGCGGGCGCGCCCGCCGGCGACGGCGACGAGGCGGGCGACGCCTCGGAGCTGGCGGGGTTCATCGCGGAGCTCAGGGCGGAGATCGAGGTGCTGCGGGCGTGGAAGCGCGAGGCGGAGGCGGCGGGGTATGGGCCGAACGCGACCGCGACCGCGAACACGACCGCGTCCCCTTCCGCGACCGCGACCGCGTCCTCTTCCGTGAGCACGACCGCGTCCCCTTCCGTTCGCCCTGAGCGTAGCGTCGCCGAAGGCGACGCGAAGTCGAAGGGCGAAGCGTTCACTGTGCGTGAGGCGAGCGTCGTTCACCCTCCCCCCGCCGCAGCGGGGGGAGGGCCGGGGAGAGGGGTGGTGGCCATTTCGGCCATGGCGACCGCTTTCGAGCAGTCCGGCCGCATCACCGTCTCGCACGCCGAGGCGCGCGCGCTGCCCCGCTTCTCCACCCGCTCCGAGCGCGCCCTCTACGAGTCGTGCCTCGACGACCTCGGTGCGCGCGACCCGTCGGTCCGCCGCCGCGCGGCCGACGGCCTGCGCGCGCTCGGCTCGCGCGGCGCCGCCCCGCTCGTCGCGGCCGCTCTCGGGCGCGAGGCGGACGCCGACGTCAAGGCCGCGCTGCTCGGCGCGCTCGGCGCGCTCGCGGAGGCGAACGCCTGCGATCTCGCCATCCGCGAGCTCGCCGACCCGCGGCCGCCGGTGCGGGCGGCGGCGCTCGACGCGGCGAGCGCGCTCGCCGGCCCCGCCGCCATCCCCGCCCTGGCCGGAGCGCTCGCCGACGCGAGCCCGCTCGTCCGCCGGCGCGCGGTGGTGCTGCTCGGCTTCGCGCGAGGAGAGGCCGCTGACGACGCGCTGGCGGGCGCGCTCGCGGACCGCGACGCCGGCGTGGCGCGCGCCGCGGCCGCGGCGCTGGCCGGCCGCCCCAGCCCCCGCGCCCAAGGCGCGCTGGCGCGCGCGCTCGAGCACCGGGAGCCGGCGGTGCGCCGCGCCGCCGCGCTCGCCACGGCGCGCTGGTCGGGGGAGGCGGTGGATACATCCGCGCCCGAGGCCGAGCGACGCCGTGCGGCGCGCCGCATCGCGGAGAAGCTGCTCGAGGTGGGTGGGGACGAGTTGAGGAGCGCGGTGACGAAGGTGCCCGTGGCAGCGGCCCCCCCTCCTCGTCCCTCTCCCCCGGTGGGGGAGAGGGTGAAGGTTTTCTCCTCCTCTCCCTCGGGGGAGAGGGTGAAGACCGCCCAGCGCGCACCCCGAGTTCCGTCCCCCTCTCCCTTCATCGCCGGGAGTGCGCCACGCGTTTCGTCCCCCTCTCCCTCCCAGGGAGAGGGCAGGGGAGAGGGTCGGCGTCCCGCGGCCGCGGCGCCGAAGACCACGGTCGCCGTCGCCGCCCTGTCCGCCGACCCCGCGCTCGCCACGGCCGCGCTGGCCGAGGTGCGGGCGGCGCTGCGCGGCCGCACCGCGGAGGAGCTCTGCGCCACGCTCGGCTCGGAGCGGGTGACGGTCGAATCCACCTTGCGCGCGCTCGTGGCGCAAGGGCAGCTGGTTGCGCGCGGGCCGCGCTTCTTCATGAGCTAGGAGACGCGCATGGAGAACATCCGCTACTCGCCCAAGCGCCTCGCCGAGATCCTCGGCGTCCCCGCGAAGCAGGTCGCCGTGGCGATCGGGAAGCGCGACGGCTACGGCCCGGCCGACCTGGCGCAGGCGCGCCACGCGCTGCACCGCGTCCCCGCTCCCCGCGCGCGCCGGGTGCAGCTCTTCCTCAACTTCAAGGGCGGCACCGGCAAGACCAGCCTCTCCTCCTCGTACGCGTACCGCCTCGCCGAGCGCGGGCACCGCGTGCTCATGATCGACCTCGACAGCCAGGGGCACGCCACGAAGTGCCTGGGCAAGGAGGGGGGGAGCTTCCCGCGGACGCTGCACGACGTGCTCATCCGGAAGACGCCCATCGACGAGGTGACGATCGCGACCGGGATGCCCGGCCTGTCGGTCGTCCCGTCGAACCTCGCCATGAGCACCATCGACCTCGCGCTCATGCCTCTCGCCGGCCGCGAGTTCCGGCTGCGCAAGGCGCTCGAGGACGTGAAGACCAAGTACGACTTCGTGGTCATGGACGCGCCGCCGTCGTTCGGGCTCCTGAACCTCAACGCGCTCATGGCGGCCGACGACCTCGTCATCCCGGTGCTGGCCGACTTCCTCTCCTACGACGGCCTGAGGCTCCTCTTCGAGACGGTGCAGGGCCTCGAGGACGACCTCTCGCACCAGCTCGAGCACATCTTCATCGTCGTGAACGCCTACAACCAGACGTTCAAGATCGCGCGCGAGGCGCTCGGCGCGCTGCGCGAGCACTACGCCGACTACCTGCTCGAGAGCGTGGTGCGGCAGTGCACGAAGTTCGCGCAGGCGTCGAGCGAGGGCTGCCCCATCTTCGCCTTCGACCCGGAGTCGAAGGGGGCGAGCGATCTGGAGGCGGTCCTGAACGAGATCCAGGACCGGGTGAACGCGACGGCGCACGCCGGCGCTGCAGGAGCTGCGACATGAGGAAGGCCTTCGACGCCAATGTCCCCAAGTTCAGGCCACGGCTGAGGAACGCCGTCGCGGCGACCGAGCTGCAGGAGGCGGCGCAGGCGGCCGAGCCGGAGGTGGCGCAGGGGGAGGAAGCAGCGGAGATCGAGACCGCGATGGCGACCTCGACTCCGAACGCGACCGCGAGCACGGCTGCGACCGCGGCCGCGACTACGACCGCGATTGGCGAGGCGACCGCGACCACCCATGGTGAGGTGACCGTGCCCCCTTCCGTTCGTCCTGAGCGTAGCGTCGCCGCAGGCGACGCGGAGTCGAAGGACGAACGCGAGCCCGAGGATTACGCCGAGGTCGCTCTTGGCGGGGGACAAGCCCCCGCCCTACAGAGCGGTAGGGGCCCTGCCCCGCAGGGCAGCAGCGGAGAAGATCCTGCCCTACAGGGCGGCGGCGGACAGGTGACCGCGGCGCAGGGCGCCTCGCCTCAGCCCTCCCTCTCCTTCGACGAGTCCCCCGACGTCCACTCCCGCCGGGAGCGCCTGCTGGCCGTGAAGCGCAAGGTGGCCGCGGCGGCGCGGCCGGCGCCGCCCATGCCGGCGCTGCCGGAGACGCCGGCGCGCGCCGGGGAGAGCGCGCTCGCGCTCGTGAAGGACCTCGAGGCGCAGCTCACCCGCGCCCGCGAGGTGGAGACCGCGCTGCGCCTGGACCTCGACGACGCGCGCGCCGAGCTCGCCCGCGGCGCCACCGAGGGGCGCCGGGCCGCCGAGCGGCTCGCCACCGTCGAGCAGCAAGTCGAGGAGAAGCGCGCCGTCCTGGAGGAGATGCTCGCCGAGATGAGCGCCCTCGAGGAGGAGCGCGACGGCGCGGTGGCGCGGGCGCAGGCGCTCTCCGCGCTCGACGAGGAGCGGCAGTCGCTCCTCGATGCGGTGTCCACGCGCGCGGAGCAGGCGGAGAAGGCGCGCGGCGAGGCCGAGGCCGAAGTGGGCCGGCTCGGGGCGGAGCTCGACGAGCGCGCCGCCGACCTGGCGCGGCTCCGCGCCGCGCTGGGGCAGGTGACGCGCGAGCGCGACGACCTCGCGCGCGACCTCGCCGAGGCGAGGCGCGAGCGTGACGAGCTGGCCGAGGCGCGGCGTGCCCTGGAGCAGGTGCACGAGGCGCTCGCCACCGCGCGTGCGCGGCTGGGGTGACGCCGGCGGGGGACAAGCCCCCGCCCTACATGCGAGGGGGCAGGTGGGGTGAGCGCGTGACGGCCCCCTCTCCCTTGCCCTCTCCCCCGGTGGGGGAGAGGGTCGATCACCCACGGTGACGTGGCGTTCCGTCTCAGAGAGGTCGATCACCCGTGGTGCCCGGCGTCCCGTCTCCCTCGCCCCGCCGCCAGGCGGAAGGCTGGGGAGAGGGCGATCACCCGTGGCGACGCGCGTTTCGTCTCCCTCGCCCGCCGCTAGGCGGGGAGAGGGCTGGGGAGAGGGGCCTGTGCGGTGGGTCCCGCGGGAGATCGACTGTTCCGTTCGTCCTGAGCGTAGCGTCGCCGCAGGCGACGCGTAGTCGAAGGACGAACGGTGGGTCAGCCCGCCTTCGGCACCGCCACCACCTGCGGCTGCGCGCCCGGCAGGCCGAGCCGCTTCATCTGCCCCCGCGCGTCGTAGGCGGCGTACTTGTAGGCCTCGCCCAGCGTCGGGTAGTTGAAGACCGCCTGCGTGAAGTAGTGGATGGTCCCGCCGAGCGCCATCACCGCGCTACCGAGGTGGATCAGCTCCGAGGCGTGCGCGCCGATGCAGTGCACGCCGAGTATCTCGCCGTCCTGCGGCGACGCCACGAGCTTCAGGAAGCCGACCGCCTCGCCGACGAGGTTGGCGCGCGCGTTCTCCGTGAGCGGGGTCTTCCCGACGACGTAGGGGACGCCCTTCTGCTTGAGCGACTCTTCCGTCGCGCCCACCGACGAGACCTCGGGGATGGTGTAGATGCCGACCGGGAGCAGCTCGGCCACCTTCTGCTGGTACTTCTTGCCGAGCGCGTGGGTCATCGCGACGCGCCCCTGCTCCATCGAGGTCGAGGCGAGGCCGGGGAATCCGATGAGGTCGCCGGCCGCGTAGATGTGGTGCACCTTCGTCCGGTAGTGCTCGTCGACCTCGAGGTAGCCCTTCTCGGTGGCGACCAGGCCGGCCGCGGCGAGGTTCAGCGACTCGACGTTGCCCTGCCGGCCGGCGGCGACGAGCACCTTCTCCGCCACCAGGCGCGAGCCGTCGGAGAGCGTGACGAGCACGTCGCGGTCGCCCACCTCGAGCTTGTGGGCGCGGAGCTGCTGGTACATGTCGATGCTCGCCATGGCGAAGAGGTCCTGCATGGCGAGCGACAGCTCGGCGTCGAGCCAGGGCAGGAGCCGCGGCTTCGAGTCGATGATCGAGACGTGCACGCCGAGCGCGGCGAAGATCGACGCGTACTCGCAGCCCGCCACGCCGCCGCCCAGGATGGCGAGCGAGCGCGGCACGGTGTCGAGCATCAGGATCGAGTCGGAGTCGTAGACGTGCTGGTGGTCGAACGTGTACTGCGGCGGGTGCGACGGACTGGTGCCGGTCGCGAGCAGCACGACGTCGGCCTGGACCTCCATGCAGCTGCCGTCCCCGACGGTGATCCGGAGCGTGTGATCGTCGACGAAGCTCGCGACCCCGCGGAACATCTCGACCCCGGACTCGTAGATCCGGTTGCGGATCCGCGAGTGCTCGCGCGCCGTGACGAGCCCGCGGCGGCCCATGAGCTCGGGGATGGTCACCGTCTCCGAGACGCTGAACTTGACGCCGTGCGCGTCGCGGGAGCGCGCCTGCTGGATGGCGAGGGCGGTCTCGCGCAGCGCCTTCGACGGGATGGTCCCCGTGTTGGCGCAGGCGCCTCCCGGCACCGCCTCCTTCTCGACGAGCGCGACCTTCTTGCCGTAGTAAGCGGCCTGCACGGCGCCGTGCTCACCTGCAGGACCGGAGCCGATGACGACCACGTCGTAGTGGAGCATGAGCGGCTTATAATGAGTTTTTCCCGACTCGACGATATTCTGCGCGCCTCGTGAAGAAAGCCCCTCACAACCCGGTCCTCGACGCCATCCAGAAGAACCTGATGGTCGCGCTCGACGAGCGGAAACAGGCGCTCCGGGCGCAGGGGAAGCGTCTCTTCGACTTCGGGCTCGGCGACCCGAAGGAGCCGACCCCACCGTTCCTGCGCGAGGCGCTGCGCGCCGCCGTCCCCGAGGTGTCGCAGTACCCGAGCGCCGCCGGGACGCCGGCGCTGCGCCGCGCCTGCGCGGGCTGGGTCGAGCGCCGGTTCGGGGTGAAGCTCGACCCGGACCGGCAGATCGTGCCGGCCACCGGCGCCAAGGAGACCATCTTCCACCTGCCGCTCGCCTTCGCGGGCGGCGACCCGCGCCGCAACCTCGTCGTGATGCCGGACCCCGGGTACCCCACCTATGAGGTGGGGACGCGCTTCGCCGGGCTCGAGCCGCTCAAGGTGCCGCTCACGCGCGAGAATCGCTTCCTCGTCGAGCCAGCCGCGCTCGGGCCGGACGTCCTCTCGCGCACGCTCCTCTTCTGGATCAGCTACCCGCACAACCCGACCGGTGCGCTCGCGCCCCGCGACTACCTCGCGCGGGTGGGCCGCGCCGCCCTCGAGCACGGCTTCATCGTCGCGTCGGACGAGTGCTACGCCGACCTCTACTTCGGGGATCCGCCGCCCTCGATGCTCGAGGTCCAGATCGAGAACGTCCTCGCCGTCCACTCGCTCTCGAAGCGGAGCGGGATGACCGGGTACCGCTCCGGCTTCACCGCCGGCGATCCCGATCTGATCGCCATCCTCAAGCGTGCGCGCTCGCACCCGGGCGTCGCCTCGCCCGACTTCGTCAACGCCGCGGCGGCCGCGGCGTGGTCCGACGACGCGCACCCGGCGGAGCGGCGCGAGATCTTCCTCCGCAAGCGCGACCGGTTCCTGACCTTCTTCCGCGAGCACGGGCTCGTCTGCGACGGGTCGGAGGCGACGCTCTACCTGTGGGTGCGGGTGCCGGCCGGCCACGACGCCGGCTCGTACGCGGCGGCGCTCCTCGAGGAAGGGATCGTGGTCGCGCCCGGCACGGCCTTCGGGGCCGGCGAGGGCTACGTGCGGGTGGCGCTGGTGCCGACGCTCGCGGAGTGTGACGAGGCCCTCGCGGCCTGGCGAAAGGTGAGGACATGAGCGACTTCAAGCAGCTCGAGCAGCGCATCGCGGCGGCTTTCGCCGATCGCGGCCTGCTCGCGCAGCCCGACACGCGCGAGGCGGTGCTCGCCGCCATCGACGCGCTCGACCGTGGCGAGATCCGGGTCGCCGAGAAGCGCGATGGGGCGTGGGCGGTGAACGCCTGGGTCATGCAGGCGGTCAACCTGTACTTCGGCATCCGCGGGATCGAGGTGAGCGAGGCCGGGCCGTTCGAGTGGCGCGACAAGATCCCGCTCAAGAAGAGGCTCGAGGCGGCGGGCGTCCGCTCCGTGCCCGGCGCGGTGGCGCGCTACGGCAGCTACGTCTCCCCCGGCGCGGTGCTCATGCCGAGCTTCGTCAACATCGGCGCGCGCGTCGGCGCCGGCACGATGGTCGACACCTGGGCCACCGTCGGCTCCTGCGCCCAGATCGGCGAGAACGTGCACCTCGCGGGCGGCGTGGGCGTGGGCGGCGTGCTCGAGCCGCCCGGCGCCCGCCCCAACATCATCGAGGACGGCTGCTTCATCGGCAGCCGCTGCATCATCGTGGAGGGGACGCTGGTGGAGGAGGACTGCGTCCTCGGCGCCAACGTCGTCATCACCGGCTCGACCCCGATCATCGACGTCACCGGGCCGCAGGAGGTGGTCTACAAGGGCCGCGTCCCGGCGCGCTCGGTCGTCATCCCCGGCACCCGCCCGAAGCAGTATCCGGCCGGCACGTTCTACATCCCGTGCGCCCTCATCGTCGGCAAGCGCTCCGCCGCGACCGACAAGAAGGTCTCCCTCAACCAGGCCCTGCGGGACTTCGAGGTGCAGGTCTGACCTCCGAGGCCGAGCTCGCGGAGGCGCTGGCGGCGCGGACCGAGGCGCTCTGCGCGGTCCGCTCGCCCATCGGCGATGAGCGGGCGCTCTGCGACGCGCTGGAGCGCGAGGCGCGGGCGCGCTTCCCGGCGGTGGAGCGGGTGAAGAACTCGCTGGTCGTGTGGGTCGACGGCCTGCCCACTTCTCGCGGCGGCGGGGGACGAGCCCCCGCCCTACGACCCGCGGCGCCTCCATCACGTCAATCACCCTCTCCCCCGGAGGGGGAGAGGGCCGGGGAGAGGGGGAGCGCCCCCACGGATCGCCCGCTCCTCCTCCTCTGCGGCCACCTCGACACGGTACCCATCCACGCGCAGGACGAGGGGCGCTTCCCGCGCCGCGAGGGCGACCGCCTCTTCGCGCCCGGCGCCTCCGACATGAAGAGCGGCGTGGCGGTGGCGCTCGAGCTCGCCGCGCGATTGCCGCGCGCCGATCGCGACCTCGACCTGGCGCTCGTGCTCTACTCGCGCGAGGAAGGGCCCTTCGACGAGAACGAGCTCGGCGACGTGCTGCGGGAGGTGCCGGCGCTCCGGCGCGCGGCGCTCGCCATCTGCCTCGAGCCCACCGACGGCGTGGTGCAGCTCGGGTGCGTCGGTTCCCTCCACGCGACCGTGACCTTCACCGGCCGCGCGGCGCACTCGGCGCGGCCGTGGCACGGCGACAACGCGGTGCACAAGGCGGGGGCGCTCCTGGCCCATCTCGCCGCGCGCGCGCCGCGCGAGGCGACGAGCGGCGGGCTCGTCTTCCGCGAGGTGCTCTCGGTCACCCGCATCGACGGCGGCCACGCCCGCAACGTCGTCCCGGACCGCTGCACGATGAACCTCAACTTCCGCTTCGCGCCCGACAAGAGCCTGGACGCGGCCGCGGAGGAGCTCCGTGCGCTCGTCCGCGGCTTCGGCGGCGAGGCGGAGGTCACGGATCGGGCCCCCGCCTGCCCCGCCTACGCCGATCACGAGCTCGTGCACCGGCTGCTCGCGCGCACGGGGGTCGAGGCGCACCCGAAGCAGGCCTGGACCGACGTGGCGCGGCTCGCGCAGGCAGGCGTCGCCGCAGTGAACTTCGGCCCAGGTGCCACCTCGCAGGCGCACCAGGTGGGCGAGTGGGTCGAGCTCTCCGCCATCGCGCGCTGCTACACCGCGCTCGAGGCGTTCCTGCGGACCGCCCGGCCGTAGGCCGCGTCGCGGTCACGCGCCGGAGGCGCCTCCCGGAAGGTCGCGCGCAAGCGCGGCGCCGCTCCAGCATGGCGAGCAGAGGCCCGCAAGCGCGCCCCCTCCATGGCGTTCACCGCGGGGCGCAGCGCCGTTAGACCCAGGCGCGAGAGAAAGGAACGACCCATGAAGCGATTCCTCGCGCTCGCCGCCGCGCTGCCGCTCGTCGCGCTCGCCGAGACCACGACCTGGAAGATCGACCCCGCCCACACCGACAGCTCGTTCGCGGTGAAGCACCTCGTCGTCTCGACGGTACGCGGGCACTTCGGCAAGACCACCGGCGCGATCGCGCTCGACGAGGCGGACCTCACCAGGTCGAGCGTGCAGGCGACGGTGGACACCACCACCATCGACACGCGCGTCGCCGACCGCGACGCGGACCTCAAGTCGGCCAACTTCTTCGACGTGGCGAAGTACCCGGAGATGACCTTCAAGTCGACGAAGGTGGACAAGGCGGGCGAAGGCAAGCTGAAGGTGACGGGAGATCTCACGATCAAGGGCACCACGAGGCCGGTCACCTTCGACGTCACCTATTCGCAACCCGTGAAGGGCATGAAGGGCGAGAAGCGGCTCGGCTTCAGCGCCACGACGCGCATCAACCGGCGCGAGTTCGGCCTCAACTACTCGAAGGCGATCGAGGCCGGACCGGTGGTAGGCGACAACGTCGACCTCACCCTCGATGTCGAGGCGGTGAAGGCGCAGTCTCCCGAAGAGACCGCCAAGGCCAAGGCGGCGAACGCCGAGGAGAAGAAGTAGCCCGCGTCCAGGCGACGGAGCCGTCGAGGCCGCGCGGCGGACCCGCCGGCTCGCGGGCGACCCCGGGCGCGGGGCGGGGCACCCTCCCGTTCGTCCTGAGCGTAGGGGCGCGCAGCGCCCCGTAGTCGAAGGACGAACGAGCGTCCCCCGAGGAAGGACGAGCGGCGCGCCTCGAGGCACGGCGGTTGCTTCACCGCAACGACCATGGCTCCCGCTGGAACCGCCGAGGCGGTCCTCCTCGATCTGCCGCGCGAGCGGCTTCTCGCCGCCGGCGCGCGCGCGCTGTCCGATGACGAGCTGGTGGCGCTCGTCCTCGGCACCGGGCGAGCGGGGCTCTCGGCGCGCGCGGCGGCGCTCGGGCTCCTCGAGCGCCAGCCGCTCTCGGCCCTCGCGTGGGCGTCGCCGGAGGAGCTCTCCAGCGCGCCCGGCATCGGGCTCGCGCGGGCGGCGGCGCTGGCGGCTGCCTTTGAGCTGGGGCGTCGCGGCGCGTGGTCGCCGCCCCGGCGCGGCGAGCGCTGCCTCGATCCCAGCCGCGTGCACGAGCTGCTCCGCCACGCGGCCCACGCCGAGCGCGAGGGGTTCCACGTCGTGCTCCTCGACGTCCGCGGCCGGCTGCTCAAGGTGGCGCAGGTGGCGGAGGGCTCGCTCAGCCAGTGCCCCGTCTCGCCCCGCGACGCGCTGCGGCCGGCGGTGCGGGAGGGCGCTCACGGGGTCGTGTTCGCACACAACCACCCGTCGGGCGACCCCTCTCCGAGCGCCGAGGACGTGGAGCTCACGGAGCGGCTGCGCGCCGCCGCCGAGCTCGTCGGCGTGCTCGCGCGCGACCACGTCATCGTCGCGGCCGGCGGGTATTACTCGTTCGTGGAGGCGGGGCGGTGGCGCAGATGAGGGCGCCGCCGCGGGTCACGGCCGCCCCCGCCCGCGATCGACCTCGACGTGGCTCGTACGGCGTCGTCCCCGCCCGCGTCGACGCGCAACGCGGCTTGCGACGCGTCGTACCCTCGACGTGGCGCTCACGCGTCGTACCTGCCCCGCGACGCGCAACATGGCTCGTAGGGCGGGGGCTTGTCCCCCGCCGCGGGTCGACCTACGTGATCACGCTGTCAGCGCTTCTTCCTCAGCCCCGCCAGCGCCCGGCGCGCCTCGAGCCCTTCGCGCGACTTTCCGAGCAGAGCCGCCGCCCGCGTGAGGTACCGGCGGGCGCTCGCGGTGTCGCCCTGAGCCGCGGCGGCCTGGCCGGCGGCGAGCGCTGCGGCGCCGCTCCTGGGGGCGACCTTCACGGCGTGCTCACCGGCGCGGCGCGCCTCCTCCGGGTGGCCGCTGGCGAGCTCCGCCTGCGACAACACCACGAGCCCGTCGCGATCGTCGGGCCGCTCCGCCAGCGCCGAGGTGAGCTCGCGCACGGCCCCAGCGGCGTCGCCGACCATGAGCCGCGTGCGCCCGAGCTCGATGCGCGACGGCACGTGGTGGGGGTCGCGCGCCACCGCCTGCTCCAGCACCTCACGCGACTCGGTGAGTCGGTTGCGCGCCCTCAGCACGATCCCGAGCTCGCACCTCGCGTCGGTCAGCTCTGGATCGCGGTCGATCGCGGCGCGGAGCCGCTGCTCGGCGGCGGCGAGGTGCCCCTCCGACAGATCGAGGCGTGCCCGGGCGAGGAGGGCCACCGGGTGCGGCGACGGCGACGCGAGCAGCGCCGCGACGATGGACGAGGCCTGCTCGCGCCGCCCGCTCGCGAGGTCCGCCAGCGCCATCCAGGCCGCCGCCTCGGCGGTAGTCTTACCGTCGCGGCGCGTGGCCTCGAGCTCGGCGAGCGCCGCCTCGGGCTCCCCCAGCGCGAGCCGGGCGATGCCGCGGTCGAGGCGCAGGGTGCGGGTGGGCGCGTCGGCGGTGCCGGCGAGGAGCTCCCGGTACAGCCCGCGCCTGAGCTGCAGCCTCGCCAGGAGCTCGCGGTAGGAGGGATCCGTCGGCGCCAGCCGGACGGCACCCTCGGCGGCGCGGATGGCGCGGTCGAGCTCTCCGGCCCGAGCCAGCACCTCCGCCTGCGCGGCCGACACCCGTGGGTCGGCCGGCTCGCGGGCGGCGGCCTCGGTGAGCCTCTTCACGGCGTCGTTGGTGCGGCCCGCGGCGGCGAGGAGCCTCGCCAGCGCGAGGTCGAACCGGAGCCGGTCGCGGAGCGCGGGCGGGCTGTCGCGGTCCGCCTCGACGGCCTCCAGCGACGCGAGCGCTCGCGGCAGGTCGCGCCCCTGGCGCAGCCGCGCCTCGGCCAACCCGAGCGCCGCGTGGGGGTGCGTCGCGTGTACGCGCAGGACGGCCTCGTAGCGATCGACCGCAGCGCCGAGCTCGCCGCGCTGCGCCTCGAGATCTCCCAGCATCGCCACCGCCCGGAGCATGGGCGGCTGCGCCCGCGCGGCCCGCTCGAGCAGCGGTCGCGCGCCGTCCGCCGCGTGTCGCGCCAGGAGGAGCTCACCGGCGAGCGCCAGGGAGAGCGGCGTGGCGGCTGGGGACCCGGCGTGGGCGAGCAGCGCCTCCGTGGCCGCGGCCCGGTCCCCGTCGCGCTCCGCGACCAGGAAGCTCGCGGCGGGGGCGCCCGCCCCGGCGCGACCGGCGGCGAGGAGCTCGCGAGCGCGGGCGCGGGCCTCGGCGTCGCCGAAGTCGTAGGCGAGCAGGCCATCCACCTCCGCCGCCAGCGCGTCCGCCTCGGGGGCGACGTCGGACCGCGACTGGACGATGGCCAGCACGTGGCTCGCGGCGCGCAGCGCGCCGGCCGTGTCGCGCGCGAGGCCCTTCCGCGCGTCCCCGGCCGAGACGCGCGCCTCTTCGGCGCGGCGATGCGCTCGCGCGACGAGGAAGGCGGCACTCCCGGCCCCCACCACCGCGAGGAGAGCCAGCGCCGCGAGCGCGAGGCGGTGCCGGCGCAGGAAGGATGGGCGGGCCGCCTGCTGGGCGAGCAGCTTCTGGCGGAGCTCGTGCTCGTAGGTGCGGGCCGCCTCCTCCGCCTCGCGGCTCTCCGCCTCGGCCGTGGTCCCGTTGAAGGTGCCAGAGGTGGTGAAGGTCCCGGACCTGGTCGGATCGAAGGAGGGCGCGGGGAGGGGTACCGGCGCCGCGCTCGGGTCCGGTCGCGGCGGCGTCTTCACTTCATCGGGGATGAGCGACAGGAGCCCCGCGGGCGGGGGCGTGTCGCGGCGGAGCAGCGGCGGCGGCTGCGAAGGCGGCGGCGTGGCCGAGGGCGATGCGCTCTCCCCCGCTGCCGCGGCGAAGAAGTCGGCCCCCTCGGCATCGTTGTCCCGGGCGATCTCACTCGCAGTCGAGGTCTCGCTCTCGGTGTCCGAGGTCTCGGTCGCAGTCGCAGTCGCGGTCTCCGTCTCGGTCGGAGTCGGAGTCGGGGTGGAGGGGGGCGGCGTCGCGGTCGCGGGCGACGTCACGATCCAGGCCGACGTCGCGGTGGCGGCTTCACCCGCGGCAGCAGTCGCGGTCGTGGTCGCCCCCCGCTCCTCCGCCTCCGCCTTCGCCAACCGACGCGCTTCCGCCAGCCACCGCTGCAGCCGGGCATCACCGGGGTGCTGGCTCGCCCCGCGGCCGAGCAGCGGAAGCGCGAGCGTGCCGAGCCCCGCCTTGACGAGCGCCTCGCCGGCGAGATCGTAGGCGTACGGGTTGGCCGGGTCGGCAGCCACCGCCTCCGTGAACCTGGCCAGCGCCTCGTCGCCCCGGCCGAGCGCGAGCAGCGCCTTCCCCGCCACCACGCGCGCCTGCACGGAATCGCGGTGGTGCGCGAGCCCCCGCTCGCACACCTCGAGCGCGCGCGAGGCGTCACCCCCCTCGAGCAGCGCGCGCGCGAGCTCGACGAAGATGCGCGACCGTGGGTCGGCCTGCAGGATGCGCTCGTACTTTTCGACGGACGGCGAAAGGTCGGGGGCCATGCGAGCCCGGCGAACGTATCACGCCCGCGGCGGCCTACCCCCCGTTCATGGCATGCCGCCCATGTGCGACGCCGCCTCCGGTCGCCTTCCACGTCACCCCCGTCTGGCCACACCGGACACACCCGGGCACACGGCGGCGGGGGACGAGCCCCCTCCCTACGATCCCCTGACGGAGGAGGAGACCGACATGCGGAGGATCACCCCGTTCCTGTGGTTCGACAACCAGGCGGAGGAGGCGGCGCGCTTCTACGTCTCGATCTTCGCCAACTCCAGGATCCTGAGCACGACCCGCTACGGAGAGGCGGGTCCTGGGCCCAGGGGCAGCGTCATGACGGTGAGGTTCGAGCTCGACGGGCAGGAGCTCATCGCGTTGAACGGTGGGCCTCACTTCAAGTTCAACGAGGCCATCTCCCTCTCCGTCGACTGCAAGACGCAGGAGGAGGTGGACGCGTTCTGGGAGAAGCTTTCCCGAGGTGGGCAGGAAGGCCCGTGCGGATGGCTCAAGGACAGGTACGGGCTGTCCTGGCAGATCAACCCGTCCATCCTGGGCGAGCTGCTCGCCGACCCGGATCCGGCGAAGTCGAAGCGGGTCATGGAAGCGATGCTGAAGATGAAGAAGATCGACATCGCAGGCCTGAGGAAGGCCTACGAGCAATCGTCGAGCGCGGCGTAAGCCGCGCGAGACACCTTCATCGCAGCAGGAACCGCCTGATCCACGAATCCGCCCGGACGCGAATGAGGGAGAGCCCGCCATCCGTACACGGATGGACAAGTCTTCGCCCTGCGTGCGGCCCCCTCTCCCTGCCCTCTCCCCCGGTGGGGGAGAGGGTCGATCACGCTAGGCACGCGCCTCTGCCCTCACGTCGGGAGACGGGGTACGACCATCAGAACGGGATGTCGTCGCCCCCGCCGTGGCCACCACCCTGCGGCCCGTGGTCGGCGGGCTCCTCGAACCCGGGCGGCGGTCCGCCCATCTCGTCCGGCGGCCGCGACGGGCGCGCTCCACCACCCGCGCCGCCGCCGCCGAGGAAGCGGACGGTGTCGGCCACCACCTTCACCCGGTACCGGTCCTGGCCGGACTGCTTGTCCTGCCACTTGTCCGTCTTGAGCCGGCCTTCGATGTAGACCTGGCGGCCCTTCGCCAGGTACTCGCCGCACTGCTCGGCCTGCTTCCCCCACACCTCGACGTCGTGCCACTCCGTCTCTTCCTTGCGCTGGCCCGACGCCTTGTCGGTCCAGCTCCGGGAGGTAGCGATGCGCAGGCTCGCGACCGCCTGCCCGCCCGACGTGTAGCGCACCTCGGGATCCTTCCCGAGGTTTCCGATCAGGATGACCTTGTTGACCACGGCGATGCCCCTTTCGTTCGTTTCGCCTGGATCTCAGCGTGATCGCCACCGCCACCTGTAGGGCGGGGGCTCGTCCCCCGCCGCAGCGGCCCGTGACGATGGAAAGCTAGCACCGGGATCCGACAGTCAACGTGGCCCGTACGCGCGGAGGAACGTACGCACCGCGGTGCGGACCGTGTCGCGGATGCGCTCCTCGGGCGGGTCGCGCAGGATGCCGTACTCCACGGGAAGGTAGAGGTCGCCCTGGCAGAGCAGGATGAACTGGTGGGCGGCGAGCTTCGCGTCCTCGAGCCGGAGCGCGCCCGCGTCGGCCTGCTCTTGAAGGTACGCCGCGAGGCGGTGGCGCATCGCGAGCGGACCTTCATCGTACAGGGCCTGCCCCAGCTCCGGGAACCGCTGCGTGTCGGCGAGGATGATGCGACGGAGGGCGAGCGCGTCGCGCGTCGTGAGGAAGCGCAGTAGCGTCTCCCCGAATCGCTGCAGATGCTGCTCGACGTCGCCCGACGGCGACCCGAGCAGTGCGGCCAGCGCCTCCCGCTTCTCGCGCGTGTGCTCGCGGATGCACGCGAGGAACAGCTCCTTCTTGTCGTGGAAGTGGTTGTAGATGGTGGCCTTCGACACCTCGGCCCTCGCCGCGATGTGGTCCATGCAGGCGCGCTCGAACCCGACCTCGAGGAACACCTGACGAGCCCCGTCGAGGATCTGCCGCTGCTTGGCGGGCGGGAGATCGCCTGTATTGCCTTGGGCGTTCAGGGGTTTGTCGGTCACCGCTGAGTATACTGAACGGTTTAGTATTGACCGTCAAGCCAAGTGGTGCGTATGAACTGTACCGTCCAGTTTAGCTCACGGCGGTCTGGCCGCCCCCTCCGGCCGGGCCGTCGACAAGGAAACGACGCACATGTCATCGAGCCGTTCGGCGGTCTGTGCCGTCGCGGTCGCGGCGGCGCTGCTCGCCGCCCCTCGCGCGGATGCTCTCCAGCCGCTCGAGGAGTTCCTCGGCAGCGCCCGCACCTCCTCGCCGGACAACCGCGAGGCGCGGGCCGGGACGGAGCTGTCCCAGGCTGTGTCCTCCGTCGCGACCGGGCGCCTGCTCCCCGGCGTCACCCTCCACGGCAGCTACGCCCGAAACCAGTACGACGTGACCGAGCCGCTCGGCGGAGGCGGCGTCCTGACGCTCACGCCGCACGACCAGCTGGACGCGTTCGCGACGCTCAACGTGTCCCTCTTCGACGCCGCGAGCTTCGTCCGCGCGCGCGCCGCGAGCGGCAACGCCCGCGCCGCGCAGCAGTCGGAGAAGGACGCCGCGCTGCAGGTCGAGAGCGGCGTGGCCCAGGCCTGGTACCAGGTGGTCGCCGACGTCGGCCTGGTGGAGGCGTCGCGGCGCGCGCTCGACGTGGCGCGCACGAACCTCACCCTGACCGAGCACCAGCGCGCCGCCGGAACGGTGGCGGGGCTCGACCTCGACCGCGCGCGCGCCGAGGTGGAGCGACAGGTGCAGCAGCTCGCGTCCGCCGAGCTCGGCCTGCGGCTCGACGCCCGCGCGCTCGCCTCGCGCTCCGGGCTCGCGCCCGAGCTCGGCGCCGCGCCGCGCCTCTCCGACGATCTGCACGAGGAGGCCGCGCTCGAGGCGTTCGTGTCTCCCGACGTGGCGCTCCCCGCGCTGGCGGCCGCCACCGAGGCGCGGCGCGCGCAAGAGGAGCAGGCGCGCGCGCAGCGGCTGACGCTCGTCCCCGTCCTCACCGGCAGCCTCACCGAGCACGGCACCAACGCGCCGGGCCTGCTCGGGCACGACTGGAGCTACCAGGGCGTGCTCGCGCTCAACTGGTCGTTCGACTTCACGACGCTCCCGGCGATCCGGGCCGAGGACGCGCGGCTCGCCGCCGCCACCGCGCGCGAGGAGCGGACCCGCCTCGCCGTCCACGACGCCATCCACCGCGCCTGGAACACGGTCCACACCGACCTCGCCCGCAGCCGCTCGGCGCGGGCCCAGTTCGAGGTGAGCACACGCGCCGCCGACCTCGCCCGCGAGCGTTATCGCGTGGGCGCCGGAACGCAGCTCGACCTGCTCCAGGCGCAGCGGGACGCGTTCGCCGCCGAGGTGAACGCGATCCAGGCCGACGCCGACCTCGTGAACGCGCGGGCGCAGCTGCGCCTCGCCGCCGGCCGTTCGCTCCTCGAATCCTGACCGGAAGAAGGAAGACGCCATGCCCGTTCGCAGCAAGCTGCTCCTCGCCGTCGCCCTCGCCGGCATCCTCTCCGTCCTCGGCGGCTGCCAGGGGAAGCAGGCCGCCCCGCCGCCCCCGACGCCGGAGGTGACGGTCGCCCCGGTGGCGCGCCGCGACGTCCCCGTCTTCGTCGAGGCGGTCGCGACGCTCGACGGCTTCGTCAACGCCGACATCCGCGCCCGCGTGCGCGGCTTCCTCCAGCAGCAGCGGTACCCGGACGGCGCCGCTGTGAAGGAAGGGCAGGTGCTCTTCACCATCGAGCGCGCCGAGTACGAGGCCGCGGTCGCCACCGCGCGAGCGGCGCTGGCGCGGGCCGAGGCTGCCCGCCAGCACGCGAAGCCGCTCCTCGCGCGCAAGCGCGAGCTCGTCAAGGTGGACGGGATCAGCCAGCAGGAGCTGGAGGACGCGGAGGCACTAGACCGCGAGGCCGACGCGCAGGTGGCGGCGGCGCGCGCGCAGCTCCGGCAGGCGGAGCTCAATCTGTCCTACACGGAGGTCCGGTCGCCCATCTCTGGCGTGGCCGGCCTGGCGCTGGTCCGCCCGGGGAACCTGGTCGGCCAGGACGGCCCGACGCTGCTCACCACCGTCTCGCAGGTGGACCTCATCCGCGTGACGTTCCCGCTCTCCGAGATCGACTTCCTGCGAGCGCCGGGGCGGCTGCGGCAGCTCTCGACGCGTGACCTCGCCTGGGTGCGCCAGCAGCTCCCGCGCCTCGACCGCGGCGAGCTCGCCGCCGACGGCGATCCCGGGGTGGAGCTCGTGCTCTCGGACGGGACCGTCTACCGCCACCGCGGTCTCGTGGTCGCGGTGAACCGCCAGGTCGACGCGACGACCGGCTCGCTGCAGATCCAGGCGCTCTTCCCGAACCCGGAGCGGCTGCTGCGCCCGGGCCAGTACGGGCGTGTTCGCCTGCGGCAGGAGGGCGTCGGGCAGGGCGCGCTCGTCGTCCCGGAGAAGGCGTTGTCCCAGCTCCAGGGCCTCTACCAGCTGGCGGTGGTCGGCCCGGACGAGAAGGTGCAGCTCCGCCAGGTGAAGGTCGGTCCGTCCTCCGGCGCGCTCCGCATCGTGCTCGCCGGCGTGAAGGAGGGGGAGCGGGTGGTGGTGGACGGCCTCCAGGCGGCCCGCGACGGGGCCAAGGTCACCGCGCGCGAGGCGGCGACCGCCTCACTCACGCAGGCCGGCGGAGGCGGCGCCCCGGCGCGCGCGGCCGCGGCCCCCTGATCCGAGTCCGAGCGAGACGCCATGTCGAACTTCTTCATCCGCCGCCCCATCGTCGCGATCGTCATCGCGGTCGTGACCGTGCTGGTGGGCGCCATCTCGATGTTCGGGCTGCCCATCTCGCAGTTCCCGCAGATCCTCCCGCCGCAGGTGAACCTGTCCGCCGTCTACACCGGCGCGGACGCGCTCACCGTCGAGCAGTCGGTGGCGACGCCGATCGAGCAGCAGATGAACGGCGTGGACCAGATGCTCTACATCAAGTCCACCAACGCCAACGACGGGACGATGCAGCAGCAGGTGACGTTCGACGTCGGCACGAACATCGACATCGACAACGTCCTCGTCCAGAACCGCTTCTCGCAGGCTCAGCCGTTCCTGCCGCAGGACGTGAAGAACTACGGCGTCACCATCAAGAAGTCGCTCAACTTCCCGCTCATGGTGGTGGCGCTCTACTCGCCCGACGGGCGGTACGACGCCAACTTCCTCGGCAACTACGCCGTCATCAACGTGAACGACGCGCTCCTGCGTGTGAAGGGCGTGGGCGACATCAAGAACCTCGGCGCGGGCGATTACGCCATGCGGGTCTGGCTCAAGCCCGACGTGCTGGCGCGGCTCGGCCTCACCGTCGCCGACGTGCAGAACGCGCTCCGCGCCCAGAACGTGGTGAACCCGGCCGGCCAGGTCGGCGCCGAGCCGGCGCCGCCGGGCCAGCAGTTCTCGTTCACGGTGCGGGCCCAGGGGCGCCTCGACACGCCCGAGCAGTTCGGCGACGTCATCGTGCGGCAGAACTCCGACGGCTCGGCCGTGCGCGTCCGCGACGTGGCGCGGGTGGAGCTCGGCACCGCCACCTACTCCATGTCGGGCCGGCTCAACGGCAAGCCGGCCGCCATCATCGCCGCCTTCCAGGCGCCGGGCTCGAACGCGCTCGACGTGGCCGCCGGCATCCGCGCCACGATGGAGGAGCTGAAGGGCCGCTTCCCGCCGGGCATGGCCTACGAGGTCTCCCTCGACACCACCGCGCCGGTGCAGGCCGGCATCCACGAGATCCTCATCACCCTGCTCGAGGCGGTGCTGCTGGTCGTGCTGGTGGTGTTCATCTTCCTGCAGAGCTGGCGCGCCACCCTCATCCCGCTCCTCACCGTCCCGGTGTCGCTCATCGGCGCGTTCGCGGTGTTCCCGCTGCTCGGGTTCTCCATCAACACGCTGTCGCTCTTCGGGCTCGTGCTCGCCATCGGCCTCGTCGTCGACGACGCCATCGTGGTGGTGGAGGCGGTCGAGCACCACATCGAGCGGGGGATGAGCCCGCGCGAGGCGACCCGACAGGCGATGCGCGAGGTGCAGGGGCCGGTCATCGGCATCGCGCTCATCCTGGCGGCGGTGTTCATCCCGGTCGCCTTCATGAGCGGCATCACCGGACGCCTCTACCAGCAGTTCGCGCTCACCATCGCGGTCTCGGTCCTCATCTCCGCCTTCAACGCGCTCACGCTCAGCCCGGCGCTGTCGGCGATGCTCCTCAGGCCGAGGGCGGCGCACCGGGGCCTCGTGGGCAGGCTGGGCGGCGGCTTCAACCGCTGGTTCGAGCGGGTGACGCACAGCTACGTGAGCATCAACGCGCGGCTCGTGCGCAAGGTGGCCATCACGCTCGTGCTCCTGGCTGGCGTGGCGGGCCTCTCGACCTTCCTCGGCGGCAAGCTGCCGACCGGGTTCGTGCCGCAGGAGGACAACGGCTACGCGATCGTCGCCATGCAGCTCCCCGACGCGGCGTCGCTGCAGCGCACGCAGGAGGCGTTCAAGAAGGTCGAGGACGTGCTGGCCCACACGCCGGGCGTGAAGTTCTACACGACCATCGCCGGCTACTACTCGCTCTCCGGCGCGAGCGCGACCTACTTCGGGACCGCCTTCCTCGGCTTCGCGCCGTGGGAGGAGCGCACCACGCCCGACCTCCAGGCGCCGGCCATCCTGAAGCGGGTCAACGCCGAGCTCTCCAAGATCCAGGAGGCGCGCGTGTTCGCGATCGCGCCGCCGGCCATCCCCGGCATCAGCGCTTCGGGCGGCCTCAGCATCATGCTGCAGGACCGCAGCGGCGGCCCGGTCGAGCTGCTCGCGAAGAACGTCCAGCGCTACATCGCCGAGGCGCGCAAGCGCCCCGAGCTGCAGAACGTCGTCCCCAACTTCTCCCCGTCCGTGCCGCAGCTCTACGCGCAGGTGGACAAGGAGAAGGCGATGAAGCAGGGGGTGCCGATCGGCGACGTGTACGCGGCGCTGCAGGCGTTCCTGGGCGGCTCGTACGTGAACGACTTCACCCGGTTCGGGCGGCAGTGGAAGGTGTACGTCCAGGCCGACTCGGAGTACCGGCACGGCCCCGAGGATCTGAAGTCGTTCTACGTCCGGAGCCAGAGCGGCGCGATGGTCCCGCTCTCCTCGTTCGTCACCGTGCGCGACGCGGCGGGGCCGGAGTACACGGTCCGCTTCAACCTCTACCGCGCGGCCGAGGTGATCGCGTCGCCGGCGCCGGGCTACAGCTCAGGCCAGGCGCTCGCCGCGATGGAGGAGGTGGCGAAGACGCTCCCGCCGGAGATGGGCTACGGCTGGTACGGCCTCTCCTACCAGGAGAAGCTGGCCGCGGGCGGCACGGCCAAGGTGCTCGGGCTCTCGCTCGTCTTCGTCTTCCTCATCCTCGCCGCGCTCTACGAGAGCTGGTCGCTCCCCTTCAGCGTCCTCCTCGGGACGCCCATCGCCGTGCTGGGCGCCTACCTCGGGCTCCTCTCGCGCCGCTTCGACAACAACGTGTACGCGCAGATCGGCCTCGTCGTGCTGGTCGGGCTCACCGCCAAGAACGCCATCCTCATCGTCGAGTTCGCCAAGGCGGAGCTGGAGAAGGGACGGCCGCTCATCGAGGCGGCGCTCACCGGAGCGCGGCTGCGGCTCCGGCCGATCCTCATGACCTCGTTCGCCTTCATCTTCGGCTGCCTGCCGCTCTGGGTGGCGGAGGGCGCGGGCGCCGCCTCGCGGCAGGTCATGGGGACGGTGGTGGTGGCGGGGATGCTGGCGGCGACGCTGTTCGGCATCTTCACCATCCCGTCGCTCTTCGTGTTCGTGGAGCGGCTGGCCGGCCGTCGTCCGGAGGCCCTCCACCCGGTCGAGGCCCCCGAGGCGGGGAACGACGCGGTGCCGGCTCGCGCTCACGGGGAGCGCGAGCCGTGAGCGGCGCCGCGTTCGGCCGGATCCTGATGGCGACCGACTTCTCCTCCGCGTCGTCGCCTGCCTTCGAGCGAGCGCTGGCGCTGGCGAAGGACCTGTCGGCGCAGCTCCTCCTCTTGCACGCCTACCAGGACCGCGCCTTGCCCGAGCTCGGCTTCGCCCCGACGGGCAGCTTCGAGGAATGGGACCGTGACGTCCTCGCCCGGGCCGAGGCCCGGCTCGAGCCGCTCCTGGCTCGAGCGCGCGCGGAGGGCGTCGAGGCGGAGGCGCTGCTGGTGCCCGGCTTCCCGGACGAGGCGATCGTCGAGACGGCGCGGCAGCGCGGCGCCGACCTCATCGTGGTCGGCACGCACGGGCGCCGCGGCGCCGCCCGGCTCATGCTCGGCAGCGTGGCCGCCCGCGTGGTCGCGGGCGCGCCCTGTCCGGTGCTGACCGCGCGCGGGTGAGGAGCCTCAGGCGGGCTCGCCGAACAGCGTGGCTGCTTCCTCGATGTAGGCGCGCGCGGCCGCGTGGACGCGCGACTTGCGGGCCCGGAGCTCCTCGACCAGCTCGAGGCCAGTCCGGTCGCAGGGTGGGAGGTCCAGCTCGGCGGCGCCGAGCGGCGCGGTCCGCTCGCCCCAGCGCACGACGTGGGCGCACCAGCTGAGCCCGGCGCCGAAGGCGGGGAGGAGGAGAGTCGCGCCGGGGGCGACGCGCCCCTGCTCGACCGCCTCGGCGAGCGCGACCGGCACGGTGGCGGCCGACATGTTGCCGTAGCGATCGACGTTCACGAACATCCGGTCGGCCGGGATGCCGGCCCGCTTCCCGACCGCGTCGATGATGCGGCGGTTCGCCTGGTGCGGCACGCACAGGTCGACGTCGGCCACACCGAGGCCGCCGCGCGCCAGGGCCTCCGCGCTCGCCTGCGCCATGCCCACCACGGCGCGCCTGAAGATCTCCTGCCCGTCGAAGTTCCAGCGGGCGAAGCCGAGCGGGACCCCGCGGTTGGCGTAGCGGGCGCCGACCCCGCGGATGTCGAGCGCTCCGCGAGCCTCGGAGTAGCAGCCGAGGCGCTCGGAGAGGAGCCCCTCCTCGCGCGAGCTCGCCTGCAGCACGGCGGCGCCGCAGCCGTCTCCGAACAGCACCGCCGTGTTGCGGTCGTCCCAGTCGAGGAACGCGCTTGGCACCTCCGCCCCGATGACGAGCGCGGTGCGGACCACGCCGGTCCGGATGAGGGCGGTGGCGGTCGAGAGGCCGTAGAGGAAGCTCGTGCAGGCGGTGTTGACGTCCATGCAGGCCGCCTCGGCCGCCCCGAGCCGCCGCGCCACGCCCGAGGCCGTGTTCGGGGCGAGCTCGTCCGGGAGCGTGCTCCCGAGCACGACCAGCTCGAGCGCGTCCGCCGGGAGCCCAGCGCAGGCGAGCGCGCGCGCCGCCGCGACCGCCGCCAGGTCGCCGACCGGCACGTGCGAGATGCGGCGCTCGCGGATCCCGGTCCGGCTCACGATCCATTCGTCGTCCGTGTCGAGGAACGTGGCGAGATCGGCGTTCGTGAGGACGGCCGGGGGGAGGCACTTCCCCCAGCCGACGATCGCGGCGTGCGTCATGGTCGGATCTCCTGCGGACAGCGGGAGCGAAAGATCTACCTTAACCATCGTCCCGCGTGGGAACGGGCGCGGGCGCCGGCGGCGCGGCCTTCGCGGCGGGGCCGATGACGGCCGGCCGGGCCTGCCGCACGGCGCGTGCGGCGGCGACCTGCTCGTCGAACCTGGGGACGAGGGTGCGAGCGTAGGCGGCGAGGGCGCCGTCCGGGTCCGCTTGGGCGCGCCGGATCGCGGCCGGCAGCGGATGCTCCGCCTCCTGAGCACCCGCCACGCCGCGCGCGATCGCGGCGATCGACGCGTCGGCGGCGGCCGCCGGCGCGAGCTGGAGCGCGCGGACGACCTCGTCGGGCGCGCTGCGGGCCACGTCCTCCCAGAGCTCGCCCACGCGATCCGACAGCGCCGGATCGGCCGACGCGGCGGGCGTGAGCTCGATGAGGCGCGCCAGCGCGTCCTGGACGCCCTCGGCCGCGAGGTCCCCCAGGGAGGCGAGCACGGGCGCCGGCGACTCGAGCCCGGCGCCGAGCGCGCGCAGCCGCGCGAAGCTGGCGGCGCCGTCGGTGGCCACCCCGTCGAGGAAGGCGCGGCGGCCGGACTCGGAGTCGGGCTCGGAGAGGTAGACGGCCTCGGCCGCGGCGACGCGGAGGACGGGGTCGCGCTCGGTCTGGAGCGCGGTGCGCAGGAACGACACGTTGCGCGCGTCCCCGGCGCGGCCCAGCTGGTAATAGGTGGCGAGGTGCGCCTTCACGTCGGCGGCGTCCTCGTCGCGCGCCGTCGACGGCGGCGGGGTGGCGGAGGCGACGGCCGCGCCGAGGTCGGCCGGATTGCCGCCCGCGGCGGCGAGGGCGCTGCCCACCGCGTCGATGGCGCGGATGGTGTTGTGGGCGCGGCCCGGGAAGTCGTTCACCAGGATGGAGAAGACGAGCCGCTCCCGCGCGGCCGTCTCCACGAAGCCGGAGAGGCTCGTCACGTTCTCGAGCGTGCCCGTCTTGGCGCGCAGCCGGCCCTCGGTCGACTCCATCCGCCAGCGGGTGGTGCCGTCCTTGCCGGCGACGGGCAGCGCGGCCAGGAAGTCGGCCATGATGGGGAAGCGCCGCCACACCTCGCGCAGGAGCGTCACCGTCTGGCGCGCGCTGAACCGGTTCGAGTCGTTGAGGCCCGAGCCGTTCTTCATCACGTAGCTGCCGCGGGGGATGCCGGCCTCGGCGAGGAAGTCCTCCACCGCCTCGACGCCCTTGGGCCAGGTGCCGGGGAGCCCCTTCTTCTCGGCGCCGAGCGTCTTGAGGAGCTGCTCGGCCACGAAGTTGTTCGAGGTCTTGTCGAGCTTGCGCACCACCTCGGCGAGCGAGTCGGACTGCGCGACGAGCAGGAGCCGGGCGGCGGCTGGCACCGTCGCGCGGCGCACCTGGCCGGTGACTCGGACGCCGCGCAGCTCGAGCAGCCGCTTGAGCGTGGAGCCGAAGTAGAGCGGTGGATCGTCGATCTTCCGGTAGAAGACCTGGTCGCGGCTGCCGGCGGGCAGGCGGGCGTCGACGACGATCCGCTGGTGGCCGTTGGGGAGCCGCACCGACGACGGCGTCACGCGACGGCGGCCGTTCGGACGCACCGTCTTCGTGCGGTTGTCGATCTCGAGGTAGTCGCTCGCCGGCTCGAGCTCGACCCGGCCCCGGTCGCCGGCGCGGGCGCCGGGCGCGACGTGGATCGCAACCACGTTGTAGTTGAGCGAGAGCGCGCCGACGGGCGCGAGGTAGGAGCGGTCGCCGCGCTCCTGGTCGTAACCAGGACCCTCGCGCTGCCCGTCGAAGAAGGAGTCGTCGACGAGCAGGTCGCCCTTCACGACCTTCACGCCGCGGTGGGCGATGTCGCCCGCGAGCGCCCACAGCCGCTCGGTGACGAAGGTCGGATCGCCCTTGCCCTTCACGTAGAGCGTCTTCACCGCGCCGCCCGAGGGCGCGCCGTCGGCGTAGATCTCGGTGTCGAACCGGTACTCCGGCCCGAGCCGCGCCAGCACCGCGGCGCTCGTGAAGAGCTTCACGTTGGAGGCGGGGTTGAGCAGCGTGTCCGGATCGCGCGCGTAGAGCACCTCGCCCGAATCGAGCGAGGCGACCACGATCCCGGCGCGGGCGGCGTGGAGGGGGGTGCGGGCGACGATCTCGTCGATGGCCTGGTCGAGCGCGCGGCGCCGATCGGATGGCGCGGGGCGATCCGGCTCGGCGGGCGCGGGGTGGACGGGCAGGGGGGCGAGCGTGAGCGCGAACGCGGCCGTCGCGACTCGGAGAAAGCGATCGAAGGGCATGAGCGGGGAGCCTGGCAGCCCCGAGTCTAGGGGCAGGGCGTGCACCGGCGAAAACCTCCGCCGTTCTACACCTATTTCGGGTCGCTTTGACTTCGGCCGCCGAGCAAGCTAGCGTATGCCGCGAATGAGACTCATTCTCGATAACGGAGAGGGCGCGGACCACGGAGAGCCCGTGCCCGGCACCTCGGAAACGGCAGGGCAGGCGCTGCCGGAACCCGAGGACGGCGCCGGGAAGTCGGTGCCGGGTACCGGGAAGACGGTGCCGGGCACCGAGCCCACCGAGCCGCAGTTCGGGCCGGAGACGCTGCTCTCGCGAGCGCTCGCCCGGTTCGAGGAGCTGCTGGTGGAGCGGGGGCTCCGGCTCACGGCCGCTCGGCGCGCCATCGTCGAGGTGGTGCTCGCTCGCGCCGGCCACTTCGCCATCGAGGACCTGGTGGCAGACCTGAGGTCTCGCGGACTTCCGGCCTCGAAGGCAACGGTCTACCGGTCGCTGCCACTGCTGACCGAGGCGGGCATCCTGTCCTCGGCCGTCCTCACGCGCGATGAGCATACGTACGAGCGAGCGGTCGGACGCGAGCACCACGACCACCTCGTCTGCCGCAGGTGCGGGAAGGTCGTCGAGTTCGAGTGCGAGGCGATCGAGGTGCTCCAGCGCGAGGTGGCCGCCCGTTACGGGTTCACCCTCGAGGGCCATGTCCATCAGCTCATCGGCCGGTGCGCCGATTGCCGGGAGAGGCACGACGCATGAGAACGCGTCTCAATGGATGCGAGGTGAGCGCGGTGCGCACCGCCGGCGATGACGCTGCCGGGATCCGCTTCTGCGAGGAATCGGCGGCTCCCTGCTGCCAGGGGGACGAGCTGCGCTGCGGCTGCGGCAGCCTCCTGGCGCGGATCGTGGGGCCGGCGGTCGAGCTCAAGTGCCGCCGCTGCAAGCGCGTCTGGAACATCCCGATCGAGAAGAGTTGACGATTTCGGCACGCCCCCTCCTCTCCCCGGTCCTCTCCCCCGCCGGGGAGAGGGGCGGCGTGCGCTAGGCGGCCTTCGGCCCCGCTCACGCTCCTCGGGCGAGCCGCGCCGCGACCGCGGCCCTCACCTGCTCCGCGTGCGCGAGCCGCGCCTCGACGCGGTGGGCGAGCTCGCGCCGGCCGGCCTCCACCTCGCGCGGCGCGAGCCCGAGGGCGTCGCCGACGACGGCGTCGAGCTCGCGCTGGGCGGGCCGCGCCAGCATCGCCGCGAGGTCGGTCGTGATCGGATCGTGCGCCAGCCCGGCCCGACAGGCCTCGAGCGCGGCGCGGTGCGCGCAGAGCGCCGCCGGGCGCGGGAACGGCGCCGCCGCGAGCACGCCGCAGTCGACGTCGGCGATGGCCTGGTGCCCGGTGAGCTGCCGCGCGGCGCGGTCGATCGCGAGCCGCAGCGGCGTCGACGAGAGCGCCAGCGCCAGGAGCCACGGCTCGAGCCCCGGCTCCGGGAAGAGCGCGTGCCACTTCTTGTCCTCCCACACGCCGGCCGCGTTCAGGACCGCGAACGCGCGCGCCCCCACCTTGGCCGGGTAGAGCACCGGCGCGGGCGCTCGACCCGGGGCGACGAGCCACCAGGGCGAGCGTCCGGCGCAGGTCGGCCGAGCGGCGATCCCGTGCGCCTCGCCCGCGGCGACGTAGGCGCGCGCCGCTGGCCCGGGCTGGACGGGGCGGAACAGGGCGCGGCGCGGCGCGGTGCGCTCCGGCGCGGCGGCCTCGCGCAGCGAGGCGAGGATCGGCTGCGCGTCGCCCGGCGCGAGCTCGACCAGGCCCGCGAGCGCGCTCTCGAACCGGCTGTCGCCCCGCGGCGCGAGGTGGAAGAAGGCGTTGCAGCCCGACTTCATGCCGAACCGGACGCGGCACAGCTGGCCGAGCGCGAGCGCCCCGGGCGCCGCGGCACGGGCGGTGCGCGCGGGCCGCAGCCGGGCGCTGCCGCTGCCGCGGGCCAGCGCCGCGAGCTCCTCCGGCTCGAGCGCCGCGAGCGGCACCGCGGCCTCCGCGGCGGGCCGGCCGGGGTGGCCCTCCGACCAGACCGCCAGCAGGGTGTCGACGGAGGCGGCGAAGCTCCCGGCCGCGCGCGACCGGAGTCGCCAGGCGAAGCCGCCGCGGGCCGCGGCGTCGGCGCGGAGCGGCGCGGCGGAGCGGGCGGTGTCGAGCGCGCGCGGCCAGACGAGCGCGACGTCGGCGGCGCGCCGCAGCGCGACGGCGGCGAAGTGCGCGGAGAGATCGGCCTGCGAGGAGAGCCCGCTCGCTCGCGCCGCCCGCGCCTTGTCCGCGGGGGCGAGCGCCTCGTGCCGCAGGAAGGGCGGGTTCATGACGACGAGGTCGGCCTCCGGCCAGCGGCGGCTCGTCGCGTCGGCGCAGGCGATCTCCGCCCGCGCGCCGACGAGCCCGAGCCGCGCCTCGGCGGCGGCCGCGGCGAGCGGCGCCACGTCGAGACCGGTCAGGCGCAGCTCGGCGCCGCAGCGGCGAGCGGCCTGGAGCGCCGCCACGAGGAGCGCACCGCCGCCGCAGGCCGGGTCGAGGATCCGGGCGCCATCGAGGGCTCTCCGGAGCGGCGCCGTCGCGCGCCTCGCTCCGAGCAGCGCCAGGAGCGCCTCGTCCTCGGGGCAGCCGCGCCGCGCCGCGAGGCGCGCCAGCCCGAGCGCCGCCAGGAGCCGCGCCTCGGCACCGCCGGTGAAGACCGCGCCCCGGGCGCCGTCGAGCGCGCCGTGCGCGATCGCCTCGAGGATGCGGCCGTCGATCCGCGCCGGCGCAGGGTCGAGCTCGGTGCCCACCTCGAAGCGCGCCAGTGGGCCACCGGAACGGCCCGAGAGCCGGCGCGCGGCGGCGGCGAGGCGCGCCTCGGGCGCGAGGGGCTCGAGCGCCTCCAGGGCGCGTTCGACGGCCGTCACGCCGCCATCCTACAGCGACCCGCCAACGGCTCGGATGTCCCACGGCTCAAGCCAGGTGAGCTCCGCTGTGAGCCGGACGCCGCGCCACCGCGACCTTGCCGCTCGGCACCAGCGCGAGGAGCAGGACGACGACGCCCGACGCGAGCTCGTTCGCGGTCACGGTGCGCGAGCTCCACGCCAGCGCGTCGCTGGCCGCGAGGAGCCACAGCGCGGGAGCCGCCAGCGCCAGCCGCAGCAGCGGCCACTCCAGCGCGGCCAGCGTCCCGATGCAGAGCAGGAGCCCGAGCGCGACGTCGTGCAGCACCGCCGTGACGGTCGGATAACCGAGGATGAGCGGCGCGAGCATGAGCCAGCAGCCCACGGCGAAGGTGGCCCAGCGCGCGCGCATCGATCCCACGGTGAGCCCGCGGGAGAGGGCGGTCAAGGCAGGACGGAGCCGCCCCCCGCCGGGACGTCCGTGCGAAACGGGGAGAAGCCAGCGCCCCGCGCTGGAGGGCCCGGACGAGTCGGCTCGCTCGCCTTCGGCCGCCCGGTATGATCCCGAAGGGACGCCGAAAACTGGCCCTGTCAGAGGAGGTGGCTAGCATGCCCCAATCCGGTCGACGTTCGGCCGCGACGCAACCACGGACGCACATGACGACATCGGACGAGCGGGTGGCAGCGGAGATGGGCCGCGCGCTCATGGCCCTGTACCGGGCCGGGATGCAGGTTCGGGTCTGGCCCGATGCCCTCTCGGGCCGGGCAGGGGCCCGAATCGTGGCCGGCCCGAGCGCCCGTCGCCGGCGCGCCGCCGCGCCGCGCTCGGCGACCGGCGAGGGCGACTCGCCGCTGTCGGCGCTGTACGCGGCGGTCGAGCGGATGAACACGCGCGCAGGCGCGATCGTCGTCCAGCTCGACTAACGCCGCGGTTCACCCGCTAGGCGAACAGCCCATCGAGCCTTCGCTCGATGTCCTCCTGCACCTGCTTCTTCATGGAGCCGGGCACGAGCATCGGGAAATGCAGGTCGATGACCACGTGGCCGTCGCCGGCGACGTAGAGCCCCGAGATCCCCATCTTCGAGACCTTCCCGGTCTTCCCGTCGGGATTCCTCTCGTACTTGAGCCCCATCTTGGCGGTCAGGCGCTCCATGACCTGATCGACCTTCTCGAAGATCTGCTGGGCGTTCTTGCCCGGGTACTCTCGCTTGATCTGCGGCATTCCTGGGTGACCTCCGACTTCACACGTAGAGAGTTGGATCCGGAACCCCGGCCTCCGCAAAGCCCTTCCTCCGGAGCTCGCAGGCATCGCAGCGGCCGCAGGCGCGGCCGCGGACGGGGTCGTAGCACGAAAGGGTGAGCCGGTAGGGCACGCCGAGGGACGTCCCGAGGCGGATGATCCCGGCCTTGGTGAGGCGCAGCAGGGGGGCGCGGATGTGGAGCGGCCGCCCCTCGACCCCGGCCTTGGTCGCGACCCGCGCCAGCCGCTCGAAGGCGCGGATGAACGCGGGCCGGCAGTCGGGGTAGCCGGAGTAATCGATGGCGTTCACGCCGACGTAGATGTCGCTCGCGCCGAGCGTCTCGGCGTGCGCGAGCGCGAGCGCGAGGAGGACCGTGTTGCGCGCCGGCACGTACGTGACCGGGATGCCGCTCGCCATGGCGCGCGCCGGCCGGTCCTTCGGGACCGCCACGCCCGCGTCGGTCAGCGCCGACCCGCCGAAGGTCGACAGGTCCACCCGCACCACCCGGTGATCGGCCGCTCCCATGGCGCGCGCCACCCGGCGCGCCCGGTCGAGCTCGGTGCGGTGGCGCTGGCCGTAGTTCACCGACAGCGCATGCGCGTCGAAGCCATCGCGCCGCGCCAAGGCCAGGCACGTGCTCGAGTCGAGCCCGCCGGAGAGGAGGACCACCGCGCGCGGAGCGGTGCGCTTCTGCTTCGCCATGCGGCGCATCCTCCACGAAGCGCCACGCTGCGGCAAGCGCGCGCTCACCGCGTGCCGGTGAGCTGCCAGCGCGCGGTGCAGGGGACTCCGCAGGTGGTCCCGCCGTCCGGCTCGCACCCGGTGCCGCCGTCCGCCGGCGCGAGCGCGTCGCTCAGCTCGCCCGAGAAGCCGGCCGCTCCACCGTCCGCCCGGAGCACGTCCCCCACCAGCGTCTCGGTGACGGTGAGCGGGCACCCGCAGGCGTCGAGCGTGACCGCCACCGGGTTCGCCGCCAGCGTGAGGTGGTCGCCCGTGAGCTGCCCCGCGAGCGGCGTGGCCTCGGCACGGTCGGGACACAGGTACGCGACGCCGGACGAGTCGTAGGCGATCGTTCCGGTGAAGGAGATGCCGCCGTCCGGCACCGCTTCGCAAGTCCCGCCGTCGGTGTCGAGCGTGCCGACGAACTTGAGGGTCGCGACGGCGGTGCCGGGGCAGGCGGCGGGGCGCGCCGTCGATTCGCAGCCGGCGAGCGCGGCCATGGCCACCAGGGCGAGGAGCAGGGCGGGTCGGCAGCTCATGGAGTCAGGTCCTCTCGGCGCGGAGATCGAGCCAGGTGTCGGAGAGCGCGAACGAGGCCAGATCGCGCACGTCGCCGTGAGCGAGGGCGTCGGCCCGGGCGCGCTCGCGCAGCGGGCGCTCGCTCGCGACGAGCGCCGCGAGGGCGGCGCCGGGAGCGCCGGCGTGGAGCAGCGCCAGCCTCGAGGCGGTGCGCCGCGCCGCGGCGGCCAGCCGGGGCTGAGGCGTCGTGGCGAGCTCGGACGCGGCGGCGGCGCCGAGCGCCGCGGCCTCGTCCCGCACGCCGACCGGGACGTCGCGGGCGAGCGCGCCGAGGAGCGCTTCGGCCCGGGCGGGAGGCAGCGCGGGGCGCGCGACCGCACCGCCCGCGAAGCGGCAGGCCAGCTCGCACAGCGAGGCGCGCGCCTCCGGCCCGAGGCGGCCGGCGACGGCCCAGCCCAGGTCGACGAGCGCGAGGCCGCGGGCGAGCAGGAAACGCGCAGCCGGGGCGGGCGCGCGGGCGAGTCCGCCCCCAAGCACGAGCGAGGGAGGGCGCGTGTTCTCGAGCTCGACCTCGAAGCCATCGCCGGCGCGCAGGTACGCGGCGCAGTTGCGGGAGTCGAGCGCGCGGCGCGCGCCGGTGAGCAACGCCATGAGCTGCGGTCCGCGCGCCGGGCTGAGAGCCTGTAAAGAAATCCCCTCCCATCGCCGAGTCGAGCGATCCGCGTCGCATCGCTTCGTTGCTCCTCCCTCACATAGCCCGTGGCTATGCTCGGTCGTCGCGCCTCGCGCTGCTCGCGTCTCGCTCGCCTGGCTCGGTCCGGGGATTCCTTCACAGGCCCTGAGCGCGTCGCCGGCGCTCACGCCCCGGTGGGCGAGATCGCCCTGATAGAGCGCCTCGAGCGCCGGGGCGAGCAGCGCCAGGAGGCGCGGCAACGCCCCTCGCGAGAACGGGTGTGCCGCCGTGGCGCGCAGCGCCGGCGTCGTGTCGCGCGGCGCCGCATCCTCGTCGGGCCGTTCGCCGCCCGCGGCGAACGCCGCGAGTGAGCCGGCAGTGCGGGCGAGCAGCTCCAGCCGGCGGCGCTCGGCGGAGCCGCTCCACGGCGCGGCGGAGGCGGCGTGCTTCGCGAGGACCTCCAGCACCGCCGGGTCGAGCGGCGCGGCCCGAGCGCGAGCCAGAGCCTCGGCGAGCGCGGGTGGGATGGAGGTGGGGGGCTCGGTCGCGGTCGGGGTCGCGATTGCCGTCGCCCTTCGACTTCGCGCCGCATTCGCGGCGCTACGCTCAGGGCGAACGGAGAGGTTCGCGGTCGCGGTCGAGGAACCGGCCCCTCTCCCCGGCCCTCTCCCCGCTTCGCGGGGCGAGGGAGACGAAAC
>Ga0306923_10000256_pt1 | contig 39940 bp, 36 predicted proteins | sample sta12Can44000108_FD_203841 | JGI IMG/M metagenome (GOLD analysis project Ga0306923, IMG submission 203841) | Lab enrichment of tropical soil microbial communities from Luquillo Experimental Forest, Puerto Rico - statanox.12C.anox.44.000.108 (v2)... | ecosystem: Environmental > Terrestrial >... | reverse complement strand
GCTTGAACCAGCGCGCCGCCTCGGGATCCAGCACCTGGTCCACCTCGGCCGCATTCCAGGTGTAGAACTTGCCCTCGATGCCTTCCGAATCGGCATCCAGCGTGGCGGCGAAGGCGCCGTCCTCGGCCATCATGTCGCGCAGGCACCATTCCACCGTCTCGGCCACGCGATGGCGGTAAAGCTCCTCGCCGGTGCCCTGCCACACCTGGGTGTAGAGGTCGACGAGCTGAGCGTTGTCGTACAGCATCTTCTCGAAATGGGGCACCAGCCAGGCTTCGTCGGTGGAATAGCGCATGAAGCCACCGCCCAGGTGATCGTAGATGCCGCCATAGGCCATGCGGTCCAGGGTCAGCGTCACCGCCTCGCGCAGACCCGCGTCGCCGGTGCGCAGGCTGGCGCGCCACAGGAAGTCGAACAGGCTGGGCTGCGGGAATTTGGGTGCGCCCTGCAGGCCGCCATGCTCGGTGTCCACCATCTCCAAGACCCGCTTGGCACCCTCGTCGAGCAGGTCGAGTTCCAGCGTCATGCCGCCCGTGTGGGACGTGTGGGACAGCGCCTCCGTCAGCGCGGTAACGTTCTCACCCACCTTGTCGCGGGCGTTCGCCCAGGTGTCGGACAGCGCGCGCAGCACGTCGGGGAAGCCGGGGCGGCCATAGCGCGCCGTCGGCGGAAAATAGGTGCCGCCCCAGAATGGTGCGCCGTCGGGGGTCAGGAATATGGTCAGCGGCCAGCCGCCGTGCTGTCCCATCAAGGCCAGGGCCTGCTGGTAGATGGCGTCCAGGTCGGGGCGTTCCTCGCGGTCCACCTTGATGTTGATGAAGTCCTGGTTCATCTGCGCCGCGATGTCTTCGTCCTCGAAGCATTCGTGCGCCATGACGTGGCACCAATGGCAGGCGGCATAGCCGATGGACAAGAGGATCGGCTTGTCGGACGCCTTGGCGGCGGCCAGGGCATTCGGCCCCCAGGGGCGCCAATCGACCGGGTTGTCCTTATGCTGCAACAGATAGGGGCTGGTTTCCCCGGCGAGGCGATTGGTCATGGGGAGTACCTTCCGCGAGTCCACGTTGACGCCTTTTGGCGCAAGGGCTTAGTTTGGAGCTTCGGCACAGAAACGCAACCCACGGGGGGCAAAAGATGAAGTTCACCGTCGATGTGGATTGTACCCCGGAGGAAGCCCGGGCCTTTTTGGGGCTGCCCGACGTCAAGCCCATGCAGGATGCCCTGCTGAAACAGGTCCAGGAGCGTATGACCGCCAGCCTGCACGCCATGGATCCGGAAACCATGGTCAAGACCTGGCTGCCCGCCGGTGTGCAGGGCATGGAGCAGCTGCAGAAAATGTTCTGGTCCCAGTTCGCCGGTGCCGGCCGGCGGGAGAAGTAGACGCATTGACCACCGATCCCAAGCCTTATTTCCGCATCCACGTTTTCATGTGTACCAACCGCCGCCCTGACGGCCATCGCCGGGGATCGTGCGCCGCGCGCGGGTCAGAGCCGCTGCGCGATTACCTCAAGGCGCGCACCAAGGAGCTGGGCCTTGCCGATCTACGCATCAACAGCGCCGGCTGTCTGGACCGCTGCGAGTTGGGCCCGGTGATGGTAATCTATCCGGAAGGCGTCTGGTACACCTATGCCAGCTACGAGGACATCGACGAGATCCTCGACACCCACATCGTCGGGGGCGGGCGGGTCGAGCGCCTGATGCTGCGTCCCGAGGACCAGCCGGTGGTCTCGGCCTGAGTCTTTCATCTGCGGGCGAAGCCCGATAAAGTTCACCACCAAGGGCACCAAGGGCACCAAGCGACCGAGGGGAAAGGCATCGCCCCCCCGATGGCTTGGAGCTCTTGGTGCCCTTGGTGGTTTGATTTCTTGAGTGCCAGCATGTCCCGTTCCACCATCTTCGCCCTTGCCAGCGCCCCCGGCCGTGGCGGCATCGCCGTGTTCCGGTTATCGGGACCCGAAGCCGGAGCTGCGTTGGTCCGGCTGTCCGGGCACGATCTGCCAGCCGCGCGCAAGGCGGTGCGGGTGCGCCTGAAGCATGAAGGTGAGGATATCGACGACGGCCTGGCCTTGTGGTTCCCGGCCCCGGCCTCGTTCACCGGCGAGGACGTGGTCGAGCTGCACGTCCATGGCGGCCGAGCGGTGGCCTCGGCGTTGTCGTCGGTGCTGGCCGGGCAGGGTCTGGCTCCGGCCGAGCCGGGCGAGTTTTCCAAGCGCGCCTTCCTCAATGGCAAGCTGGACCTCACCCGCGCCGAAGCCATCGCTGATCTGGTCGAAGCCGAGACGGCGGCGCAGCGGCGCCAAGCCCTGCGCCAACTGGATGGCGGGCTTGCCCGTCTGGCCGAGGGCTGGCGGGGTGAGCTGGTGCGCGACCTGGCCCTGATGGAAGCGGTCATCGACTTTTCCGACGAGGGCGTGCCCGAGTCCCTGGTGGGCGAGGTGGAGCAGGCGGTCACCGGCCTGGTGGCCGACATGCGCGGCCATCTGGCGCAAGGGATGCGGGGCGAGCGCCTGCGCGACGGCATCCATATCGCCATCCTGGGTGCCCCCAATGCCGGCAAGTCGTCCCTGCTCAACCGTATCGCCGGACGCGAGGCCGCCATCGTGTCGGCCCAGGCCGGCACCACCCGCGACATCATCGAGGTGCATCTGGACCTGCACGGCTGGCCGGTGGTGCTGGCCGATACCGCGGGCCTGCGCGACGCCGCCGAGGAGATCGAGGCGGAAGGCATTCGCCGGGCGCTGGCGCGGGCCGAGGCCGCCGACCTCAAGCTGGCGGTGTTCGACGCTTCGGTGGAACCGGATGCGGCGACCCGCGGCGTGATGGACAAGGACACCCTGGTGGTGCTGAACAAGAGCGATCTGGATAAGAACGATCCGGGCGGGGGTGCCTATCCGCTCGCAGGTCACCCGGTATCGGCCCGCACCGGTGAGGGCATGGACGCCCTGCTGGCCGTACTGGAGAAAGAGGTGGCCGATCGCTTTGCCACAGCTGCTGCCCCGGCACTGACCCGTGCCCGCCATCGGGCGGCGGTGGAGGAATGCGTGGCGGCGCTGACCCGCTTCGACCCCGAGGCGGAGATCGAGCTGGCCGCCGAGGATTTGCGTCTGGCCGCTACCGCCATTGGCCGCATCACCGGCCGGGTCGAGGTGGATGAGCTGCTGGACGTGGTGTTCAAGGAATTCTGCATTGGCAAGTGAGATGTTTCACGTGAAACCGGCCAAGGACTCTGGCTTCGACCTGATGGCCGACGTGGTGGTGATCGGCGGTGGCCATGCCGGCTGCGAGGCTGCCGCCGCCGCCGCGCGCACCGGCGCCGCCACCCTGCTGGTCACCCAGCGGCTCGAGACGTTGGGCGAGATGTCGTGCAACCCCGCTATCGGCGGCTTGGCCAAGGGCCAGCTGGTGCGCGAGATCGACGCCCTCGACGGACTCATGGGACGCACCATCGATCGCGCCGGCATCCAGTTCCGCATCCTTAACCGCAGCAAGGGGCCGGCGGTGCAGGGGCCGCGCGCCCAGGCCGACCGCAAGCTCTATCGCCAGGCCATGCGGGCGCTGCTGGACGAGACCGCCAATCTGACCCTGCTGGCCGGCTCGGCCGAGGATTTGCTGATCGGCGAGGGCAGGGTGGCCGGATTGGTGCTGGCCGACGGCCGCCGTATCGGCGCGGGTGCCGTCGTCATCACCACCGGCACCTTCCTGCGCGGCTTGGTCCATTGCGGCGAGAAGCGCTGGCCGGCCGGCCGGGTGGGTGACGCGCCGTCCTACGGTTTGTCGGCGGCGCTGGCCCGCGCCGGCTTCCCGCTGTCGCGCCTGAAGACCGGAACCCCGGCACGGCTGGATGGGCGCACCATCGACTGGGCGTCGCTGGAGATGCAGCCGGGCGACGACCCGCCGGTGCCGTTCTCCACCCTGACCGAGCGCATCACCGTGCCCCAGGTGGCGTGCGGCATCACCTACACCACGGCGGAAACCCACGCCATCATCCGCGCCAACCTGCACCGTGCGCCCATGTATTCGGGGCAGATCAGCAGCGTGGGGCCGCGTTATTGCCCGTCCATCGAGGACAAGGTCGTCCGCTTCGCCGACAAGGACCGCCACCAGCTGTTCCTGGAGCCCGAGGGGCTGGACGACCACACCGTCTATCCCAACGGTATCTCCACCTCGCTGCCGGCCGAGGTGCAGGAGGCGATGATTCACTCCATCCCCGGCCTGGAGCGGGTGACCATCCTGCGGCCCGGCTATGCCATCGAGTACGATTTCATCGATCCGCGCGAGCTGCACCGCAGCCTAGAGACCCGCAGGGTCAAGGGCCTGTTCCTGGCCGGCCAGATCAATGGCACCACCGGCTACGAGGAGGCGGGGGCACAAGGTCTGCTGGCCGGCCTCAATGCCGCCCGCGCCGTGTCCGGGTCCGAGCCGCTGATCCTCGACCGCGCCGACGCCTATCTGGGCGTCATGGTGGACGATCTGGTGACGCTGGGTACTTCGGAGCCCTATCGCATGTTCACCTCGCGCGCCGAGTACCGCTTGGCTCTGCGTGCCGACAACGCCGATCTGCGCCTGACCCCCAAGGGCGAGGCCATGGGGTGCATCGGACCCGAGCGGTCGATGCGGTTTCGAGATAAGGCCATGGCCTTGGAGCAGGGCCGCCAACTCCTGTCGGAGTTGAAGGCGTCGCCCAACGTGCTGCGCAAGTATGGGCTGGAGGTCAATCAGGACGGCGTGGTGCGCTCGGCCTGGGACCTGCTGGCCTATCCCACGTTGAATCTGGTCCGGCTGGGCGAGGTGTGGCCGCAGCTAAACGATCTGCGCGCCGACGTGGCCGAGCAACTGGAGATCGAGGGCACCTATCGCGGCTATCTCAGCCGCCAGGAGGCCGACATCCGCGCCTATCGCCGCGACGAGGATCTGGAATTGCCGGACGGCTTAGATTACGACGCCATCGGCTCGCTGTCCAACGAGGTCCGCCAGAAGTTGAAGACGGCGCGGCCGGCGACCCTGGCCGCCGCCGCCCGCATCCCCGGCATCACGCCCGCGGCGCTGACGGCGTTGCTTGGGCACGTGAAGAAGCGCAGCGCTGCCTGATCCATATATTGTGTTTCACGTGAAACAGAGCACTAGAGGGGGAGGGGCATGACGCCCGAACAGTTCCAGGCCAAGACCGGCGTTTCACGTGAAACGCTGGACCGCCTGACCGCCTATGCCGAGCTGCTGGTGAAGTGGCAGGCCCGCATCAATCTGGTTGGGCCTGACACAATCCCCAATCTGTGGGAACGGCATTTCCTCGATTCTGCCCAGGTTTTCCCCATTCTTCCACAACCTATCCACAGACTTGTCGACATGGGATGCGGTGCGGGCTTCCCCGGCCTGGTGCTGGCGGTGATGGGGGTGCCCGACGTGCATCTGATCGAATCGGACGCCCGCAAATGTGCCTTTCTGCGCGAGGCTGCGCGGGTCACCGGCACTTCCGTTACCATCCACAACGCCCGTATCGAGGCGGTGGAACCGTTGGGCGCCGACGTGGTCACCGCCCGCGCGCTGGCGCCGCTGGAAAAGCTGCTGGGTTGGGCCGAGCGGCACCTGTTGCCGGAAGGTCACTGCGTCTTCCTAAAGGGTAGGGGGGTGGAAGACGAATTGACCACGGCCTCTAAAGAATGGAATATCACGTTCGAGCGGTTCCCCTCCCAAACGGATTCGCTCGCCGCAATCCTTCATTTGAAAGAGGTTCGCCGTGGTTGAGCACAGCGTTAGCAGCGCCCCCACGAAGGCCACCCGTATCATCGCCATCGCCAACCAGAAGGGTGGGGTGGGCAAGACCACCACCACCATCAACCTGGCGACGGCCATGGCCGCCACCAAGAAGAAGGTGCTGATCATCGACCTGGACCCCCAGGGCAATGCCAGCACCGGTCTGGGCATCGACCGCGCGGCCCGCGACATCAATTCCTACCACGTGCTGATCGGCGAGGCCCTGCTGTCCGAGGCGGTGCAGGCCACCGAGATTCCCAGCCTGTCCGTGGTGCCGTCGGGCACCGACCTGTCGGGCGCCGAGATCGAGCTGGTGGAGATGAGCCGGCGCGAGCAACGCCTGGCCGATTCGCTGAAATCGGCCGTCGGCGCCTATGATTACGTGCTGATCGACTGCCCGCCGTCCTTGAACCTGCTGACGGTCAACGCCCTGGTCGCCGCCCATGCGGTGATGGTGCCGCTGCAATGCGAGTTCTTCGCCCTGGAAGGCATCAGCCATCTGGTCAAGACCATCGAGCGCGTGCGCCAGGCGCTGAATCCGGCGCTCGAACTCCAGGGCATCGTGCTGACCATGTTCGACAAGCGCAACAACCTATCGGAAATGGTCGCCGCCGACGTGCGCGAGTTCTTCGGCGACAAGGTCTATCAGACCGTCATTCCGCGCAATGTGCGCATCTCCGAGGCGCCGTCGCACGGCAAGCCGGTGCTGATCTACGACGTCAAGTGCACCGGTTCCGAGGCCTACATCCATCTGGCCTCGGAAGTGTTGAAGCGTGAACGCAAGTTGAGGGCTGCAGGGTGAGTATGGCTGAGGAAAAGCGTCGCAATCTGGGTCGCGGCCTGTCCGCTTTGTTGGGGGATTCCGGCGTTGCCGCCGCGGCCGCCGTGCTGGAGGGGGGCAATGCCGCTCCCGCTGGTTCCGCCTCGCGCGGGCTTCGCACCCTGCCGGTGTCCCACCTCAAGCCCGGCAAGTTCCAGCCCCGCCGCCAGTTCGAGGAAGAGGCCATCGCCGACCTGGTCGAATCGGTGCGCGAGAAGGGCATCCTCCAGCCCATCCTGGTGCGGCCCATCGACGGCGGCTATGAGATCATCGCCGGCGAGCGCCGCTGGCGCGCCGCCCAGCGCGCCCAGTTGCACGATGTGCCGGTGATCATCCGCGAGTTCTCCGACAAGGAAGCGCTCGAGGTCGCCCTGGTGGAGAACCTGCAGCGCCAGGATCTCTCGCCGCTGGAAGAGGCCGACGGCTATCGCCGCCTGATGGACGAGTTCAGCCACACCCAGGAGGAACTGGCCAAGGCGGTGGGCAAATCGCGCAGCCACGTGGCCAACATGATCCGCCTGCTGGCGTTGCCCGATCCCATCAAGGCCCTGGTGGAGACCAAGCAGATTTCGGCCGGCCATGCCCGCGCCCTGCTCACCGCCGACGATCCGGTGGCGCTGGCGCGCGAGGTGGTCGACAAGCAGCTGAACGTCCGCCAGACCGAGAAGCTGGCCCAGGGCGAGGGCAAGTCCCGTCCGTCTTCCGGCGGCCGGCCGTCCCAGGCAGCCCACAAGGACGCCGACACGGCGGCCCTGGAACGTGACCTGGCCGAGCTGCTGGGCGTCAAGGTGACGCTGAAGTCGCTGGGCAAGGGGGGCGAGCTGACCATCCATTACGGCAGCCTGGAACAGCTGGACGACATCCTGTCGCGGCTGAGCGGAGGCGAGCGCTAATCGTCAATCGGGGGGCGGGGGATTATGGGGAACGACGGCGGATTGCACATGCTGCTGGACCGGATTCCGCCGGAAGTGGTGGAATCCTTCACGCCCGAGCAGCGCGCGGCGTTATGGAGCGCGGTCAAGCCGGTCACCTGGCGCCGCCACGTCATCAACATCCGCCTGTCCTTTCCCATGCCGGGCGGCCGCTATTTCCTCACCGTGGTCGGCGGGCGCGAGCGGCGCTCGGCGGACCGGCGGGCGCGTGAGCGGCGCATGTTTCCCTTGCGCACCGCCGGCAATATCCTTTTCCTTCTCGGTCTCGGCGGCGCCTTCTATCTGGCGGCGGCGCTGGGGATCGTGCTGTTGTCCAACCTGATCGAATTCTAAGGGACCTTCTCTCATGACCTCTTGCCCCTGCGGTTCCGGCCGCGGCTACGACGAATGCTGCGGCCCGCTGCTGGCTGGTGGCGCCGTTCCCTCGCCGGAAGCGCTGATGCGCTCGCGCTACACCGCCTTCACCCGTGCCGACCTCGACTACCTGGAGACCACCTTGGCCCCCGAAGCCAAGGAGGACTACAACCGCGAGGAAACCGAGACCTGGGTCAAGAACGCCAAGTGGAACGGCCTTGAAGTGCGCAACAGCGCTGTCGAGGGCGACACCGGCACGGTGGAATTCGTTGCCCATTACAAGTTCCAGGGCAAGGTGTTCGCCCACCACGAACTGGGCTCGTTCCGCCAGCACGAAGGCCGCTGGGTCTATGTGGACGGCATCATGAATCCGCGCCCGGCGCAGCGTGTGGTCGACAACAAGGTCGGCCGCAACGATCCGTGCCCGTGCGGCTCGGGCAAGAAGTACAAGAAGTGCTGCGGCGCCTAGGGCGCGGCATCGGAAAAAAAGAAGGCCGGCGTCCCACCAGGGAGCCGGCCTTTTTCATGGGCGGAACCCGCGCTTTTCGGTCACGCCCGCAGGTTCTCGGGCGACTCGAAGCCCAATTCCCGCGCCTCGGCGTCGAACGCCTCGCGGTACAGCGGATAGGCGGCGGTCTTTTTCATGGTCTCCCCGGTCATGGCGTTGGTGTATTCGCCGCGCACCAGCAACGGATGGGCCGCCTTGTTGGGGCAGGCATCGCCCTCGGCAATCAGCGCCTTGATCTGGGCGCCCAGCCCGGCGGCATGGCAGGCGTCCAGGTCCGCCTCGCGGCGCAATTCCTCGATCTCGGCGCGCAGCTCCTCGTTCTCGTCCTTAAGACGCTCGATTTCGGCACGCAGTTCGGCCAGCTCGAATTCGGTTGTGGTCATGGGGTGGCCTCCTGCTGAAAAGGGGCGAAAAAACGAAGGCCGGGCATTGCCGCCCGGCCTCGTTCGTTCATTCGCCCGTACCACGGGAGAGGGGAGCGGGTCCGCCGGACCCAGGAAACCCTCAATGATCACCATACGCCGGTTCCGCGAGGCCGTCAAATGCTGCGCCTATGGTCTAAGTTCTGGGGTGTGTTCCGGATTGATCCATCCTCGGTTTAGGGTTACCAGAGATCACTCGCATTAATATTGGCCAATCACCGAATGACGGACATGACCCGCGTTTCTCTTCCGCTCGCAGCGCGCCGGATGCCGCGCCGTCGGGTCCTCGCCCTGGCAGCGCTGGTGCTGGTCGGCCTGGGCTGGTGGCTGCTTGGCGGTCCCTCGCACGAGGCCGGCCCGGCAGCGGCCGGCAGCGGCGACGTGGTGGCGCGCGGCCGCATCGAGCCCCTGGGGCGCGTGCTGGCCATCCACGGCCCGGCCGAGGGCGCGGTGATCCAGGAATTGCTGGTCGACCAGGGCGACAAGGTGAAGGCCGGGCAGCCGCTGGCGGTGCTGGATGGCTACGACATCCGCCGCGCCGAATTGGCGGTGGCGGAACGCAACCTGCGCCTGGCCGAGCTCCAGCGCGAGCAGACCGTAGCCGGGGCCAAACACGCCGATCTTGCCGCCCAGCGCAACGCGGTGACGGCCAAAAGCGCCCAGCTGGTCAAGCTGCGCCTCGAGTGGGGCCGCCGCAACGCCCTCTATGCCCGCCAGGTGGTCTCCGCGCAGTCGCTGGACAGCTTGCGGGCCGAGCTGGAGCAGGCGGAAAGCGAGGTCTCCCAGGCCAACAACGTGCTGAAATCGCTGACCGAGACGCGCGGCATCGACGATACGGTGGCGCAGGCCCGCATCGAGATCGAGCGCGCCGGGGTGGAACGCGCCCGCGTCCAGCTCCAGCACATGCTGGTGCGTGCCCCCGTCGGCGGCACCGTGCTGTCGCTGCAGGCCCGCGCCGGCGAAGCCATCGGTGCCGACGGCCTGCTGCGCATGGCGGCGCTGGACCCCGTCATCGCCGTGGCCGAGGTGGACGAGGCGGTGGCCGGCAAGGTCGTGCTCGGCATGGACGCGGTGATCGAAGGCCAGGTGTTGGCCCAGCCGGTGCGCGCCCGCGTCACCAAGCTGGCGCAGGAGGTGTTCCGCCAGAAGCGGCCGTCCTCGGACATTCTGATCGGCCGCGACGCCCGCATCGTCGAGGTGGAGTTGACCCCGCTGGAGCCGCTGCCAGAGGTGTTGGGTGCCGAAGTGCTGGTGCGGCTGTCGCCGGCGATGCCGTCGCGCGCTGGGGCCGGCGGCTGATGCTGCGGGTCGCCGCCGGCCTGGCCTGGCGCCAGCTTACCCATCGCGGCGGCAAGCTGGTGGGCGCGCTGCTGGGCGTGTGCGTCGCCATCGTCCTGATCTTCACCCAGGTGGGTTTCCGCAACGCGCTCTACGACAGCGCCTGCGGCATCACCCGCTCGCTCGACACCGACATCCTGATCGCCGGCGCCACCTTCCATTCCTGGGGCGACGCGCCCCCGTGGCTTCCCCGCGCGCTGCTCTACGAGGCCGCCTCGGTGCCGGGCATCAAATCGGCCCATCCGCTCTACGTCAGCGCCATCCAGACGTCGAGCCCGGTGGACGGCCATTCCATGAGCACCAGCCTGCTCGCTTTCCCGTCCCACGCTCCCGTTTTCCTCAAGCCCGAGATCAATGCCCAGCTGGACATCCTGACTGTGCCCAACCGGGTGCTGATGGACCGCAAGTCGCGCGATGACTTCCAGGTGGCGCGCGAGCGTTTCGAGAAGACCGGCCAGCTGACGTTGACCCTGCTCGGTGCCGCGGAATCGCTGCAAAAGACGGTGGAGGTGCCGGGCCTGTTCCAGATCGGCCCGTCCTTCAGCATTGACGGCACCATGGTGACCTCGGACATGAACTACCACCGTATCACCGGCATCCCGCTGGACCGCATCTCGCTGGGCCTGATCCGGGTGGCCGACGGCGCCGATCCCGCCCGAGTCAAGGCCGCCATCGAGGCCAAACTGGGCACCCGCGCGCGGGTCTTCCTCAAGTCCGAGTTCATGGACAACGAGATCCACTACTACTCGCGCGAGACGCCCATCGGCACGATTTTCAACATGGGCCTGGTGGTCGGCACCATCGTCGGTATCGTCTTCATCTCCCAGGCCCTGCACGGCATCGTCAACGACAACATCCGCGAATACGCCGCCCTGCGCGCCGTCGGCTACAGCCAAAGCTTCTTCGTCATGCTGGTCTCGGTGGTGTCCTTGGCCATCTCGGTGGCGGCCTACCTGCCGTCCTGCCTGGCCGCCTGGGGCGTCTATTCGGTGGCGGCGGCGGCGACCAAGCTGCCGCTGGTGATGAAGCCCATAAACATGCTGACCATCCTGGGCGTCGTGGTGGTGATGGGCCAGGTGGCGACCCTGTTCGCCATCAAGCGGCTGAAGAACGCCAATCCCGTCGATTTGTTCGGCTGAGATCCGCCATGATTCAGCCGCCCGCGCCCTTGATCGCCGCCGACAACGTCTCGTATTTCTTCGGCGAGGGCGAGTCGCGCACCCAGGTGCTGTTCGACAACACCCTGCAGATCCTGCCCGGCCAACTGGTGATCATGACCGGGCCTTCGGGCTCGGGCAAAACCACCTTGCTGACCCTGCTGGGTGCGCTCCGCGGGGTGCAGCGGGGCAGCCTGACGGTGCTGGGCCGCGACGTGGCCGGCATGGACGAGGCGGCGCTGACCGAGATGCGCCGCAACATCGGCTTCATCTTCCAGATGCATAACCTGCTGGAATCGCTGACCGCCATCGAGAACGTGATGATGGCCACCCATCTTACCGAGGTGGCGCCGTCGATGGCGCGCGAGCACGGCATCGCGCTGCTGAAGCGCCTCGGTCTCGGCCATCGCATCGAGCACAAGCCCGGCGCCCTGTCCGGCGGCCAGCGCCAACGCGTCGCCGTGGCCCGCGCCCTGGTCAACTGCCCCCGCCTGATCCTGGCCGACGAGCCCACGGCGGCGCTGGACAAGGCCTCCAGCCTGGAGGTGGTGGACCTGCTGCACGAGCGCGCCGCCCAGGACGGCTGCGCCATCGTCATGGTCACCCACGACAACCGCATCATCGACAAGGCAGACCGTCTGGTCTCCATGGTGGACGGCCGCATCGTCTCGGACATCATGGTGCGCGAGCTGATGGCTATCTGCGAGTTCCTGCGCGAGGTGGAGTTCTTTGCCCGCCTGTCCCCTGCCGAACTCAGCTCGGTGGCGGAAAAGATGCGGCCGTGGCGGTTCCACGACGGCGAGGTTCTGATCCGCCAGGGCGACGTGGGTGAGGAATTCTTCCTGCTGGCCGAGGGCGAGGCCGAGGTGCGGGTGGCCGAGGGCGCCGGCGACAAGGTGGTGGCGACGCTGCGCCACGGCCAGTATTTCGGCGAACGCGCCCTCATCACCGGCGAGGTGCGCAACGCCACCGTGGCCGGCAAGGGCCGGGGCCTGGCCTATGCGCTCGGCAAGGCCGATTTCGACAAGGCGCTGGAAATGGCGCCCAGCTTCCGTGACCAGCTGCGCAAGATGTATTTCGGGCGGTAAGCCTAGAGCGCGATGACATTAGGTCGGTGCAGGCATGCGCCAACCCAATGTCTGAATCGCCCTCTAATTTGTTGAGCATCCGGTTCTAGGGTAGGGACCCGTCGGCCGCCTCCGGGTGGGCCTGGACGTAGCGCGCCAGGCCGTCGTCCAGGGTGGACCAGGTGATGCCTTGCGCCACCTTGGTGTAGATCCGGTGCATCAGCGGGATGGTGTGGCGGCCGTAATTGAACAGCGGCATCAAATCGTGGCCCTGCTCGATCTTGGGCTGATAGCAGGTCTGGCCGCTTTGGATGGCGCGGGCGCCGCGGGCCAGGGCCCAGTCCAGCGCCGCTTCCCACAGGCGGAAGTACAGCAGCCATTCCTTGGGCCGGCTGTAGTCGAAGCCGATGAACTTGTTGATGACCAGGTCGCCCACCTCGAAGCACATCATGAAGGTGATGAGCTTTTGCGAGGCGCGCTCGCGCAGCAGGATGAAATGGGCCTGCGGTTCGGCCGCCACCAGGTCGAAGAACCGGCGGTTCAACCGTTCGAACTGGACGTCCGATTGTTCGAAGGTTTGCTGGAACAGGTCCCACACTTCGTCCAGCACGGTGGGCGAGGGGGCCTGGATGACCGAGACGTCCACCTCCACCCGTTCCGCGCTCTGGCGCAGCTTTTTCTTCAGCTGGTGCCGGCGCGAGCCCTTGAGGCTGGCGAAGTAATCTTCCTTGCGGTCGCTGGGGAAGCTGGCCAAGGCATTGGGATAGCTTGGCAGGGCGAACAGCCGCCGCTCGCCGGCCAGCCAGGCCATCTCGGCACGCACCTCGGCCGGGAAGTCCTTCCACACCAGCATGCGGATGCGGCGCCGGCGCGCCTCGGCCGACACCGCGTCCTGGACCGCCAGCAGCGCGGCGCGGCGGTCGATGCCGGGCAGCACGCCGATCCAGCCCTCGTCCGAACAGGGCGAGCCGACGAAGAAGGTGCGCTGCACCAGCAGGCTGGGGAACAGCTTGCCGGGAATGGCCAGCAGTTTCATCGTCGCCTCGGGCACCACCAGTTCCAGCGGAACGTCGGTGATGAAGCACGGCGCGATGCCCACCTGGCGGCCATCCGCCTCGATGACGCCATAGAGGAAGGTGAATTGCTCCTCGATGCCGCACCTTTCCAGGGCGCGATACCACCACACGCCTTCGCGCGGCGCCTGGAAGCAGGCTTCCCACAATTCGGGCGCAATGGCGTCGGAGCTGTCGACGAATGTGATCTTCATCATGCGCGGGTCGCCACCAGGGCCGCGCCAGCGATGATCAGCGCCACGCCGGCCCAGCGGGTGCGATCGATCTTCTCGCGTAGCCACCATTGCGACAAAAGCGTCACCATGACGAAGCTGAGCGCGCCGATGGGATAGGCGACGCTGACGTCGAGAATCTGCAAAGCCAGGGTGTAGACCACCGCCTCGGTGACGAAGGTGGCCAGCCCTAGCGCCGTCCATAGCTTGCGCTGTCCGCGCGAGGCCATCTTGAGGAACACCTGCGCCACCCCCTCCATGGCTGTGCACGCCACGGCCAGGATGATGCCCTGCAACGCCATGGCGGTCATGGCGCCAGTTCCCCGGGCGGCTGGTAGGTGTTGTGGCCGGTGCGGCTGACCAGCGCGACGCCGGCCATGATCAGGGCGATGCCGATGCCTTGCGCCAGGCTGATGCGCTCGCCCAACAGCGGCACCGAGGCGGCGGCCACGGTGACGTAGCTCAGGGCGGTGATGGCATGGGCATAGGACAGGTCGGAATGCTCCAGCACCAGCATCCAGTTGAGGAACTGGCACAGCATCAGGCCGACGACGCCGAGGAACAGCGGGTTGTGCAGCGCGGTCAAGGTCACGGCGATGATGCCGCTTACCTCTCCCAGGCCGCCGACCGCTTCCTTCCACGCCAGTTGGGTGATCGTGTCGAGCACGATGGCGGCGGCCAATCCGAGGATGACCTTGAGGGGGACTGTGCGAAACATGAATCAATTATAAGCGCCGTCCCGCACTTGTCGATATCGGGTCTTACCCTATCGCGCGTAAGAAGATCAGGAAGAGCGGGGGCCGCAAAAGCGAAAGGCCGGGCTTTTGGCCCGGCCTTTTTCGATCGCTTGGAGCGGGCGAAGGGATTCGAACCCTCGACCCCAACCTTGGCAAGGTTGTGCTCTACCCCTGAGCTACGCCCGCTTCCTGGCGTGGTCTCCGTTGCGCTCGGCGCCGCGGAGGACCGGATAAATACGGGAAAGCCGGGGGGGGCGCAAGCCCTTTTTTCACTTTTTTTCATCCGGCCTGTCCGCCCCCGACGAAAGACCGGGAAACCGCCCCGCCATGGGCCACCGGCAGGCTTTGCCCTTGCCTCGCGGCCGGCTATTGTCCATCTATTGCGGGTCGACCCTTTCCCTCGGACCGGTGATTCATGGACCTTATCTTCGGCTCTGGCGCCAAGGCCGCGCCTGGTGGCGCCCCCAGCGATCTGATCAAGGATGGCAGCGCCGCCAGCTTCATGGCCGACGTCATCGAGGCCTCGCGTTCGGCCGTGATCATCGTCGATTTCTGGGCGACCTGGTGCGGCCCGTGCAAGCAGCTGGGTCCGGCGCTGGAAAAGGTGGTGCGCGAGATGCGCGGCGCCGTGCGCATGGTTAAGATCGACGTGGACAAGGAGCAGGCGCTGGCGGCGCAGCTGCGCATCCAGTCGGTGCCCACGGTCTATGCCTTTAAGGACGGCCGCCCGGTCGACGCCTTCACCGGCGCCCTGCCGGAAAGCCAGATCCGTTCGTTCCTGCAGCGGCTGCTCAAGGGCGGCGGCGACGCCGAGCCCACCCTGGACGAGGTGGTGGCCGAGGCCAAGGAGCTGCTGGCCGGGGGCGACGCCGAAACTGCGGCGCAGGCCTTCCAGCAGGTGCTGGCCGAGGACCCCAACCACGCCGGCGCCATGGCCGGGCTGTTGCGCGCCCTGATCGCTCTGGGTGATGCCGAGACGGTCAAGCAAATGCTGCCTCAGCTGCCGCCCGAAATGCTGAAGAATGCCGAGGTGGCGGCGGTGAAGACGGCATTGGAGTTGCAGGAGCACGCTGCCGCCAATGCCGGCGAGACTGCCGAGCTGCGCCGCCGCCTTGCCAACGACCCGGCCGACCATCAGGCCCGCTACGATCTGGCGCTGGCCTATTATGCTGCCGGCGAGCAGGAGGCGGCGGTGGACGAGTTGCTGGAGCTGTTCCGCCGCGACCGCGCCTGGAACGAGGATGCCGCCCGCAAGCAGCTGGTCAAGCTGTTCGAGGCGTTCGGTCCCACCCACCCGCTGACGATATCGGGTCGCCGCCGGCTGTCGTCGCTGCTGTTCTCGTAAACGGGTCCCGCCCATGGCCGCCGCCGCCCTCGACCTGCCGCGCGTCCTGCCGGTCTTCGCTGTGTCGGGAGTGTTGCTGCTGCCCGGGGCGAAGCTGCCGCTGACGGTGTTCGAGCCGCGCTATCTCGCCCTGGTGGATGCGGCGCTGGGGGCGGGGCGCATGCTGGCACTGGTGCAGCCGGCGCCCGAGGCCGCGCAAGGGGCGGCACCGGACCTCTATGGCATCGGCACGCTGGCACGCATCACCAATTTCGCCGAAAGCGGTGACGGCCGCTATCTCATTACCCTGTCCGGGGTGACGCGGTTCCGCCTGGCCGGCGAGGTGGAAGGCCGCGCCGGCTATCGCCGGGTGGTGGCCGAATACGCTCCGTTCGCCGCTGATTTGGCATCGCCGCCCAACCTGCCGGTGGACCGGCGCCGGCTGACCATGGCGGTGACCACCTATCTGGCCCGCCAGGGCCTGGCCACCGACTTCGCCAAGCTGGAAAAGGCCAGCGACGCCGAGCTGGTCACCAACCTGGCCATGGCGGCACCGCTCAGTCCCGAGGAAAAGCAGGCCATCCTGGAGGTGGCTACCGTCCAGGACCGCGCCAGCCTGATGATTGCCCTGTTCGAGATGGCGCTGCTCACCGAATCGGGCGAAGCCCTGTTACATTAGGAGCTGTTATGACCGACCGCGTTCCCGGCATCGATCCCAAGCTGATGGAGATCCTGCGCGCCCCCGGCACCAACGCGCCGCTGCGCTATGATCCGGATCACAACGAACTGGTGGACGACAAGGCGGGCCTGGCCTATCCCATCCGCGACGGCATCCCGATCATGCTGCCCGACGAGGCGCGCAGTCTGGATCAGGACAAGGCATGACCAGCCGGCACACCCCCGTCGAGATCAAGATCCGCAAGGCGGAAAAGCGGCTGGACGTCAGCTTCGACGACGGCGCCAGTTTCCTGCTGCCGGCCGAGCTGTTGCGGGTGGAAAGCCCGTCGGCCGAGGTGCAGGGCCATGGCCCCGGCCAGAAGCAGCTGGTGGCCGGCCGCCAGCACGTGGCTATCATCGGCGCCGAGCCGGTGGGCAACTACGCCGTCAAGCTGGTGTTCGACGACCTGCACGATTCCGGCCTTTACACCTGGGACTATCTGTACTGGTTGGGTGAGAACCAGGAGCGGGTGTGGACCGAATACCTGGAGGCGCTGGAAGCCGCCGGCAAGCACCGCGACCCCGCGCTAAATCCGCCGGAGATGCCCAAGCATGGCTGTGGCGGCGGCCACGGCGGTGGCTGCGGCTAACCTCTAAACAGGTTGCGGAAGCACTCCGCCGCTCCCCACCATCTCGTCACCTCCGCGAAAGCGGGGGGCCATGTGGCAACTCTTACGCGGGCCAATGATTCCCGCTTTTGCGGGAATGACGGGGAAATTCGGGGTTTTCCGCAGCCGGCTACAGCTTTTCGCCGCGCATCAGCCGGGGCAGGTCGCCCACCACGCCCATGGCGTGCTTCATGAAGAAGCGCTTGACCCCCGGCATGGCCTGCACCGCCGCCAGTCCCAGGTCGCGGGCCAGCTTCAGCGCGCCGATATCGTTGCTGAACAGGCGATTCAGCACGTCGGTCAGGCCCAGCATCAGCATGTTGTCGAAACGGCGCCAGCGCTGGTAGCGCTCCAGCACGTCGGGGCCGCCCACGTCCAGGCCGAGACGGCGGGCGTCGGCCACCACCTCGGCCAAAGCGGCCACGTCGCGGATGCCCATGTTCATGCCCTGGCCGGCGATGGGATGCATGCCATGGGCGGCGTCGCCGATCAGCGCCAGGCGGCGGTCGATGGCGCGCTCGGCGAATTGCAGCGACAGCGGGTAGTGGAAGCGGGGGCCGTCCAGGCCGATCCTGCCCAGGATATCGCCAAACCTGCTTTCCAGCTCGGCAAGGAAACCGGCATCGTCCTGGGCGACGATGGCTTCGGCCAGATGCAGCTTTTCCGTCCACACGATGGAGGAGCGGTGGGGATGGGCGGCAGTGCCCTTCATGGGCAGGATGGCGAAGGGGCCGCTGGGTAGGAAATGCTCGTGCGCCACGCCGTCGTGCGGCTTCTCGTGGGCGACGGTGCAGACGATGCCGGACTGGTGGTACTCCCACCGGGTCAGGCCGATGCCGGCGCCCTTGCGGGTGGGCGAGCCGCGGCCGTCGGCGGCCACCACCAGATTGCAACGGACGCTGCGCCCATCGGCCAGGGTGACGGTGGCGTCAGCGGCGCCGCGCTCGACCTTGGCCACCCGCGCAGGAGCGACCACGCGGACGGTGGGCAACTGGCCCAACCGCTCATGCACGGCGCGGCGGATGGTGGTGTTCTCGACGATCCAGCCGAAAGGTTGGTCGCCGATGGCATTATGGTCGTAATGCAGGAACAGCGGCGAAGCGCCGTCGGTGACCCTGATCTCCAGGATGGGCTCGGCCTCGGCCTCCATCAGCGGCCAGGCGCCGGCACCGGCGAACACCCGCTGGGCCGACAGCGCGATGGCGATGGAGCGCCCGTCGGTGCCGGCGCGGGCCAGCGCTTCCGGCGCCGCCGCTTCTACCATCATGACCTCCAGGCCGGCCTGGGCCAGGCAGCAGGCGGTCAGGCCGCCCACGGGGCCGCCGCCGATGACGACGATTTCGACGAAGGGGGGAAGAGTATCAGCCATGGGGGAAGATGTGCCATCGAAGGGGCGGTGGCGCAAGGCTGGCCCAGGTCAGGCCCAGGAAACAGGCAGCGGGCAGGGGCAACAGCCCATGTTTTGGGCAGCCAACACCCGGCCGGAGGGGGCTGGGGACGAAAAATCGCTTAGGCTGGGCGGAATGGCGATTTCGGCACGCGTCTTGAAAGGGAGAATCGCACGCGGAGGATCGCAAGCGGCTTGCGACCAATCAACCGGCGGATTTCCGGCGGGCGGCAGGGCGACAGCCCAGCCCGCAGGGGAGGCACCGCCCATTCTATGGGGACCAGAGATGAAGCTGATCATGGCCATCATCAAGCCCTTCAAGCTGGACGAAGTGCGCGAGGCGCTGACTCCGCTGGGCGTCCAGGGCCTGACCGTGAGCGAGGTCAAGGGCTTCGGCCGGCAGAAGGGCCAAACCGAGATTTATCGCGGCGCCGAATACGTCGTGAACTTCCTGCCCAAGGTGAAGATCGAGGTGGCGGTCAACGACGACATCGCCGACCGCGTCATCGAGGCAATCCAGGCCACCGCCCGCACCGGTAAGATCGGTGACGGCAAGATTTTCGTCATGGACATCGCGCAGGCCTTCCGCATCCGCACCGGCGAGGCCAATTCCGAAGCGCTGTGACCTGATCGCCCTCCACGGCGAATGAACGGACAAGGCCCGGGGGCGACCCCGGGCCCTTTTTTGTGCATTGGCGCAGGACGTGGCGGCCGGGCCCAAATCTTCGGCGACGAGACCTCCAAGGATGCGGGGCGCACACGGCAGCGGGGCTTGGCGTGGCCAGGCCGCCGGCTGTAGCCGGTCCTTGATGTTCTTCCTGGTTCATTGCCCGCCCGCTGCCGACACCGATGACGATTAAGCGGGCAGCACGGTCATATGCCTGCAATGCGGGCAACTCCCCTCGGGCCTGCTTATTTTCGCATCATCCTTTGGGATGAGGGCCTGATTCCGCCCCGGAATCCCGCCGCCGGGCAGTTGGCACGGTTCTTGTTAATAGAAGTCCATGCCGGCCCGGGTGTCCTTTCTCCTCCCAGAAGGCCCTGGGTCCGGCGACAGATCAAAGGCTGAGCCGTTTCGGGGGTATCCCATGATCCATCGTTTGAAGAATATCATCGCAGGCGTGGGCCCGGCCATGGGCGCCCTGCTGTTCGCCTCGGCCGCTTGGGCCCAGGAAGCCGCGGCACCTGCCGCTGCCGCTCCGGCGCCGACGCTTGATGGCGGCGCCACCGCGTGGATGCTCACCTCCACCGCTCTGGTGCTGATGATGACCATCCCGGGCCTGGCGCTGTTCTACGGCGGCATGGTTCGCAAGAAGAACGTTCTGGGCATCATGGCCCAGAGCTTCGTCATCGTCGCCCTGGTCACGGTGCTGTGGGTCATCGTCGGCTACTCGCTGGCCTTCACCGGCGAGAACCCGTACATCGGCAGCCTCGACCGCGTGCTGATGGCCGGCGTGGAGAAGGCCACCCTGTCGGGTACCATCCCGGAGACGGTCTTCTGCATGTTCCAGATGACCTTCGCCATCATCACCCCGGCGCTGATCACCGGCGCCTTCGCCGACCGCATGAAGTTCTCGGCCCTCATCGCCTTCTCGGCGCTGTGGCTGCTGGTCGACTACGTGCCGATCGCCCACTGGGTGTGGGCAATGGACGCCAACAACGCCGCCGTCGGCTTCCTGGGCAAGATGGGCGTGCTGGACTTCGCCGGCGGTACCGTCGTGCACATCAACGCCGGTGTGGCCGGCCTGGTGGCCTGCATCGTGCTCGGCCCGCGCAAGGGCTTCGGCAGCGACAACATGGCCCCGCACAACCTGACCCTGTCGGTCATCGGCGCCTCGCTGCTGTGGGTCGGCTGGTTCGGCTTCAACGCCGGTTCCGCCGTGGCCGCTGACGGCCGTGCCGGCTTCGCCATGATCACCACCCAGGTCGCCACCGCCGCTGCTACCCTGTCGTGGGCCGCTGCCGAGTGGATCCTGCGCAAGAAGCCGTCGGTGCTGGGCCTGATCTCGGGCGCCGTCGCCGGCCTGGTCGCCATCACTCCCGCTTCCGGCTTCGTCGGTGTGGGCGGCTCTCTGGTCATCGGCCTGGTGGCTGGCGTGGTCTGCTTCTGGGGTGCTACCGGCCTCAAGCATGCCCTGAAGTACGATGACTCGCTGGACGCCTTCGGCGTGCACGGCATCGGCGGCATCACCGGCGCCATCCTCACCGGCGTGTTCGCCATCGAGGGCATCGGCGGCACCGGCGGCCTGATCGAGGGTCATGCCGAGCAGGTCCTGACCCAGGTCTACGGCGTCGCCATCACCATCGTCTACACCGCCATCGTCAGCTTCGTGCTGCTGAAGCTGGTGGACCTGGTGATCGGCCTGCGCGTTACGCCCGAGGAAGAGCGCGAGGGTCTCGACCTCGCCCTGCACGGCGAGACGGTGCACTAATCCCTCCGGCACGGGGGAATGTGGGGAAGGGGGTGGGCCGCGAGGCTCACCCCCTTCTTCTTTGTTTGGCCCTCAGGCGGCGGGCGCTCGCATTCGCTCGCTTGCCTCACGCTCGCAAAGGCTCGCGGGCCCTCAATGGGCCAGTCGGGCGCGGGGCGCCCTCCGGTTGCCCGAGAATGCGCAGCATGATTGGCGGGGGGCGGGCAGGGAGGTCACAGGGAACTCACACATCCCGCTTTGGCGCTTGGCTGCAAATCGGTTAGAACATCTGGCGACCAAAGTATGCCGGTGACCAAGGTGAACGACCGTCTCGACCAGCTGACCGATTACCCCTTCCAGCGCCTGACCGATCTGCTGGGTGGCGCCGCCACCCCCGATTCCACCGTGATGTCCATCGGCGAACCGCAGCATCCGCCGCCGGCCCTGGTGGCGCGCGTGCTCGCCGACAAGGCCGGGCTATGGGGCAAGTACCCGCCGGCCAACGGCAGCCCGGAATTCCGCCAAGCGGTGGTGCAGTGGCTGACCGACCGGTTCAAGCTGCCCGAGGGCATGGTCGATGCCGACAAGTGCGTGCTGCCGGTGGCCGGCACCCGCGAGGCCCTGTACCTGATCGCCCAGACCGTGGTGTCGCCCTTGGGCGGCGAGAAGCCGGTGGTGCTGCTGCCCAACCCGTTCTACCAGGTCTACGTGGGTGCCGCCGTCATGGCCGGGGCCGAACCGGTGTTCGTGCCCGGTGCCCACGGTCCGGCCTCGCAGCCCGATTATTCCACCCTGCCGGAAGCGGTGCTGGCCCGCACCCAGCTGGCCTATCTGTGCAGCCCGGCCAACCCGCAGGGCGCGGTGGCCGACCTCGCTTTGCTGAAGCGCACCGTCCAGCTGGCGCGGCGCTACGGCTTCGTGCTGGCCATGGACGAGTGCTATTCCGAGATCTGGGACAAGGTCGAACCGGCCGGCGCCCTGGAAGCCTGCGCCGCCCTGGGCGGTTCGCTCGACAACGTGGTGGTGTTCCACTCCCTGTCCAAGCGCTCCAGCGTGCCCGGCCTGCGCTCGGGCTTCGTCGCCGGCTGCCCCAAGGTGATGGCGGCGTTCGGCCGCCTGCGGTCCTACGGAGGCGCTGCCACCCCGTTGCCCATCCTCGCCGCCGCCACCGCGCTGTGGAAGGACGAGGCCCACGTGGACGAGAACCGCTCGCTCTACCGCGCCAAGCTGGACATCGCCGAGCGCCTGCTGGGCAAGCGGCCCGGCTTCGCCCGGCCGGCCGGCGGCTTCTTCCTGTGGCTGGATGTGGGCGATGGCGAACGCGCCGCGCTGGAGCTGTGGCGCCAGGCGAAGATTCGCGTGCTGCCGGGCAAGTACCTGGCGCGCGACGGTGTCGGCGATCGCTTCATTCGCGTGGCCCTGGTGCACGACCTGGAGACCACCGAACAGGCGCTGACCCGCATGGCGCAGATTCTCTAAGGGAGACCGGGATGGCCTTCGCCAAGAAGGGCGCCGCCAACAAGGGCAAGTTCCTGCCGCAGGGCGCCGTCGACGCCTTGCGCCGTCTCGCCGTGCGCATGGGCGGTGTCGCCCTGCTGGCCCTGGCCGCCCTCGCCGCCCTGGCGCTGGTCACCGCCGACCCCCGCGACCCCTCGTTCAACACCGCCGTCAGCGGCCCGGTCAGCAACGCGCTTGGCACCCTGGGCGCCAGCGTGGCCGATTTGCTGACCCAGTTCTTCGGCCTGGGTGCCGCCCTCGCCGTTCTGGTTGCCGCCGCGTGGGGCCTGCGTGTCGCCGTGCGCGCCCAGGCGCCGTCCCTGTGGGGCTTGCGCGTCGCCGTGCTGCCGCTGGTGGTGCTGTTGGTGGCGGTGGCCCTGGCCGCCCTGCCCCTGCCCGACTTTGCCAGCCTGCCCGCCGGTCCCGGCGGCGCGTTGGGCAAGGTGGCGCATGCGGCCCTGGCGCGCCTGTTGCCGCTGGACCTGGGCTGGATCGTCGGGTTGGTCTCCGGCGTGCTGGGCCTGGGCCTGCTGATTTTCTCGCTGGGCCTGTCGCCCGCCGATTGGGCCGGCTTGGGCCGGGGCGCGCGCCGCTCCATCGACGTGGCGGTGGCCACCGGCCATGCCGCCCAGGCGCTGCGCCGCCAGGTGGCCGAGGCGACCCCCGCCTTCCGCCGCGAGCCCGCCATGGGGCCCGCCGCCGACCCGCGCGGCGAGCCCCGCTTGGTGCGCGAGCCGCGCTTCGCCCCCGCCCCCGTGGCGGCCGAGGACGATTACGACGACCAATATGACGACGAGCCCTCGCCTTTCGTCCCCGCGCCCGCGCTGGACGATGACGAGGATGCCTTCGAGCACATTCCCCAGCCCGGCGCCCTGGTCGAGCCCAAGCGGCCGCCGCCGGCGGCCGGCAAGCGCGAGCGCGCCGCCCGCCAGGGCACCCTGGACCTGGGCGGCCCGGTGGGCCCCGGCTACGAGCTGCCGCCGCTGGTGCTGCTGGCGCTGCCGCCCGAGCAGAACCGCACCCACATCAACCAGGACTCGCTGGCCCAGAACGCCAAGCTGCTGGAGAACGTGCTGGAGGATTTCGGCGTCAACGGCAAGGTGGTGAAGGTCCGCCCCGGCCCGGTGGTGACGCTGTACGAACTGGAGCCGGCGCCCGGCACCAAGACCAGCCGCGTCATCGGCCTGGCCGACGACATCGCCCGCTCCATGAGCGCCTTGTCGGTCCGCATCGCCACCATCCCCGGCCGCTCGGTCATCGGCATCGAGCTGCCCAACACCAAGCGCGAAGTGGTCTTCCTGCGCGAGCTGCTGGCCTCGGAAGCCTTCGAGAAGGCGCCGGCCAAGCTGACCCTGGTGCTGGGCAAGGATATCGGCGGCGGCCCGGTCATGGTGGATCTGGCCCGCATGCCTCACCTGCTCATCGCCGGCACCACCGGTTCGGGCAAGTCGGTGGCGGTCAACACCATGATCCTGTCGCTGCTCTACCGGCTGACGCCGGACGAATGCCGCCTGATCATGATCGATCCCAAGATGCTGGAATTGTCGGTCTATGACGGCATCCCCCACCTGCTGGCCCCGGTGGTGACCGAGCCGGGCAAGGCGGTAGTGGCGCTGAAATGGGCGGTGCGCGAGATGGAAGACCGCTACCGCGCCATGAGCCAGCTCGGCGTCCGCAACATTGCCGGCTACAACCAGCGTCTGGTCGAGGCGCGCGAGCGCGGCGAGCAGCTGACCCGCACGGTCCAGACCGGTTTCGACCCCGATACCGGCAAGCCCATCTACGAGGACCAGTTGCTGGACCTGAAGCCGCTGCCCTTCATCGTCGTCATCGTCGACGAGATGGCCGACCTCATGCTGGTGGCCGGCAAGGACATCGAGGCGGCGGTCCAGCGCCTGGCCCAGATGGCCCGCGCCGCCGGCATCCACCTGATCATGGCCACCCAGCGCCCCAGCGTCGACGTCATTACCGGCACCATCAAGGCCAACTTCCCCACCCGCATCTCGTTCCAGGTGACCTCGAAGATCGATTCCCGCACCATTCTGGGCGAACAGGGCGCCGAGCAGCTGCTGGGCCAGGGTGACATGCTCTACATGGCCGCCGGTGGCCGCATCACCCGCGTGCATGGCCCCTTCGTCTCCGACCAGGAGGTGGAGAAGGTGGTCGAGCATCTGCGCCACCAGGGCGAGCCCAACTATGTCGAGGCGGTGACCGAGGAAGAGGAGATGATGGCCGGCGGCGATGGCGGTGGTGGCGGCGGCTCGTCGGGTGACGACCTCTACGACCAGGCGGTGGCGCTGGTGGCGCGCGAGGGCAAGGCCTCGACCTCGTTCATCCAGCGCCACTTGCAGATCGGCTACAATCGCGCCGCCCGCCTGATCGAACGGATGGAAGCCGAAGGGGTAGTCGGCAAGCCCAATCATGTCGGCAAGCGGGAAGTGCTGGTACGGCGCACCAACGAGGATTACTGATCATGGCAAGGCGCGGAATTTCGCCATGATTGGCGGGTAGACCCGTCGAACCCGAGAGTTGAAGAGGTTTCCCCAATATGCTTTCCCTCACCCGCCGCCGTCTGATGCTGGCCGCCTTCGGCGCCGCCCTGGCGGCCGCTCTTCCCGCCGGACCGAATACGGCTTGGGCGGCGGCCAGGAGGGCGGCGCTTTCCGTCCAGGACCGCGCCGACATCGCCCGCGCCGAGGACTACCTCAACTCGGTGACCACCCTGAAGGCGCGTTTCCTGCAAATCGCCGGCAACGGCTCCCAGGCCGAGGGCACCGCTTATCTGTCGCGGCCTGGCCGCATGCGGCTGCAATACGATCCGCCCAGCCCCATGCTGGTGGTAGCCGACGGCACCTTCCTGATCGTGCACGACAAGGAGCTGGGCGAGCCCAGCTACATCCCGCTGGGGTCCACCCCCGCCGGCGTGCTGGTGCGCGAGAACGCGAAGCTGGACGGCAAGGACCTGACCGTCACCCGCGTCGCCCGCATGCCCGGCGTGCTGCACATCTCGCTGGTGGAAACCGACGATCCCGGCCAGGGCGACCTGACCCTGGTGTTCTCGGAAAACCCCTTCGCGCTGCGGCAGTGGCGGGTGGTGGACGCCCAGGGCATCGTCACCACCGTCTCGCTGTACGAGGCGCAAACCGGGCTGAAGCTCGACCCCAAGCTGTTCGAGTTCAAGGACCCCAATTTCGGCAAGCTCAGGCTGCGCGATAACTGAGCACGGGCCATGCGCTAAGTGCATGGCTGTTATTACCTCAGTGCAATACCGCAGCCCCCGCGCACAACCCATTTCAAGGGCAGAGCGGTTGGGACCGCAAGGGTCTCGGCCGGTGGGGTAGGTTTCCCCTGCCAACCCCACGCTCCGCACGGAGCACGGGCGCCCAGCACCCCCCCTGGCTGGGCGCCCATTTTATTTGTTTATGTACCCTCGCCCGCTTGCGGGAGAGGGAGGGGCCCAGCCGAAGGCTGGGAGGGTGAGGGAGCCAAGGACTCCTGCGCCCGCCAGTCCGTCTTTGGCTCCCTCACCCGCCTGCGCTATCGCTCCGGCACCCTCTCCCGCGCACGGGAGAGGGAAAAATTGTGCTATCACCTTCCGGCCCCGACCAATGCCCGAAGGACCCCCTGCCTTGCGCCTCGTCACCTGGAACATCAATTCCATCCGCCTGCGTTTCCCCCTGCTTGCCCGCGTCGCCGAGGAGCTGAAGCCCGACGTGATCTGCCTGCAGGAGACCAAGGTGACCGACGACCTGTTCCCCACCGTCGAGTGCAGGGCGCTGGGCTTTCCCTACCTGGGTTTCCACGGCATGAAGGGTTATAACGGCGTCGCCATCCTGTCCAAGCGACCCATCGACGCCCTGCGGATGCCCTCCTGGTGCGAGCGCACCGATTGCCGCCACCTGATCGCCCATATCGGCAACACCGAGGTGCATTCGGTCTACGTGCCGGCGGGCGGCGACATTCCCGATCCGGACGCCAACCCGAAATTCGCCCACAAGCTGGATTTCCTGCGCCAGCTGACCGCCTGGTACGGCGCAACCTATACCCCGGATTCGCGGGTGGTGGTGGCGGGCGACCTCAACATCGCGCCGCTGGAGACCGACGTGTGGTCGCACAAGCAGCTGCTAAGCGTGGTCAGCCACACCCCCATCGAAGTGGAATTGCTGAACGCCATGCAGGGTTCGGTGCCCTTCGTGGACGCGCTCCGCCACTTCATTCCGCCAGCGGAACGCCTGTTCACCTGGTGGAGCTATCGTTCGCCCGATTGGACCAAAAACGACCGCGGCCGCCGTCTGGACCACGTCTGGGTCACCCCGGCCCTGAAGGATTCCCTGCGTTCGGCCCAGGTGCTGCGCGACGCCCGCGCCTGGACCCAGCCCTCCGACCACGTGCCGGTGCTGGTGGAACTGGCGGATTAGAGTCTGTCTGGGTTTCGTCGAATCTTTCTTTTCGTCATGGCCGGGCTCGACCCGGCCATCCAGGCTGCCGAAGGCGGCTTCGCCACCACGGACCCCCGAATCAAGTCCGGGGGGCGACGAAAATGAAAAGGGCTTCAGCCTAAGTCGGGCAAACTCTAAGGGCGGGGGATCAGGCGGCGGACAGACCGCGGTGGGTTTCCAGCAGGGCCTGGCGTACCTGGTTGGTCTGGGGGATCGACGGCGCCGGCAAGTCGCCCGCCGGGCGGGTCATCAGGATGTGCCAATGGCGTTGGCCGTCGGCGCTGGCCAGGGTGTGCGACACCAGCTTCAGGGCGTGGTGCAGCAGGCGCAGCGTGCGCTGATCGGAATAGAAGTCGTCCCAGGTCAGGTTGGGGCCGTGCACCACCAGCAATGCCTGGATGATGGCGCGGCAATCCCGTTCCAGCCGCTCGCGCTCCTCGCCCATGGCAAGCGCGACGAACTCGAAATAATTGGCGAGATAGGGACGCGGTAAAACCGGCTCCTCGCCCGCCAGCAGGGGCTCGAACGGGCGCACCATCAGGCGCTGGAAGGGATTCGAGCGGGCGCCCACGTTGCCCTTGGGCCGGCTGTGGGTCTTGCGGCAACGCTCCTCCTGGGCCTCGTAGGCTTCGTCCAGGCTCATGGTGCCGCGGCCGATCAGGCCCAGGATGCGCTCCACGTCGGCCACACGCAGCATGCCGTCGACCGCGTGCTCGCGCAGCACCGCCATCGTTGCGGTCAGCACGACGTTGGAAATGGCATGGCATGAACGGCCGCTGGCACAGGACGCAGAAGACATGCCCTAATTGTGCTTAAATTGCCGTCCTGTGCGCAACGGCTGATTACCCGGTGAGCATATTTTTATCCGCCGCGGCCCGGCATCAGGCGGCGATAGGACAAGGCCTCGGCCACGTGGATGCGGCGCACGCCCTCGGAATGATCGAGATCGGCGAGTGTCCGGGCGACCCGCAACACCCGGTGATAGCCGCGTCCCGACAGCCGCATGCGCTCGGCCGCTTCGGTCAGCAGGGTGCGACCCTGAGGATCGGGGGCGGCGATGCCCTCCAGCAATTGGCCGTCGGCCTCGGCATTACAGCGGATGGTGCGGCCCGCCGCCAGCCGCTCGAACCGCTCGGCCTGGAGCCGGCGCGCGGCGGCGACGCGGGCGGCTACTTCAGCGCTGCCCTCGGCGGCTGGAGGCAGCGACAGGTCGGCCGGCGATACCGGTGGCACCTCCATGTGCAGGTCGATGCGGTCGAACAACGGTCCGCTGATCTTGGACTGGTATTCGGCGCCGCATTTGGGCGCCTTGGTGCAGGCCAGGGCGGCATCGCCCAGATAGCCGCAGCGGCACGGGTTCATGGCCGCCACCAGCTGCACCCGGGCCGGATAGGTGACGTGGGCATTGGCGCGTGCCACGCTGGCGCGCGCCGATTCCAGCGGCTGGCGCAACGCCTCCAGGGCGCCGCGCTGAAACTCCGGCAGCTCGTCCAGGAACAGCACGCCATTATGGGCCAGCGACACCTCGCCGGGCTTGGCCCTTAAGCCGCTGTGAAAATCAACGAAATTCCGGACTCAGACCGGCAGATTCGCTAGTGGTGGTAAACACCTAAAGGCCGGACTCGGTCAGCAAGAACGCGGACCAGTTTGAATTCATCAGCTATCGACGGGACTAGTTAATGCGCGGTTTGCCAACCCGGCTGAAGGGGACCCGGGTTGGACTCGATCTCCCGCCCAAGCCGTCAGCCTTGAGCGCCACCAATGTGTCCCGTGCTTCTAATTTCGCTCTCGCCTGAACTGGCTCGCGCCAGCTCCGTGAGCAATTACGTGCAGATCGCTCATAATGCGATCTCCGTCAAAGGGGCCCCTGCGCGGGTGTCGGCTCCGGCGCGATCTCCTCCTGCTCCATATGGCAGGCGGATGGAGACGCGAGAAATTCGGCGAGGGTAGCAAAAGCGGTACCGGCCGCCGCGCTGACCAGCGGTTTGGGCCGAACCTCGGTGCCGTGGGCCCGCGCCAGGCCGGCGTCCATCAGGTGAGGGCGTAAAGCCGCGCCGGTCGCGACTGCAATACGGAGCGCGATATGAAGCCCGTGGCGGTCGATGTCACCCCAGTGGTAGCAGGCATCCGGGTTCCAGGAGAAGGCAGTGGCCATTGCCTGCAGTGCCACGCGGGACGGGTATCCGCCGGTGTAGATGACGACGTCGCCGCGCTGGCGCGCCTCGGTTACGTGGCGATTGAAGCTGGCGAGGTTCTCGACTGTCAGGACACTGCGCACTGGCCTGGTGGGGGACAACGCCCTGACCGCAGGGGGTGGGAGGCCAACATAGGGTAGTGCGCCAAAATCAGCCCCGAGTGCCTGCACGGGACCGGCGATCAGGACATGCGGTGGGAATTTCTCCAGGCCAACGGCAATCATCGCCTCGGCATCGTCAAGGTCGTCAGGTACCCTGCCGATGCGGCGCAGCCACGCGGCGATCTGGGAGCGGTGGCTCTCGATGAGCTTGCTGTTGCCTGTAGCCTGACGGGAATAGGTGCGCAGGTCGCTGGTGTCATCGGGGTCACGCCGGAACACCGCCTCGAACACCCGCAGCAATTCCACCGCCTCTTCAGCGTGATCGATACCGACACCGAGGTATGAGCGCGCCGTTGCCCAGTACGACAGCATGTTGTCGCGCTCGGCGGCGACTTCGGGAGCCAGTCCCGGCAGCGCAGCGACCAGCCCGTCCCGTGCCTCCGCCAGCCGGTCCGCCAGAGGCCTGCGGCCGAGCAGGTCGTAGAGCGGCGCCGGGTCGCGCAGCACGACCCGCTCGATGAGGTGACCGGCGTCGCCGCGCCCATATTCGAGGTCGATTGCCCGCAGGTTCCTGGCCCTCTTCAGCAGCCCCTCGAAGGCTTCCCGCTCCTCCAGGCTGCCTGGGGCCACGTTCGGCCTGGACATGACGCGGCGCTGGCGCTCGGGCTGGCGCTCGACCCGGTCGAGGAAGTCCGCCAGCAGCGCCCGGGCGGCCGCCTCAGACAAGGAGCACCGCCTTTGCCCGCTCGCGGAATGCCTCGATGCCCGCGTGCGCCGGGTTCTCGCGCAGCATGGCGGCCTTGGCCGCCTCGCCGAGGCGCACGGTGTCGATGAATACGTCCGACGAGTGCGGCAGGCGGTTGACGTTGACGATGGTGTCGACGCACTCGCGCAGCGACGCCCGCTTCTCCTCTGGCGCCGCCACCACCACCTGCAAGCCGAGGCTGCGGAACAGTCGCATCAGTTCCTGGGTGTTGGGGATGTCGAGCTTGTTGAACGCCTCGTCGAACACCACCAGCCCCATGCCCATGGTGTCGCCGCCGCGGGCCCGCGGGTAATAGGCGCTGACCATCGAGGCGGCGATGGCAACATAGTACGGGGCCTGGCGCTGGCCACCCGACAGCTTGCCCTCGATGCTCGAGAAGGGAATGGGGGGCTGCCCGTCGCCGCTGTCGAGGTTGAGCTCGAACTCGAAATACTTGCGGTAGTCCTCAAAGTCGGCGGTGTTGACGTCGGCGGACGTCACCAATTTCTCGATCTGGGCCATCGCCTCGGTCATCACCTCGTCGGAGTCCGTCACAGCGCCGTCCTCGGCGGGTAGGAAGCCGAGCAGCCCGCGCTCGGGGCTGGCGGCCAGCTTGCGCACCAGGTCGTAGAGCGGCCTCATCGCCGCGTTCGGCGACTTAGTGAACACATACTTCTGGCCGACGAACGTGTATTGTCCGAGGCGTTCGTTCAGCACCTTCAGCTGCACGTCCAGGCGCTCGAAGTTCTCGCCCATCTTGGTGAGCAGATCTTCCTTGAGCGCCACCTCGACGCTCCGGCGCGCCTCGGTGACGTTGTCCTTCTGGTTCTTGAGCTCGTTGTTCTCGATCTCGTCCTCTTTCTTCACCAGCCACAGGAACTGCTCCTCCGGGTCGACGGCGTCCACCAGGGGGTTGCGCCCATAATACTCGTGGCAGAATTCGGCGAGGGCACGGATCGCCCGCTCCAAGTGGTAGCTGGCGCCGAGCTCTGGCGACTTGCCCGGCTTGGCGATTTCCGCCTGGAGCTCGGCGATGCGCTTCTTGAAGAAGGCGCGCTTGTCGGAGCGGTATTCCGGCTTGAAGTTCAGCTGCGTGTCGATTACCACCAGGGCGTTGGCGATGGTCATCTCCTGCGCCCCCTTGATCAGGGGGACGACCGACATCGCACGCTCGCCCTCTTGCGCCTCGCGGAGCGCCGCCTCGGCGGTTTGCAGCTCGCTGATCCTGCCGAGGGTCGTCATCAGGTTCTGCTCGGCCAGCTTGGCGCTGACCTCGCCCTGCTGCACTTGCTCGCGCGCCCTCTTAAGATCCTCGGTGTTCTCCGCGATGCTGCGCTCCGTCCTGGCGATCTCCTCCTTGAGGTGGCGCACGTCGGCGGTGTCGATGGCGTCGGACTGGCGACCAAGGCTCTCCACCTCGGTGACGGAGGTGCGCACCTCGGCGATCTGCGCCGCCAGGGCGCCCGCGTCCACCGCAGACACCGCCTCGATGCGCTTCAGCGCCTTGTCGATCTTACCGTAGTCGAGCTTCCTGTCGCTGATCGCCTTCCTCAGCCCGTCATACTCCCTCCGCAGGGCCTCGCGCCTACGCGTCTGCGCCGCCTTGCCGAGGATGGGCTCCTGGTCGCGGTAGACGCGCTTGGACAGGCCGGAGTGCGTCTTGCCCTCGCGGGTGATGCCGAACTCCATCTTCTCCAGGGCCACCGCGCCCTCGGCGCGGACGTAGCGGCCCACGTTGTAGTCGATGAAGGCGCGCGCATCCTCGTTGTCGGTGCGCACGATCTCCGAGATGGAGCCGTGCGGCGGCGGGCGCGTTCCGGACGCCCGCGTGCGGCGGGTGTTGACTAGGCGGCAGGAGTGAAAGCGGCCGCGGTTGCGGTAGAGGATGTCGAACGCCCGCTCGAGGTGGATCTGCGGGACGATCAGAGCCTCGCGATTGGCGCCCAGCAAAGCCTCCAGGGCGAACGCCCAGTTGGGCTCGGACACCTCGACCACGTCGGGCAGCGGGTCGGCGTCGATCCCGGCCCGCTCCAGCTCGGCAATGAACTCGCTGGTGGGGAGGGAGTAGACGGCGCCGCCCGTCTCCACCCGCCCGACCTGCTGGCGCATCTCCCGTTCACGCGCCTCCATCTCGGCCAGTTCGACCGCCATTTGGCGGCGCTGCTCGTTGAGCGACCGCGCGGCGGAGGCCAGGTCGGTGGCGGACGAGGCCAGGGCTAGCACCCGATCTGCCTCCCCCAGCCAGTCCTGGGGCTGGCGCCCGGCAACCAGCGTGGAGAGCTCGACGGCCGCGCGCAGAGCCGCCTGGCACGAGCTCGGGATGCGCTCCCGAATCTGGTTGATGTCGGCCATGTCGGCGTAGACGCCGATGTCCTTGCTGATGGCCCGGCACAGCGTGGCGAGGTGACGGGACACCGCGCCCATCTGCCCCCTGAGCGCCTCCTGGCGGGCGGCCGAGGCCGACCGGTTCAGAGTCGTGCGCAGGCTCAGCAACTCCTCGTTCAGGATGCGCAGCTCCTCGGTGTGCTCGGCAACCAGCCCCTCGCCCTGGAGCTTCACCGCCTTGGCTTTCTCCCGGCCCTCCCGGTAGTCCTCGGCGAGGCACTCGAGGTCGAGCCGGGTGAGGTGCTTCTCCATGAAGGTGGCCGTCTCCAGCTCCAGGCGGCGGCTGAACCCGGTGTTGAACCGCCCGCGGATGACCCGCAGCGCCTGCAACATCACCTCAAGTCGCTTCACCTCGTCCTCCAGTTCGCGCCACAGGCCAATGCTCTCCTGCACCCGCTTGATGTTGGTGGGCAGCGCCTCCAGCACGAAGTTGCGCACGAAGGAGGTGGGATCCTTGATCTCCTTGGCGCGCAGGGCGTTGCCGAAGCTGCGCAGGAAGGCCTTGGCGTCCGGCGGGTTGCGCGGCCGCATCCGGTGCAGGTAGTCGGCGACGTAGCGGGAACTCTGCTGGAAGGTGTCGAATCTCTTCGGCCCCAGCTTGGCGCGCATCTTCGCCACCATGGCGTCGTGGCTCATGGTGTATTCGTTGCCGTCCTCGCGGCGCTCGACGAAGTCGGCGATGCGGAAGGCGTAGCCGTCGGCGACGAAGCGCTTGGTCTCCTCGCCCGGCTGATCCTTGTCGGCCACCAGCATGACGCCGATGGAGATGGCATGCCCCGTCTCGGAGTCGACGAAGCTCATGGCTAGCGTGGTCTCGCAGCGTTCGCGGGTCGGCTTGCCGCCGTTGACGTCGGTCACGCAGCCCAGGCAGTAGTCGCGGACGGTGCGGTCCTGGCGGTCGCCCGCCGCGGAGTTGAGGTCGAGCACGTTGCGGTTGTTGCCGCTGACCACCGTCTTCATGGCGTCCAGCAGCGTCGACTTGCCCGCGCCGGTGCCGCCGATGATGGCCGTCTCGCGGTCGAACGACACGTCCTCGGCGTCGACGAGGTACCAGCGGGCGATTGCGAGATTGTCGAACTCGTACATGGTGTCCCCTCCCTGCTCACTCGTCGTCGTTGGCGTCGGCATCGGGCCGCCCGGCCGGGGCCCCATCCGGCGTGTCGCTGTCCCGCTCACGCCCGCCCTCCTGCCGGGCGGCCGCCTCCTCGCGGCGCCGCTCGGCGTCGGCCTCGAAGAAGTCGCCTGGGCAGCCGAGATCCAGCCATGTCCGCATCGACGTCAGCGCCTTGTCGGAGACGTAGACGCGCAGGCCCGGCATCATGGTCAGGTCGGTCACCCGCTCGAAGCGGTCGCGGTCGCCGACGCGCACCGCGCCCAGGCGGTGCAGGTCCTTCAGGATGTCGGCGAGGCGCGCCTCCGACGGCGGGTTGGCCTGGGCCAGGATGCGGAAGGTCTCGGCGATCTCGTCGGTGTCGGAGGCCACCCGCCCGTACTCGTCCATCGAGCCAGACTGGAACCCCTGCTCCAGGATCAGGCGGCAGGCCAGCCGCACCAGCGTCTCGTCCTTCTTCAGGCGGGTCAGGCGCCAGCCGTAGACCTTGCCACGCGGCGCCAGCGCGAACATCTGGGTCTTGGCGTCGTAGTCGAGCACGTAGCCCGCGGCGGCAAAGTAGCGGTCGAAGAACGGGCGGTGACGGCGCAGCAGCGACAGCACCTCGCGCGGGACGCCGGTGGTGTCCTCGTAGAGCACCTGATGGTAGGTCAGCGCCTGGATGGCGGTGGCCACCGCCTCCTCCTCGACGGGCTCGCCGCGGTCGCTGTCCAGCAGGTCGCGGAGATCCTTCAGCTCACTCGCCATCGCGCTTCTCCTCCGGCAAACGGACAACCGCGAAGTTGCCGCAGGTGATCCAGTCGTTGTCGATCTCTCCGGGCTCCAGCTCGACCCGGTATTTCCCGGCCAGCGCCCCGCCCTCCAGGAAGGGCAGCGAGCGCAGCCGCTCGAACACGAAGAAATCGTCCAGGCAGGCGAGCGGCAGGGCCGCGCCGTTCGCCGCCTGCTCCGCCCCGATGTGGCGCCTGAGGTAGGCGTCGACCATGCCCGGCGTCACCATGCTGCGCGCGTTGTAGGCGTCCACCGCCTGCTTGTAGGCGAGCATGGCCGGATCCATCTTGCGCCGCTGGATAGGCTTGGCGCCCGGCTTCTGGCGCCGGGCGGCTGCTTGGAACATGTTGGCCTCGCCCTGCGGCAGACCCCCAGGCACGGCGCGGGCCGCCATGGGCGTGTCGCCGTCGTCCGCCAGCGGCGCCGCCGCTAGGTCGCGGAACACCTCCGTGATCAGCGCGGTCTTGGCGTCGGCGATGCGGTCCATGTGCCGCACAGTGTTGCGCAGCCGCTTCTCCACCCGGCTCTGGGTGTCGTCGATGGCGTCGATGTAGATGTTCAGGTCCTGGAACACCCGCTGCACCAGCCGCAGCTCGCCGACCACCACGTCGCGCCCCTGGGCCCGGTCGCCGGCGCGCCCCTCGTTGACGTAGGCGTCGGCCAGCTGGTCGAGCAGCAGCTCGTCGCTCTCCATCTCCGACGCCAGCTCGAGGATGCGCACGCGGAAGCGGAATGGGTTGGCCCTGGTGTGCAGCCGCTGGAAGTCCTCGACCAGGTGCTTGGCGATGAAGTCGGAGAACACCTGCCGGATGAAGGCGGCCAGCTCGCGTTGCGCCACCACCGCCTGCTCGGCCTTGCGCATGGCGCTGCCGACCGAACGCAGGTGGTTGAGGAACGAGCGCGCCGAGCGGGCGGCGTTGCGCACCGCCTCGGAGCGGTTGGCGGCATCCGCCCGCGCCGCCTCGAGCAGGGCCAGGACTTGCAGCACCTCGCCGCCATAGGAGCGCAGGCGCCCCGCCTTGAGGTCGAGCAGCAGGTCGAGGACGAGGCGGGCGTTGGCGTCGAGATCGACCAGGCGGCGGTAGACGTCGCGGTGCTCTACCAACCAGCCCGTGGCGACCAGGCGGGAATACAGCACCTGGGCCTTGGCGCCGGTGTCAGCCGCCCCGAGGAACTCGGCGTCGCCCTCGGCCTCGGCGCCCTCGTCGCAGTTGTAGTTCGCCCGCTCGACGAAGGCGCGGATGGTCTCCATCACCTCCGAGCGCGGCATGATACCGCCCTCGTCGAACAGGGAGACCGCGAGGTACTCCAGCAGTTCGGCGTAGAGCCAGCGCAGGCGCCCCGAGAACACGCGGAAGGTGTCGGGATGCAATGCGCCGAAAAGGTTGTCGCGGTCCACCATGCCTCTCCTTACCAGGCTCTACCTCAGAGCGATGATTCGCGCATGGATGGTCGAATCTTCCACAGTCGCGCTGGAACTTAGATGCAGTGAATTCCAAAAGCGTAGGCGTAGATCTTGCGGCTCCCTGGCATCACCGAAATGTTGGGTAAATAGTTCCTCAAGGATCAAAGCGTCGCGATCCCGTGTCGGCCGCGCCAACATCTGGAACAGTTGTGGGTCGATGGCCTGGAACAGGCCGGGGGCTTGACGGATCACGAGTCCTCATCCTGATGTTGCATTAGTTCGGGCATCCCTGTGGCCGTGTAAAGCGCACAGTCGGTTCACCAGAAACATGTTTTCCACAGTGCTGCACGGGACTTCCAACAGCCGCGGTGACGCGACCACGATGGCAATGCGCTTGGCGCGAGAAATCGCAACGTTCAAGCGGTTGGGTGAGAGCAAGAAATCCATAGCTCTCGGCATTTCGTCGACGCTCGATGTCGTCATCGAAAGTAGGGCGACGTCGGCCTCCTGACCCTGAAACTTATCGACCGTGCCCACGCGCGCGGCCGAAGGCAAGCTGGCCCGTAACAGGTTGACCTGGGCGTTGTAGGGCGTGATGACCAGGATGTCCTCCAGTCCGACGACACCGCCGTCGGCCTTGGGCATGCCTACCAAGGTGCGGATAAGTTTGCCGATCTCCTCAGCCTCCTCTGGGCAGGACTGGGAGCGCCCTTCATGGATCACTTCGAGGAAAGAAACGCCGGCAGAGCGGATGGCAGGATGGCAGCCGGCAGGAACCAGTAGTGTCCTCGCCTCGCACTTTTCGGCGGCGGTAAGGCGGCCATCGTAAAAGGTCTGCGAAACTACCTTGCACACCTTTGGGTGCATGCGGTGGGTGACGCCCAAGAAGATGCCACGGTCAGGCGACACCGTTGCCACTCCCTGCAGCAAGTAATCCAGAACAGACAAGCCGGATTGGCCCGGATGCGAGCCCTTTGCCGGCTGACCCAGCTGCATCTGGTCGCCTACCAGGACGATGTTACGTGCGGCCGTCCCCATGGCGACAACGTTGGCCAGGGCGACCTGGCCGGCCTCATCGATGAACAGATAATCGACTGCCCCTTCAAACTTCGAGCGGGCGAACAGCCAGGCGGTTCCGGCGATCAACTGTGCGCCGACTGGGACTTCATCAGCGTCGTCGACGTTGCGGATCATCGCGCCGCCTTCGAACCTGGTTTCCTCGTCACCGGCCGTGCTCTTCTTCCAGCCCGTGAAGGGGAAACTGGCTTCAACTACTCCCTGCAGCAGGTTGTTGATGGCCTTGTGGGAGTTCGAGGCCACGCCGATCCGTTTGCCCGCCTTCATCAAGGCGACAATGGCTCGTGCCGCGGTGTAAGTCTTGCCTGCACCGGGAGGCCCCTGGACGAACAGGACGCCCTCATCCAGGCCAGCGGCGACTCGGATGGTGGCCTTCACCGGATCTTCGCCGTCCACAGTGAGCGGCGTTCCCGCTTGCAGGCCCGCCACTCGGGGAGGCTCGCGCTTGAGTAGGTCCATGATGGCTCCGAAGCGGCCATCACCGGCAGCAACCGATTCCGCCACGCGACAAACCGCCTCGCGCATGATCCTGTCATCATAGGGCCTGGGCGGAAGCAGCGAGCAGCTGTCCGGGAGGTCTCCTGCCCTCGTGGAGCGACGCAGCGTGAGCCTACGTGCCTGCATGTCGAGTGCGCCGATTGTTCCCGCGCGCTCGAGGGTGTCCGACAAAGTCGGTTGATCATCCACCCGAAGCTTCGTTTCCTGCTCAGGGAAGCTGTATCCGCGCTCGTAGGACAGCTTGTCCTTCCTCTGCGGGCCAATAGCCACTAGACCCGCCAGGCAGTCGGCCTCCTCCAGCAGTTCCTCCGCATTCTTGCCTCTGCGGTCGAACAGAGACCACCATTCCGGCTTCTGATTTCTACGGTGGTATTCGAGCATGTTGGCGAGCTCGCGCCGCGCCTCGACCTCATCGGCCGCGCCACCGCCGATAAGCCGTTGTTCGAGAGCGACCAGTTCGGCAGCTTCTTCCAGGCGCTTGGCGGCTTTCGTGGGGTCTTCGGCCTTCTCGGAGCCGACGAACCAAGCAAGACCGGCTGGTCGCAGATTCAGGAGCCAGTCGCGGCACAGCATGGTGGAGAGGCAGTCCGTCCGGTTGTAGTCCTCTATCTCCTGGAGCAGGGCGTTGTCGCCCGTGGCGCGCCAGCGTTCGTAGACAACGATGCTGTCGCCGGCCGTGGCGACCTCGCCCGACCGTTTGGCCATGTAAAAGCTCTCGAGGTTCTTCAGCGAATAGGCCGGCTCGGAGACCCGGATGCCCTCGCGCACCACCTTCAGCAGGTCAACCAAGCGTTCCTGGCGGAGCAGGTTGTCGACCGGCTCCTCGCGGGTGCCGTGCGAGCACGACAGCCGCTTGAGCGCGTTCGGCTCATAGTGATTGTAGTGGTAGATATGAGCGCCAGGGTGCTCGGCCAGGTGCCCGGTGGCGAAGTCCATGAACTGCTCGAAGGCGATGCGTTCGCTCTCGCGGTCGTGGCCCCAGATACCGCGAAAACGTTGCTGGCCGTCCTCCATCCAGAAGACGCCGAACAGATATTCGAGCCCTCCGTCATGGAGCGGGTCGCCTTCCATGTCGAAGAACAGGTCCCCTTCCGCGGATTTAGGCATGCGGAGGAAGCCGCGGGCGGGTTCGACGGGCAGGATCTCGACTTGAGCTTCACCAGTCTCCCGGCCCCTGACCTGAAGGGATGCCTGCGACCGCAGTTTCTCGAACGTTTCTGGCGTCATGCCGGCGACCGTGGTCTCGGCCGGCGCGGACGCCAGCGCCTTGACGGTGACGATGCCCGAGGCGCGAAGTTTGCGGGCTTGGCCTACCCGCATGCCGGCGACCAAGCTCAGATGGTCGGTGCGCTGCCATTCCTCGGCGCAGAGGTCGCGCCATTTGCAGTGGCGGCAATTGCCGCAGGGCTCTGCCTCGGTGGGTTCCGGGCTGGCGACGAAGGCTTCGAAGCGGTTGCGGGCGTTCCGGAAATAGTGGATGACGTCGGCCGTGCGCAATTGGGCCTCATCGCCAGTCCCAAGGGCCACCGAAATCTGCTGGGGTAGATGGCCCTGAACCGCCGCCAGCAATTCGGTGTAGACGCAGAGCTGCAGCACGTGGCTGGGCTTTGCCTTGCGCGCAAGCTTGGTGTCGGCGGCCTCGTAGCTCCACTTGCCGAAATTAGAGGTGCCCGGAACCTTGACGAGGAAGTCTGCATAGCCGTGCCAGGGCGCCGTCAGCAGTACGCCCTGGTAGACAACGTCGACGCCATCCCGCATGGCGGCCAGCGTTTCCGTGGCCCTAGCCTCTAAGGAGCCCACATCCGGGATCTCGACCACGATGTGACCCCTGCCCTTGAGCGCCGCGAGGTATGCGCGCTCATGCTTGATGCCGGCTTCCTGAACCAGTTTATCCTGGTCGCTGTCCTCAGCGGCAGGCAGTGGTTCGGTCAGGTTATGGAGATCCAGAACGGTGGAGTGGCGGCACCCCACGAACCCAGTCAGGTCACCCGAGGAAAAAAGCAGCGTGCCTTCGTGCCTGCGCATCTCCACCCCCCCCTTTCTCTCTGACAATCTACCCCAAGTTGCTGATTTCTTCCATTTCAACGAGCGATAGCAGCTATCTTCTTTACGAGTGGTCCCTGACCACTGCGTGTTGCGCTCGCGGTCAGGGCACGGGTGATTGGCCTAAGGGCATTCGGGCAGGGAGAGGAGGTTATCCGGCTGCGCGCCATCAGCGACTGTCCTGAGGTACTTGTTGCCATGGGCGCTCACCGCGACAACCACGTCGACGGTCCGGCCACCCCGGCTTACGAAGAATTTCCATTCGCCGCGTTCAATGCCAGCGATGGCCTGTTCCTGCGAGAGCTTCCACCGGGATCCGTTCGCATTGAGGCCACCGACGGACACGATCCGCTCATGGGGATTCATGCGGTCGGACTTGTTAATGCAGCGAATTTCGTGACGTTCGGCCATTTTTGGCGGTCCTTTCGTATTTAGTGCAGGGTATATTCACGCCACGGAATGGCGTGCATGGGGACGCTCGCGAGGAAGCGGGCAATGTCCTGTCGGCCGTAGTAGGTCGGTCGGCCGCTGGAGTCTTGCGCCATCAGTACAACGGGCAAGCCGGGGAAAGCGGAGCGGAATGCGGAGATCGTTCTCGTCGCCTCAGACGAACTGTCGACCACATGCTTCTTCACCACTACGACCGCGAAGGTGATTCCCTGTTCGCGGACAACGGCACCTTGAAAACGCATCTTCTTCTCCTTCAACGCTTGGACTGACAGGGATCACGAAATTGGCCGATGGTGTGCCGCTGGCTGATGTAGACAGCGGCATGCCCGTCCTTTTTCCTGTCGTGATTCGTTGGGTTCTCCGTTCGTTATGGGGCGACACCCCGTCGGCGAGCGAAACATCCCA
>Ga0306923_10000255_pt1 | contig 40083 bp, 41 predicted proteins | sample sta12Can44000108_FD_203841 | JGI IMG/M metagenome (GOLD analysis project Ga0306923, IMG submission 203841) | Lab enrichment of tropical soil microbial communities from Luquillo Experimental Forest, Puerto Rico - statanox.12C.anox.44.000.108 (v2)... | ecosystem: Environmental > Terrestrial >... | reverse complement strand
TCCCTGCGAACTTCCCTCGCTGCCGGCCCGCACGATCTCGTGCCTCGGCGCGAGGGCATCCGCGACGGCCTTGCCGATGGTCCCGCTAGCGCCGATGACGACGATCTTCATGGCGGACCTCGGCCCCGAGGCCCACCGCGGACCCTCGCGCGCACGCCCCGCCGCCCTTGCTACTTACGCTCGGCTGGCGGCGTCCCGCCACCCTCGCTCTTCGTCTTCCCCTCCTTGCCCGCGCCGCGCTGGCGCTCGCCGGCGGCCTCTCGCTCCCGCTTCGCGTCCTCCTCCTCCATCTGATGGATGCGTTCCTCGAGGGCGTGGAAGCCGCCCTTCTTCTGTTCGGCCATGACATCCTCCTCGACTGCATGGTGCGCCTCGTCCGCCGGCGGTGTGGAGCCCCGTACGGCGGAACCCGGAGGCCCGGGAATCTCCTCGGCTCTCGGCCTTCGAGGCACGGGACAGAGTGCGCACCGGCTCCCGCGCAGGTACGATGCGACACGGATGGACCCAGGCGCCATGTGGACGCTCGAGCCGCGCTGCGCGACGGCGCGCGCCGCCGCCGCGGCCGCGTACCTCGTCGCCGTCGCCCTGCTGGTGGTGTTGCAGGAGCTGGGGGTCAAGCTTCGGCGCGAGGAGGCGCGCGCCTGGTGGGCGGGCAGCGGCCGCGACCTCCTCAACGCGGTGGGCTTCGCCTCGGTGGCCGCGTCGTTGCGCGCCTATGGCTTCCCGCTCGCAGCGGCGCTCGCCACCGCCGGCACCCTGACGCTGGCGCTCTTCGGCACGTCCGTGTTCATGGATCGCCAGGACCGGATCGTGCGCCGCCGCGCGTGGGCGCTGCTGGCGGCGCTCACGTTGGCGCTGCCGGTGCTCCTCTTCCCGGCCGAGCTCCTCGCCGCGCTCGGGCGCGTGGCGGGCCGCCTCTTCCCCCTCGTGGGCTGAAAAAAAAGAGGCCGCCCGAAGGCGGCCTCCCGTGAACGGTGCGTGTGCAGGCGCGGGCTTACATGCCCATGCCGCCCATGCCGCCCATCCCGCCCGGCATGCCGCCCGGAGCCGCCGACTCCTCCTTCGGCTTCTCGGCGATCATCGCCATGGTCGTCAGCATGAGCGAGGCGACCGACGAGGCGTTCTGCAGCGCCGTCCGGCTGACCTTGGTCGGGTCGATGACGCCGGCCTTGACGAGGTCCTCGTACTCACCGGTGGCGGCGTTGAAGCCGAACGCGGCCTCCTTCGCCTCCTTCACCTTGTTCACCACGATCGAGCCCTCGAGCCCGCCGTTCTCGGCGATCTGGCGGATGGGCTCCTCGAGCGCGCGGCGGACGAGGTCGAGGCCGAACTTCTCGCCCTCGATCACCTTCACCTCACCGAGCGCCTTGAGGCAGCGCAGGTACGCCACGCCGCCGCCGGGGACGATGCCCTCCTCGACCGCGGCGCGGGTCGCGTGCAGCGCGTCCTCGACCCGGGCCTTCTTCTCCTTCATCTCGGTCTCGGTCGCGGCGCCCACGTTGATGACGGCCACGCCACCGACGAGCTTCGCGAGCCGCTCCTGCAGCTTCTCGCGGTCGTAGTCGCTCGTGGTCTCCTCGACCTGGGCGCGGATCGTCTTCACGCGCGCCTCGATGTCGGCCTTCTTGCCGGCGCCGTCGACGATGGTGGTGTTGTCCTTGTCGATCGTGATGCGCTTGGCGCGGCCGAGCTCCTTGAGCGTCACCTGCTCGAGCTTGAGGCCGAGCTCCTCGGCGATCATCTTGCCGCCGGTGAGGATGGCGATGTCCTCCAGCATGGCCTTGCGGCGGTCGCCGAAGCCGGGCGCCTTCACCGCGCACACGTGTAGCGTGCCGCGCAGCTTGTTGACGACGAGCGTCGCCAGCGCCTCACCCTCGACGTCCTCGGCCACGATGAGGAGCGGCTTGCCCGAGCGGGCGATCTGCTCCAGCAGCGGGAGCAGGTCCTTCATGTTCGTGATCTTCTTCTCGTGGATGAGGATGTACCCGTCCTCGAGGATCGCCTCCATCCGCTCGGGGTCGGTCACGAAGTACGGCGAGAGGTAGCCGCGGTCGAACTGCATGCCCTCGACCACGTCGAGCGTCGTCTCGAGGCCCTTCGCCTCCTCGACGGTGATGACGCCCTCCTTGCCCACCTTCTCCATCGCCTCGGCGATGATGTTGCCGATGGTGGAGTCGCCGTTGGCGGAGATGATGCCGACCTGCGCGATCTCCTTGTGGTCCTTGGTCGGCTTCGACAGCTTCTTCAGCTGCGCGACCACGGACTCGACGGCCTTGTCGATGCCGCGCTTGATGTCCATCGGGTTGTGGCCGGCCGCCACGAGCTTCGAGCCCTCGCGGTAGATGGCCTGCGCGAGCACGGTGGCGGTGGTGGTGCCGTCGCCAGCGACGTCGGAGGTCTTCGAGGCCACCTCCTTCACCATCTGCGCGCCCATGTTCTCGAACTTGTTCTCGAGCTCGATCTCCTTCGCGACGGTGACGCCGTCCTTGGTGATCGTGGGCGAGCCGAAGCTCTTCTCGATGACGACGTTGCGGCCCTTCGGGCCGAGGGTGACCTTGACCGCGTCGGCGAGCGTGTTGACCCCCTTGAGGATCGCCTCGCGCGCGCGCTGGTCGAAAATGATTTCCTTGGCAGCCATTTCGTCTCCTTGCCGCGGCGGGGCCGTGCCCCGCCCTCGATGCGTTTGAAAAGGGTGGGGTGGGTTACTTCTCGATCACGCCGAGGATGTCCTCCTCGCGCATGATGAGGTGCTCCTCGCCTTCGATCTTGACCTCGGTCCCGGCGTACTTCGAGAACAGGATGCGGTCGCCGGCCTTGATGTCGAGCGGGCGGACCTTGCCATCCTCGAGGACCTTGCCGTTGCCGACGGCGATCACCTGACCCTCGATCGGCTTCTCCTTCGCCGTATCCGGGATGATGATCCCGCCCTTGGTCTTCTCCTCCTCTGCGACGCGCTTCACGATGATGCGGTCCTGGAGCGGACGGATCTTCATGGACTCCTCCTTCGTTGGATGCGGTGGCCCGCGACCGGGGCCGCCCGACTGGGAAAAGGGAACGTCGTTAGCAGTCCGCCAGGCGGACTGCCAACGACGCGGCGTACTTTAACCACGGCCGATCACCTGTCAAGCGAGGTGGGCCGGCCCGCGAGGGACACGCCCTTGCACGGGAATTCGGCTTCCGCTGGCAGTCGACCCGCGCTGGCGCTCGTCGCGGCCGACTGCCAAATGCCGTGGAATGGCGGGGTGTTGAGGGTTCGTCCCGCGGCGGTTACTCTTCTGGTGGGGCGTCCGGCTCGACGGTAGGCCGCTGGGCCGACGGACCTGGTGCGGCGGAGGCTGGACCCACGTGAGCGAGAGGATCGTCGTCGGCAAGAGCGCGCAGGAGTACTTCCGGGAGGTGGTGTCGGAGAGTCTCGCACAGCGTCGGTTGCACGTCGGCGAGGCGACGGAGTTCTACCTGGTGAACCTCCTCGCCGAGCGGCTGCGGGGCGACCGCCGGGGCGCGGGGGCGCGCGAGGAGGCGAACGAGCCGCTCGCGCTCATGCTGAAGCGCGCGCTCGAGGGCGATCGCGAGGCGCGCTGGCGCAACCTCAAGCAGCTCGGGGATACGTCGCTCTTCGTGTCCGGTTTCTTCGGCGACTCGCTCTCGCGCTCGCTCGTCGACGTCAACTACTACATCGCGATGGGCGAGCGGGCCTACGACGCGCTCTCGGAGGAGCCGCGCGGCCCGTCGGGCGCCCACGCGCTCTTCGCCGAGCTCGCGGAGCGGTTCCCCCAGCTCGTGGATCTGCTGGCGGAGATCGCGGAGCTCTCCGAGCTGCGATCGAACCGCGGTCTCCTCCGCCTGTACGACCGGTTCCTCGCCACGGGCTCGGAGCGGATCGCGCGGCAGCTCCGCGAGCGCGGGGTGGCGCTCTTCGCGGGCCCCAGCCGGCTGCCCCGCAACCTCAAGCAGTGACGGTCGTGACGATCCCCTTCTTCCAGGCGGAGCTCGAGGCCATCTACGGCGTGCGGGCGCCGGCCGTAGAGGACTTCCTCGTCGATCGCGCCGGCGCGCGCGCCGCCGCCGGCGAGCCTCGCGCGCCCGAGGCGCTGCTCGTGCGCGAGTCGGAGGAGGGGCTCGAGCTCGGGCTGTTCCTGGCGGAGGACGTGCTGTTCGCCGCCCGCGCCGCCGATCCGCACGACCGGCGTCCGCTCCTCACCGCGCCCGAGGTCCTGCCGCGGCTCGCCTGCGCCGCCGAGGGCGTCTCGCACTTCGTCTACCTCGCGACGCGCGCCGCCGCGGGGCGGTCGGTGTCGCTCCTCGAGCTGGAGGTCCAGGCCGAGGTCGACACCTGGGCCTTGCTCGTCCTGCACCTGTGGCGGCGAGGGCACCGGGGAGCCTCGCGCGCCCTGCGCCGGCGGTTGTTCGAGCGAGTCGGCTATCACCCGCACCTGGGCCCCGACGAGCTGCAGCGCTATCGGCTCGCGAACCGCCTGGCGGGCGGCTACGCGCGGTGGCTGGAGGCGCGCTACGTGGACGACGCCGACGCCGACGGGCTCATGCGCGAGCTGCGCCAGAGCTACCGGATGGGCGGTGCGGAGAAGTTGGGGTACCTGGGGGCGAGGGCGCTGTCGTGAGGCGCGCGGCGCCCAGCGCCCGCCGGCGGGGGACGAGCCCCCGACCTACTTCAGGGTCCGGGTCTGGCCGGCACCGATGCTGACCTTCTCCTGGTCGAACTTGCCAGAGAGGGCGTCGCGCACCGAGCGGTCGAAGCGGACCTTGCTCGTCGCGATCTCACGCAGCGCGAGCACGGCCGGCTTGTTCTTCGACTGCGGGAGGAGCGGCCGGGCGCCCGCCATGAGCTGGCGGGTACGCTTGGTGGCGAGGAGGACGAGCGCGAAGCGGTTGTCCACCATCGGCAGGCAGTCTTCTACGGTAACGCGGGCCATTCGGGTTCTCCGGAAGCGAAAGGGCGGACTTTAAGGGGGTGGGCTCCCCGCGTCAACGCCCGCGTCGGGCGGGGGAGGGGGCGGCTGCTCGAGGTCCTTGCGGCCGCGGGCGACGCGCCAGGCGATCTCCCCGTCGACCAGGGCCACCGTCCCGTCGCCCGCCCGCACGAAGCGCGTGCCGTCGTAGGCGTTCTCGGCGCCCACGGCCAGCGTCGCCTGACCACCGCCCTCGAGCGCGAGGGTGACCTGCGCCTCGGGGCGCGCGAGCCCGTACCGCTCGAGCGCCGGGCCGTCCGCGGGCGAGAGCACCGCCTTCCTCTTCGCCTTCGCGACCGCCTCGACGAGGCCGTCCACGACGTGGCGCTGTGCCGGCGCGGGCCGGTCGCCCTCGATCCGCCAGCCGTCGGCCGTGCGAGCGAGCACGGTCGTCTCGCCGTTCCCCTGGAGCGTGACGCCCTTCACCTGCGCCGGCTCGAACGAGAACAGCCGCTCGCCGGCCGCCTTGCGCGCCGCCTCCGCCGCGTCCTTCCGCGCCACGCCGAACCAGGCGAAGGCGACCGCGCCCGCCGCGACGGCGAGGAGGACGAGAGACGAGAGCAAGGTGCGGGTCCGCGCGACCATGTCGCTACCGCGACCTCCGCACCATCCACACCGCGAGCCCCACGGCCAACAGCGCCACCGGGAGGACGTCCACCGACAGGAACTTGAGCGTGGTCGCCTGCGCGTCGGTGAGCATGACGAGCGAGGCCTCGCGGCTCCTCGGCCGGATGGTGATGCGGTCCTCCTGCTCGGCGAGCCACGAGAGCGCGTTCATGGCGAAGTCGCGGTTCCCGCCCAGCTGGAGGTACTGGTTCGTGAAGAAGTCGGCGTCGCCCGCCGCGACGAGCCGCGCCGGCCCGCGCTCCTTGTCCGGAGACGGCTTCTCGGCCGCCATGGCGAGCGGGAGCGGCCCGCCCTTCTCGCCCTCGTCGCGCCGGGCCTGCCCGCGCTCGAACACGCCCTTGAGGTCCGTCTCGCCCCACGCCTCGCTGCCCGTGAGCGCGAGCGGGGTGGGCGTGACGTCCGCCTTCGTGAGCGCCACCAGGGAGCGGGCGGTGGGGAGGACGAGCGCGGTGTCGGCGAGCTCGCGCGAGATGGGGTGCGCGCCCGAGGGCAGCGCGATGGGCGAAACGGGCGACCCGAGCAGCTGCGCCGCGGGGGAGGGGTCCACCACGACGTCGTCGTCGGCCTGCACGCCAAAGCGCGCCAGGAGGCGATCGAGCCCGGCGTCCACCTCCGGCTCGAGGAAGAGGCCCAGGTGCCCGCCTCGGTCCGCGTACCCGTCGAGCAGCTTCAGCTCCGTCGGGAGGAGCGGCTTGCGCGCGCCCGCCACCACCAGCACGGAGGCATCGGCCGGCACCTGGCCCTGCTCGGCCAGGGACAGCGCCGCGACGTCGTAGCCCTCTGCCTGCAGCGACTTCGAGATCTGCCCGTAGCCGCGCGGCTCCTGCGAGAAGGGATCTGGCTCGCCGTGCCCGGAGAGGAAGTAGATCTTGCGCGTGCCATGCCGCGTCACCTTGACGAGGGCGTTCGTGACGCCCTGCTCGTCGGCGGCGGAGGCGGGCGCCTTCTGGTCGCCGGCCAGGAGCAGGATGCGCGGGCCGCCCGAGACGACGCCGTAGGTGCGCGCCTTCTCCGGGCTCTTGTACGGATCGACCATCTCGAAGGTGAAGCGCGGGGTCACCGCGGCGTAGCGCTCGAGGAGCGCGCGCGCCTGGGCGTAGCCTTCCTCGTCGAGGCGGTAGACCGCGACGGCCCGGACGTCGGTCTTCAGCCCCTTCAGCGTGCGGAGCGTGTCCTCCTGCAGCGTGAAGATGCGGTTCTTGGTGAGGTCCCAGCTCTTCGGGCGCTGGTAGGCGACCCAGTTGGCGGCGCCGAGCGCGACCACCAGCGCGAGCGCCGAGACCGCGGTGACGGTCCCGAAGTGGAGCGCGCGGCCGGTGAAGAACCGCCGCAGCCCGCCCGACTCGCCCAGCGCGAAGGAGGCCGCGATGAGGGCGGCGCCGAGGACGAGCTTCCCCACGAGGAAGCGGGTGTTGCCGAAGAAGAGGGTGACGACGCTCGTCACCACCAGGACGAGGCCGATGGCGCCGGCGACGCGGGAGAGGATGGGCTTCTTCATCATCGCTCAGAGCCTGTGAGGGAATCCCCGGACCGAGCCGGGCGAGCGAGACGCGAGCAGCGCGAGGCGCGACGACCGAGCATAGCCAGAGGCTATGTGAGGGAGGAGCAACGAAGCGATGCGACGCGGATCGCTCGACTCGGCGATGGGAGGGGATTTCTTCACAGGCTCTCACGCCCAGCGGTGTCCCTCGACGGCGCGGTCGGTCAGCCACAGCCCGAGCGCGACGAACGAGAGGTAGTAGACGACGTCCTTCAGCTCGATCCGCCCTTGCAGGAAGGGCATGAGGTGCTCGGAGGCGCTCATCCCGGAGGCGAAGTCGCGCAGCGGCCCCTCCGCGCCGACGGTGAAGAGGGTCACCACCCACAGCGCGAGCAGGACGATGAGCGAGACGAGCGCGGCCACGATGACCGACTCGGTGAGCGCCGACACGAACAGCCCCACCGCCATGCACATGGCGCCGAGCAGGAAGAGGCCGAGGAGCCCGGTCGCGACCGTCTGCCACTCGACGGCCGAGCCGCCCTGCGCCCCCTTCGCGAAGAGCGACAGCAGCGCCGGGAAGAGCGCCACGATCCCGATCGACACCGCCATGACCGCCAGCGCGGCGAGGTACTTGCCGGCCACGATCTCGAAGGGTCGCACGGGCGACGTCATGAGCAGCTCGAACGTGCGCGCGCGCTTCTCGTCGGCGAGGAGCCGCATCGAGAGGAAGGGTGCGGAGATGACGATGAAGACGCCCACCGAGCCGAAGAGCCGCGACACGACGACGTCGGTGAGGTTGAGCCGCTCCAGGACGCCCTGCGCCTCGTAGGGCGAGACGCGCATGACGAAGGTGCGGTAGGCGTCGACCGACCCGGTGAAGAACTGGGCGGCGAAGAACGCCATCACCATGAACGCCACGTAGGCGATGGGCGTCGTGAAGTAGACCTGCAGCTCCTTGCGGGCGAGGGCGAGCGCGCTGCGCATGAGTTCTCCCGAGGTTCGCCTACGCCAGGTCCCGGTAGGGCGGGGGCTTGTCCCCCGCCGCGGAGGCCACGGCGGCGGCCGGCATGGCGCCCGCCGGCGAGACGAGCTTCCCGTAGATCTCCTCCAGGAAGGCGATGTCGTCGAGCGTCACCTTGCGGCCGGGGAGGTGCTTCGCGATGAGGCCGTCGAGGGTGTCGAAGTCGACCAGCCGCCCGCCGTTCAGGACGAGCACCTTCTGACAGGTCATCGCCACCTCGGGCAGGATGTGGGTGGAGAGGATGACGGTGTGCCGGCTGGCGAGACCCTTCACCAGCTCGCGCACCTCGCGGATCTGGAGCGGGTCGAGGCCGACGGTGGGCTCGTCGAGGATGAGGACCTCGGGGTCGCCGAGCAGCGCCTGCGCGAGCCCGACGCGCTGCCGGTAGCCCTTCGACAGGTTCCCCACCACGCGGTCGAGCACGTCCTCGATGCCGGCGAGGTGCGCCACGCGCTCGATCTCGGCGCGGACGCCGCCCCGCGGCAGCTTCTTGAGCCCGGCGACGAGCTCGAGGCAGGCGCGCGGCGTGAGGTCGACGTAGACGGGCGGGTTCTCGGGGAGGTACCCGATGCGCCGCTTCACCTCGAGCGGGTGCTCGAACACGTCGAAGCCGGCCACGGTGGCGGTGCCGCTCGTGGCAGGCAGGAAGCCGGTGAGGATGCGGAGCGTGGTGGACTTCCCGGCGCCGTTCGGGCCGAGGAAGCCGATCACCTCACCCTTCCGGACGGTGAAGGAGAGGTCGTCCACCGCCACCCGCTCGCGGAACCGCTTCGTGAGATGCGAGACCTCGATCATCGCGTGATCCCTAACCCTTCCAGAACCCGGCGCTGCCCGAGCCGGCGCGGTCCTTCCTGAGGTCGTGGCCCGGGTCGAGCTTCACGAAGACGCACATCTCGTTGAGCCGCGAGTAGATGCGGTCGCCGACCCGCTGCGCCAGCGTCATGCTCTCCGCGTCGCGCTGGAACTGCGGCGAGCGGGTGTTCACGGATCGTCCAGGCGACTCCGCGACCGGACGGTCCTCGAGGAAGTAGTTGGTCGCGAACAGCGTCGTCAGGCCGGCGTTGAACCGACGGCTGATGAGCTCGTCGAGCATCGACCGCTCCCAGTCCGTGCCGCGCTCCTTGCCCAGCTCGTCGATGGCGAGCACCGGGACCTGGAGCAGCGGCCGCAGCACCTCCATGTGGCTGCGGTTGGCGTCGAACCCCGACTTCATGTCCGACAGCAGCAGCATGAACTCGACGTAGCGGCTCCCCACGCCCTTCTCCAGCGCCAGCCAGCGCAGGGCCGCGCAGAGGAGGTGCGTCTTGCCGGCGCCGGGCCGGCCGTAGAGCAGGAACCCCTTCGTCGGCTGATCCGAGCGGAACTTCCGCGCGAAGTCCTCCGCGGCGGCCTTGGCGGCGGCGTGGTCGGGCGACCAGGCGCGGAAGCCGTCGAAGGACGCCAGCGCCACGGCGGCCGGGATGCCGATCTTGTTGAAGAGCGCGATGCGCTCGTCGAGCCGCCGGCAGGCGCAGGGCTGCGCCACCGCCGAGGTGCCGTTCTGGACGAGCACGTAGCCGCTCTCGCCGCAGCGCGGGCAGGCGGCCTGGCAGTCGCAGCGGCGCGCGCGGGCGTTGTGCCCGAGCACCTGCTGGACGAGATAGCCCGCTCCGCCGCATGCGCGACAGGGACCGCTCTGCGCTGGGTCGGCCATGGGGCAGGGAATCTACACCGAAGCCGCCAGCCGGAGGAGGCCGGCCCCCCGCCCCGCGTCGACGAGGTGGGCCCGCAGCGCCTGGCGATAGGCGGCGACGCGCGTCCAGGGCGGCCGGTCGCCGGCGAGGAGGCGACAGCGCGGCCCGAGCGCGGCCCGGGCCGGCCGGGGGAGGGCGGCGAGCCACCCGCGCAGGAGCGCCGCGTCCGCGCCGTCGAGCGCCGCCTCCACCTCCGCGAGCGTGGCGCCCCGGCACGCGTCGAGCGCGCGGCGGGCCGCCCCGTGCCCGGCCGCGGCGGGGCCCCGGGCCGCCGCGGTCTCGAGCAGCGATCGGGCCGCCCGCAGCCGCGCGGCCGCGGCGCTCGCCTCGTCCGGCGGCGGCGGCGCATCGCCCACCCGCCCGCCGCGGTAGGCGCGCCACGCGTCCTCCACCGAGCGCCGGTAGGCGCGCAGCGCGCGCGGAGGGGTGCCCTCCGGGCGATCGCGCAGCGCCGCCCCGAGCCCGTCCTTGAGCCCGCGGCACACGACCGCGACCGGCAGCCCGCGCCGCTCCCAGGCGCGCACCTGGTCGAGGTCGAGCGGCGACAGCATGAGCCCGCCGCCGCGCAGCCCGAGGAAGTACTCGGCCACGACGACCTCGTAGGTGAGCTGCGTGCTCGGGAGATCCGACACGCCGGCATTCTCGCCCGAGCCCCTGACGCGAAACCCGCCTGACCTGCGGCGGGGGACAAGCCCCCGCCCTACGTCCGGGTGAGTCCCAGCACCATGGTCGTGCGCGTTACCCGCCGCGCAGCGCGGCGCCCACCTCGGCCGCTGTCTGGAACCGCTGGCGCGGATCCTTCGCGAGCAGCCGGAGCGCGATGCGCGCCAGGCCCGGATCGACCCCGGGGTTGATCGAGGCGGGCGCCGCCGGCGGGCGGGAGATGATGTCGCTCCAGAGCTCGGCCGGGCGCCGCGAGAGGAAGGGCGGCCGGCCGCAGAGCAGCTCGAAGAGGATGACCCCCAGGCTGTAGAGGTCGGCGCGGTGGTCCACCACCTCGCCGCGCGCCTGCTCCGGCGCCATGTAGCGGTAGGTGCCGACCACCCGCCCGTGCTGGGTGAGCTGGGCGGTGTCGGTATCGAGCTTCACGAGGCCGAAGTCCATGAGCCGGACCCGCCGGGCGTCGTCCACCATGATGTTGGAAGGCTTCAGGTCGCGGTGCACGATGCCATGGGCGTGCACGTGCGCGAGGCCGTCGCAGACCTGCCCCGCCGCGTCGATCAGCCGGGCACGCCGCGGCGAGCCGTTGAGGCCGTCGAGGACCTCGGGGGCGAGCTGTGTCACCTCGGCGGCGCGGACTTTCTCCGGCGACACCTCGGGCCCGCGTTCCTGCCCCCGGCTCCCCCCCGTCTCCGGCTCCTCCATCATGGCGGCGAAGTCGCGGATGGCCTCGGGGCCCTGGGCCGGCGGCGCCAGGTCGAAGGCAGGGGTGAGCAGGCTCTCGGTCTCGGGCTCGTCCGACCAGACGTCGAGCTCGGGATGCGGGGCGCCGCCCACCTCTCCCGGGTTGTAGGGCGACGCGTCGAGGGCCGGGGAGAGATAGCTCCGGAGGTCGAGCCCCTCGACGAGCTCCATGGCGAGGTAGGAGTACCCCTCCTGCACGCCCGCGTCGTACACGCGCACGACGTTCGGGTGATCGAGCCCCCGCAACGCCTCGAACTCGCGCGCGAGCCGGCGCGCGGCCATGGGATCGCAGGCCGGGGGAGGTCCGAGCAGCTTTACCGCCACCGCCTCCCCGGTCGTGCGGTGTCGGGCGCGGTAGACGGTCCCGATCCCCCCCCGGCCGATGACCGAGAGGACCTCGTAGGGGCCGACCGCGCGAGGGGGCATCCAGTCGAGCATACGGGGGTGAATCTGGCGCGGCAACGGGGCCTTCGGGCGCGGTATCGCGCCCTCGCGCGCGTCCCTCGCCACCACCCTGCCGGCGTGCTATGAGCCGCGCGTGGCCGAAAGGACGCTCGCCGAGACCCTGCGGGAGAAGGTGCGCGCGCGCCCGCTGCCCCGGCATGTCGCGATCATCATGGACGGCAACGGCCGCTGGGCCGAGGCGCGTGGCCTGCCGCGGCTGGCCGGGCACCGCGAGGGGTCCGAGTCGGTCCGCGCGGTGACGCGCGAGGCGCGCCGGATCGCGCTCGAGGCGCTCACGCTCTACGCGTTCAGCGCGCAGAACTGGTCGCGGCCGCCGGACGAGGTGCAGGGGCTCATGGAGCTCCTCGCCGAGTACCTCGACTCGGAGCGGGCCGAGATCATGGACAACGACATCCGGCTCCACGCGATCGGCGAGCTGCACCGGCTGCCGGACTTCGTCAACGAGCGGCTGGAGCGGATGCAGCGCGAATCGCAGCGCAACCGCGGGATGACGCTCACGCTGGCGCTCTCCTACGACGCCCGGGAGGACGTCGCCCAGGCCGCGCGGCGCGCCGCCGCCGAGGGCGCGCCCATCGATCAGGCCGCGATCGACGCGCGGCTCTGGACGGCCGGCTTGCCGGAGCTCGATCTGCTCGTCCGCACCAGCGGCGAGCGGCGCATCTCGAACTTCCTGCTCTGGCAGAGCGCGTATGCCGAGTTCGCCTTCCCCGAGGTGCTCTGGCCCGACTTCCGGGAGCTCGAGTTCCTGCAGGTCGTGAGCGACTTCCAGAGCCGCGAGCGCCGGTTCGGGCTCACCGGCGCGCAGGTGGCGGCGCGCGACCGCGCATGAACGACAAGAACAAGAACCTCGCCGTGCGGGTGGTCTCGGCCATCCTCCTCTTTCCCGTCCTGGTCTGGATCACCTGGCTGGGCGGCCTGCCCTTCACGATCCTCCTCTCGCTCGCGGCGGCCGTCTCCGGCCTCGAGCTCACGAGCATGTTCACGGCCGTGCGCGTTCCGGAGACGTTCGGGGTCGCGGTGGCCGGCCTGCTGCCGTTCGTCCCGTGGTGGACGGTCCAGGACCCCTCGCGCACCTCGACCATCGTCCCGCTCGCGCTCGCGGTCGCGGCGATGGCGCTGCTCGTCCTGAACCTGTTCCGCGCCGGCCCGCTCGAGGGCTCGCCGCAGCGGGTGGCCGCCTCCGCGCTGGCGTGGCTCTACTGCGGCGTCCTCATCAGCTCGGTGGTCGGGCTGCGGCTCCGCTTCGGGTTCGTGTGGGTCATCCTCACGTTCGTCACGACGTGGCTGAACGACACGCTCGCGTACTTCGGCGGGCGCTTCTTCGGCAAGCACCCGCTCTACCCGCGCGTCAGCCCGAAGAAGACCTGGGAGGGTTTCGCCGGCGGGGTCCTGGGCAGCGTGCTCGGGGCGCTGCTCGTCAAGGTGGTCTTCCTCGGGCTCCCGCAGCCCGAGGGCGAGGCGTTCCGCCTCTCCTGGCTCGGATGCGTCGGGGTCGGGCTCGGCGCGTCCGTGCTCGGCCCGCTCGGCGACCTCTGCGAGTCGATGCTGAAGCGGTCGGCGGGGTTGAAGGACTCCGGGCGGCTCATCCCGGGGCACGGCGGCCTGCTCGATCGCATCGACGCCTTGCTCTTCGTGGCCCCCTGGGTCTACCTCTGGGCGACGCTCGCCAACTAGGCGCTCGCCAACTAAGAGCCTGTGAGGAGGTCCCCATGAAGCGTCTCGCCATCCTCGGCTCGACCGGCTCCATCGGGGTCCAGGCCCTCGACGTCGTGACGCGCGCCGAGGGGCGGTTCGAGGTGGCGGCGCTGGCCGCGGGGAAGAACGCCGAGCGCCTGGTGGAGCAGGCCCGGCGCTTCCGGCCGCGTGCGGTGGCGCTGGCGGATCCGGCCGCGGCGCGCCGCGCCCGCGAGCTGCTGGGGCCGGGCGGGCCGGAGGTGCTGGAGGGCGCCGAGGGCGTCGCGGCCCTGGCGCGGCTCGGCGAGGTGGACGTGGTGCTGGCCGCCATCTCCGGGGGTGCGGGGCTCCTCTCGACCGCCGCCGCGATCGAGGCGGGCAAGACGGTCGGGCTCGCCAACAAGGAGTCGATGGTGCTGGCGGGCGAGCTGCTCGTGCGTCGCGCGGCCGAGAAGGGCGTCACCATCCTCCCCGTCGACTCCGAGCACAGCGCCATCTTCCAGTCGCTTTGCGGCCACGAGCGGGCGCACGTGCGGCGGCTCTTGCTCACCGCCTCGGGAGGCCCGCTCCGCACCGTCCCCGCCGCCGACCTCCCCAGGGTCACGCCGGCGCAGGCGCTCAAGCACCCCAACTGGTCGATGGGCGACAAGATCACCATCGACTCGGCCACCTTGATGAACAAGGGGCTGGAGGTGATCGAGGCGCGCTGGCTCTTCGACATCGATCCCCGGCGGATCGACATCGTGGTGCACCCCGAGTCGATCGTGCACTCCATGGTCGAGTACGTGGACGGCTCGGTGGTCGCTCAGCTCGGCGTCTCCGACATGCGCGGGCCCATCAGTTACGCGCTGGCGTACCCGGACCGGATCCGGCTCGACCTTCCGCCGCTCGACCTGTCGCGGCTCGGGCGGCTCAGCTTCGAGCAACCCGACCCGGCGCGCTTCCCCGCCTTCACGCTCGCCTATCGCGCCCTGGAGGAGGGTGGCACGGCGCCGGCCGTGCTCTCGGGCGCCGACGAGGCCGCGGTGGCCGCCTTCCTCGCCGGCCGGTGCGGCTTCACCCGCATCGCCGAGGTGTGCGAGGAGGTGCTGGACGCGCTCGTCGCCGAGCCGGTCCGCTCGGTCGAGCAGGCGCTCGCCGCCAGCGACTGGGGCCGAGCCCAGGCCGAGCGGCGTGTGGCGCGGTAGGAGGCCCTGAAGAAATCTCCGCGCGACGCGGTTCAGCGTGCAGGACGCGCGGTCCGCGTGCATGATCAGGCGAGGGGTACCGCTCACCCGCTCGTCAGCGTCTCCATCCGGAACTCTGAATGCCCAGCGACTTCCTCCTCAAGGCCGGCTCGATCGTCCTCCTGCTCGGCGGCCTCATCTTCGTCCACGAGCTCGGCCACTTCATCGCCGCGAAGCTGCTCGGGGTGAAGGTCCTGCGGTTCTCGATCGGCTTCGGTCCGCGCCTGTTCGGGTTCACCCGCGGCGAGACCGAGTACCGCATCGCCGCGTTGCCGCTGGGCGGATACGTCAAGATGGCCGGCGACGACCCCTCCGAGGAGGTGAATCCGGAGGACCGCGGCCGCGGCTTCCTCGAGCAGCCGCCCTGGCGGCGGTTCGTCATCGCCGCCGCCGGGCCCTTCATGAACCTCGTCTTCCCGGCGCTCGTCTACTTTGCGCTCGGGCTGGCACAGAACGGGCAGCTCGTCCCCGGGCCCCGCGTGGGCGCGCTCTCGCCGGGCTCCCCGGCCGCCGAGGCCGGGCTCCAGCCGGGGGATCGCATCGTGAGCGTGGCGGCCCCGGGAGGCGCGCCGGCGCCGGTGCGCTACTTCGCGGACCTGCGCGAGCTCGTCTCGCCTCACCCCGACGCGCCGCTCACGTTCGAGGTGGAGCGCGACGGCCGTCGCCTGCCCCCCATCACGATCACGCCAGCGCGCGAGCGCGAGTCGAACCCCATCGAGACCACCTGGCGCGGGGTCATCGGCGTGATGCCGGCCTATTCGCCCGCGGTGGTCGCTCCAGTCGCGCCGGGCGCGGCGGGTCCCCTCCAGCCGTTCGACCTCATCACGTCGGTGAACGGACAGAAGGTGGCGCACGCCGTCCAGCTCCGCCGGGCCATCGACGCGGCGGCCTGCGCGCCGGTCTCGATGGAGGTGCTGCGCGAGCAGCCGGTCTCCGTCCCCGGCGCGAACGTTTCCACGTACCAGGGGGTCGCGCTCACGGGCGTGCCCACCTGCGCAGCCGGACGGCCGACCTTCGCCCTGGCCGATCCCGGCGTGTCGACCTTCATCGCGGCGATCACCCCGGACAGCCCGGCCGCCAAGGCGGGTCTCCGCCGCGGCGACGCGCTCGCCGCCGTGAACGGTCACCCGGTGCGCTCGTTCCGCGACGTCAACGCGCGCGCCGCGGAGTTCAAGCCGGGTCAGCCGGTCGAGCTGGCGCTGACCGACGGGCGGAGGGTGACGCTCGTGCCCGACGAGCGCGCCGAGATCGACGAGGTGACGCGCGAGCCGCAGAAGAAGCTCGTCGTCGGCTTCTTCCCGGACCAGCGGACCGTGGTGGAGAGCTCGGCGCTGCTCATCGAGCGGGTGCCGCTCGCCATGGGACCGATCGAGGCGGCGCGGGCCGCGGTGGCGAACCTGAACGACGTGGTGCGCCTCACCGTGCTCGGGATCGCCCGCATCGTGACGGGCCAGATCAGCTTCAAGACGGTCGGCGGGCCCATCATGCTCTTCTCCATCGCCTCCAAGGCGGCGGAGGAGGGGCTGCAGAGCTTCCTGTTCAACATGGCGCTCATCAGCGTCAACCTCGGCCTCATGAACCTGCTCCCGATCCCGGTCCTCGACGGCGGCCACCTCGCCGCCTGCCTGGTGGAGGCCGTGACCCGGCGGCCGCTCTCGATCCGCGCTCGCGAGATCGCGAACCTGGTCGGCATCATCCTGCTGGTCATGCTCATGATCGCCGTCTTCAAGAACGACATCGCGAGGCTGATGGGGTAATCAGCCGTGACCACGTTCGTCCTGAGCCCCAGACGAACGCACCCCATGCTCATCGCCGCCCTCGACACCTCCACCCTCACGCTCTCCTGCGCGCTCTGCGAGCTCGGCGGGGACGAGGTGCGCCTCATCGCCGAGCGGACCGAGGACGCGCCCGCGAAGCCGGGCCCCCAGGGCCCGACCGGCGGCCACGGCGGCCGGTTGCCGGGCGTCCTCCAGGAGCTGCTCCTCGCGGCGGGGCGGAAGCTCCCCGATATCGAGGGGTACGCCATCGGGCTCGGCCCCGGCTCGTTCACGGGGCTGCGCATCGGGCTCGCCACGTGGAAGGGGCTCGCCTACGCCAACCGGCGGCCGATCGCGGGCGCGTCGAGCCTCGCCGCGCTGGCGCTCGCGGCGGCGCCCTCGGCCGACCCGAAGGCCGTGCTGGTGCCGATCCTCGACGCCAGGAAGGGCGAGGTCTACGCTGGGTTCTACCGCGCGTCGGGCCACGAGCTCCTGTCCCCCGAGGCGGCGCTCGCACCCGAAGCCCTCGCCGCCCGGGTGGCCGCCCTCGCCGTGGAGGGCGCGCGCGGCGTCGTGTTCGGGCAAGGCCGCGACGCGTATCGCGACGCGCTGGCCGCCTCGCCGCCGCTGGAGGGCGCTCCCCGGACGCCATCCGCGGTCGCGGTGGCGCGGCTCTGTGCGGCGAAGCTGGCCGGCGCCACCTACGACCCGGCGCACCTCTTCGCGCTCGAGCCCCACTACATCCGCAAGAGCGAGGCCGAGGTCAAGTTCCCTCACGGCCTCGGGCCGGGAGCGGATCGCCCGTAGCCACCGCCATGGAACCCGCGATCTTCCGTCCTCCGCTGCGCCGCCTCGGCGCTCACCTCCTGCTCGGCAGCCTCGCCGGCGCCGCCGTCGGTGTCGCCGCCGACGTCCCTCCGCTCCTCGCCATCCTGTTCGGCGCCGTCGCGGCCGCCATCGCGGTGACCGCCCGCCACGCCGGCGCGCTGCGCGTGGTGGCCGACGAGCGCGGGGTGCGCGTCCTCGGCGCTCCCGCCCCGGTCGAGGCGAGCTGGAGCGAGGTCCGGCTCGGCTTCGGCCTGGTGCAGCGCGAGGACGGCGCCGTGCAGCGCTACGCCATCTTCGCGGATCCGCTCGGACGCAGCTTCGCGTTCGCCGAGCCGGTCGCGCGTGCCACCGCGCCCTGCGGCCCGATCCAGGGCGCCGACGGGCGCACCGTTCCCCTCGTGGAGCTCCAGGACGCGACGCTCTTCCTGGCGCTGCTCGTGCAGCGGGTGCCGGCATGGCGGGTCTTGCCCGAGTCGCTCCAGGCGTGGGCTCCTGCGCCCGAGCCGGCTGCCGCTCCGGTCGAGGTCGAGCGCGGCGTCGCGGACGGGGCCAAGGGCGCGCCCGCACGCCGCCCGCGGATGGGCGTCTGGGCGCTCGTGGCGAAGCTCGGCTCGAAGCTGACCGCGTCGCTCGGCAAGCTCGCGGCGGGTGGCCTCAAGGCCGTGAAGACCGCCAACGTGGGCTGGGCCGCGGCGTCGGTCGCGACCTACTCGCTCCTCTTCTCGTGGAAGTTCGCGCTCGCCCTCATGGTGCAGCTCTTCATCCACGAGTACGGGCACGTCCACGCCATGCGCCGGACCGGCATGCGCGTCCGCGGCATGTACTTCGTGCCGCTCCTGGGCGCGCTGGCGGTGACGGACGACGCCTTCACCTCCCGCCGGCAGCAGGTGGACGTCGCGCTCTCCGGGCCGCTGTGGGGCTCGGCGGCGGCGCTCGTGCCGGCCGGGCTCTGGCTGTGGACGCACGACCCGATGTGGGCCGCCATTGCCGCTTTCTGGGCGCTCGTGAACCTGTTCAACCTCCTGCCCATCGCGCCCCTCGACGGCGGTCGGGCGCTGCAGGCGTTCGCGTTTTCGTACTCGTCCAGCCTGGGCGTCGCGCTCTCCGCGCTCGGACTGGTCGCGGCGGCCGCGCTCGCGAGCGCGGCCGGGTTCTCGCTCATCTGGCTCGTCGTCCTCCTCGGAGGGATGGAGCTCGCGGGCGAGGTGCGGTCGCGCGCCGGGGCGCGCGCGCTGCGGCTCCTCCCCGAGCCCGCTCGCTTCGGCGTGCCACACTGGCTGTATCTGCGGGGCGTCCTCGGCGGGGGCCCCGGCATGCCCGGTGACGCCATCTTCGTGCGCGGCCTGGAGCGCCAGGAGAAGGCCGCCCGCGCCGCGCCGCTCTCCGCCGGGCAGCTCGTCCGGTGGGGCCTCACCTACGCGGCGCTCGCCACCGCCCTCGTGCTGCTCCTGTGGCTCATGCGCCACGTCCCGGGCGCGGAGGCGGCGAGCCGGATCCTGGAATAGTCACGCCGCGTCACAGCTCGGCAGGGGGTAGCCAGCACGGAGTCGTTGCGACCGAGGTTCCGGTCCGGCATCGTCAGGTCATGACCACGCGCTTGGTGCTGCTGGCCGCCGCGCTCGTCGTAGGCTGTGCCCACCGGCCCGAGAACGATCAGCCGGCGCAGGGAGCGGTGAGCCTGCCGCTCCGCACCGGCGGCCCCTACCAGACCGGGGACTGGCAGCTCAATCCCGGCGGGGTCCTCGGCGAGCGCAACCGCTGCATCGACCGCGAGCTCGCCGCCCGCAAGCTGAACGAATTCGGCGACGCGCAGGGCACGACCTACCCCGGCGGCTCGCCGCTGCTCGGCCTGACCGGCCGGGCCGCCGATCGCTACGAGTACGTGATGCGCCACCAGCCCGAGATCGGCACGACATGTAACAACGCGCCGGTCGAGCCGGTGCGGTGAAGCCCCGTTCGACTCGTGAGGCAACCGCTGGCTGGTTGTGACGTAGAGCACCCGTTCGGTCCCCGTGCAGTACTCCGACCAGGTGTTCGCATGTCACGGATGGTGTCATCGAGCGATAGGCGTGGCATGGTGCGGGCGCATGCCCCCTCGAGTTCTGTCACCGCTCAACGTGCTGCTCGTCGTCGGCATCGCCGTGGTGTGCTTCCTGCTGGCGCGCGGAGCACCTCCGACCGCTCCGGACCCCGAGATGTCGGCCCGGGACATCCCGTCCGCGACCGCCCACGTCGCGACGTCGAGCCATCCCCTCGCTCAGGTGCCGCACGTCAGCATCGTGCCGCCCGCCGGGCCCGCCTCGCCCGCGAGCGCGCCGAGCGGCGCGTTCGAGGGGCGGGTCGTCTCCGCCGCCGACGGCAGCCCGGTGCCGGGTGCGCAGCTCACGTTCGCGCGCGCGGAAGAGGCGTCGTCGGTGGCGGCGCGCGCCGACGGGGGGTTCCGGTTCGATGCGCGCGTCGCCGGACGGTGGTCGCTCGCCGCCGTCACCGCGCCGGGGTTCCTGCCGTTCGCGCCCGCGTGGGGGGCGAGCCCGGTGTCGCTCGAGGCCAGGGCGGGCGAGGTCGTGCGCGGCGTCACGATCACGCTCGTGCCGGAGGTAAGTTACGAGGGTCGCGTCGTCGACGAGGACGGCGCGCCGCTCCCCGGCGCCGAGGTCCGCATCCTCGGCGACCGCGCGAGCGAGGCCATCGTGCCGCTCGGCGACCGCTTCACGAGCGGCGCCGATGGCAGGTTCTCCTTCGCCGCGCCCGAGGAGGTCGTGCTGGAGGCGCGCAAGGCCGGGTTCGCGCCCGCCCGCGGGCGCGTGGACTACGCGGTGCGGGTCAGCGGGCGCCTCACGCTCCGGCTGGCGCGGGTGAGGTCGGAGATCCTCGCGATCGAGGGCATCGTCGAAGACTCCGCTGGGATACCGTTGCCGGGCGCGAGCGTCACCGCGCAGGCGCGAGCGAGCAGGGACGAGGCCGTTGCGCGGACGGGTGCCGACGGCCGGTTCCGCGTCGACGGGCTCGCGCCCGGGTCGTGGTGGATCAGGGCGGAGCGGGCCGGGTCCGCCCCCGCGGCGACGCTCGCGCGGGCCGGCGACGTGGACGTGCGGCTCCGGCTCGTCGCCGGCGGCCGGATCGTGGGACGCGTCAGGGATCGCCGCAGCTCGCTGCCGGTCGCGCCCTTCACGGTCATCGTCCAGTCCGTGGCGGTCCGCAGCGTGTCGGTCGTGGATCCCGACGGGCGGTACGCGCTCGACGACCTCGCTCCGGGAACGGCGATCCTGAGCGTCGTCGCGCCCGGGTACGCGCCGTCCGCCGAGGTGAGGGTGCCGGTCCCGGCGCCCGGCTCCGGCCCAGCCGTGGCGGACTTCGACCTCGCGCCAGGTGGGCGGCTGGAGGGCGTCGTGCTGTCGCGCCGCAGCCGAGCGCCGCTCGCAGGGGCGAGCGTCGAGGTGGAAGGCATGCCGACGTCGCTCGGTGTCCCGGTGCGGATCGAGGCGGTGAGCGGTCCCGACGGGAGGTTCGAGCTGGCCGGCGTCTCCGAGCGGCCGATGAGCCTCTTCGCGGCCGCGCCCGGACACCACGCTCGCGTCATCTCCGTCCCGGGCGTGCGGAGCGGGGACACCGGCGGGCCCGTCGAGATCGAGCTCACGCCGCTCGCCGCGGGAGAGGAGCCCAAGGTCGAGCTGGCCGGCATCGGAGTCCAGCTCGCCAAGGAGGGCGAGGCGCTCCGGATCCTGAGGGTCATCCCTGGCGGCGGCGCGGCCGAGGCCGGGCTCGCTGCCGGCGACGAGGTGGTCGCCATCGACGGTGAGGCCGTGGCGAGCATGACGATCTCCGACGCGGTGCCGCTCCTGCGCGGTCCCGAGGGGACGACGGTGGCGCTCACCGTGGTGAGGGCCGGGAAGTCCGGGCGGAGCGCGATCGTCGTCGTCGTGCCGAGGCGGCTCGTGCGCGGGTGATGCGCCGCCCCGCCCGGGCCCGCACCCTTGCGCGCTCGATGAAGTAGGAGGGGCGCATGCACGTCTTCCTCACCGGCGCCACGGGGCTCATCGGTCGCGCGCTCGTGCCGGCGCTCCGCGCGGCGGGACACGAGGTGATCGCGCTCTCGCGGCGCGCCGCGCCGGGGCGGTCGCCGGGGGGCGCCGAGGCGGTCCAGGGCGATCCGACGAGGTCGGGGCCGTGGCAGGAGGCGCTCGCGCGCTGCGACGCGTGCGTACACCTCGCCGGCGAGCCGGTGGCGGCGGGCCGCTGGAGCGAGGAGCGCAAGCGCGCCATCCGCGAGAGCCGCGTCGCCTCGACCCGCCTCGTCGCGGAGGCGATCGCCCGGGGCGGCCCCCGCGTCCTCGTCTCGGGGAGCGCCGTGGGGTACTACGGCTCGCGCGGCGACGAGGAGCTCGACGAGACCTCACCACCGGGCGACGATTTCCTCGCGCGGGTCTGCGTCGCGTGGGAGGAGGCCGCGCGGCCCGCTGCGGCGCGGGCGCGCGTGGTCCTGCTCCGCACCGGCATCGTGCTGGCGTCGGAAGGAGGCGCGCTCCCCCGGATGGCGCGGCCGTTCCGCTTCTTCGCCGGCGGGCCTCTCGGCGACGGAGCCTTCTGGCAGCCCTGGATCCACCTCGCGGACGAGGTGGGCCTCATCGTGTGGGCGCTCGGGAACGGCGCCGTGGAAGGGCCGCTCGACGCCACCGCGCCCGCGCCGGTCCGCAACCGCGACCTCACGCGCTCCATCGGCGAGGCGCTGCGCCGCCCGAGCGTCCTGCCAGCGCCGAGGAGGCTCGTCGAGCTCATGCTGGGCGAGCTGGCGAGCGCTGTCATGGGGAGCCAGCGCGCGCTCCCGAGGAAGGCGCTCGCGCTGGGGTATCGGTTCAGGTTCCCGGAGCTCGGGCCCGCGTTGAGGGATCTGCTCGGGCGTTGAGTCCGACGGTTCGGACGGGCTCTGCCCCCTCTCCCTGGCCCTCTCCCCCGGTTGGGGAGAGGTAGATGACTCTGCTGGTTACGCGGACGTTGCGTCTCGTCGCTCTCCCCCCGCTCGGCGGGGGGAGGGCCGGGGAGAGGGGCGGCGCGAGGGAATCGCGCCGGTTCGTGGTAAGTTACCGGACTTTCCTCCCAGGCTTGGAGCCTCCACAGATGGCGAAGAAGCTCAAGGTCGGCGTCCTCGGCGCGACCGGCATGGTCGGTCAGCGCTTCCTGTCCCTGCTCGAGAACCACCCCTGGTACGAGCTGAAGCTCGTCGCGGCCAGCGCGTCGAGCGCCGGCAAGCCGTACACCGAGGCGGTGCAGGGGCGCTGGGCGATGAAGTCGCCGGTGCCGGCCGCCGCCGCCGCGCTCACCGTCCAGAACGCCTCCGACGTCGCGCGCATCGCGGGCGAGGTCGACTTCGTCTTCTGCGCCGTCGACATGACGAAGGAGGAGACGGCCAAGCTCGAGGAGGACTACGCCCGCGCCGAGACGCCGGTGGTCTCCAACAACTCGGCCCACCGTTGGACCGCCGACGTGCCGATGATGATCCCCGAGATCAACGCCGACCACACGGCGGTCATCGAAGCGCAGCGCCGCCGGCTCGGTACGAAGCGCGGCTTCATCGCGGTGAAGCCGAACTGCTCCATCCAGAGCTACGTCCCCGCCCTCCACCCGCTCCTCGAGTACGGCCCGAAGAAGGTCGCGGTCTGCACGTACCAGGCGATCTCGGGCGCCGGGAAGACGTTCGAGACCTGGCCCGAGATGGTCGACAACGTCATCCCCTTCATCAAGGGCGAGGAGGAGAAGAGCGAGAAGGAGCCGCTCAAGATCTGGGGGCAGCTGCGCGACGGCAAGATCGTGAACGCGGCGGAGCCAGTCATCAGCGCGCAGTGCATCCGCGTGCCCGTCACCGACGGTCACCTGGCCGCCGTCTTCGCCCAGTTCGAGCGCAAGCCCGGCAAGGACGAGATCCTGGCCCGCTGGCGCGAGTACCAGGGCAAGCCCCAGCAGCTCGGGCTCCCCAGCGCCCCGAAGCCCTTCCTCACCTACTTCGAGGACGACGCGCGGCCGCAGACGAAGCTCGACCGCGACGCGGGGAGCGGGCAGGGCATCACCGTCGGCCGGCTGCGCCCCGACGCCCTCTTCGACTGGCGGTTCGTCTGCCTGTCGCACAACACCGTCCGCGGGGCCGCCGGCGGCGCCGTCCTCACCGCCGAGCTGCTCTCGGCGGAGGGATTCATCCAGGCCAAGTGATGCCGATCCGACCGTTGAACCTGGCCGTCCTCGGCGCGACCGGCGCCGTGGGCAGGGCCCTCGTACAGGCGCTGGAGGAGAGCGGCCTGCCCATCGCCTCGCTGGCGCTCTTCGCCAGCGAGCACGGCGCCGGCACCGAGCTCGAGTTCAAGGGGGACGCGCTCCAGGTGGAGGCGGTCGGCTCCGGCGCGTTCGCGGGGAAGGATCTCGCCTTCTTCGCCGCCGGCGCGGCCACGTCGCGCGCGCAGCTCGACGTCGCGCGGGCGGCCGGCTGCCCGGTGGTCGATCTCACGCCCGCATTCCGGGAGGACGCCGAGGTCCCGCTCGTCCTGCCGCCGCTCAACGCGGACGCGCTGGCCGGCATCTCGCGGCGCGGGGTCGTCGCGGTGCCAAGCCCGGCCGCGGCGCAGCTGGCGCTCGCCCTCGCGCCGATCCACCGCGCGGCCGGGGTCGAGCGCGCCACCGCGGTCGTGCTGGAGGCGGTCTCGGGGGCCGGGCAGAAGGGCGTCGGGGAGCTCGAGGCGGAGCTGCGCGCCATGCTCTCGTTCCAGGAGCCCCCGCCGCCGACCGCCCTGCCGCACCGCGCCGCCTTCAACGTCGTGCCGCAGGTGGGCCCGATCGGCGACGACGGCGTGAGCGAGGAGGAGCGGTCGATCGCCGCCGACGTGCGCCGGCTGCTCGGGTCGTCGGTGCGCGTCGCCGCCACCGCCGTGCGGGTCCCGGTCTTCTACGGCCACGTCCAGCTCGTGAACCTGAAGCTGCGCCGCGCGCTCGGGGCCGAGCAGGCGCGCGAGCTGCTCCGCCACGCGCCGGGCGTGAAGCTCCTCGACGCTCCGCGCGAGGGCATCTACCCGATGCCCATGCTGGCGGTGAACGACGACGCGGTCCTCGTCGGGCGCGTCCGCGACGACGCCACGCAGGAGCACGGGCTCGACCTCGTGCTGTCGGGTGACAACGTCCGGCAGGGCGCGGCGTCGACCGCGGTCGAGATCGCGAGGCTCCTCGCCGAGAGCCACCTGGCTCCCCGCTGACATTTTGGCACCGCGTCATCGCTGTCGAGCGATCGCTTGCCAAAAAGTCGAGGCGCGCACCTGACGGGCGCGCCCGACTCCCGAAAACGCCAGCGCCGACGCGGGTTCCATGCTTGCCTGGGTGGCCTCCACGTTGCAGGATGGCCACGCATGACGCGACGCCTCGCCGTCCTCGCCTGCCTCGCGGGTGTCCCCGCGCTGGCGTCGGCGCAGAACCTCATCGTGACAGAGTCCACCGACCGGGACTCGATCATCAACATCGCCGAGTGCAGCAACCAGCCGCCCGATCGGCTCGCGTTCACGTGGACACCGACGACAACCGCGGCGGCGTACGACCTGTACGCCTCCGACCAGGCGGGCTGTCCTGGCACGTCGACCTCGAGCGGCGGCACCACGAACGCGCACACCAGAACCATCGCGACCAGCATCGCGCAGACGAGCCGCAACGAGGGCGACACGGCCGCGACGGTCCTCAGCCTGGCGTCGATCTCGTGCCAGAGCTCGAGCACGTCGCTGTTCATCTGCGTGTTCGCCGCCGGCACCAACATCAACAGTGGCACCATCGTCACGCCGCTGGCCTCGGCCAGCGTGCAGCTCGACCTCGTGGCCCCGCCGCCGCCCACCCTGACCGGTGTCACGCCCGGCGACGGCTCGCTCACCGTGAGCTGGCAAGTGGGTCTGGGCAGCGCGGACGGCGGGACCTTGGGGTCCGCCAACAGCTTCCGCGTCTACTACGCGCCCGCGGACGGCTCGAGCGGCGAGAAGTTCTCGACCTTCACCGGGGCGGGCACGACCAGCGGCCGCGTCACCGGGCTCACGGACGGCGTCGTCTACGACGTCACGGTGACCGCGCTCACCATCGGGAGCAACGAGAGCGCCCGCTCGAACCAGCTCTCCGGCACCGAGACCACGCCGATCCAGGTCCAGGACTTCTGGCGCCTGTACCAGAACTCCGGCGGCCGGGAGCAGGGTGGCTGCGCCACCGGCGCGGCGGGCCTCGCCGCCCTGGCCGCGCTCACGCCGCTCGTCCTGCGCAAGAGGAGGAGCCGCTCGTGACACGCGCCCTCGCCGCCGCCCTCGCGCTCGCCGCGGCGCTGCCTGCCGCCGCGCAGCTCGAGGAGCCGTTTCCGCCGCTCCAGCCCGAGCCGCCCATTGGACAGCTCGCCCCCCCCCAGCCGTCGCCGCGCTACGGCTCGTTCCAGATGAGCCTCGAGACCTACCGGCCGAACATCGACGCCGAGTTCGGCGGGCGCGCCGCACCCTACGAGGCGTCCTTCGGCGGGAAGCGGAACCTCATGTTCCGCGCCGACGTCGCGTACTCGCTCATCGCCAACTATGGCTCGCTCGACCTCGGCTTCGGCGCCGGTTACTGGGAGAAGTACGGGCACGGCTTCAATCTCCCCACGGTGCCGGGCCAGCCGCTGTCCGGCGGGCCGTCGTCCGATCCGACCTCGATCAAGGTCGTCCCCACCCGCATCACGCTCACCTACCGCTACGACATGCTGTCCAACCAGTACCGCTGGTTCCCCCTCGCGCCCTATGCGCGCTTCGCGCTCGACCGCTACTGGTGGTCGGTGAACAACGGCGCCGGCAACACCGCCAACTCGAACGGGAAGGCCGGCTCCGGCGCCACCAACGGCTACTCGCTCACCGGCGGCCTCGCCATCGACCTCGGTGCCATCGACACCTCGCTGGCGCGGGAGATGGACCGCGAGACCGGCATCAACCACACCTACCTCTTCGTCGAGTTCACGAAGAGCTGGGTGAAGGACTTCGGGTCGTCGAGCAGCTGGGACCTGTCGGACGACCGATCCGCGAGCTTCGCCGGCGGGATCCTGTTCGTGTTCTGACGCGGCGGGCGGGGGACGAGCCCCCGCCCTACGGCTCCACGACCCCGATCACAACCTGCGGTGCTTGAGCGACGGCAGCTCGCGCCGCACCTGCTCCAGCCGCTCGCGCCGAACCGGGGCGACGCAGACGCCATCGCCCTCGGCCGGGCAGCGCGCCAGCACTACGCCCCACGGGTCGACGACCATCGCGTTGCCGAACGTGACGCGGTTCGCCGAGTGGCGGCCGGCCTGCGCCGGAGCGAGCACGTAGGCGAGGTTCTCGATGGCGCGCGCCCTGAGGAGCACCTCCCAGTGGTCCTTGCCCGTGAAGAGCGTGAACGCCGCGGGCACGCACAGGATCTCGGCGCCGAGCGCCGAGAGCTGCCGGTAGAGCTCGGGGAAGCGCAGGTCGTAGCAGACGGTGAGCCCGATCCGGCCCAGCGCGCTCGGCGCCAGCACGGCGCGGTCGCCCGGCTGAACGGTCTCGGACTCGGCGTAGCGGGCACCGTCCGGGATGTTCACGTCGAACAGGTGGATCTTGCGGTACACGGCGACGATCGCGCCGTCGTCGGAGATGAGCGCGCTCGTGTTGGCGGTCTTGCCCGGCGCCTCCACCCGCTCCGCGATGGAGCCGGCGAGGACGTGGATGGCGCGCTGGCGCGCCACCTCGCGCAGCGCCGACAGGGTGGGCCCCTCCAGCGTCTCGGCGCTGGCGATGCGCTCCTCGTCACGCCCCATGAAGGCGAAGTTCTCGGGCAGCCCGACCAGCTTGGCCCCCAGATCGGCGGCCTCGTTCACGAGCCGCAAGGCGGTGGCGAGGTTCTTCGGTCGGTCGCCGGTGGACGTCATCTGCACGGCCCCGACGAGGAAGTTCGAGAGCGCCATGGACTCGATCTAACACGGCCCCACCGCGCCATGCCCCCGCCGGCGATGTGGGCGCGGTAAGCTCCTCCTCCCATGCGCGGCTTCTACACGACCCACGAGGCGGCCCGGCTGCTCGGGGTGTCCCTGCCGACGGTGGTGAACTGGATCAAGGCGCGGCGGATCAAGGCTCACCGCACGCCCGGCGGTCATCGCCGCATCTCGCGCGAGGATCTGGCGGGGTTCATGGTCCGGCATGGCATGCCCCTCCCGGAGGAGCTCTCCGGAGCGGCGCCGACCCGGCGCAAGGCGCTCGTCTTGGGGGAGGTCGGGCCCATGCGGGAGGGCCTGGCGCGGCAGCTCGCCGAGGGCGGATACGCGGTCGAGCAGGCCTCCCCCGGGTTTGCCGCCGGTGCGGCAGCGGCGAGGTTCCAGCCCGACCTGGTCGTGGTCGCTGCCGCCTCTCCGGAGGGCAGCGAGGCCGTCGCGGCGCTGCGCGCCGACCGGGAGCTCTCGGCCGTCCCGGTCGTGGCCGTCGGGCTCTCCGAGTGGGCCGAGCGGCTGACCGCCGCGGGCTGCAACGCCGTGCTCTCGCGCCCGCTCCCCGACGGCGCGCTGCTCGAGGCCGCCGGGGAGGCGCTGGCGGGCGTGAACGGGGGGTCGACCCGGCGCGGCTCGCGCTCGCGCGGGTAGGGTCCATCCCCACCACCCCGCGTTGATGCCCCCCGACCCAGCCGCTAGGATTCCAGAGAACTTTCGAGGGCAGCCGTTGTCCCACCTCCTGCGCGCGCTCCCGTTGATCGGCCTCGTCGCCGCCGCTCCGGCCTGGCCGGCGGGCGGCGTGCCTTCGGCGCCGCCGGGCGCGTCGGGCCCGGCGATCGCCGACTACCTCCGCGCGCGGCTCGCCGCGGCCTCCGGCGATCACGGCGCCGCGCTGGAGGCGCTGCGGCGCGCCCTGCTGCACGACCCGCAGAGCCCCCAGCTCCACCTGAGCTACGCGGAGGAGCTGGCGCGCGCCGGCGAGGTCCCCGCCGCGGAGGCGGAGGCGCGCCGCGCGCTCCAGCTCGCGCCCACGGGGCCCGCCGCAGCCGACGCGCACCTCGCGCTCGGGCGCATCCTCGCCCAAGCGCGCCGGCCCGCCGACGCCGCGCGCGAGCTGTCGGAGGCGGCGCAGATCGAGGGTGCGTTGGCGCGCGCCCAGCCGCCCTCCTCGCGCGAGCTCGATCCGGAGCCGTGGCGCGAGCTGGCGCGGCTGCGGCTCCAGATGGGCGACGAGCCGGGCGCGGCCCAGGCGTGCGGCGAGCTCGCGGCGCTCGATCCGGCGGAGGGCGCAGCCGGGTATCGCGAGCTGGCCGGCAAGCTCGCCGACGCGCGCGATCTGGAGGGCGCGCGCCGCAACCTCGATCGCGCGGGGAAGCTCGCTCCAGGCGATCCGGAGACGCTCAAGCTGCTGGCGCGCGTCGAGGAGGCGAGCGGGCGCGACGCCGAGGCGCGCGCGGCGTGGGAGCGCGCGCTCGCGGAAGACCCCGACGACCCGGACGCCCTGCTCGCGGTGGGCCAGCTCGCGCTCAGGAAGGGCGATCTCGCGGGGGCCCGGGTCTGGCTCCGGCAGCTCGTCCGCGCGGCCAATGACGAGGCGACGGTCCGGGCGCAGGTGGCGGCGCTGTGGCTCGAGGCGCGGCAGCCGGCCGACGCCCTCGACGCCATCTCGGCTGCCGGCGACGACCCGCGGCTGGTGTTCCTGCGCGGCCTCGCGCTGCAGCAGCTCCGGCGCTGGCCGGAGGCGGCGAGCGCGTTCGCCGAGGTGCCCTCCAGCGCCGGGGAGCTCTATGCCAGCGCGCGCGCCGCGCTCGGCTACGCCCTCGGCCGCGCAGGCCGGCAAGCCGAGGCCGTGCGCGCGGTGAAGCGCGGGCTGGCGGCGCAGCCGCAGGACCCGACGTTGCTCTACGCGCTCGGCGAGGCGTACGACCGCGCCGGCCAGCGCGACGCCGCGCTGGCCCAGATGCGCCGGGTGCTCGAGGTGAAGCCGGATCACGCCGAGGCGCTCAACTTCCTCGGCTACGCCTATGCCGAGCGCGGCGAGCGGCTCGACGAGGCGCAGGCCTACGTCGAGCGCGCGCTGAAGGTCGAGCCCGAAAATGGCTTCTACCTCGACTCGCTGGGTTGGGTGCTCTTCAAGAAGGGCGACCTCCCGGGGGCGGTCACGACCCTCGAGAAGGCGGACAAACTGGCCGGGCCCGAGCCCACCATCCTCGATCACCTCGGCGACGCCTACCGGCGGGCGCAGCGCCCCGCCGACGCGGCCCGCGCATGGAAGCGGGGCCTGGCGGCACCCGACCCGGGCGGCGACGACGAGCGGGCCCTGGCGACGCGCCGCGCCGCGATGGAGCGGAAGCTCCGCGAGGTCGGACCCGCCGAGGCCCGCGCCGCCCAGACGCGCAGGTGACCCGGATGCCGGTGCCTTCGTTCCCCTCGACGAGCGAGGCGCGGCGCGAGGACGGGTTCCTCCATGCGCGCGACAACCTCCGCCTCTACTGGCAGCGCTACACGCCCCCGTCGCCCACGGCCACGATCGCGGTGGCGCCGGGCGGCGGTGACCACTCCGGCCGCTACCCCGGCCTCACCGCGGCGCTGGTGCGGGCCGGGTTCGAGGTGGCGCTCCTCGACTTCCGCGGGCACGGCCAGTCGGATGGGCGGCGCTGGCACATCGACGCCTTCTCCGACTACGCGGGCGACCTCGACGTCTTCATGGCGCACGTCCAGTCCGGTGCGGCCGGGCGGAAGGTGTTCGTCGTCGGGCACAGCCAGGGTGGCCTCGTCGCCACGACCTGGGCGCTCGCCGGCCGACGCGAGGTGGCGGGCATCGTCCTCTCGTCCCCGTTCTTCAGGCTGGCGCGGGATCCGCCGCGCCTCAAGGTGCTCGGGGGGCGCCTCGCTGGCGCCATCGTGCCGTGGCTGCCCATCGCCACCGGCCTGAGGATGGAGGACCTCACCACGGACGAGGACATGCGCCGCTGGACGGACGCCGATCCGCTCTACGGCCGCTCCACCACGCCGCGCTGGTTCGACGAGTCGCTGCGGGCGCAGCGCGAGATCCTGCCCCGCGCACCCACCTTCTCGCACCCGCTCCTCGTGCTCGTCGGCGAGGCGGATCCGATCGCCGACGCCGCGGCGGCGCGCGCGTTCTTCGACGCCGCCGGCTCGTCGGACAAGAGGTTCGTGAGCTACCCTGGCTTCCGCCACGAGCTCTTCAACGAGCGCGAGGCCGAGCGTCCCATCGCGGAGGTCGTCTCGTGGCTCCGGCAGCGCACGGGGTAGGAGGGGCGTCCAAGAGGCTCGCCCCGTCGCCAAGGCGGCCCCGGGCATTCTGAGCAACCCCGCGAATCCTCGCCGGCGGCGCGTTGGACGTTGACGCCTCAGCGCGGGCGCCTCTATTCTCGCGTCCCGCGGCGTGGGGACAACCCCGCGCACCTCCGGAGGATCTCCCCAGCATGGCAACAGGTATCGAGAAAGCGCCCGCTTCCCGCGCGAGCGCGCACACGCTCATCGGCTCGTCGATCGTCATCGACGGCGAGATCTCGGGCGGTGAGGACCTCGTCGTCCTCGGGACGGTGAAGGGCCGCATCGCGCTCAAGGAGAGCCTGTTCGTCGAGGGCTCCGGCGTCATCGAGGCCGACATCGAGTCCGCCACCATCGAGGTGGCCGGCCAGGTGACGGGCAACATCGTCGCGACCGAAAAGGTCGAGCTCAAGGCCGATTCCAAGGTGGTGGGCGACATCCGCTCGCCGCGCATCCTCATCGCCGACGGCGCCGTGTTCCGGGGCAGCGTCGACATGGACGTGAAGGGGAAGTGAACGTGGCCATCTCCGACGGCAGCACCATCATCGGCGAGTCGATCGTCATCAACGGCAACCTCAACGGCGACGAGGACCTCGCGGTCCGCGGCCGCGTCGAGGGCACCATCACGCTGACGCGGAACCTCCTCGTCGAGGCGAGCGGCGTGGTGAAGGCCGAAGTCCAGGTGAAGAGCTGCGTCATCTCCGGCGCGCTCGTCGGCAACGTCACCGCCAGCGAGAGCATCGAGATCACGAAGGAGGGGCGGATGATCGGCGACATCGCCGCCCCCCGCGTCGTGATCCACGACGGCGCCGGGTTCCGCGGCCGCATCGACACGGGCGAGGTCGAGGTGGAGGAGGCCGTGGAGCGCCCCACGCTGGCTCGCATGTCGCCGCGCCCGGCGCTGCGCCCGCCGCCGCCCCGACCCGCCATCGCGCCGCGTCCGGAGCGGGTGGTGGAGCGGCTGGAGCGGGCTGAGCGGGCCGAAGAGGCTGGCGATGGCGCCTCGCTCGCCGAGCGCGCGGCGGCGGCGGTGAAGCCCCCTGCGCCTCCGGTGCCGGTCGCGATGGGCGCCGTGAAGCGCAAGGTCGTCGTCCGCCGCAAGTAGCCGACGGACGCCACCGTGCCGCTCGATCCCGAGCAGCGCGCGGCGCCCGCCCACGCCACCGGCGCGGTCGAGTTCGTCGCGCTGGAGGACATCGCGCCCGACGACACCTTCCGGCTCCGGCCGGAGGGGGACGTCTCCGACCTGGCGACGAGCCTGGGCCGACTGGGGCAGCTCGCCCCGGTCGAGCTCCGGCCGTGGCCGGGAGCGGCGACGGACGGGCCGCGCTTCCAGGTCGTGGCGGGGTTCCGCCGCCTGGCCGCCGTGCGCATGCTCGCGCGCGAGCGCGTCCTGGCGCGCCTCCACGGCGCGCTCTCGGACGAGGACGCCTGGGGCCTCGCGCTCGCCGGCGCGCTCCTGCGGGAGCCGCTCTCCTCCGAGGAGCTCGGCGCGCTGCGCGAGCGCCTCGCGGCGAGCGGGATCGCGCCGTGGGCGGAGGAGCTCGTGGAGGACTCGCTGGCCCGCGCGCCGGTGGCGGCGGAGCTGCGGGAGAGGTTCCTTCAGTTCCTCGCGGGCGCGCCCACTCGTCTCCCCGATCCTCTCCCCGCCAGCGGGGAGAGGGAGCAGCCCGGCGCTGCGCCCGTAGATTCGACTCTCGAGTCGTCCACCCTCTCCCCCACCGGGGGAGAGGGCAGGGAGAGGGGGCCGACCCCTGGTGAACAGCCGCTACCTCCCGCCGAGCCCGAGATCCTCGAGGTCACCCCCGAGGAGCTGGTCGCCGATCTGGCGGCCCGGCTCTCGGCGCTCAACCAGGATCTCGCCACCGCGCTCGAAGCCTGGGAAGATCTGCCTGCGGAGGGGAGGCGGCTCCTCGTCGATCAGGCGCGCTACGTGGCCGCCGCGCTGCCCTTCATGGAGGCGAAATGAGCCTGACCACAGCGGATCGCGCCCGGCTGCTGCAGCTCCTGCGCGATCTCTCCTTCGAGCGGCGCAAGGTGACGCTCGCCTCGGGCAAGGAGAGCGACTTCTACATCGATTGCAAGCGCACAGCGCTCACCGCCGAGGGGCACGTGCTCATCGGCCGCTGCCTGTTCGACCGGATCCGCAAGCTGCGGCCGCTCGTCCGCGGGGTGGGCGGCCTCACCCTCGGTGCCGATCCGCTCGCCTCGGCCATCGCGCTCACCTCGTTCCTCGGGCACGAGCCCATCGACGCGTTCATCGTGCGCAAGGAGCCGAAGGGCCACGGCACCGGGCAGTGGATCGAGGGGCGGAGGACCATCCCCGACGGTAGCCGGGTGGCGGTGCTGGAGGACGTCGTGACCACCGGCGGCAGCGCGCTCAAGGCCATCGAGCGCTGCCGCGCCGAGGGTCTGCTCGTGGTGGGCTGCTTCGCGCTCGTCGACCGCGGCGAGGGCGGGCGAGAGGCCATCGAGGCGCAGGGGGTGCCGCTCGACGCGCTCTTCACGCGAGAGGACTTCCTGACATGAAGCGCCTCGCGCTCGCCGGCGCCCTGGCGCTGCTCGCCTGCATCCGGATCCCGTTCACCGAGCCGCAGCCGATCCCGACCGCCGAGGAGGGCGCCTGGGGGCGAGAGCGGGTCCGCTTCACGAGGTCGGGCAAGATCTACGACGGCCTCGGCATGAACGCGTTCGTGAGCGCCGTCTACGAGCCGGTCGAGGCGCGCGAGGCGAAGGTCGAGCGGCTCGCCGTGTGGCGGACGATGACGGGAGCGGAGCGCGACGCGCTGCTCGCCAGCGAGCGCGAGGACGCGGCGCGGTACGACGAGTTCCTCGTCACCCTCTTCACGACCGACCGGGCCGACAACGACCTCGACTCGAGGAAGAGCATCTGGCACCTCTCCGTGGCCCTGCCCGGCGGGCCCCAGGTCTTGCCCGAGAAGGTCGAGGTGCAGCGGGTCGACGCGAACGTCCGGATGCTCTACCCCAACGTGGGCGACTTCGACGTCGTGTACCGCGTGCGCTTCCCGAAGCAGCCCGAGCTGGCCGGCCGCCCCTTCGTGTTGCGCCTGGCCGGCTCGCGCGGGAGGCTCGACCTCGACTTCGGGGCGCCGCAGGCGCAGCGCTGACCGCGGGCACTCCCCCCTCTCCCCGGCCCTCTCCCCGCTGGCGCGGGGCGAGGGAGACAGCCGCGATCCGCTTCCACCCTCTCCCCCGGAGGGGGAGAGGGCAGGGAGAGGAGGCGGCGCTCCCCGCGCTCAGTCCAGATCTCCCCGCGTGAACACGGTGTCGTGCACCTGCCGCTCGTCCGTCCTCGGGAAGTCGATGAGGTAGTGCAGCCCGCGAGACTCCTTGCGCCGCCGGGCGCACTCCACGATGAGCATGGCCACGTCGGCCAGGTTGCGTAGCTCCACGAGGTCGGGCGTCAGCTTGTACTGCCAGTAGTAGTCGCGGATCTCGGCGCGCAGGAGCTGCAGCCGGGTGCGGGCTCGCTCGAGCCGCTTCATCGTGCGGACGATGCCGACGTAGTTCCACATCAGGCGGCGCACCTCGTCCCAGTTGTGCGTCACCACCACGCCCTCGTCCGGGTCGAGCGCGTCGCCGGGGTTCCAGCCCGGCACGTGGGGCGGCGGCCCCCGCAGCGCCCCGATGAGTTCCTTCGCGTGCAGCGCCGCGCGCCGGCCGTAGACGAGCCCCTCGAGGAGCGAGTTCGAGGCCAGCCGGTTCGCGCCGTGCAGGCCGGTGCAGGACACCTCGCCCACCGCAAGCAGCTGCGGCACCGAGGTGGCGCCCATGAGATCGGTCACCACCCCGCCGCACTGGTAGTGCGCCGCCGGGACGACCGGGATCGGCTGCACCGCCATGTCGATGCCGAACTCCCTACAGGTCGCGTAAATGTGCGGGAAGTGCTCGAGGAGGAACGCCTTCGGCAGGTGCGTCATGTCGAGGTAGGCGCAGTCGTCGCCGCGCCGCTTGATCTCGGCGTCGATGGAGCGGGCGACGATGTCCCGCGGCGCGAGCTCCTTGCGCGCGTCGTAGCGCACCATGAACGCCTCACCGCCTCGGTTGCGCAGGATGCCGCCCTCGCCGCGCAGCGCCTCCGAGATGAGGAAGCTCTTCGCCGTCGGGTGGAAGAGGCAGGTGGGGTGGAACTGGAAGAACTCCATGTTGGCGATGGACGCGCCGGCGCGGAAGGCCATGGCCACGCCGTCGCCGGTCGCGACGTCCGGGTTCGACGTGTAGAGGTAGACCTTCCCCGCGCCGCCCGTGGCGAGCACGGTCACGCCCGCCGTGACGGTGGCGATCTCGCCCGAGGTGCGGTCGAGCACGTACGCACCGAGCGCCCGGTTCGGCCCGCCCAGGCCGAGGCGGCCCGAGGCGAGCAGGTCCACCGCCACCGCGTCCTCGACGATGCGGATCCCCCGTGCGTCGCAGGCGGCGAGGAGCGCCCGCTCGACCTCACGCCCGGTCGTGTCCTTGGCGTGCGCCACGCGCCGCCGCGAGTGACCGCCCTCGCGCGTGAGGTGCAGGCGATCGCCGTCGCGATCGAGCTCGACCCCGAGCGACAGGAGCCACCGGATGCGCTCGGGCCCCTCCCGCACCGTGACCTCGACCGCGTCGCGGTGGCAGAGTCCGGCGCCGGCAATGAGCGTGTCGTCGATGTGGTGCTCGAAGTCGTCGTCCGCGCCGAGCACCGAGGCGATACCGCCCTGCGCGTACTGGGTGGAGCCTTCGGACCGCTGGCGCTTGGCGAGCACCAGCACCGAGCCGGCGGAGGCGGCCTCGAGGGCGAAGGAGAGGCCGGCGATGCCCCCTCCCAGGACCAGGAAATCGACGTGCTCTCGCGAGGAAAGGTGACTCATGTCGGTACCTCTACCACCGTGGCTGCGACCAGGAAGGAAGTTGTGAGGAGGGGAGGCTCCCTGGTACGGTTTTGGGCTGGGATGGCACGCCTACTCGCCAGCTTGTCGGTCGCCGCGGCGCTCCTGGCGCGATCGGCGGCTGCCGAGGAGTTCTACTCCTTCGTCGACACGGACGGCGTCATCCACGTCACGAACGTCCCGCAGGACGCGCGCTACCGGCGCGTGCGCGAGAAGCCGGCCACCGGCGGCGTGCACCGCATCGTGATCCAGGGCCGGCCCGTTCGCGCGCGCACGGCGCAGGCCGCCGTGACGTCCCGGCGCGCGTCGATCTGGGAGGATCACATCCAGGCGGCCGCCGAGAAATATGGGCTCGCGCCGCCGTTGCTCAAGGCGGTCATGGCGGTCGAGTCGAACTTCGACCCGACCGCGGTCTCGGACAAGGGCGCGACCGGCCTCATGCAGCTCATGCCGGCCACCGCCCGCGACATGTACGTCGACGATCTGTACGATCCTCGCCAGAACATCGAGGGAGGCGCGCGCTACCTGCGGCAGCTCCAGGATCGATTCGGGAACGATCTCGAGCAGGTCCTGGCGGCGTACAACGCCGGTCCCGAGGCCGTGCGCCGCTCGGGCGGCGCGGTGCCGCCCATCCCCGAGACACGGGCCTACGTGAAGAAGGTGCTCGCGCTGTACCAGGCGTACCTGGGAGGCCGCTAGCCTTGGTGCGCGCGCCTGCCACGCCAGCGGTGGAGGGGCTCGACGACGAGCTCGTCTTCCGCGTGAACCGCGGCGCCGAGCTGCTGGCCAGGGGCGAGTTCGAGGCGGCGCGCGAATCGCTCTCCCGCGCGCGAGAGCTGCGCCCGAAGGACCCGCAGGTGCTGGGGCTCCTCGGACAGGCACTGTACAAGCTCGGGCGCTATCCCGAGGCGGTGGAAGCCTACGCCCAGCTCGTCGACGAGAGCCCGGTCGAGGCCGCGGCCCGCGTGAACCTGGGCCTCGCCAGCCTGAAGGCCAAGCGCCACGCCGACGCCGTCCGCCAGCTCGAGATCGCGCTCGACCTCAACCCCGAGCACCGCAAGGCGATGGGCTACCTCGGCCTGGCCTGGCTGGAGCAGGGCGACTTCGGCCGGGCGCGCCACTGGTTCGAGCAGGCCGGCAGTGAGCAGATGGTGGCGAAGTGCGACGAGCTCGTCGCGCTCGCCACCGCCGCGCCCGACCCGGCGCCGCCCGGCGCAGCCGCGGCGCAGGCCAGCGACGAAGCGCTCCCGCCCGCCGCCCCCGCGGCGCCGCCCAACCTCGTCGAGCTCGCCGCGGCGCAGTGCGTCCAGGAGCCAGGCGAGGGCGCGTTCTCGCTCCGCGACGGGCTCCTCACGGTCTCCACCGTCCGCGAGGTGCTGGTGCGCGGGGAGGGGCTGCTCGCGGTGCGGGGCGCGGTCCGCCTCGCGGCCGAGCTGAAGCGCTTCCGCGGCCGCGCCACCGATCGCCCCTTCGGCGACGGCGCTCGCCGCGTGCTGCGGGCCTCGGGCGACGGCTCGCTCGTGCTCGAGCCGGCGGCGGCGCAGCTCACGGTGCTCCGGCTCGCCGACGACGCCGCCTACTTCCGCGAGGACGCGCTGTTCGCGTTCGAGGCCAGCCTCGGCTTCGAGAATGGGCGGGTGGCCGGGACCGCGGTGCCCGATCTCGACCTCGTCCACATGCGCGGATCGGGCGACCTGCTGCTCGCCACGCGCGGTCCGCTGCGCGGTCTCGAGGTGCGGACCGCGGCCCCGGTGCGAGTCCCGCCGGCGGCGCTGGTCGGCTTCGCCGGTGCCCTCACGCCGCGGCTCGTCCCGTTGTTTGGGCCGGCGAGCGACGCGGCCGCGCCCCGCGTCGTGGAGCTGATCGGGCAGGGGCGGGTGCTGATCGACGAAGGGGCGGCGGCGTAGCGCCGCCGGCAGGCCGTGGCGCGCTCGCTGAAGAAGGAGCTCTGGAGCTCCCCCAACATCATCACGCTCGTCCGCATCGCGGCGATCCCGGTCTTCCTCGTCTTCACGTACTACGAGTCGCGCCTCAACTCGTTCATCGCCGCGCTCGTCTACTCCGCGACCGCCGCCACCGACTTCCTCGACGGGTGGCTCGCTCGCCGCAAGAACCTCGTCACCGTCATCGGGAAGTTCCTCGATCCGCTCGCGGACAAGCTCATCGCGATGGCGGCGCTCGTGATGCTGGTGCACCTGGGGCGCGTCACGGCCTGGATCGTGATCGTGGTGATGGCGCGCGAGTTCGCGGTGACCGGCCTGCGCACGATCGCGATGAGTGAGGGGATCGTCATCGCCGCCGGACAGGAGGGGAAGTACAAGACCGCCCTCCAGCTCGTCGCGATCGTCTTCCTGCTGCTGCACTACCCGTATCCGATCGACTTCTTCGTCGCGACGGGCGTCGTGGACGCGAACCGCGTCGGGACGGTGCTGCTCTACATCAGCGTCTTCTTCTCGGTGTGGTCGGCCTGGAAGTACTTCGCCGGCTTCCTCGACGCGGTGTACCGGAAGGACGAGCAGGCCGCCCGCGACGAGGACGAGGCGCGGCGCCGCGCGGCACGCTAGCGTCGCGACTTCCCGCGCATCGCCCGTCAGGGCAGGCTCGCCCCGGATCGACCCTGTGGGGCTCGTGACCTGATCAATCTGGAGTGGGGCTCGTGACCTCTTCTTCAGCCCTGTAGGGCGGGGGCTTGTCCCCCGCCGCGGAGGAGCCGCTCGCACGCGTCGAGGACCGATTGCGCGTCCGCCTCACCGTGCGGCTCGGCCGCCTCGAAGCCGGGGAGCTCGTGCCGCCACCGCCGCGCATCGCCGGAGAGGAAGACGCCGACCGTCGGCGTGCCGACCGCCACCGCGAGGTGCATCGGCCCGCTGTTGTTCGTGACGCAGAGGCGCGCCGCGCGCAGGAGCGCCGCGAGCTGCCGCAGGTCGGTGGGCGGGGCGAGCCGCGCGCCACCGGCCTCGGCCACAGCGCGGGCGATGGGCTCCTCCCCAGGTCCCCACACAACCAGCACCGCCAGCCCGCGCGCCGCGAGGCCTCGCGCGATCGCGGCGTGCGCCGCGGGCGGCCAGCGCCGGTCGGCCATGCGCGCGCCGGGGTTGAGCACCGCGAACGGCCCGCTGATCCCCGCCGCGGCGAGCAGCGCCGGAGCCAGCTCCGGCTCGCGCCCCAGCTCCGTCTCCGGCGCTAGGCCGCGCGGCGAGAGGCGGAACGGGCGCAGGAGCTCGAGCTTCGCGCGTACCTCGTTCTCGTTCGCCGCCTCGTGTGGGACCGGGTGGGAGAGGAGCCGGGCGCTCTCGCCGCGCAGGTGACCGACCACGGGCGCGCCGCCGGCGGCGACGCGCGCGAGGAGCGAGGCGGTGAGAGAGAAGCCCGACCAGTGACCCGCCTCGACCACGACGTCGTACCGCTCGCGCCGGAGCGCGCGGAGCAGCGCGACGAGCCGCCACGGGCGCCGGAAGGCGAGCCGCTTCTCGAACGGCACGAGGCGGTCGACGTGCCGGCTCGCCACCACCGCCGACGGCCTCGCCGCCGCCAGGAGGTGGAGCTCCGCGTGTGGCAGGCCCTCCTTCAGCGCGCGCAGGAGGGGCGTCGTGAGGAGCTGGTTCCCGACGCGCTCGTCGGTGCGCACCACGAGCAGCTTGCGCAGCTCCGGCGCCGGGGGAAGAGGCCGCCGAGAGCGCGGGAAGAGCATCGCCGCGAGTCCCACGACGGCGCGCCGCCCCATCTCGCGCACCGCGGTCGCGAGCGCGCCTCGCCCGCGCGCGCCGCCCACCTCGCGCTCCAGGCGCCGCAGCCAGCGCGCCTTGTCCGCGTCGTAGCGCGCATAGAGAAGTGCCAGCGAGAGCCCGGCCGCGCCGTCGAGGAAGCCCAGCCAGAGGACGTACCGGCGCAGGAACGCGAGCGGCCAGCGCAGCGAATCCCACGGCCGCGCCCGTCGGCCTTCGCGGAAGCGCTCGCGCGCCACCTGCTCCGCATAGCGGGCGAGCTTGCGCTCGGCCTCCGCGAGATCGCGGTAGCCGACGTGCTCGCAGCGACCCGGCAGATCGCGGACGCGGCCGGGCACACCGAGCTTCGGATGCACGGCCGACCCCGTCCAGGCGGCGCCCTCCCGGCGCACGACGCGGACCCGGCGGTCGCGCCACATCTGACCGAAGCGGATGGGCCGGCCCGCGAAGCGGTGGCGGAAGTGGATGCGATAAGCGGCCGCGCGCGGACCCTCTGGCCGATCCAGTTCGGCGCGCAGCGCACGCGCGAGGGTGGGGTCGAGCCACTCGTCCGCGTCGAGGTTCAGGACGTAGTCGCCCTCCGCGTGCGCCAGCGCGAAGGCCTTCTGCTCCCGGAAGCCCGGCCACGTGTGCGAGAGGACGCGCGCCCCCGCCGCCCGGGCCAGCTCGAGCGTGCGGTCCGTGGAGCCCGAGTCGACGACCACGACCTCGTCGGCCACCCCACGGACGGACGCGAGGAGCCGCGGCAGGTTCGCCTCTTCGTCCTGCGTGATGACGATGACGCTGAGCCGCGACATGAGGAGGCCGGAAGATACCACCCGTCCGGTGCCACGGCCGGCCGCGTCGGGAGCGGGGAGAGGCGGGTCCGAAACCCCCTTGACACCCCCCGCCGGTGGCCTCTATAAACTGCCGCCTTGCGAGCGGTTTCGCTGGTTTCGCGGGAATAGCTCAGTGGTAGAGCATCGCCTTGCCAAGGCGAGGGTCGAGGGTTCAAATCCCTTTTCCCGCTCCATCTAAGGCCCCGATTCGTCGGGG
>Ga0306923_10000252_pt1 | contig 40290 bp, 36 predicted proteins | sample sta12Can44000108_FD_203841 | JGI IMG/M metagenome (GOLD analysis project Ga0306923, IMG submission 203841) | Lab enrichment of tropical soil microbial communities from Luquillo Experimental Forest, Puerto Rico - statanox.12C.anox.44.000.108 (v2)... | ecosystem: Environmental > Terrestrial >... | reverse complement strand
TCGCCGTAAACGCTGATTGGCCTGACGGCGTCATCTTCCACATACGGCTTGCCTTTTTCGCCGTCGAAAACATAATCGGTGCTGAAGTGGATTAGCTTCGCCTTTTTGTCGCGGCAAATTTCCGCGAGGACCCTTGGTACTTCCGCGTTAATCGCGAAGGCTTCCTTGCGCTTCGATTCGCAAAGATCGACATTCGTCATCGCGGCGCAGTTGATCAGTACGTCAAATTTAAGCGACGAGAGTCGGTCACGAATTTGATCGGACATTGCCAGATCGAGCTGCGCGCGATTGAGACCGATCACGTCGAATTTTTCTCGATAGTCGCGCTCAAGGGCAGCGCCGAGACGACCGCCCGCGCCCAAAATTACCATTCGCATCGCTCAGTAACGCCCCGCGCGCTCAAGCAGTGGTTGCCACCACGATTGGTTATCGATATACCATTGGATCGTCGACTCGAGACCTCTCTTGAAGTCTTTGCGCGGTTTCCATTTCAGTTGTTTTTGCGCAAATGACGAATCGATCGCGTAACGGCGGTCGTGGCCGGGGCGATCGGTCACGAAAGAAATCAAACCTGTCGGTTTGCCGAGCTGCTTCAAAATCATTTTCACGAGATCGAGGTTCGTCATTTCGGTGCCGCCACCAAAGTTATAAACCGCGCCCGTCTTTCCCTCGAACAGCGCAGCCACCACCGCGGCGCAATGATCCTCAACGTGAATCCAATCGCGCACGTTCATTCCGTCGCCGTACACTGGCAATGACTCGTCGCGTAATGCTTTGATGATCATGAGCGGAATCAACTTCTCGGGGAATTGGTACGGCCCGTAATTGTTCGAGCAGCGAGTGACGATCACTTCCTGGTTGTGAGTTTTATGATGCGCCAGCGTCAGAAGATCGGCGCCGGCTTTGCTGGCGGAATAAGGCGAGCTCGGGTCGAGCGGCGAATTTTCCTTAAACTTTCCGGTTTTGCCGAGCGAACCGTAAACTTCGTCGGTCGAAATCTGAACGAAACGCTGGACGCCGTGTTTGCGCACCGAGTTCAAAAGGACGCTCGTGCCGATGACATTGGTATGAATAAAATTTTCCGGCGAATTGATACTGCGATCGACATGCGACTCGGCCGCGAAGTTCACTACCGCGAAAAATTGGTGCTCGAGCATGAGCGCGTCCATCGCGTCGGCATTGGCGATGTCGGCTTTGAAAAACTCGTAACGTTCGCCATGTTCCTCGACCACGCCGTCGAGATTGGCGATGTTGCCGGCATAAGTGAGCGCGTCCACATTTGTAACCGAGGCTGGCTTGTAATGTTGCAAAATATAACGAATAAAATTGCTCCCGATGAAGCCGCAGCCGCCGGTCACGAGAATTCGCACAGCAAGAGCTAGCAGCGCCCAGGCAGGCGCGCTAGCGGATTTTCCGTTGCTCGGCGATCAACTCGAGGCGTGGAAAAACGCGCTCGCCGAAAGTGAATGGACACCGTGGCTGATCATTGGCCTCGCCACGTTCCTTCGATTCGTTCTACTCGGAATGAAACCGCCGCACTTCGACGAAGGCATCAACGGATGGTTTGTCGATCAAATGGTCAAGATCGGTTATTACAAATACGACCCGACAAATTATCACGGGCCACTCCATTTCTACGTGCTCTTGCTTTCGCAGACATTGCTTGGGCGCAACCTCTGGGCGCTGCGATTACCGGTCGTGCTGGTCAGTATCAGCTGCGTTTGGTTGACGCTTAAATTCGAGCCGTTCGTCGGAAAAACGGTTAGCCGCCTTGCGGCTCTGGCAATGGCGGTATCACCCGGTTTCGTTTTTTACGGCCGCTATTCGATCCACGAAGTCTGGCTACTGCTGTTCACGATGTTGTTCTTCTATGGACTATTTGGCCTCTGGAAATCCGGCACCGCGAATTTTCTTTGGTGCGCCGGCATGGGTCTGACAGGAATGATCTTGTCAAAGGAAACTTACACGCTGCACCTCGCCTGTACGGTGATCGCGGCCGCTGTTTGTTATTTCTCAACTTATTTCAACAAACTCGACGACAGCCAACGCGCGCTGCAAACGTGGAACTATGTTGACCTAGCAGTCGTCCTCGGAACTGGGATCGCACTAATCGTCTTCTTCTATTCGGGAACATTCCTTCACTGGAACGGAGTGAAAGGAATTCTTGAGACATACAAACCGTGGTTCGAAACGGGCAGCCAGGGTCATGGGCACGAGAAGTCCTGGTATTACTGGCTCTCGCTCATCGCGCATTATGAAATGCCGGCATTAGCGGGATTGCTCTTCTGCATCTTCGCGTGGCGCCTGAAAAACATAGGCCTCCGTTATCTTGCGATTTACGGCGTCGGAACACTAATGGCCTACAGCATCGTCAAATACAAAACACCGTGGTGCATCATTAGTTTCATCTGGCCATTTCTTTTCACTTTCGGTGCGCTGGTGACGACGTCGCCGATTCGATTTGCCGCAGTTACATACCGATGGGCGGCACTGTTACTCTTCGGTTTGCTGGCGTTCGTAGTTTATTACGCGCAAGCGCATAACTGGTCGGCGAAGTACGATCATATGTGGCCGTACGTGTTGATTCTCGGCGCGGGTTTGCTGTTGGCGGTTTTGGTTAGCTCGGAAATCACGAACCTCGTTGCGGGACTTTTCGTCGTCTGGTCGCTCGGACACTGCATCTGGCTGAATTATTTCCGCTGCACCACTGACACGGAGCCGTACGTCTACGTCCAGACTTACAACGACATTTACAAGTTTACCAATCCCATTCTGCAGCTCGCTCATTCCGATCCACGTGCCTATCAAGTGGTCGGTCACATTATTCGGCCCAGTCCTTATCCGCTACCGTGGATGCTGGGTGATTTTGGCCGAGTCGGTTACTACGAGAAGGACAATATGCCGGATAAACTTGACGCTGATTTTCTGCTCGTCATGCAAGACAAAATCGAGACCGTGGAATTAAAACTTCACGATTCCTACTACACCGTCCCGGTCACGATCCGGCCGTATCAAGATCCGTCGAAGGCGTATTTCAACGCGCGAATCTTTAAGAGCTTCTTTCCGGGACAATGGCCCGATTTCGTCGGAGCGCCGCCAGCGCCGACGCCCGCCGCGAGCGCAACACAAAGCCCAACCAAATGAAATGCCTTTCCGCCGGATTAACGTTGGTAAACTTCGCAACGATTTGCGGTTTACTGATCGGGATGTTTACCGGCGGTTTGAGCACTTCGGTTGCAATCGCTGCACTTGTCTTGGCGGCGGCATTCGCCGTCCTGGCGTACCTTAGAACATCGGATCCAAAACCCGACACTGACAATTCTGGCGGCGAACAAGCCGCGTTCCAGAAATATCGGAAGCTGCCGATTTGGATTTTGGCGGCTATCTTCGGTGTGTTCGCCTTTCGCTCATTTCTTTGGCTGCTTTATGTTGATGGCACCGAGCTGAAGATTCAATCGCCGGTGAATCTTGGCGATCTCGGACTTCACGTCACTCACATTAACTTTTTCGCCAACGGCGTTCGGCTTTGGCCATCCAATCCAATCTACGTTTTCAGCGATCATCTTCGTTATCCCGCCGGAATCGACTTCTTCAACGCGCTGCTCTTGAAGGCGAATATCGATCTTATCCCGGGCCTGATCTGGGTGGGATTGCTCGCGTCCATCGCCACCTGTTACGCGTTCTACCGCTGGGGCGGTGGTTTCGCGATTGCCGGTTTTCTTTTCAACGGCGGCCTCGCTGGTTTCGCATTTCTTCGCGGTTTCAAATTTGTCGACTATCAGGACGTCAACAAAATCGCCTGGAAAAGTATTCCGCTGACGATGTTCGTAACGCAGCGCGGATTTCTTTACGCGATCCCCGCCGGTTTAGTTTTGCTCTGGCATTGGCGAGAGAAATATTTTCGCGCGCAGGATCGACAATCCGGTCCACTCCCGTTTTGGGTTGAGCTCTCGCTTTATGCGTCGATGCCACTCTTCCATATCCACACATTCATGGCCCTCAGCATCGTGCTCGCGTGCCTTTTTATCGCTGGCGACGCGCAAACCCGCGGACATGTTCTCACACTCGTCCTCAGCGCGTTGATTCCGGCGACATTCTTTGTCTGGCTAATCACCGACCATTTCCATGCCAGCTCCGTGTTGGAATTCCACCTCGGCTGGGCTCAAGACGACGGGGAATTCAAAATGCCGTTTTTCCGTTTTTGGTTCTTCAATTTTGGGATCCTCGTGCCGCTTGTTCTGACTTTGGTCGGATTCACCACCTGGCAGGTCTTCAAATCCCGCCAAACGCGGCGATTCGAACTGTCCGCCATGTTCGGGATAAGTTTGGGTGCGTTCCTCTTCGCCTGTTGGAAAATCGGAAAATATGGATTCGCCTTGAGTTGGACAGCTGCGATCTTCTTGGCTTTGGTCCTGTTCGGGTGGTCGGTCGTTCGTGTCATGAATGACGGATTCGGCTGGAGAGAGAAATTGCCGGAAGAAGTCGCGTTTCTTTTCGCAGCGATCGCCATCTTTATCTTCTTTTTCTCGATCAAGACCGCGCCGTGGATCTGGGACAATCTGAAGATCGGAGTCTGGGCTTACTTCATTGTCCTCGCGTTTCTGTGCGGGCATTTGATCGCGACATGGGAGCTTCCGATTCGCGTCGCAGCTTATGTTGTTCTTTTTGCATCAGGCTTCGTCAGTTTATTTGGCGGATTGGGCGCCGGCAAAGGGGGTTTCGGTTTTGCAAGTCGCGGTGAAGTAGACGCAGTGGCCTACGCCGTTCGTAAAATGCCGCTCAAAGCGCGTTTTGCCGCTTGGCCAACTTACAATCATCCGCTTCTGCTCAATGGCAGGATAGTGGTGATGGGTTATCCCGGTCATCTTTGGACCCAGGGCTTCGACGATTACGGAAAAACGAACGATCTGCTGACCAATCTCATGCAAGGCGCTCCGAACTGGCGGGAGCTAGCCCGAACCTTGCACGTACGTTACATTTTTTGGGGACGAGACGAAAAAAAGAATTACGCGTCCAGCACACGACCGTGGGAAAAGACAGCCGCGCTCGCCACTTCAGGAACTTGGGGCGCGATTTACGATTTGGAAAAACCACCGGTTCCCGGTCAAACTCCAGTGCCAACGACGGCGCAGTGACCTTCCCTTTAACGCGCGCCCGACGGCGCGTTCTACACGATTTGGCGGGCCGCGACCGGTTTTTTCTCGATCGACGCTTCAACTTCGAATTGCAATAGCTGGCCAACAACGGCCATTCGCAGTTTGCGCGAGCGCTTCAGTTAAGATGACGCCTGGCGATCCAGAGGATGGCAAGGAAATGTCCAAAAACATGGGGTCGTCGCTTGCAAACTGCGTCCCGCATTCCGTCGACATCCCCTGCTCCCAGGCGACCAGTTTTCGGACGAAAACGAACGGCGGTCGATGCGTCAAATTCGCGAACAGATCTGAGGTCAGGGTCGGAGTTGAGTTAGCCGTTGACGAAGTAAGCGAACTTCCACCTCCCTTTCACACGAGTGATCCCAACCCGGTAGCCGTCGTAATTAAGGGATGGATCAGCAAACTGCGGCGGCGCGACCATAAACGCTCCTTTTTTTACAAACTTCTCCGACAAAATGCCGTCCAGCTCTGGCCACAGATTTTCCTGGTCCCAGTATTGGAAAAAACTCGAACCGGACATCGGCGGCTCGAGTTTGTAACCGAAGTCTTCGCCATCATCGATTTGAGCGTCTCTTTGTCGCGATTGGCCGCTGCTTTGCGAAGGTGGCCGACGAACGCCTGAAAATCGACATCCTCACTTTCACGCAAAATAGCCTTCGCCTTCTTCTGCGGCGCCTCTTGCTTGGTTTTCTCTTTCTTTTGCTCGGGCGTTTGGCACGCCGAGCAAAGAAGTGCGAGCGCGAGCAAACTGGTAAGTAGGATTCTCATCATCAGCCAAACGTCTGTCGCGCTTATGATTTGGATTCAAGGGCGGACGTGCGAGAACGGTGGCGTCGAATTCGAGCCGGATGAGTGAAAAAAAAGAAGTAAATCATACTTACAAGATCAACCATCGACGCGGACGGACTCACCACCCGCCGCGGTCCGTTCCTCAGCGCAGCGAAAACATTCTCGATCGTCAACTTGCTGGGGCGTAGAATGCTCGTGTAGTGCCGACCGAATGCGTGCAGTTGGTGCGCATCGGAGGTCGCGATCAGGGGTTTGCCAAACCGTGCGGCCACTTCTGCTGCCCGGCGGTTCAAATCGAAAGGCCCCTTGTGAAAATGACAAAGCTCGATCGCGTCGAAGCAATCGATCTGATCGAGAAGCCGTTCGCCAATTGAGCCGCCGAGCACATAAAACGGATGCGGCGCAAATGTGAAGATCGAAAATCCGCGGCGGGCCCGCAGTTGACGAACGTCATCGAAATCCTTCACAACGGCGACTTCCTCCGCGCTCACGTTCAGCAAAATGACGTCCGCGCCTTGCAACCGCACTTCCGCCGCCGGGATCAACAAAATTCCCATCGCGGCCGCGGTCGCAAAAACCTCCGCATGATCGAACACGGCGTCATGCAACGTGATCGCGAGCACACCAAAGCCGAGCTGCTTTGCGCGCTCGAGCAGCTGGTGCGCGGAGTAATCGAGAACATCTTTAGGGTCATCGAGCGTGTGAATATGCAAATCGATTTTGATCCATTCGCCACTTTCGCCGCTGTTCGTCATCTGCCTGTTCCTTTTAGTCTCAATTTAGAGAACCATGAACAGAACATAAGCCAAACGACACTTGCGAGTTTGCGCGTTCGGCGGCAAATTTCGCGCGCTTCACACGCGCAATTGCTCGGGTGGTGGAATGGCAGACACGTACGTTTGAGGGGCGTATGCCGAAAGGCATGCGGGTTCAAGTCCCGCCCCGAGCACTCTCTGGGTTGCGCTTTGTCAGTTAGCGATCAAGTTGTCCGACTCCGCACAGATCGCGAATTAAGTCGAAATAACTGCAACAACGTTGATGAATCGGCACTTACGAAGCGAATACCGAATCCGGTCCGCAGTATCAACTTCTCTAGGTAAAAACGATCTGTCCGAAATACATTGATACCCTGAACGCAGGAGATTCGGCGCGATGGCGACGGCTGGCCCGAAAGAAGTTTGACGAGCTGAAACAGGAGGTGATCGCAACTTTCACCCCAGCGCTGTGTCGATTTCGCAGCCTAATTGTCTGATTTTGTCCCTCTTCCGGCTTCAGAAACCGGATAATTAAGGCGCGAACTTACGATAATAAAATTCACAAATCCAGCGCCCGGGCGAAATCCGATTCCCGGTCGATGCCACACCGACGGAAAATGAAGGCACGCCCAGAGCCCGCAAGTTCTCCAAAAGGGGGCGACGGAAATATTGTCTGCGCGTTGTGTGGGCGCACCGTCAGTCAGGGCAGTGTCGACGTGCCTGTTATTTATAGTATTTGCCCCGTCTGCAAACGGATGCCGGACCGCAATCCGGGATCATCCTCCTCATTTTGTTAGCTCGACCAGGATCGCTTTCTGCACATGCAATCGGTTCTCTGCTTGATCAAAAATCGTTTGGGCATGGTTTTCAAAAGTCTTCTCAGCGATTTCCTGGCCGCGGTGCGCCGGTAAACAATGCATCACCAGCGCGTCCGGTTTGGCCAGTTTAACGACTGAATCGTTGATCCAGTACGGGCCGAGCTCGGCTTCGCGGCGCGCTTCCTCGGCTTCTTTCCCCATCGAAACCCAAATATCGGTGTAGAGTACGTCCGCGCCCTTCGCCGCCGTCGGCACATCATCTGTGCAGGTCACGCGACCGCCTGCGCGTTTGAGCAACTTCTTCTTCGGCTGATATTTTTTGTGCGACGCGACCCGCAATTCGAAATCCATTTTGCCGGCGGCGAATAACCATGACCGCGCTGTGTTAGAAACGCCGTCGCCGATAAACGCGACCACCGTTTTTTCGACTTTGCCGCGTTTCTCGATAATCGTGAAGACATCGCCAAGGATTTGGCACGGATGTTCGTCGTCAGTGAGCGCGTTGATCGTCGGCACGCCGGAAAATTCGGCAAACTCCTCGATGTCGCTTTGCGCGTAAGTGCGAATGACTGCGCCGTGGATCATTCGCGCGAGCACGCGCGCCGTGTCCTTGATCAATTCGCCGCGGCCAAGCTGCGCATCAGCCGCGTTTAAATAAATCGTTTCCCCACCAAGTTCCCGGATTCCAACTTCGAACGAAACGCGCGTTCTCGTTGACGGTTTGGAAAAAATTAGAGCCCAAGTTTGTCCAGCAAGCGGCTGCGCCGAAATCTTGCCGCGGTTCGTTTTGAGCTCCGCTGTGCGGCGGAGAATCCGTTCGATCTCAACCTTCGAAAGCTGCTCAATGCTCAGAAGCTGTTTCATTTAAAGTCTTCCTCTTAATCTTAATCTGCCTTCCGACCCGCAAGATCGACAAGCAAGCTCTCGATCGCGCGCAAACCTTCTTTTGCCTCGCTTTTTCGCAAATTCAGCGCCGGCAGCAACCGAACCACCGAAATTCCGGCGGGAACGGTCAACAAATTTCGCTTGTGCAATTCCGTTACGATCTCGATCGCCTTGAACCGCGGCTGAAACTCGATTCCGATCATCAAACCAACGCCACGGACGACGGCCACCACTTTCGGAAATCTTTTTCGAAGCAGTTGCAATTCACGCAAGATGATATCGCCGGTCTGGCGCGCGTTCCTGGCGAGATTTTCCCGTTTAATCACGTCGAAAATCTTCAACGCGACAGCGCATGCGAGCGGCGTCCCGCCAAACGTGCTCGCGTGGGTTCCCGCAGAGAGAACGTTCGCGAATTTCTCCCGCACCCAGAACGAGCCCATTGGAAATCCGCCGCCTAACGATTTCGCCATCGAGACCGCGTCCGGGAGAAGATCAACATTTTCATCTTCAACAATGCGCTGCCAACTTTGAAATTGTCCGGTGCGAAAATGGCCAGCCTGCACTTCATCGAAAAGCAAAAGCAAATTGTGCTCGTCGCAAAGCCGGCGCAGACCGATCAAATATTCGGGCGTCGCGATCGTCACTCCGCTTTCGCCCTGGACCGGCTCAACCAAAATCGCGGCCGTCGATTTTGTGATGGCTCGTCTCATCGCTTCGACATCATTGAACGGAACCTGACCAAATCCCGCGACTTCGGGTGCGAATCCTTTTTTAATTTTTTCTTGGCCGGTCGCCGCGATTCCGGCCAGCGTGCGTCCATGAAATGAATCAGTCGTTGTGATGATTTCGTAACGGCCGTCGTCCTGTCCGAACTTCCGCGCCAATTTGAACAGGCCTTCGTTCGCTTCTGCACCGCTGTTGCAAAAAAATACGCGTCCCGGCGCAATATGATTGACAATTCGCTCCGCGAGCCGCCCCTGTGGCTCCGTGTAATATAGATTGGAAACGTGGATCAGCTTGTTGGACTGCTCAGTTAGCGCCTTGGTCATTTCGGGATGCGCGTGGCCTAACGAGCAGACCGCGATCCCGCCGGCGAGGTCGAGATATCGTTTCCCGTCGACGTCCCAAACGTAACTGCCCTTGCCGCGCTCGATCACGAGATCGAACCGCGAATAAGATGGAACGACAAAGTTCTCAAAAAGCTGGCGCACCTCATCTGCCCCTGAACGTCGAGCCCTGGACTTTAGGCGTTGAGCGTTTGCTCCCGTCCTCATAACATAACTTCCGTCCCGACTCCGGCATCGGTGAAAATCTCGAGCAAAACCGAATGCGGAAGCCGGCCATCGACGAACTGGACTTTTTCGACGCCGCACTTGATCGCCGCGACCGCGCTGTCCACCTTCGGAATCATCCCCTCGCCGATTACTCCTCTCTTTCGCCACTTGGGAACCTCGCTTACCGCGAGGTGAGTCACGAGGCTTGAGTCATTTTCCGGATCGCGCAGTAATCCTGGCACGTCGCTCATGAAAACCAAACGGCGCGCTTTCAACGCGATGGCAGTTTTCGCCGCGGCGATGTCGGCATTGCAATTGTAAACCTTCCCATCGTCACCGACGGCTGTCGGACTGATCACGGGCGTGATGCTCCGTCGAATGCACTCACGCAACGGCTCCACCTTCACCTCAGAGACTTCACCAACAAATCCAAGATCGAGCTTTTCATTCGGCACCGAAAATTTTCGACAGCCGAAAATCTCCGGGCCCTCGAATCCGCGCGCTTTGCCGCCGAAATCCTGAATCGCTTTCACAATCTCGGGATTGATTTCGCGCGACAGGACACGATCGACAATTTCCGCGCTCGCTTCGTCGGTTACCCGATAACCATGAACGAATTGTGATTTCACGGCTGCTTCTTCGAGCGCGCGTGTGATTGCCTTGCCCCCTCCGTGTACGACGACCGGATTAATGCCGACAGCTTCAAGAAAGACGATGTCTCGCGCGACCCGATGCCGCTCCTCTGGATTCGGCGAGTCCATGAAGCTGCCGCCGTACTTCACGACAAAAATCTGACGGCGAAAGCGCTGGATGTAAGGCAACGCTTCCAGCAACGTCGCGGCTTTCGAAATGATCTTTTCCATCAGCCGCCAAGCGTCGTGGGATCGTTCACGTCGCCCTTATTCAACGCAACGTAATCTTCGGTCAGATCGGCGCCGTAAAGCACGAACTCGCCGCTACCGCGGTGAAGATCGACATGCAAATCGAACTCTGGCTGTGATGTAATTTTCGCAACCGCTTTCAAGGCGACATTTGTCGGGCGCCCGCGACGAAATGCAAAAAGAATTTTGCGACTTCCTGTCGGAGCATAGCTGACATCGACAATGGCCTCATTGATTCGCGCTTTCGAATAACCAAGCGCGCAAAGAATCCGGCCCCAGTTTGGATCGCCGCCACACCAGCTCGTCCGCACAAGCGAGCTATTCGCGATTGCACGTGCCGCCGCTTCCGCTTCGCCATCGCTTCGCGCGCGATGAACGTGTAACGCAACGAATCGCGATGTGCCTTCACCATCGCGCACGATCATTTTAGCCAGCTCGAGGCAAACAAAGTTCAGTGCCGTTTGGAAAATTTGGAATTGCTTCGAATTTCGAGATTCAAGCTTCGAGTTTTTGGCAAGCCCGTTGGCAAGCGCGATCACGGAGTCATTGGTGCTCATGTCGCCGTCGACCGTGATCCGATTGAAACTTTGCTCGACCGCGATTTTGAGCGCGCGTTTCAGCGCCCCAGGTTCGACCGCCACGTCTGTCGTGATGAATGCGAGCATTGTCGCCACTCCGGGCTGAATCATTCCCGCGCCTTTGCAAATTCCGGCGATTCGAACAGTTGATCGGCCAACTTTAAATTCGACCGCGACTTCTTTTCGACGCGTGTCCGTAGTCATGATCGCTTCCGAGACTTGCCGCGCCTTCGACGCCGATCTTGCAAGACGCGGTACGCACATTCGAATTCCGCGCTCGACATTTTTCATCGGCATCGGAAGGCCGATTCGACCAGTCGAGCAAACCAGCACTTCGGCTTCATTGATAGACAGTGCCTTTGCAGCGAGCTTGGTCATGAGACGCGCGTTTTTCATTCCTTGCGCACCTGTGGCCGCGTTTGCGTTTCCAGAATTCACAACAACTGCCCGCGCGAGTTGTTTCGCGGCGCGTTGCCGGCTGATTTTCACCGGCGCCGCGCAGACCTGGTTTGTGGTAAACATTCCCGCGACTGCCGCCGGAATATCGGACACAATTAGCGCTAGATCGTCTTTTCGGCCTTTCTCGGAGCCTTTGCCAGTGCCGAGCTTTTTAACATCGCAAAAAACGGCGGCGGCTTTGAAACCGCGTGGTGCGCAAATCGAACCTGGAATCTTTCGAAATGAATTCTTCAAATCAGCCCAGCGGCTTCGGGAAAACCAAGCATCAGATTCATGCACTGCACAGCCTGGCCGCTCGCGCCTTTGACGATGTTGTCGATCGCTGCCATGACAACGATGCGATTGGTGCGCTTGTCGATCTTCCAGTTGAGGTCGATGAAGTTTGTGCCCGCGACGTTTTTTGTGTCAGGCAAATGCGCGTCACCGAGCAAACGCACGAACGGTTCTCGGCCGTACGCATCGTTGAAAAGCACGGCCGGATCCATTTTCACAACATTGCCAGCGATGTCGGCGTAAATCGTGGTCACAATTCCGCGATTGATTGGCACCAGATGCGGCGTGAATTGAATGATAACTCTTTCCTCGGCCAAGGCCGACAATTCCTGCTCGATCTCGGAAAGATGTCGATGTTTCGGAACGCCATAGGGCCGAACGCTTTCGTTGCACTCCGAAAAAAGATAATCGGCTTCCGCTTTGCGACCCGCGCCCGTGACGCCGCTCATACTCGCGACCAAAATTGTCTTTCGATCGATCGCTTTGCGCCGAATCAGCGGCCGCAGTGGAATCAGAATGCTCGTCGGATAGCAACCGGGACACGCGACGAGCTTCGCTTCGCGGATTTTGTCGCGATAAATTTCCGGCAAACCGTAAACTGATTGGCTTAACAAATCCGGCGCCGAATGATCGTGCCCGTAAAATTCTTTATAAACGTTGGCCTCTTTGATTCGGAAATCTGCGCTCAGATCGATGACGCGCGCGCCGGTTGACAAAAGCGGTTTAGCAAACTCGGCCGCCAGACCGTGCGGCAGCGCCAGAAAAACGAGCCCGGCTTCGCCCGCAATTTGTTTTGCATCGGAATCAGAGAATTTGAGCGCGTTTGCGGTTTTGTCGTGGGCGAAACGCGGGAAAACTTCGGCGAGTGTTTTGCCGGCCAAATGCCGCGACGTCACCGCGACAAGATCGACATGCGGATGCGCGAGGAGTAGGCGCACTAGTTCTTCCCCGGTGTAACCGGAAGCGCCAACGACCGCGACCTTTGTTATCGTCACAATGCGCAATGCGTATTCCGTCCCGCGCAGATTGCAACGAACTTTATTGTACCGATTAAAACTTTTCGCGCTCGGCCGTTTTTCGGTAACTTCGCAGCATGGAACCTCTTTATCTTGTCGGGATCGCAGTGCTGGCGGTCTTGGCTTTGGTTTTCGCCATTATCCTTTTCAACTTTTTCGGGATCTGGCTCCGGGCGCGCATCGCCAACGCGCCGGTCGGCATGGGTAAAATGATCGGGATGCGGCTGCGGCGCGTGCCAGTCGGATTGATTGTCGATAATCGGATCACCGCGGTGAAAGCGGGGCTTGAGGTTGCCAGCGATGCGTTGGAAGCGCATTACCTCGCGGGCGGCGATGTGACTCAAGTGATTCTCGCGTTGATCGCGGCAGACAAGGCCGGCATCTCGCTCGATTTCAATCGCGCGTGCGCGATCGATCTGGCCACGAAAGGAACCGGTAAGACTGTCCTCGAAGCCGTGCGCACGAGCATTAATCCAAAGGTGATCGATGCGCCGAATCCAGCCATGGGCCGGGCAACGATCGATGGCGTGGCTAAGGACGGAATCGGCGCGAAAGTAAAAGCGCGTGTCACGGTGCGCTCGCATCTTGATCGATTCGTTGGCGGCGCGACCGAGGAGACAATCATTGCGCGCGTGGGCGAAGGCATCGTCAGCGCGATCGGCTCGGCTGATTCCTACAAAGACGTCCTTGAAAATCCGGACCGAATTTCCAAGGCGGTCCTTGCCAAGGGACTCGACAGCAATACCGCCTTTGAAATTCTTTCGATCGATATTGCTGACGTCGATGTTGGCGACAACATCGGCGCGAAATTGCAGAGCGAGCAGGCCGACGCAGACAAACGCGTCGCACAAGCGAAAGCCGAAGTGCGTCGGGCGGCCGCGGTCGCGGTTGAGCAGGAAATGCGCGCGAGGACCCAGGAGATGCGGGCAAAAGTTGTAGAAGCGGAGGCGCAAGTGCCGCTCGCAATGGCGGAAGCGTTTCGCGCCGGTCACCTCGGCATCATGGATTATTACCGAATGAAAAATGTTCAGGCCGATACCTCGATGCGCGAATCGATTGCCGGAACGGATAAACCACGGACGGAAGCGACCTGAAAAAATAGGAAGTAAAAATTAGAAGGCAGAAAAATGCTAGCCACGACGCATTTCGATCAACTCATTGTCCTGCTGTTCTTCGGGATCGCGATCTTGTTTCAAATTCTGACTAGGGCCGCCGCCAAAGGCCGCAGGCGCTCGACGGACACGCGCCGAAGATCGACGTCGCCGCCGCAAGTGTCGCACGTGCCTTCGGGCGACTTGGACGAAACCGACGAAGAACGCGTCCGGAGATTTTTGGAAGCGCTTGGGCAACCGACAACGTCGAAGCCGCCGCCGCCGGTCGCACCGCGACCGACCTATCAACGGCCAACCGTTTTGCCACACTTTCCGCCCCTGTCAGCGCCGCTTCCACCATTGACCACACGCCCGCCGGATTTGCCACAAAAAACAAGGTTGCCGAAGCCAGTAATTCCAAAACGCGAAACAAGAACAGTTCGGCCAAGAGTTGCCGAGGCGTCTGCGCTTGAAGTTCACGAAGGTCCGGTCCCGCTCCAACCGATAACCGTGGCGGAAGGGCGGGCGGCTTTTCAACCAGCCGGAGCGCAACCCAGCACGAAACGTTTGCACATCGCGGCGATGCTAAGATCGACATTCAGCCTGCAGGACGCAATCATTTTGCGCGAAATTTTTGGCCCACCGCGCAGCCTGCAGCCGCTCGATTTAGTTGGAACCGTTTGAGGTTCGCCGCGGAATTCGTATTCTTTCGCTCCTTCCAACAGGCCGGCGTGGCGGAATGGCAGACGCGCTGGACTCAAAATCCGGCGTAAGCCCTTCGTGCGCAGCGACATCCCTCGTGCATGTGCGAACATTAGCGACCAATAACGACCACTTTAGACGCTGAAAGCGTCAACATCGCGTCAACAGGTTCGGTAAGGTGCTGCTCCCTCGCGCACGCGCACGCGCATATCGGTTCGGCGCTGAGCAGAAGCCCAAACGGCGCCCTCGACCTCGCCAGTTGGAACTGAATCTATGGCCGAAACGTCAAGTCATCTCACGACTATCCTCGAGAAAATTCGCAATGACGCCGAGAAGGCGCTCGTCCTACTAGCCGATGCCTAAGAGAAAGAGGAATTGCGAAACGCGAATAGCAAAAGGCGAAGCGCGAGCTAGAGAAAACAGTTGAAGCCAACACGGTGACGCGATCCGATCCATAAAAGGAGGGATTTATGTGTTCAGTGTGCGTCGCAAGCACAGCGGTAATGGTCGCAGGAGCCGGATCCTCGGGAGGAATTTTGGCGGTGTGCATCTGCAAGTTCAGGAAAATTTTCAGAGCGAGTCGCCTGTCTCAGAAAACGAAGGAGGAATAAAATGGCTACAACCAAACAGAAAGATCAAAAACACGGGAAAGGAGATCTCGGAATGAAGACGCCTCCGATCGTGTCGGAGCAGGACTGGACAGCTGCGCGCGACAAGATGCTTGTGAAGGAAAAAGCCCACACGCGGGCCAGAGACGCTCTGGCTGCCGAACGCCGGCGAATGCCGTGGATGGCCGTTGAAAAGACGTATCAATTCGAAGGGCCGAACGGCAAGGTTAGCCTGCTCGATTTGTTCGACGGTCGCCGGCAGTTGATTGTCTATCGCGCGTTCTTCGAGCCCGGAGTGTTCGGCTGGCCCAATCACGCCTGCCGCGGCTGCTCCCTTGGCGCCGATCAGGTTTCGCACCTGGCCCATCTAAACGCCCGCGACACGACGCTCGCGTGGGCGTCGCGCGCGCCACAGAAAGACATCGAACGTCTGAAGAAACGAATGGGTTGGAAGATGCCGTGGTACACGATCAGCGATAGCTTCGACAAAGACTTCGGCGTGGACGAGTGGCACGGCCACAATGTCTTCATCCGCGATGGCGACAAAGTGTTCCGCACATATTTCATAAATAACCGCGGCGACGAGGCGTTGGGAACGATCTGGAGCTACCTTGATATCACGCCGCTCGGCCGTCAGGAGACGTGGGAAGAATCACCAAAAGGTTACCCACAGACCGAGCCGTACAAGTGGTGGAACTGGCACGACAACTATGACGCCGAGGCTTCGCCTAACCCGAAGTGGCTCGACATTATAAATGATCCTGAGGAAGCCGCCCGAAAACGTGCGGTGGAAGAAGTGACGAGTAACAGGTGACGATATGACTTCGTTGTCCGCGAACCATTCCGCGCACGCGCACGCGCGTATCGTTTCGGGCGGAGCCGCTACCGTTTCGGAGCGCCGCGCTCCCTCGCGCACGCGCGAAATGGTTTTATGAGACGAACCGGGGATCTCGGCGACCACAGCCAGACAGCACCTCAACTGCGCGATGGCGTCCCAACCCATCACATTTTCTTTGTTCGCTACAACTTTGATACATCGGGAGACATCATCCGCGGTGGTTTTAACTTTAAGTTCTAACGTTGCTAACATTCTTTCGAGGGGTATAAACCAACAAGGATGAAGGCGTCACGGCCCTCAATCCCTGTGTGATCATTTCGGCGCTTCCGAGGCTGCAAGTTTTTGAAAGCGCGGATCGTTTCGCAGCGGATTGAACATCGGGTCGAGCCGGAGCAGCGCGGGAGTCAGCGGCATCCCCGCACCTAGCGCACCAACGTACGGGATCGAAAGCAGTTTCTGTAAGGCGGCGATAGCGCGGTCAGGCTCTCCCATCCGCGCTGCCACCCGTGCAAGGACCTCGATCGGATTGGGACCAGTCATCGCGTCTTTTTCGATCGGCAGCGCGGCCATGGCCCGTGCCGAGAGAGCCAACGCGGCGGCCTTGTCACCGAGACCCATATTGGTCAGAGCGAGATCGCCAATGAGGGCATAATTGTCCGGCTGTTCTTTGAGGAAAGGTTCTAGTTCGCGGCGGGCCTGTCGCCAACTTTCTTGGGCGGCGGCATGATCGCCGGCCACGTCCTGGGCCCAGCCTAACCAAAAGCGCAGTTCGCCATTGATGTAACCCAACGCTGGATCAGGCTTAGTAAGTATTTCCTTTAGCCTAGGGGTGAATTGTGCAGGGCGGCGCTCCAAGATCTCTTGGTAAACTTGCGTTTCCAACGCAAAGGAGTCGTCGGCATTCGGATGGAGCGGAGCTAGTAGTGCAGCAGCCCGCGGGAGGTCGCCCTCGGCTTGTTCGATACACGCCTTTACCGTAAGGGTATCGAGGTCGTTCGGTGTAATATTGAGAATCTGATCAAGCTTCCGCAGCGCTTCGGGGAAACGACGAAGCATGATATAGGAACCCGCGTGCTCGTTGAGCAGGTTGACGTTGCGCGGGTCGAGCCGCTCGGCTTCGTTGAAGTACGACTCGCTCCGGTCCCACTGGCCTCGCCTTCGCGCAACATAGGCCAGCGATTCAGGAATTAAGCTGCTATTCGGCAGGAACTGACGTGCCTGCTCAAAGTAACGCAGCGCAGTGTCGTAATCCTTTAGACAAGCGTAATGGTAATAGCCCGTGGCCAAGATGGCTTCGCCGAGATTGGGCTGAAGAGTGAGCGCGGTTTCGGCCGCCTGTCGCGCCTCTTCGCGGAGGGTAACCGTTGGTTGAAGACTCCCTGTCAGGTAGCCGCGCGCATCAACGTGTGACAGCAGCGCCCAAGCAAGCGCGAATTTCGGATCCAAGCGGACTGCCTCCTTGAGGTATTTCTGTGCGCCAAGGTCGTTGGCTAGCGTAGGAGGAAATTGCGAGTAAGTCAGGCCCAGCAGGTAGGCATCATAGGCTTCAGGATTGTCGGTCGGTTTAGCGGCGATGACTTGCTCTTCCTGACCAGTGAGTTTCACCCGCAACTGATCGGCAATGGCTTTAGCCACTTCACTCTCGACCGAAAAGATGTCGGTCAGTTTGCGATCAAATGTATCCGCCCAAAGATGCGAATCATTGGCCGCTTTGATCAGCTGCACGTTCACCCGCACGGTGTCCCCGCTCTTCTGCACACTGCCCTCCAGGATGTGGGCGACGCCAAGCAGCCTGGCGATTTCAGGCAGGTTTTCCGGCGTGCTTTTGTAATGTTGAGTCGATGTGCGCGAGATGACCTTCAGATCGGCGATCTTGGATAAGCGCGTCAGAATTTCGTCCTGGACGCCGTCGGCAAAGTAGGCGTTTGCTTTGTCTTCACTCTGGTTTTCGAAGGGCAGCACGGCGATGCTCTTTGAAGGAATCGCCGTAGCCGTTCTTTCGTACTTCTCTTGTGGACGGCGAAGCATCCAAAATCCAACGCCGAGTGCCGCTATCAGGAGCAATGCTGCGACGACAGCAGATTTAAGCCGGAAGGCCGCTCTTGCTCGCCTTAACTTTTCGGGCAGAGCTGAATTCCCGAGCTGATCCGTATAGAGATTAACAAGGGGGATCTTGGCGCTATGCTTGACTCTTGCCTCTCCAATGTCGTGCAAATGCGATCGCCAGTAAGCGTAATGTTCCAAATGTTCCGCTAAGTTTTTGGAAAGAAGAATGTGACCGGTATCGCCGCATGACATGACCCGCTGTGCCACGTTAATTCCTGCCCCGGCAAGACTGGCCTGATCGTTCACATCTGCGACTGGATTGACCGGGCCACTGTGAATGCCCATGCGCAGCTTGAGTTGTGGACGGCTTTGCAATTTCTGGCTGATTTCGAGGGCGCACTCCACCGGCGCTTCCGGATTATTCGTGAAGACGAGCACCATTCCGTCGCCGGTCGGTAATCGCGTCAGCTTGCCCTCGGCTTCGGCGGCCTGGAATTGGTAGGTCTCTCGAACAATCTGATTAAGTTCTTGGACCAACTCTTTTTGCTCATCGACGAACAATCTTGAGAACCCGACAATGTCGAGGAACAAGATATGCCCGACCTCCAAGTGGAGACGCGGTTCGAGCTCCGAGGACATGTGTTGTCCCGTCCTAGGGAACGTAGGGCATGGTTACTATGTAAACTCCAACTGTCGAGAGCAAACGTGGCAAGAAAAGCGGAAATCGAGCCCACCGAAAAGACGAAACAGAGTGATTTTCACTGCACTCTCGTTTCATCTCGTTTCACATTTCAAGGGTATAGACGGGAAATATGTGTTATGAATGAACGTCGCCGCGCGCGTTTTCGCGCGTTTCATCGTTTGGCCGGGTTATCTTTCCGAGAAGCAATCGCGACGTCCGTCAGCAACGAAGATTGTTCGACCGTCGCGGTCCACGGCTGAGACGCAGCCCCAACTCCAACCGGCCTTGCCGAGATTGTCAGCGATGATTTCCCAGTAGGTCACGCCCAGCGGGGTCTAATCACTGAGATCCTACGGGGTCAGGAAAATTTTGCCTGTGTAAGGATCTTCTACTTGGGTTCCAGGCGGAAAACCGGTGACGTCGACGTAACCGCTATCTGGCGCGAACGGACTGGTAACTAAGCCTAGTTTACCGGGCACAGCAGTTCCAACCGGCAGGTCAGTTTTTTGCTGATTTGTCCCCGAGGCCGCCTTCGCCATGCGGATTTCGCGCTGACCCGGAGGCGAAGGGACTGGGCTGCCCGAAGACTTACTATTCGAAGCATCGCTCGGCGGAGTCTTATTATGCTTATGACTGCTCCGGTGCGATCGCGGCTTCTGTTCTGGGTGCGCGATCAAGCTGCGTAGCGCTCTAAAAAAATCTCCGAAGGACCCTGCTTTCACCACATCAGGCGCAGTGATCAACGTGGCGATCGATAACCAGACTACGATTGTGCGAAGCGACCGTTTCACAATGTTGCGGGACCTCCTTCAACCCCGCGTCGTCTTATTTGTCGGCGGTTTTTCGATTCCGAGCGGGCGAGTTCTTGGAAACGCAGATCATTCCGGAGCGGATCGAACATGGGATCGAGCCGGAGCAACGCGGGAGTGAGTGGCACGCCCTCGGCGAGTTGGCTCCCGTAGGGCATTGACAGTAGTTTTTGTAACGCGGCAATTGCGCGATCGGACTCTCCCAGGCGCGCGGCTACTCGGGCGAGGATCTCTATCGTTCCGGGACCGGTCATGGCGTCCTTCTCGATCGGATTCGCGGCGATGGCCCGTTCCGACAGAGCCAACGCCGCCGCTTTGTCGCCAAGGCACATATTGATCAGAGCGAGATCGCCAATGAGGGCATAATTATCTGGCTGTTCTTTGAGGAAAGGTTTGAGTTCGCTGCGCGCCTGCTGCCAACTCTCCTGGGCAGCGGCATGGTCTCCGGCGACATCTTGCGCCCAACCTAACCAAAACCGCAGTTCGCCATTCTGATAACCCAATGCTGGATCAGGCTTGGCTAGTATTTCCTTTAGCCGAGAAATGATTTGCGCAGGGCGGCGCTCCAGGATCGCCTGGTAAACCTGAGTCTCCAACGCGCTGGTGTCGCCGGCGTTCGGATGCAGCGGAGCCAGTAGCGCCGAGGCCCGCGGCAGATCGCCTTGGGCTTGTGCGATTGCCGCCTTACACGCGAGTGTATCCACGTCGTCCGGCGTGATGTTGAGGACGTGATCAAACTTTCGCAGCGCTTCGGGGAAACGACGAAGTATGAAATTGGAATACCCATGGTTGGTAAGCACCCAAACGTTGCGAGGGTCAAGCCGCTCGGCTTCATTGTAATACAACTCGCTTTGGTCCCAATGCCCTCGCCTCCGCGCGACACGAGCCAGCGATTCAGGAATCTGGCTGCTATTGGGCAGAAACGGGCGCGCTTGCTCAAAGTAAAGCACGGCCGTGTCGTAATCCTTTAGGCAAGCATAGCGGTAATACCCCTTGGCCAAAACTGCCTCGCCGAGATTGGGCTGAAGATTGAACGCGGTCTCGGCCGCCACTCGCGCCTCTTCGTGCAGCGTGACCGTTGGTTGAAGAGTCAGTGTGATGTAGCCGCGCGCATCAATGTTTGACAACTGCGCCCAGGCAAGCGCGAACTTCGGATCCAACCGGACCGCTTCTCTAAGATGTTTTTGTGCGCCAAGGACGTTCGCGGGGGTGTTGCCAGTTTTCCGCGTATAAGCCAGACCGCGCAGGTAGGCATCGTAGGCCTCGGTATTGCCCGTCGGTTTGGCGGCGATCACTTGCTCTTCCCGACCGCTGAGTTTCGCCTGCAATTGGACGGCAATGGCTTTGGCTACCTCAGTCTCAAAAGAAAAAATGTCGGTCAGTTTACCATCAAATGTATTGGCCCAAAGCTGTGAATCATCGGGTGTTTTGATTAACCGGACGTTCACGCGCACGACGTCGCCACTCTTCTGCACAGTTCCTTCCACGATATGGGCAACTCCGAGTTGTTTGGCGATTTCAGGCAAGTGTTCAGGAGCGCTCTTGTAATGCTGGGTCGATGTGCGCGAGATCACCTTCAGGTCAGCGATCTTGGATAGACGTGTCAGAATCTCCTCCTGGATGCCGTCGGCAAAGTAGGCGTTTTCCTTGTCGCTGCTCAGGTTTTCGAATGGCAAAACAGCGATGCTCTTCTCGGGAATCAAAACCGCGCCGTTGCTAGCCGTCTCCTGCGATGGGGTCATCCTCAGTGATAGTCGCTGGAAAAAGGTCAAAGAACTAATCACCATAGCGAGGGCAGCGACTACTAAAGCAAGTACCAGTAATGACCTTGGCCACTGGGGCAGCCTAACTGGGCGAACTATGTCCGATCCTTGCTTCCATCTTCTTCGCTTGAGCTTTCTCGGAGTCTGCGGATTGCCGAAGCCATTCTTGTAAAGATTAAATAGATGCAGACGCAGGCCGTGCTTCACTTCGCACTCACCCAAGTCACGTAAATATGGCTGCCAGTGCCGGTACTCAGCTAAATCTTCTGTCACATGCTTAGACAAAAGGATGTGTCCGGCGTCACCGCAATCAAGCATTCGCTGCGCGACATTGATTCCTGACCCTACAAAGTTCGTTTTGTCATTAACATCGTGGACTCGATTGACTGGGCCGCTGTGAACTGCCATCCGCAATTGGATGCTCGGGTGGTCTTGCAATGCTTTGCTAATCTCCAGGGCACAACGCACTGGCTCTTCCGGACTCCGGTAAAACAGTAGCGCCATCCCGTCGCCCGTCGGCACTCTGGTAAGCTTGCCGCTTGCTTCGGCAGCGCGGAAACATTCCGTCCCACGCACGAGTTGATTCAACTCTTGCAGCAATTCAATCTGCCCATCGTTCGACAGCTTGGAATAACCAGCCAGGTCGATTAAGAGAAGGTGCGCGATCTCGGCTTCCAGATCGGGCTTCGGCTCCACGGACCTCTCTCCATTACGTTGCGCCGGCTCTGCCTCGAGCGATTCCACTGCCGAAATCTGCGGAGTGAGTTGCGTACGAAGTTTCGTGCGAAAGGAAATGGCCTTTAGGCGTGTTGGCGGTCTCCCCAACCGCCTTTTGTTGCTGAAGCTTCTTCCCTCAAAAACGCGCCGTCGCTCGGCCATACCGGCAGAAACCGCCATCGCCGTAACTGACAGCACCGCTGTCCACCATTGCAGGGCCAGAAGCGACTGATTTTCCGTTCCCCTGATGAATGGGCCGAAGCCATGCAGTGTCCCCCACACCGCGATCGCGGACATGATGAAAATTCCCGTAGCAGTTTCGCGTGGCCTAAAGCGGAAGGCAGTCCAAATCACAACTGGTCCGCAAATTAAAGCAATTGGATAATTTCGGGTGGAAATGCCAGGCCATCCACCAAAGACAAACCCGCTCAATAGCACCAGCAACAGGAGGAGCGCGCCGAATTCGGCGGCTTCCCTTTTATTCCAACGTCCTTTTGAGGCAACACTCCACAGGAGAACGAGCGGAGTGCAAACAAGATCGCCCGTTGTGTCGCCGAGCCACCATGTCCGCCAAATCGCGCCGTAGTTTGCCCAATCGGCAAAGCCAGCAAGTGCAAGACTGGTCAGGCCGAACGCGGGGCTGATGAGCGTGCTGATCGCCGCTGCGAGCGCAAACCTGAAAACGCCTTGCGGGCGATCAAAGGCATTTGGGCCACCGGCGAATCGATTCACCAGCCATGCGCCAGCCAGCGACTCGAGCGTGTTGCCGGTGGCGATGGCAAACGACGTGGGGATATTTCCCGCAGCGGTCACGTTCACCAGAAACGCGCCGACAAAGATGGCTGGCCACGCCCGATAACCGAGCAAGAGCAATGCGGCAAGCGCGATTCCCGCCGCCGGCCAGACCGGGGATGCACTCGCGTGCAACGACGCCAGCATCAAACCGAGCTTGCCGGCGATGAAGTAGATGACGGCCAAGCCGCTGATGAGCGGCAGTCCAGAGAAACGTCGCGATTTCATCGCCCAACTGCCTTTAAAAGGCACCTCGCTTGAAGCCGCCGATGTCAATGAGGAAGATGTGGATAGCAGATGTGAAATCACAAGCTGGGGACCAGACGACGGCTTTGGGCCCCCAGCTGGGCAATTGCTTTTGTCAGCAGCTCCCATGCCGAGTTTCACAATTCCCGAGAGAAGCAAAAATAGTCGCCACATTTGTTTTTGAGCGAGAGGCAGTTATGCAGCTCTCATCCACGAAGATAAATAATTATAATTTCCATTGTCAGCGGAGTGAACGTCCTGGACTCGTTCTGATACTGCCCGGCTATTTTCTGAGGCCAACAATGCTTTAACCCGATGCCAGCCGCTTCGCTTTTTCGCCCGCTTGGCTTTTTTGGAATTCGATAATCAGGGGACGCCTGCTCATCCACAAAGCCCGACGTTCCTTTTTCGTAGTTGGGTGAACAGATAGGGGTGAAAAGACAGGCCTTTTATCTTTATCTGTAAGGTTGTCATCAACAATTTGGCATGTATAGCGCTGCGTTTACATGCACGACGCAGCGCCGCGCAGCGCCACTACCGGCGCAAATCCGCACCCCGCATAAAGGCAACTTCTTCCTGCATATGATCGAGCACCCAGTCGCCCCGTTTCAGGCACTTCACGGCAACTTTTTCTACCTGGGTAACTGCGTCCAAATGCAGTTGCATGTTAACGCCCTTCCAACCGTGCTTGCGCAAGTTGATCATGTTCTCAATTGCGCGGCGTTGCTGTTGCCAGCTCGCATTGGCGAAGGCTTTTGCGATTGGCCGCTTAGGAAGATAGAGCATATCGGTGAAACACAGCGCCACGAGATAACCGGAAAGACTTCGGAAATCTTGAATTCGTTCCTTGAGCAGCTGTTCCATTTGACCTGGGACGTTGACCGTGTGCCGTATTGTTTTCATAGGAAATTCCTTCAGCGCTTGATCGCTTTTGTAAAGAAAATCGATCCATGGCTCCGCCGCGATTGGTGACCACGCAAAGGGAAGGGCGCTCGGCGTCGCAAATGGTCGGCGAACAAACAGCGCACAAGATTCGTTCGTCCGTTCGCTCTATTGTTTCGGCGCTTGCGAGGCGACGATTTTCTCAAAGCGCGGATCGCCGCGCAGCGGGTCCCAGAAGGGCATCAGTTTGAGTATGCCGTAACTGGTGATTAAGGTCGCACCGGGGAGCGGAATGGCGTCATTTAACTGGTCTAACGCCAAATCCTTTTCGCCTGCCCATGCCGCGATAATAGCAAAATAGCCGAAGAGCATTTCGCCATTCGTGGCATCCTTCTCGCGAGGTAAAAGCTCCATCGCCCGCCGGCCCTCTTGCAAGGCAGCTTCCTTGTCCCCCAGCCCCGCATCGATCAGGCCAAGAATTAAAAGTGGCGGGCCGTAATCCTTCTGCTTTTGTACTAACTGCTCTTGCTCAACCCGGGCGGCGGTGAATGCCCGGCGGGCCCGCGCGTCATCGTGCATAGCGCGAGCAAGGAGACCTTCGCCAAATTGGCGGCTAAAAAAAAGCACATTCTCACCCCAGCAAGGATTGTCGCCCAATGCGGCAAGCGCCTGCTCAGCGCCAGCCCAGTCGCGCTTCGACAACGCGCACAGAAACCAGAAATCCGCCATGTGCATTACGGAACCAGCGGTATTCGACCGCACTTGCCCGACCAACTGACACATCGGACCGGGGTCGGCATGCCATTCCCAATCAACAAAAGTGCGCAAAACCCGGAACAACGGGTTATCGGGCTCGATCTGCAACGCGCGATCATATACTTCTGCCTCTTCAGCATACTGGCGCAGGTAATCGTAGCTGGCGCCAAGCTCTTGCGGGAGAGAAACGTTGCGCGGGTCCAACGTCATCGCTTGTTTCAACAGGCGTATTCCTTCTTCCCCTTTCCCTTTTCGTCGCGCGATATAACCTTTAAGAGCCGGTATTCTCCAATCGTTAGGCAAACCGCGCCCGGCGATCTCCAGTTGCGCTTGCGCGCCTTCATAGTCGCGCAGCCCGAAATACAGATGGTAAGCTCGGGCCAAGGGAGTCTCGGGCGAATCAGGCTTGAGCTGCTCCGCTGCGCTCAGGGCCGATTCAGCCGCCTTGAGGCGTTCCGGGGTATGATCTACTCCCTCCGCGTACAACCGATCATTGCCGAACACGAGCTGGCAAAATGCGGTATGAAACGTCGGGTCCTGGGCCGTGGCTTTGTTTAGAAGGTCGATTCCTTCGCGAATTTGGTTTCCCGGGGCATTGCCTGGCGTCAGGATCAGGGTTTTGCCTCGGCTGTAGAGGTCAAACGCTGCGATGTCGGCGGTCGGACGTTCTTCGATCGCTTTCTTCTCGTTAGGCGAAAGCTTTGCCTGCAATTGATCGGCAATTGTCTTGGCGATCTCGCTTTGAATGGCGAACACGTCTGCAAGATCGCGATCGTACGTCTGGGCCCACAGATGTTTGTCACTGCGCGCATCGACCAACTGCGCATTGACTCGCACCCGATTGCCAGCGCGCTGAACGCTTCCTTCAACTACATTCCCTACGCCGAGCTGGCGGCCGACCTCGCGCAGATTGCGCGCCGCGCCGCTTCTATAATGCATCACGCTGGTGCGGCTAATCACTTTCAGGTCTGCGATCCTGGCCAGGTCGGTTAGGATTTCATCCTGTACGCCGTCGGCAAAAAAGGCGTTCTCGGGTTCCTTGCTCAGATTGCTGAACGGCAGCACAGCAATGCTTTTCTCGGGCGCAGCCAGATTCGCCGGCAATTGCCCAGTTTCACTTTTCCAAATCATCACACCCAAAGGCACGGCCAGGGCGAGCAACAATGCTGTCATGACGGCGGTGCCCGGATTTCGTCGCACCCATTTCTTCCAACGCGCGAAAACTCCAGTGTGCCGCGCCCGAATGGGTTTGTGGTTCAGCCAACGTTCTAGATCTTCAGCCAGCGCTAGAGCGGACGGGTAGCGGCGCTTTGGATCTTTCTCCAGACACTTGAGGCAAATCGTGGAAAGATCGCGATCTATTTTTGGGTTTACCGCCCGCGGTTGTCGCGGCTCGGTGTCCAGCAGTAACCTGATGGTCTCGTAGGTTGTTCCACCGGCAAACGGCGGATGACCTGTTAGCAATTGGTAGAGCACGGCACCCAATCCATAGACATCGGTCGCGCCTGTGATTGCTGCGTTATTTCCCACCGCTTGTTCTGGCGCCATGTAACTAGGCGTGCCCAACACTTCCAATGTGCGCGTGACGGTGCTCTCTGTCTCGACAAGCCGTGCTAAGCCAAAATCCGTAAGATGCGGTTCACCTTTTCCATCGAGCAGAATGTTCCCCGGTTTGATGTCTCGATGCAGAATACCATGCTCGTGCGCGTAATGAACCGTGCGCGCCACCTTGGCGATTAGTTCCGCTGCGCGTCGAGTCGGCATTGGCTCGCTTTTGGTCAGTTCATCGAGCTGGCCCCCTTCAACGAACTTCATGCTGAAGTAGCAGGCGCCATCGCGCTCGCCCACTTCGTAAATGGGCACGATGCCCAGATGCTCAAGACTGGCGGCAGCTTCTGCTTCGCGACGAAAACGTTTAAGATGCGCTTCCGTGGCCCAATGGCCGAGGCCTATGACTTTCAGCGCGACGATACGGTTAAGGCTTTTCTGCCGCGCACGATAGACCACGCCCTGACCGCCTCGGCCCATTTCCTGGAGCAATTCGTAATCGCCAAAATCGCCGAGCATCTTCCCAGCACTCGCGGCTTTCTTTCTATTCGGCACTGCCACGCCATCATCGCGGCCGGCGTCACCGACCTCAGTGACACGTTCATTGGCGAGCAGATTGAGACCCGTTTCCAACAGGCATGCGCTGCAAAATTCCTGCGGCGCGTCAGCGAAAATCTTAGCTCCGCATTTTCCGCACGTTTTGGTGACGGTCGTCATAGTCAGCGGTGGTCTCAATTAAGTAATGCAAAAAATTGGTTCACCGGTTACGCGCGCAATACAGCGATTAGATGCGATAGCTCATCCTCGATGTCGCCCGGGGCCATCACGGTATGAGCGATCTCCTCGCGCAACAGTTGCCGGTAGCGTTCACGAAGACGATGGAATGCCTGCTTGACCGCGTTCTCGCTCATGCCCAGCTCATCGCCAATTTGCGCCTGCGACGGGCGATCCGGTTCGTCGGCGAGCAATGCCCTCAAACGTTCGAACAAAATCACATTGCCAGTGGCACGATATTCATCTCCCAGGCGGATCAGCACTTGATCCAGGAGCGCGAATGCCCATCGGCGTTCGTAGATTTGGTCGGCGGTTGATGTATCTGCCGGCTCAAAACCGGCGCGCTCACGATCCTGCAACATATCCAGTGGAATCAATCGCTGCCCTTCGCCACGCTTAATGGCCATCGCACGGTTCCGCTCATTGGTCAGAAAATGTTTGAGTGATGTGAGTAGATAAGAACGTAGACGCCCCTTCTCTTTGCGGACCATATTCAGATCTCGCCGCTCCAGGAGCAGCGCAAAGAACCCTTGAGTGAGATCTTTCGCCTCTTCTGGTTCACTGCCCTGCCGCCTCACGAAGCCATAAATCGGTCGCCAATAGGTGCGGCAAAGTGTTTCGAGCGCCTCTTTTGCTGCCGTTGATTCACTCTGGGCCTCCAGCACCACACTCCAGTGCGTGGTGGCAAAGGGTAATGCGCTGTACTGCGCATTACCGCTAGTCGCGGTCCGAGACGTCACCTGATCATCGGCAGGCACACCGCCACTCAAGTGAGAAGTCGCGTCAAAAATCAAGCCCTCATTGGCTGAAGGAGTTGTCGCGCAATTGTAGGGCGTCTGTGTCAGACACCAGCCAATAACCGTCCGTTACATCCGTACAATCCGCGGTTTCTTCGATCTAACGATTAACGGCTTAATGCCGCGAAGCCAATTTTCCGCGTAACCTTTCGCCGGATTTCCTGCAGTACATCAGTGAACGGCCAGAAATGACCCTGAAAGGTTTCGGGGGAAAGGAAGGCCAAAACAACAAAAGGAAAAATAAAAATGAAAAGACTAAACATTACATTCGGAACAATTCTGCTGGTGCTTGGCTGCGTTGCATTTTCGCCGTTGGCGAAAGCACAGCAGCCTGTCGTGGGTTTATGGCAGGTCGAGTATATCGGTGCTTGCCGACCGGCGGTTCTGCCTCCGGATTTTTTTACTTATCAGCAATTCCACAGTGACGGCGTGGAAATCGAAACCCCGATGTTCACACCGGGGGTATGCATGGGGAGCTGGAAACAGATGGCCAATATGGTGCAGATCTACCACGTAGGATGGACCCCGGGTGGTATCCCTGGTGTCCCAACTAGCGTACGCTTCGTGTTTACGGAAACACTTACCGTCAGCCTAGACCGCAATAGTTACGACGGGACAGTTGATCAAACGTTTTACGACGCGCCTGTGGGCGGAAACGTCGTCGCGCATTGCACGGCTACAACCCACGCAACGCGCATTTCCGTAGATTAATTTGTCGATCAACCGAAACGCCGCCGAAATTAAATGACTCATATGAGAGCCTCTTCGGTCGTCGTCAAGACGTACCGGAGAGGCTCTTGACGATTCTGGCGCGCTGGGACACAGAGCTCTTCAATCCAGAAAGGCAAAGACACGCGCGCACAACTCCCCGAACTCCTCGATCCTCTTCTCCGTTCTTCGGAATTTTACTCAGTCCGATCACGCAGTTTCTGTGTCCGAATTTGTCCGAAAAAGGAGCGCGCCCGGGGTGGGCGGCCTCCCAGCAAGATTTTTTCTAAAAGCGGCCAGGCCGCGGGAAGCCTCGAGGCGCTCGAAGCGATGAAGTAATGAAGCGGTTGGTTTTATCTATTGGTTAGATGATTCGGATGTGATCGCCAGGTCTACTGATCGCTCGCGGCCATTTGCTTGCCACGTTTGCTCTCGACAGTCGGAGTTTACATAGTAACCATGCCCTACGTTCCCTAGGACGGGACAAAACATGTCCTCGGAGCTCAAGCCGCATCTCCACTTGGAGGTCGGGCATATCTTGTTTCTCGACATTGTCGGGTTCTCAAGATTGCTCGCCGATGAGCAAAAAGAGTTGGTCCAAGAACTTAATCAGATTGTTCGGGAGACGAAGCAATTCCAGGCCGCCGAAGCCGAGGGCAAGCTGACGCGATTACCGACCGGCGACGGAATGGTGCTCGTCTTCACGAATGATCCGGAAGCTCCGGTGGAGTGCGCCCTTGAAATCAGCCAGAAATTGCAAAGCCGGCCGCAGCTCAAACTGCGCATGGGCATTCATAGCGGCCCGGTCAATCCATTCGCGGACGTGAATGATCAGTCCAATCTTGCCGGCGCAGGAATTAACGTGGCACAGCGGGTCGTGGGCTGTGGCGATGCCGGACACATTCTTCTGTCCAAGCACTTCGCGGAAGATTTGGAACACTACGTCCAGTGGCGATCGCATCTACACGATATCGGTAGAGTCGAGGTTAAGCACGGCGCCAGGATTTCGGTCGTTAATTTTTACACAGATCAACTCGGGAACTCGGCTCTGCCCGCACCGATAAGGCGAGCGAGAGCCAGCGTTCGGCTTAAATCTGCCGCCGTCGCGGCACTGCTCCTAATAACGGCACTCGGTGTTGGATTTTGGATGCTTCGCCGCTCACAAGAGAAACTTATCAACGCGGTCGCGGCGATTCCATCGAAGAGCATCGCAGTGCTTCCGTTTGAGAACCGGAGTCAGGATGCCGACAATGCCTACTTTGCTGACGGTATCCAGGACGAGATTCTGACGCGCCTATCCAATATCGCCGATCTCAAGGTGATCTCGCGCACGTCCACACAGCATTACAAAAGTGCGCCGGAAAACCTGCCTGAAATTGCCAAGCAACTTGGTGTGGCCCACATTCTGGAAGGCAGTGTGCAGAAGAGCGGTGACGCAGTGCGCGTGAACGTCCAGCTAATCAAAGCGGCCAATGATTCGCATCTTTGGGCTGATACATTTGATCGCAAACTAACCGACATCTTTTCGGTCGAGAGCGACATCGCCAAAGCTGTTGCCGACCAATTGCGAGCGAAACTGACCGGGCAAGAAGAGGGAGTCATTGTCGCCAAACCGACTGACAATGTTGAGGCTTACGATGCGTATCTGCGCGGCTTAGCGTACACGCTGAAGGCTGCAACCACCACCACCTCGATTCTTGGTGCGCAGAAATATCTAAGGGAGGCGGTGCGGTTAGATCCGAAGTTCGCTCTTAGTTGGGCGCTGCTGTCTTATGTCGATGCGGTCGGCTATCTCTCATTTAAGCTTCAACCGACACCCGCCCTGCGTGAGCAGGCGGGACGCGCAGCCGAAGTCGCTCTTATGCTTCAACCCAACCTTGGCGAGGCGCTACTCGCAAAGGGATATTTCCACTACGCTTGTCTCAAAGATTACGACACCGCAGTGCGTTACTTTGAGGAGGCACGTCGGTTTCTGCCCAATAGCAGCCGGATTCCTGAATCTCTAGCCTATGTCGCACGCAGGCGAGGTCAGTGGGATCAGAGCGACTATTATTTCCAGGAAGCCGAGCGACTCGACCCACGTAATGCTAATCTTCTCACGCAGCACGCGCTGTCCGATGTTCAACGTCGTCGTTTTCCGGAAGCTCTCCGAAAACTTGACAAAGTTCTCGATATTTCACCCGGCGACATTGATACGTTTGCATTAAAGGCGGCGATCGCACAAGCCGAGGGCGATCTGCCGCGTGCCGCTGCACTTCTTGCTCCGCTCCAGCCGACCGCCGAAATCTCAAGCGCTTTGGAAACACAGGTTTACCAAGCGATCTTGGAGCGCCACCCTGCCGAAATCATCCCTCGGCTAAAGGAGATACTGACCAAGCCCGATCCCGCGCTGGGTTACATTAATGGTGAACTTCGCTTTTGGTTAGGGTGGGCCCAAGAAGTTGGGGGTGACCGTTGCGCAGCCCAGGAAAGTTGGCAGCAGGCACGCGCCGAATTGGAAGCTTTCCTCAAAGAGCAGCCAGACAATTATCTTCTTATTGGAGATCTCGCGCTGACGATGGCAGGTCTCGGTGACACGGCCGATGCATTCGCGCTGTCTGAACGAGCTAAAGCCGCAATACCGATTGAGAAAGACGCGATTGAGAGCCCGATTCCGACCGAGATTCTCGGGCGAGTGGCGGCGTACGTAAGAGATCGCGACCGCGCCATCGCCAGCTTGGAGAAAATACTCTTGATACCGTACGATGGTGCGCTCGCTTCAGGCGTGCCGCTAACGCCAGCGCTCCTTCGACTCGATCCAATGTTCGATGGACTGCGGAATGATCCGCGCTTCCAAAAGCTCACGGCCTCGGAGGCGCCGAAACAATAGCGAGAGTTTTAGGGACAATTTCGCAGAACTGCGTAAATCTGCGCGCTCAGCTATCGCCCGCTGAAAGCTGATAAAGAGCGCTCCCAGCGTCCGGAAACGGAGCGCCTTGGAAAAAAGGGGATTCTGTCTCTCTAGTATGAAACCAGATAAGAAACTCGCCGCGGTGCTCATCATGCACCCGGCCGTCAGCGCAATGGTCCGGGCTCCGTTCGGTGACGTCGCGGCTCGAGGTTATCCGCGGCCGCCGCCGGCGATTTAGGGGAAAATTTGCCGGGAGGCCCGCCCACCCCGGGGGGCGCGCCGGCCGCGAAAACGTATCCCCCTCCTAGCGCCATTGTCTGATGTCATTCGATTTACCCAGGAGAATGGGACCGCGGCAGCCAAGGTTAAAATTACCATAGTGACCCACTCGAATTACCATAGGCTACGACGGACCATTTAACTTGAATCGCTCGAGGGCCTTACGGTGGCGCTCTTGGAGTTCTTTCTGCTTTTCCTCCGTCATAACAACCGCTTGCTGGACCGAGACGACCGCGCCTGGAGTCTTACCGTAAACGGTCGGCCGACGCACCGCGGCGACCCATTCCCGAGCAGCCATCACGCGCACCTGCCTCGATTTCGGGTCGTCAGTGCGGTCATCGGCGATCTCAATTACTTCATCCACGTAGTGATCAGCCTGAAGTTCAGTGCGCTCGATTCCAGTTGCCCGCTCTAATTTAAGCCAGCAAAAGGATTGATTCAGGATTGGCCGTTGTTCTAGACAATCCGGACGCCTACATAGTACGATACCCTACATCCCTGGAGCGGGGCGCAATATGTCCTCGGAACTCAAACCGCATCTCCATCTAGAGGTGGGACACATCTTATTCCTCGACATTGTTGGATTCTCAACGCTGCTCGCCGATGAGCAAAAAGAGTTGGTGCACGAACTTAATCAGATTGTTCGAGCGACGAAGCGATTCCAGGCCGCCGAAGCTGAGGGCAAGCTGACGCGATTACCGACCGGCGACGGAATGGTGCTCGTCTTCACGAATAATCCAGAAGCGCCGGTGGAATGCGCCCTCGAAATCAGCCAGAAATTGCAGAGCCGTCCACAGCTCAAACTGCGCATGGGCATTCATAGCGGCCCAGTCAATCCGGTCGCGGATGTGAATGATCAGGCCAATCTCGCCGGAGCTGGAATTAACATTGCGCAGCGGGTCATGTCATGCGGCGATGCCGGACATATTCTCCTGTCCAAACATTTCGCGGAAGACCTGGAGCACTATGCTCACTGGCGATCGCATCTGCACAATGTCGGAGAAGTCAAAACCAAACATGGCGCCAAGCTCCCGCTTGTTAATCTCTACACGGACCAATTCGGAAATTCAGAGCTGCCGGCAAAGTTAAGGCAAGCCAGAGCCGCTTTTCGGCTTAAAGCCGGCTCAGTCGCTCTTCTTTTGGTCCCAGCACTCGGTGTTGGATTTTGGATGCTTCGCAGCCCACAAGGGAAGTTGATGAACACTGCTGGGGCGATTCCCGCCAAAAGCATCGCGGTGCTGCCATTCGAGAATCTGAGCGCCGATCCCGAAAACGCGTTCTTCACTGAAGGGATGGAGGACGAAATCCTGAACGACCTGACGAAAATCGCAGACTTAAAAGTCATCAGCCGGACGTCGGCGATGCAATACAAGACTGGCGTGAAACGAAACGTCCGCGAAATCGCGAACGCACTCGGCGTTGCGCATTTGGTCGAGGGAAGTGTACAACGCGCCGCAAATCGCGTCCGCGTCAGCGCGCAGTTAATCGACGCAAGGACCGACACGCATTTGTGGGTCGAGCGCTATGATAGGACACTTGATGACGTCTTTGCAATCCAGAGCGACATCGCCAAAACAATTGCGGCCCAGCTTCAGGCCAAGCTGTCGCCAAAAGAGAAAGCAGCAATAGAGGAACGCCCGACGTCTGATCTGGCTGCATACGATCTCTATTTAAAAGCAAAGGAACTTATGTACAACGCTCGCTTTAATCCCGCTCGCCGAGAGAAAGCATTATTTAAAGCGGTGGTGCTCCTTGACCAAGCGGTAGCGCGCGATCCTACGTTTCTGCTCGCTCACTGCCAGCTCGCCTTCGCGAACGATCAAATATATTTCTCTAATTACGATCACACGGAACCTCGCCTGGCGTTAGCCCAGAGCAGCGTAGAGGCTGCAGTTCGTCTTCAGCCTGATGCGGGCGACACGCATCTCGCCCAGGCGGATCACTTTTTCTGGGGTCATTTGGATTATCGTCGCGCGCGCGAGGAATTGATTAAGGCTCAACGCGAACTTCCAAACAATGCAGAGGTTTTTCGGATTTTCGGTACAATGAACCGGTGGGAAGGGCACTGGGAAGAAGCCAGGCAGAATCTTGAACGCGCAGTGGAACTCGATCCTCGGAACACGAGAACGATCATGGATTTGGGGTGGGTATATATGACCCTACGCAAATACGAAGAGGCAGACGCCCTGGCCATTCGCATGCAAGCGCTGGAGCCGCGAAGCCCCATGTTAAGAGCCGGCCGAGCATTTGTGGGGCTCGAAGCGCGGGCCGACATGGCATCTTTACGTGCCGTGCTTAACACGATTGAAAGCGAAAGCCCGCAGTCGGCCGGCGAAATATCTGATCTCTCGTTTCGACTCGCTCGGTATGAGCGCGACCCAACGAAAGCAGCCCGCGCTCTGGCCAACATGCCTCGCGAAGGGAAAATCGATGTATTTTATCTTCCATTTCCCCATACGTGGTATGAAGGACTGCTTGCTAAGCTGCAACAAGACGCGGCCGCCGCGCATTCCGCTTTTACGGCCGCCCGTGCTGAAACCGAGAAACTCGTTAATGCTCAACCGCAAAATGTGCGACCGCTAGCGGTGTTAGCACTGATTGATGCCGAGTTAGGAGACAAAGAGAAAGCAATCCGTGAAGGACGTACCGCGTGTGACATGCTTCCTCCTACAAAAGATGCCCTCGACGGGGTTTGGCTAATGACCAATCTCGCTCGCATCTATGCGCTCACCGGCGAGAAGGATCTCGCCTTAGAACAGTTGGAGGCAGTAAACAAACCTGCGTCCGGGCCTATAAACGGCCCATCGTATGGCGAACTGCATCTTAATCCCGACTGGGACGTGCTGCGCGGCGATCCGCGTTTTGAGAAAATTGTTGAAGAAGCAAAGAAGCCGGTGACGCTCAAATAAATTTACTTGATTGCACTTACGATTGGCGTGCGGATTTCTGACTCCGTATTCATTCGGTGTGTTCTTTTCGCCTAACGAGAAAGAGATAAGCCACGGCAGGAAAAGCACGCCATCGAATGAGTTGTAAAGTGGTTCACGCGAGCTACCCCAAATTGCTGACGCCATTGGTTTCCCAGATCATGAAATCGTCCAGCGCTTGCCGGGTTTTGTCCGCGACAAATCCGATGACGATTGCGTCATCAACGAAGCCGAACAGAGTCGTGTCCGGAATCAAATCGAAGGGGTCAACCAAATAGTTGAGAGCAGCCACGATCCACATCAGATCATCATTCGAAACCTGCTTGTATTGACCGCGCTCATACGCGCCGACTAGCCGCAGCATCGTCTGAAGATGCGGCCAATTCTCCTTGAACTCATACTGCGGGACCGACGCAGCACGTTTCGTGGCTCGTTCAGAAAGCAAGCGCAAACCGCCGGAACCGACGACCTGCAATTTTGCTTCGCTGAGTGCCCGGGCAAACGCCTCGCTGCGCAGGACTGGTATCTCATAGGAAATGTCCTTTTCGCCGGTGCTGCGGGCGGGGTCAGTGGCAACATTGCTGGCGGCCATTTTGATCTTCATCGGCTCGTTAGGACTATTCAGCTTGATCTTGTTCCGCAGCAACCCTTCGCTGCATCCCGGAATTCGTCAACGATCTGCTGACACTGCTCAATTGTGAGGCTGTTCATAATGGCGCGGCGTTGTAGTTCTAACGAGACAAAGATAAGCCAACGCAGGGTGTCGCGGCAAACACGCTCGCGTTCGTCCGCTCAGGGGCCGTTGGCTTCATCGTTTGGTTAGGTCAGTGCCACATTGATGACACCAGGTAACGCAAAAGAAGAGACGCCGCTCCCCGCTATGATGCAACCAGAGAAGCGGCGTCTTAGTTGCCTCTAACCCAACAAGGTTTAACGCAAAGTCGCATTCCTTTACAACCATGTTCGGGTAAGTTTTTAAACCAAATCGGCATCAGATTTTATCTTACTTTTGCTGGCTGCACACAGGGAACGCTTTAGACGACCGTCATTCGGTGTGTTCAGGCACGTCACTCCTCGCCGCGGACGAAAATCAGCGTGAAGAAAGAAGGCAATTACCCCTTGGCCGGTCGCGCGACGCGTGCGGTCAAAGTCTTATAAGACAAAGGTCTTACTCTCTTTCTTCATGAATGACCCGAAACAATTGTGGGATGTAGTCTGGCCCTAACCATTATTTCTACTGTGGCTAAATCCTCTTCCACTATCTGCCTGCTCGATGATGATCCGTCGGTCCTGAAGGCGACGGGCCGGCTGCTCTCGTCCGTAGGTTGGGAGGTTGCAACGTTCAGTGATCCCCATGCCTTTCTGCGACATGCCCAAACTCATCATCCGCGGCTAGTGGTGATTGATATCTGGATGCCGGTTATGGACGGTTTGGAGGTGCAAAGACGACTTGGTGAGGTTTCGCCTGGGACCAGGGTGATCGTCTTAACCGGGAAAGACGATCGAGTCGTGCGGTGGAAAGCATTGGCTGCGGGAGCGGCCGCTTTCTGCATTAAGCCTGAGCGTGACGGGGAATTTCTAGCCAGTGTTCAATCGGCCTTTGCCGCGAGTTGAGTTTGAGCGTATGCCGTTCGGAACCGCCGAATAGATGGGGCCGTTGGCTTCATCGGTTGGTTAGGCCGAGTTCGATTCATCCCGCCGATAGCGACCGAGAACGCGTTCAGGGAGAAAAGTGAGCGCGATAGCGCCAATAACTGTTACATCGCCAATCCACTTCCACCCGGATGGTCCAAACGGCAGAATTCCAAGACCGTACCCGAGGGATGCAACCGCACAGAGGATTAAAAACGGCCCGGTGAAGAAGCAGTGAATTCGCCCGCAGCGAGAAGCGTTGATCAGACACGCTACACCCATGAACCCAAGCGACACGGTCCACAAAACTGTTTTCAGAGCAAGCGGCGCACTAGCGCCGAGCACGAAGACAAGCCACGGTACACCCCAAACCAAAAACGCTTTCGGCCCTGTGCATAGGAAGTCGCGCTCCGCACTGCGCGAGTTGGATACATCTGTGACCATTTTCGAGTTCGGCCTAACGAGGAAGAGATAAGCCAACGGCGGGTGTCGTGGCAGACATACTGAAGTTTTTTCGCAACGAAGCCGTTGGCTTCATCGTGTGGTTAGATGATTTAGTGCTCTCTCATGTGATCAGCGACGCTGGCGACGTGCCCGCGACCAAGCCGGCACGCCATTCTCATCGCGTAGCTTTAGGACTTCGTTTCCTTTCTTAATTTCAGCAGCAATAATCGCTGTCTTTCCAGCAGCGGTCACACGTGAGCCGGTAACAGTAATCCTGTCGTTGGTCTCAATACGCGGCGTCTGCTTGTCGATGTACCAAGACGGGCCCAAATGCACGGAAATGCTCTCCTTTTCAGTTTGAAGCATCAAGTGCACGCCTTGGCTGCGCCCTTGTATCTTTTCTACTGAAGCGACTTTTCCATCGATAGTTTCAACAGTCTTCGGATCGTAGCGTCGCTGGGCGAACGCGCTGGACGGTAAGAAGAGTGCGGCGAGTATCGCTAAAACACTTACTTGGTTTGTTATCTTCATCTCGCGGTCCTTTCTGTGTGTTTGTTTCACGCTGATTTCTCATTCAGAGCGTTTCGCGATCCAGCACCCATCCTTTTGCGCCAGGATTTTCTTATTTTATCCCAGAACAAAAGGCGAACGCCCAAAAGCTCGAGTCCGATCAGGATAATCCAGCCTGCGGGAACGAACGGAATAAAATGAACCAGTACGCCTAAGACGATCAAGGCGACGCCAATTACTTTTTTGATTTTTGGATTCCGTATCACCTTCCAACCTGTGTCTTGCGGATTCATGGCCGAATGGCGACTTTGAGCACGCCGTCGCGGCGCGGACTGAAGAGATCGTAAGCTTCGACGATTTTATCGAGATCGAAACGTTGCGTAATCAGCGGCGTCGGATCGAATCGCCTGGATTGCATGATCGATTCGGTAACAACATTTTCGAAATCGGTTTGCATGCTGATTACGTCCTCCGGGGATTGAGGGATTTCGTAATTCAAATTTGTCGGAAGCGCGTGCAATTGTTCTCTCCAGCAATTGGGAATCTCCGCGCATTTCTTGTTAAACTTATCCAATTGGATCTACACGCACAGCTTGGGATCGGCGTGCGCAGTCCGCTTGATCATCGTCAGGGATAAGTCGTTCGCGTGGTTAGACCGTTTTCCGCAATCGTAGACGTAGAGCGGTCCTGTCACATTTTGGAAACATTCTGCTCACGAAAAGTGCGACAGTGGTCAACGCTGACGCGCTCAGAGTGATCAGGAAAACTAAAGCGCCGTATAAGCGAACCGACTCGTGTATGCCGTTCATGGCTGAAAGATCGTCGGAGCGATACTGCGCTGCAGCTTCGTTGTGTAGTCCGCCGTGGATGCCTGCAACCATTCCGATGCTAACGCACAATGCAAATGGCGAAACTACGGCAAGAACGCGCCAAGCTGTGCGACGCTTAAAGGGCGGCATAAGAAATCTAACGAGACAGAGATAAGCCATGGCAGGGTGCCGTGGCAAATTCGGTTGCAGTCATGTGGTGTGCGGGCCGTTGCCTTCATCGACTGGTTAGGCCTTTTTATTAACGAGCGCCCGCCACTCGCTCAAAGGTCGATACAGGAAGTCCGGGCGTGGCGGATCGCTTAAGTCGGCGATGAGTTCGAGTATATGCCCATCGGGGTCTTTAAAAAAGACGGCCGCCGCGGGCATCCATCCGTGCACGATGGGTTCGTCTACTGTTCCCTGTATTGGAGCGTGGGGCGGATGGAAAGGTTCGATTCCACGTGCACGGAGCCAGGCTACCATGGTGTCTGCCTGCGCCTCGGCTACCCGAAAGGAAATATGGTACTCGGCCGGGCTGCGATGTATCACGGCGTCCACTTGGTAAAGCCCTAGCATCCAGCGCATGCCCTCATCATCGTAAATGAGGAGAGCGCTCGACCCGCCTGGCGGGCCCCAGCCTAGTTCGAAGCCGAGCTTGGAGGTGTAAAAGTCGACCGAACGTTGAAGGTCCGTCACCGGAAGGTGCACCTCGTACAAGCCGTGATGAAAATGGTGTGTTGGGGTGATACCAGTAAAAGCGTTCAAGACCCAACGAGACAGAGATAAGCCGCGGCAGGGTGTCGTGGCAAGGTTGCTGGCGATTATCCGATTCGGGGCCGTGGCTTCATTGTTTGGTTAGGTGCTTTAAGTTTAGCTAGAAAGTTTTCCTTCATTCAGTTCACGGTTTGGTAAAGAGGCCGCGAGGCGTGAAACACACTTACTTCGGCAATTGATTCAAGGCATTCACCATTTCCCGATTCGGAATTTTAAGAATGCCGTTAAATGGCGAGTCCAACTCAAGGAGTAGAAAAACGGCGCCGGCTACCGCAAGCGCCGACACATACAGGGCAACGTTTGCAGTCATGTTCTGGGGAGCAAGCAGGCTAAAACTGGCGAAGATGACAACGAGCCAGGACACCAAGACCACCAGCATTGGAGTGGAAATTGAAGTTCCTGAATGAGCCACCAGCAACGCCCGCAGCTGTGCCAGATCAGCTGCGCCCGCCTCTACCAATGTCTTAAGCTTCCGCTGCGCGTCGGTGTTGGGGGAAAGCGCCTCGATCTTCAAATAAACCGAATCGCCTGCCTCGATGCTGGGACGCAACTCTGCCTTCGATCCCTTATCTTTCGGCCACACTCGCCGGATCGCGTCTTCTATGGCCACGTGAAATTGCTTGCGCGCATCCATACTCTCCGGGCCATAAAGCGCCAAGAGTCGGTCGACGTAGGAGACCTTGGCCGCCATTTGGATCACCTGAGTGCGGTCCGCGTCGTAGGAACCCTTCGCCGAGCTGACGAGTAAGCCCAAAAGCAATGCTGCCATGGTGGCGACCAGTCCCATCGCCAGTTTCACCGTGTCCTTGGTCTCTTCATTTAAGTGATGACCCGGAAGCAATCTCCGAAGGCCGCGCCCGATCAGAATGGCGGCGACGAGCAGAATTAAAACGATTATGGCAACGATTGTGGGATCCATCTGGTTTTAAGGCTCAGGGAGCAATTACCAAAAGAGGAAGCTGACGCATGAGACCTAACAAGAAAGAGATAAGCCACGGCAGGGTGTCGTGGCAACTTCGCTGAAGTTGCATCGCAATGGGGCGGTTGGCTTCAGCGGCTGGTTAGGTCTATTCATTCTTAAAAATGCTGAACACGGCTAACATCGTCTGGACGTGGGCAGAAGAGGTTTTGCAAGACCTGCGCTTTGGGTTCCGCCAACTCCGCAAATCGCCCGGATTTACTTTAGCCGCGGTGATCACGCTGGCGCTGGGTATTGGCGCGAATACGGCGATTTTTAGCGTGGTCAACGCGGTGTTGCTGAGGCCGCTCGCGAACTTCAGGTCGTGATAATACCCGGCGCATTTACACCCACAGAAATTTATACCGCCTATCTCTTAGGCGCAGACATCGTCAAAATTTTTCCCGCCGTCCGATTCGGGCCGGAA
>Ga0306923_10000251_pt1 | contig 40357 bp, 38 predicted proteins | sample sta12Can44000108_FD_203841 | JGI IMG/M metagenome (GOLD analysis project Ga0306923, IMG submission 203841) | Lab enrichment of tropical soil microbial communities from Luquillo Experimental Forest, Puerto Rico - statanox.12C.anox.44.000.108 (v2)... | ecosystem: Environmental > Terrestrial >... | reverse complement strand
GCCGGACGACGTTGCCGGTGTGATCACAAAAGAGCACGTCGCCGACTCTGTCGCGAGCAGCGTGCAGATCTACCCCAGCTAGCGCGGCAACTCAGTGCGCCCTCAGCCGAAACTCCACACGGACCCGGCGGAGGCTTATGGCAGTCTGCTGGCATTGGCGCTGCTGGCGCCGATTGTCGGCGCTGCATCGGGGCTGGTCGGAGCGAGCTTCCGGCTCACATTGACCGCAGCCGATCGGTTTCGTGATGCCGCGATCGCCTGGGCTTACAACTGGGGACTTGCCGGGTTCCTGTGCATCGTAACCGGTTGTGCTGTCGCGGTTGCCGTTTCTGCGTGGCTGGTGCGGCGCTTCTCTCCTTATGCGTCCGGCAGTGGCATCCCGCAGGTCGAGGCGATGCTGAGCGACGAGTTAGAGCCGCCACCACCCCGTTTGCTGCCTGTGAAGTTCTTCGGCGGCCTGCTCGCCATCGGCCCGGGATTGGCGCTCGGCCGCGAGGGCCCGAGTGTACAAATGGGGGCGGCTATCGCGCACGTCGTGGCAAGGATTTCCGGTCGCACCTGGCCCGACTGCAAGGTGTTGATCGCAGCCGGTGCCGGCGCGGGGCTCGCTACTGCCTTTAACGCGCCGATCGCCGGAGCCGTTTTCGTCCTCGAAGAATTGATACGACGGTTCGAAACACGCACTGCGATCGCTGCACTCGGTGCCTCCGCGGCCGCCATTGCCGTGGCGCGCGCCCTCCTCGGCCATGCCCCGGACTTCGAGGTGAAGCCGCTCGGCTATCCCGGTGTGGAGGATTGGCCGCTGTTCGCTGCGCTCGGAGCTGTCGCCGGGCTGGCGGCAGCGTTCTATAACTCTGCGCTATTGGCGACCCCCGCAGCGATGGACCGCCTCGGCCGCTGGCCGGTCGAATTCCGCGCAGCAGTCATCGGCGCGGCGGTCGGGGCGGTCGCCTGGGTCACGCCTGGATTGGTTGGCGGCGGTGACGATATTACGCAACGCACGCTTGCTGGCGGGGCAACACTTGCGATACTTCCATTGGCGTTTCTCCTCCGCTTTGGCCTCGGCGCAGTGTCCTATGCGGCGGCAACACCCGGTGGCCTCTTTGCTCCGCTTCTGGTGTTGGGAGCCCAACTCGGATTGTTTTGCGGCCTTCTTTGCCGGATGGCTTTCCCCGATGTGAACCTCGACCCAATCGCGTTCGCCGTGGTTGGGATGGCAGCGTTCTTCACCGGGGTAGTTCAAGCGCCTGTTAGCGGCATCGTGCTCGTCATCGAGATGACCGCGGGCTTCACGATGTTTCTGCCGATGATCGCGGCTTGTTTCGCAGCGATGCTGGTGCCGAACCTGCTGGGCAGCGCGCCGATCTACGATTCGCTGCGGCAGCGACTACTCAAAGGGCAGATGCACGAGCAGAAAGTACCCGTTGATCATCAGTAATGTACCAGCGATGGCGAGCACGCCGCTCAATTTGACTAGCGAGCGCGAGGCCGCGACGATGCTCACCGACCCCAACACGATCGCGATCTGGAACAGTGCTTCGGCAAAGTCGAAATTGGGATCCCGCTCGGCGGCGTTGTCACGTTTGGCCTCGAATTCCTTAGCCTTGGCCAGCAGCTCTTTTTTGCCGTCGCCGGTCGAAGGATCGCTTTCGTAACGGTCCACCCTCTCGCGATAGCGCTTGACCATCCCTTCGATCTTCGTCCGCGCCGCTTCGGGCATCGCAGGCTGAGCCTGGAGGTCCGCTTCGAGTTGCTCGGCAGCGATTTGGTAGGCCGTTTGTCGAATATTCCGCGCCTGATAGAACCCATAGGTGTCGGAGGCTTGGATATTGGCGTTGACCATCGTCTTGGTCGCGTTCGCCCCACCGAGCGCCGTGATCGCCAGAAGCATCGCGACGATCCCGAGAAAGATACCAGTGAGCTTGCGGAAATTTGCGTCCGCCTCGGCGCTGTGGGTTTCGCGCTCCTCGCCACGTATTTTTTCACCGATTTCGGACGCTTCCACCATCGGAGCTCTCCTTCATCGTGAAGGGTCAGGCCACTGCTCCACCGCTCAGCGCAGCCTTGTAGGCCCGGACGGCCGCGGCGAAACCCATCACCAAGGCATCGGCGGTCAGCTCGTGGCCGATCGAGGCCTCAGCCACCGGCGGTAAAGCTGCAATCAGGGGAGGGAGATTTTCGAGGTTCAGATCGTGACCGATATTGACGATCAGCCCTAGCTCGGCGGCGCGCACGGCGGCAGCGGCGCAGTTGCGCAGCAGCGCTGCGGAATCGCCAGCGCGGAAGGCGGCTGCGTAGGACCCGGTGTAGATCTCGATGCCATCGGCGCCGGTGTTGTGTACCGGCGCGACTGCGGCCGGGTCGGGATCGATGAACAGAATGATGCGGCAGCCGAGCGGCTTCAGTTCGGCGAGCGCCTGGTCGACGAGGCGATGCTGCGCTGCATCGAGCTTCCAACCTTCTTCCGAGGTGAACGCATCGGGGCTGTCGGGCACCAGCGTGCACTGCTCGGGCTTGATCTCGGCGACGATGTCGAGGAAGCGGCGATCGGGATAGCCTTCGAGGTTCAACTCGAAACCCGGCCGCCACGGCCGCGTCAGCTCGGCTAGGTCGCGCACATCGCTGCGGCGGATGTGGCGCTCGTCGGGGCGAGGATGCGTGGTCAGCCCATCGGCCCCGGCATCATGCGCAATCCGGCCAAAGCGCAGCACATCCGGCACCCCGGTTCGCCGCGAATTGCGCAGCAGCGCGATCTTGTTGAGGTTGACGCTGAGCCGGGCCATCGAGGCTATTCCGCTGCGACTGCAACCCTCTGCTGATCTGCCGCAGTCTCGAAGAATCGCCTGCCGGTGGCGCGCTGATTTTCGTAGATCGAGCCTTGATATTCCGCCGGCGGCAGCGGCAAGCGCACCGGAACGGGGGCGAGCCGCGGGGTTAACATCGGCTCGCCGGCGAGCAACAGCTCATCGAATTTCTCGATCCCGTCCTTGAAGCCGAGCAGCGGCCAGGCGTCTGCGGCGCGGTATTGAAACAGCAAGAACCGGCGATCCCTGCCGGAGAAATTGGTCGCCGAACCATGCACCGCGCGCACGTGATGCACGGTGATCGAGCCGGCTTTGCCGAGACACGGCACCGCGCACGACACGTCGAGATCGCAGGCCTGCGGGTCGATCGCGCCGCAGAACCGGCCGTCGGGGCCATGGTGATCATAGATCGGCCCTTGATGGCTGCCCGGGATCACCATCATCGGCCCGTTATCCATTTCACAATCGTCGAGCATGATCCCGACCGCGGCGAGATCGTCATTGGTGTGCGGATAAAAGGCCCAGTCCTGGTGCCACTCGACCGGCGCGCCAAACCCAGCCGATTTCATGTTGAGCTTGCCGGTGTCGAGCCGCACCGTGCCCCATAAATCGACCAGAACCTCGACAATCCTTGGGTGACGCGCGACCCGGGCATATTCGGGGTCGTGAAGATGCGGCGTCTTGATGCGCCGCACCCGCGGCGCGACCCGCGAGTGGGAGTCTTCGAGGTCGTAGACGTCGTCATTGGCAGCGACGGTGCGCGCGTTGCTTACGAACTCGTCGGTCACCCGGCGTAGCGCCTCGACCTCGCCCCGCGTCAGGATCTCGGGGAGCACGATAAACCCGTCGCGCCGATAGGCGGCGAGCTCGGTTTGCGACAGCATAGTTCCTCCGCAAAGCTCCACAGTCAGCGCGAATTGCTGACCCCAGCCGGCCGGCTTGTCAACCCGCCGAGGTGGCCTCGCGGATTACAGCGCCTCCTGCCATTGCAGGAGATTTACCGGGGGTATCTCGTGACACGCCCGCGGGCGCCGGCCAACCCCTCTCCTGCACGACATATAACCGGCGCTGCGTCCAACCCCCAATCACAAACTCTCAGGAAATCGTATTCGTTAATCTCTGAAATCTCAATAACTGCTCTACGCGGCAAAGAGATTCGTCGCACACCGCGCCCGAGAGGCAACTGAACCGACGAACGGGCCCCGGACCAACCGCGCTCCGCCTCAATAACCGGTCTGCCTGATATCCCAGGGTTGATTTGCTTGAGCACCGAGTGCTTAATCCGTTGGGGGAATACGAATCCGGGGCATACCTGTGCGAACCTGTACAGTTGCGGCTGAGAGATCGGCCAAATCCGTCTGCGTTTTGCTCGCGATCTTGGCTGTTTGCGCGTCGACGGCGCAGGCTGCAGATTATTGCGTCAGAGATCCGCAGATCCAGGCGGTCGATTTATCCGCTCCGGTAGACCAGAGCTTTTTAAACGGGATGAAGGCAAACGGCATCAATACCATCATCCGTTACTACGATCACGAAAACGAAACTTTGCCGGGCAAGACTTTAAGAAAGACGGAACGCGATTTGATAATGGCGAATGGTTTCAAGGTCGCGGTCGTCTTTCAGCACCACAATGATCAGTTGGCTTCATTCAGCGCGATGCGCGGGCGCCTGGATGCCGAGCGATCTCTAGCTCTCGCCAATGAAAATTCGCAACTGCCAGGTAGCGCCATCTATTTTGGAGTGGATGGCCCATGGAAAGCTTCCTTTCAACTGGCGAATATTATGTCGTATTTTCAGGAAGTGAAGGATAGACTGAGGAGAGCCGGCTACCGGGCCGGTGTTTATGGAAGCGGTCTGGTCTGCAACACGTTACTGCGAAACGCGCTGGCCGATCTATGCTGGCTTGCAGCCCCGACAACTTGGCCGGAGTACCTGGACTACTACCCGACTAAGCAATGGAAGCTGGTGCAGCTGTCGACAACGCAGTGCGGCGGCCGCAGCGTCGATTTCAACCTGGCCAACGGCACCGACTACGGCCAGTTTGGGTATTGAAGGCTCGTGCTCGCCAGTCCGCGTCAGTGCAGTGGCCGTTACTATTTTCCTGATGTCGGCGCCTTGTTTCGGGTTTTACCGCGACGTTCCGGGTGCGGCCTGCCTGCAGCCCGGACCCGTCATCGGATGGGGTTATCTGAGGGCGCTGATGATACAAATCCATCCCTTATCGCGTCGTTTACCTGTCCCGCAGTAGTTTCACCATTTGTTGTGCGAACCGCGGAATACCGCCCTGATCAACCTGCTGTCTTCCAGTTTTTCGCTCCCCGGGCTCGCCTTTGACCAGAACAAAATGATGTATTGTGGTGTCTTCAGGATACGGAATTGTGTAGCGGACGCAGCTTAGAGGCTGTAGAGCGTCGATGAAGGTTGACTTTCCCCACCCTGGGGATTAGTGGAGAAATGCGATCGTGGGGACACGGTGAGATACTGCATGCCGTAGCACCGCATATCGGGTTCTTATGTCGTGTTCTTCCCCCAACGCGGACATGTCTTTGCGGGAGCGCTATGTGGGGGTAAGTTGCAGGCCCCATGCCATGATCGTAGCCAGAGGCGATCCTCTACCCAAGGATCGCCTCTGGCGTACTTAGGCATGGTTTCGCAACAATAGCGCACCCTCAAGAATCGATTTTGTTTGACGCGGCGTTGTTCGACGGAAGGCAATCGCGAATAACATCCCTTGTATCGTAGCCTCGACAACCAGCAGGAACCGGCGGTCTGTATGATGGTGGTAACAAAAAATGAGTTGTTCCGCGTGCTCCTGAGCAACCATTCCATAGCGTATCACATCCGGCAGCAAATAATATTCGTCCAAGCCGATATCAGGGTGTAGCCTTCGCTGCTTAACAATCGTGTCGGGAGACAGCAAAATCGCATCCGTGTTCGCGGCCCTGACGACGCACATAAGCTTTGGGTCGTATATGTGGCCGACAATAAGCGGCTCCAGTCGTTTACCTGACAGAAGCGCCTCAAGCTGGTCAATATTCATGGTATCGCAACCAGAGAATATAAGCCTCCGTGCGCAGAGCGCGAGGATCTCGTCGCGAATTTATCGATAAGAATACTGCATTGCGTCCGGTCCGTGGCACATTGCAAAAGAAAGTGCGTGGGCCATGGCAGTTGTTTACGTTTTGGCTGGTCTCGTCATTCGCTTATAGCGATGCGTCGCAAGCCGCACTCGATCAGGCGCCTCCCACCGAAAGGGGCGCCTCTCGATCCGCTATCATTGGCGGAAAAATCACGATCAAACCGGGTCGCCAGCACCGTTAGTACAAAACCTGATCATTCCAAACCAACATAACCGATCACGATTGTTGCTGTTAACTTTGCAACAATGTCGACGACGACCATTCCGAGGCCGCCGCATATACCTTTAAGAAGGTGGCCTCGGTTCTCCTTTTGAATTTTGGCGATCTCTATTTCATCTCCTCGATTTAACTTGATGTAGGAGACTTCAGACCAGCTGTCGATTGCCATTTCGGCGAAAGAGGTCGACCATCCAGCTAAGGTATATGCCACATATACACCTAGACCGGACCAGAGGAAAAATTGTGCTAAATTGAGGAGGTTCATTTCCTTTGCAGTTATGAAATGTGGAAGAATACCCACAACAATCCCTGTAACAATTACGGCAGTCGCGAATCGACCGGCTCTAGGTATCCAATAGCTGTAAGATTGGAGGAATTTCATTGTCTTGTTTTCTATAGAACGGGGGATAGTTTTGAACCAATCATCTATAGCACTCAGGAAATTACGAGCGACTGCGTAATCTGCATACGTAATTTCGACAGATGCGGTGTTCCTTCCCATAAGCCGAATGAACCGTGGCAGAAAAGGGGAGGCTGCATCTTCGCGCATTCGTCTTTCCAATGCCAAGCGCGAGACTACTCGAATAGAAATGCTATAAGTCTGAGCTTTTGTAAGATTTGGCAGGATTATAAGGAATTCGTATTTGAGCAAGATGCTCTCAACCGGCTCTGAGCCGCTTCCTATTTGCAATTTAAATCTGTCGAATGTGTTAAATTGATCCTTGATATTTTTAAGGTAATAAATCGTAAAAGAGCAGTTGGAAGATACGATATGGTATTGTTCTCACGTCTGAATGAGGCGATGGTGCAGTTGTTCAATATCATCGAATTCTAAGCGTATCGGTTCATTATAATATTTGTTAATGCTTTCTGATTTCCCAGTAAGCCCAGTATAGATCTGTTGTAATTGCTGGACAGTTATCTGAGCACCACCGATCACGACTGTGGAGTGTGGGGTTACGTCGGCTCTGTGGTGTATGGGGCCGGTCGAGTCTGGCATTCCGAACTCTCAATTCAAGTTGCGGTCGCTCGTTTTTGGGTGAGGGCTACTTAACTACACCCGCTCGTGGCGCCACACGTGTCGCATTTCAGGCAGGTGCCGTTGCGGATCAGGGTGAAGTTGCCGCATTCGCCGCAGCTGTCGCCTTCGTAGCCCTTCATGCGGGCGGTGCGGATGCGGTTGAGGCGGAGGTCTTCGGCCGGCATTGGCGAGAGGGCGAGGGGGCCGTCGATGTCGGGGTCGGTAAAGGCGGTGAGTGCCGTGGCGCGGCCGGCACCGCCGTCGAGGACGGTCAGTTTGTTGCGTACGAAGCCGTTCGAGGCGGCGCGGCGCATCAGGTTCGATTCGGCCTCGCCCTTACCGACCGTGTCGGGCATCAGATCGCCGGGCTGGACATGGGCCAAGTCGCCGCGATCGAGATAGGAGATCGCCAGCTCGCGGAAGATGTAGTCGAGGATCGAGGTCGCCATCTTGATCGCCTCGTTCCCCTCGACGATGCCAGACGGCTCGAAGCGGGTGAAGGTGAAGGACTCGACAAACTCCTCGAGCGGTACGCCGTATTGCAGGCCGATCGAGATCGCGATCGCGAGATTGTTCATCAACGAGCGGAAGGCGGCGCCTTCCTTGTGCATGTCGATGAAGACTTCGCCGAGCCCGCCATCCTCATATTCGCCGGTCCTGAGATAGACCTTGTGGCCGCCGACGACCGCCTTTTGCGTGTAGCCCTTGCGGCGATTGGGCAGGCGCCGGCGGTCGCCGCGCTGGACGACGCGTTCGGTGACCCGCTCGACGACGCGTTCTACGATCCGCTCGGCGACGAGCGGCGCGCGCGCGGCCGGCGAGCGGGCGATGAGCTCCTCGGCGCGCTCTTCGGCTTCCTCGTCGTCGCCCAACAGGGTTGCGGCCAAGGGCTGCGACAGTTTCGAGCCGTCGCGGTAGAGCGCGGTCGCGTTGAGCCCCAAGCGCCAGGACAGCATGTAGGCTTCCTTGCAGTCCTCGACCGTTGCCGCGTTCGGCATATTGATGGTCTTCGAGATCGCTCCCGAGATGAAGGACTGCGCCGCAGCGATCATCCGGATGTGGCTCTCTACCGACAAAGCGCGCCGGCCGGTGCGGCCGCACGCGCTGGCGCAGTCGAACACGGGCAGATGCTCGGGCTTCAGAAGCGGCGCACCTTCCAAAGTCATGGCGCCGCAGCAAAAGGCGTTGGCGGCGTCTATCTCGGCCCGGACGAAGCCGAGCGCCGCCAACAGATCGAAGGCCGGATCATCGAGCGCGCCCGGCGCGATCCCCAGACCTTCGATTAAGAAAGCCTCCCCCAGCGTCCATTTGTTAAACGCGAACTTGATGTCGAAGGCCGAAGCGAGCGCTGCCTCGACTGCGGCGAGGGCCTCGTCATCGAATCCCTTGTCTCTGAGGCTCTCATGATTGATTGAAGGCGCGCCCGCGAGGGTTCCGTTGCCGAGCGCGTAACGCTCGATTGCCGCGATCTCCGCGCTCTCGTAGCCGAGCGCCTTCAGCGCCTGTGGCACGGCGCGGTTGATGATCTTGAAATAGCCGCCGCCGGCTAATTTCTTGAACTTGACGAGCGCGAAGTCGGGCTCGATGCCGGTCGTGTCGCAATCCATGACGAGCCCGATCGTGCCGGTCGGGGCGAGCACCGTCGCCTGGGCATTGCGGAAGCCGTGCTTCTCGCCGAGCGCCAAGGCTCTGTTCCAGCTGCGCCGGGCCGCTGCGGCGAGCGCCGAATCCGGGCAGCTCGCGACATCGAGCGCCATCGGCAGCACTGACAGTGCCTCGTACCCCGCACTCTCCCCATGGGCCGCGCGGCGATGATTGCGGATGACCCGCAACATCGCCTCGCGGTTCTCGGCATAACCGGGGAAGGCGCCGAGCTCGCCCGCCATCTCTGCCGAGGTGGCATAACTCGTCCCGGTCATCAATGCGGTGATCGCGCCGCCGAGCGCCCGGCCGGCAACGCTGTCATAGGGGATGCCCATCGACATCAAAAGCCCGCCGAGATTGGCGTAGCCGAGGCCCAGGGTGCGGAAATCGTAGGAGCGGCGCGCGATCTCCTTGGAGGGGAACTGCGCCATCAGTACGGAGATTTCGAGGACGATCGTCCACAGCCGCACTGCGTGCTCGAAGGCGGGCACGTCAAACCCATCGTCCGCGCGGCGGAACGCCATCAGGTTGAGCGAGGCGAGATTGCACGCCGTGTCGTCGAGGAAATTGTATTCCGAGCACGGGTTCGACGCGTTGATCCGCCCGCTCTCGGGGCAGGTGTGCCATTCGTTGATCGTCGTGTCGAACTGCAGGCCGGGATCGGCCGAGGCCCAGGCGGCGTAGCCGATGCGATCCCACAGCTCGCGCGCCCGCAAGGTTTTGGCAGGCTTGCCGTCGGTCCGCCGGGTCAATTCCCAGGCGTCGTCATTACGCACGCGCTCGAGAAAGTCGTTCGACACCCGCACCGAATTGTTAGAGTTCTGACCGGCGACCGTCAGATAGGCCTCGGACTCCCAATCGGTGTCGTAAGTGCGGAACTCGATCTCGGTATATCCCTGTTGGGCGAACTGCATGACCCGCTGGATGTAACTCTCCGGGATCATTGCCCGGCGAGCGGCGCGGATTTCGCGCTTCAACGCGGGGTTTTGTGCCGGGTCGGTCCCCTCGCGGCAGGCGGCCATGATCAGGTTCAAGTGGCGGGCGGCGAGCTTGGAGCCGGCGACGAGGGCGGCCACCTTCTGCTCCTCGATCACCTTCCAGTCGATGAAGGCCTCGATATCGGGGTGGTCGATATCGACAATGACCATCTTGGCGGCGCGCCGCGTCGTGCCGCCGGATTTGATCGCGCCAGCGGCGCGGTCGCCGATTCTGAGAAAGCTCATCAGCCCCGAGGACCGCCCGCCGCCGGAAAGCGGCTCCCCGTCGCCACGTATCTTCGAGAAATTCGAACCTGAGCCGGAGCCGTATTTGAAGAGCCGGGCCTCGCGCACCCATAGGTCCATGATGCCGCCCTCGTTGACGAGATCGTCGGCAACCGACTGGATAAAGCAAGCATGCGGCTGCGGGTGCTCGTAAGCGCTGTCGGAGGCGTGCAGATCGCCGGTCTGGTGGTCGACGTAGTAGTGACCCTGCGCGGGGCCGTCGATGCCATAGGCCCAGTGCAGCCCGGTGTTGAACCATTGCGGCGAATTCGGCGCGCCGATCTGCCGCGCCAGCATCAGGCGGATCTCGTCGTAGAAGGCGCGGGCGTCGTCCTCGGCATCGAAATAGCCGCCCCTCCAGCCCCAATAGCTCCAGGTCCCGGCCATTCGGTCGAATACCTGCCGGGCGCTTGTTTCACTACCGTAGCGGGCGCTCTCGGCCAGCGCCGCGAGACCCGCCTCATCGGCGGTGCGGCGCCACAGCCAGGGCGGAATGCCCTGTTCCGCAACCGGCGCCAAACGCGCAGGCACACCGGCTTTGCGGAAGTATTTTTGCGCGAGGATGTCGCAGGCGACTTGGCTCCATTGGGCGGGAACCTCGATTCCCTCGGCCTCGAAGACGACGGAGCCGTCGGGGTTACGGATCTCGCTGCTTGCAGTCCGGAACGGAACCGCTGCATAGGGATCCTCCCCGGCCGTGGTAAAGCAACGTGCGATGCGCATTCCTCTCCCTCTCGCTACCCTCGGCCAGAATTAGGTGCTAAGTCGCCAAGGACTACTAAATCTAGTTTATGAGGGCAGGGGTGGCAATTGATTTTGTGGCCGTCATATCAAAACCACACTACGTGTTGCCATTGTGCAACGGCGTCCCGACCCTTTACGGCTGAGCATTGGCGATGCGATAAGTCGCGCCGCCATGGGGTCTGATGCCGGCTTTTGAGGCAGGAATGGAGCGATGGCGACGCTCGGCACAAGATTGTTGACCTGGTTTCGCGGCGAACTGGTCGGCGCCGACAGCCTCGGCAACCGCTATTATCGTGAGCGGGGCGGCAGCCCTCTCCGGCGCGGCGGCGGGCGAGCCAGCCGCGAGAAGCGCTGGGTCATCTACAACGGCGAGCCCGAAGGGTCGAAGGTTCCGGCGGAGTGGCACGCTTGGCTGCACCACACGGTCGACGATGTGCCGCGGCCCGATCGCCCGCGCTATCCTTGGGAGAAACCTCACCAGCCGAACATGACGGGCACTCCTGATGCCTATTACCCGCCGGGCTCGATTCTGCGCGGCGGGCGCCGGCCTCCGGCCACCGGCGATTACGAGCCGTGGACGCCCGAGTGAGGCGGCGGAGCGAGTCATGACCGGAAACGTGATCGAGACGGTGATGGGCGCGGTCGTGCTGGTCGTCGCCGCCCTGTTTCTGTTCTTCGCCTATACGACAAGCCAGGTCAGAGCAGTGCAGGGCTATCAGATAACCGCGCAATTCGAGCGGGTCGGTGCGCTGCGCGATGGCGGCGATGTGCGGATCGCCGGGGTCAAGATCGGGACAGTGGTGTCGGAGACCCTCGATCCGAAGACATTTCTCGCCACCGTGCGGATGAGCATCGATCCGGCCTATAAATTGCCGGAGGACACGGTGGCGGAGATCGTCTCCAACGGCCTGCTCGGTGACCAGTATTTGTCGCTCGTCCCGGGTGGCGAGGATAAGATGATCCCGCCGGGCGGGCAGATCAAATTTACCCAGTCGCCGGTCAGCCTCGAAAACCTGATCGGTCAAATGATCTTTTCGCCGCCGGGTGGACAGAAGAAACCGGGTGAGGGTGAAGCGCCGGAAGGCGGCCCCAAATAGAGGACGATATGTCCGAGCGCGAAACGATCGAGTTCCCGGTCTGGCGCACGCCGGAAGGCGAGCCGGTTTCGTGCGTCGAAAAAATCAAGGTGTTGAACGAGAACCTCACCGAGCTGCACGAGTTGGCACAAGAGGCTCTCGAGGACGCGGTGCTGATGGGATGCGACGAGCAACAGGTGCGCGAAGTCCTCGCCAGCATTGTCACCGGCGTCGTCAACCCGTACCGCAGGTGAGGGCTTTTCTCCTCGCGGCGCTGTTAGCCGCGGTCCCGAACATGACATTCGCCGAAATGACCCCAGAGCCGGTGGCGCTGCTGCAGGGTCTCGACAAGATCACTGCGCGGGTCTCGAAATTCGAGGCTCCGGTCGGCGCGCCGGTGCGGTTCGGCACCTTGTCGATTCGCGTCCGCGACTGCGAGAAGAATCCGCCGGAAGAAGCGCCGGAGAGCGCCGCCTTTATCGAGGTTGACGAAATGCGCCCCGGCGACGACAAGGCAAGGCGGCTCTTCAGCGGCTGGATGTTCGCGTCGAGCCCAGCGCTGTCGGCGCTCGAGCACCCAGTCTACGACGTCAATCTGCTCGATTGCAAAGCGGCTAGCGGATCGCCGCGAGCGGCATCCGGCAGCGCCACGGGAAAGGACGCGCGATAGGTGAGCGCGTCGGCTAGCAAGCGATGATAGCGAGCCCGAGTGATTTCAACTCCGCCGAAACGCGCGAGATGTGGGGTCAGGAATTGGGTATCGAGGAGCCGGTAGCCGCCGATCCGTAAGCGGGCCGCCAGATGCACCAGTGCCACCTTGCTCGCATCGGTTGCTCGGCTGAACATGCTCTCGCCAAAAAATGCCGCACCAAACGAGACCCCATACAACCCGCCGACCAGTGTGCCGTCTTGCCAGGCTTCCACACTGTGTGCCGCTCCACGATCGAATAGCGCCGCATAGAGCCGCATGATTTCGTCGTTAATCCAGGTGTTGGGACGTTTTTCAGTCGCTTCGGCGCAGCCGCGGATCACCTCTTCGAAAACGGTATCGCAGCGGATCTCAAAGCTGCCTTGCAGCACGACGCGACGCAGCTTGTGTGGCACGTGGAAGGCTTCGAGCGGCAGAATTCCCCGGCGGCGCGGATCGACCCAGAACAGCTCCGGGTTGTCCGCCGATTCGGCCATCGGGAAGACCCCGGCGGCGTAGGCGGCGAGCAGCAGGTCGGGAGTCAGCCGAACCAAGGCTCGGCCCCAGTCAGGCCCGCTCTCTGACGAAACGTTCCAGCCAATGGACGTCGTAATCGCCGTCGATGAACTCGGCGGCGGCAGTAAGGCGCTGATGCAATGGGATGGTCGTCTCGATCCCGCCAATTACATATTCCTCGAGCGCCCGCCGCAATCGCATCAGGCATTCGTTGCGGCTCTTGCCGTAGACGATCAGTTTCGCGATCAGACTGTCGTAATAGGGCGGGACCTCGTACCCATGATAAAGGGCGCTGTCGACGCGCACGCCGAGCCCGCCCGGCACATGATAATCGGTCACGCGGCCAGGCGAAGGCGCAAAGGTCTCAGGATTCTCGGCATTGATGCGGCACTCGATCGCGTGCCCGCACAGTTTCACCTCGTCTTGGCAATAGCCGAGCGGGGCGCCGGCGGCGATGCGGATCTGCTCGCGGACTATATCAATTCCACATATCATTTCGGTGATCGGATGCTCGACCTGCAAGCGTGTGTTCATCTCGATAAAAAAGAATTCGCCGTCCTGATATAGGAATTCGAGCGTGCCGGTGCTTTTGTAGCCAAGCTCGCTCAGCGCGCCGGCGGCAAGGCCGCCGAGCCGCTCGCGCTCTTCCCCATTCAAAGCCGGTGAAGGGGTTTCCTCGAGCACCTTTTGATGCGAGCGCTGCAGCGAGCAATCGCGCTCGCCGAGATGAATGATCCCACCCTGGCCGTCCCCGAGGATTTGGATCTCGATATGCCGGGGCCGTTCCAGATGGCGTTCGAGATAGACCTCTCCGGAGCCGAAAAAAGACGCTGCCTCGTGTTGCGCAATAGGCAGCATCCGGGCGAGCTCAGCGCCGTCATGAGCCACCTTCATGCCCCGCCCGCCGCCGCCGGCACTCGCCTTGATCAGCACAGGGTACCCGATTGCGCCGGCCGCCGACTCGGCAGACGCGAGATCGCACACGGCGCCGGCGGACCCCGGAACCGTCGGAATTCCGAGTCGTTGAACCACCTCCTTTGCCGCGACCTTGTTCCCCATCAACCGAATATGTTCCGACGACGGGCCGATGAAGACGAAGCCGTGCTCCTCGACCGTCGCAGCGAAATCGGAATTTTCCGCCAGAAATCCGAGGCCGGGATGGATAGCGTCGGCGCCGGTGATCGTTGCAGCGGAGAGAATCGCCGCGACGTTCAGATAGCTGTCGCGTACCGGCGGCGGCCCGATACAGACACTCTCGTCCGCCAGCCTTACATGCATAGCCGCCGCATCGGCGGTCGAATGAACCGCGACCGTCTTGATCCCCATCTCGCGGCAGGCGCGGTGGATGCGCAGCGCAATCTCACCGCGATTGGCGATCAACACCTTCTCGAACATCTCAGCGAAGAATTACTCGATCAGCATCAGGATAGTGCCGTACTCGACCGGTTGTGCGTCGGCGACGAGGATCTCCGCGATGCGGCCTGGACGGTGGGCGCGGATCTGGTTCATGACTTTCATCGCCTCGATGATCAAGAGCGGCTGGCCCTCGGCGACCGTATCGCCGAGACGCACGAAAGGCGGCTCTCCCGGCTGCGGCGCCAGGTAGGCGGTTCCGACCATCGGTGCTTTCACCGCGCCGGAATGGTCGGTTGGTCCGGTAGGGGCGGGGAGGGGCGGGGGCTCGACCACCGTCCGCGCCGATGCTGTTGCCGGCTCCCCAGGAACGCGAGCGATTCGTATGCGGCGGTCCCCGATCGCATATTCGATTTCGGTCAACCCGGTTTCGGTCAGCAGAGCTGCCAAGGAGCGGATCAAGTCGGCATCGGGAAAAGGCGGGCTGCGGCCGCCGAATTTCACTGATTGGCCTCGTCCGATTCCTGCTCGATCAGATTTGCGAGCGCGTCGAGCGCGCGCTCGTAGCCCTGCGCCCCCAACCCGCAAATGATGCCGGTTGCTGCCAGGCTGACATAAGAATGATGGCGAAAACTCTCGCGCCGGAAGATGTTTGAGAGATGCACTTCGATGACCGGCAATTGGGCGGCGGAGAGGGCGTCCAATACCGCAACGGAGGTGTGGGTCAGCGCTCCTGCATTGAGGATGATCCCGTCCGCCGATTCGCGCGCCTCCTGGATCCAATCGACTAGCTGGCCCTCGTGATTGGTTTGGCGGAAATCGATCTGCAGCTCGAGGGCAGCGGCTCTGGCCAGGCACCGTTCTTCGATATCGGCCAAGGTGTCACGGCCATAGATCGACGGATCGCGCACCCCGAGCAGATTGAGATTGGGGCCGTTCAGGATAAAGACGGTAGGCAATCCAGCTCTCCCCGCATGGCTGCCCGCTTATAGCACGGGCACGCGGGGACAAGGAGAGAAGGGCGGGTTCGGCGACTTTATTCGGCGGCGGCCAATTGCGCCGAAGGTTCTGCTGCCGCCGGGATGCGCGAGGCAGTCCAATAGCCGACCCCCATAATCCCGGCGCCGCTGATCGCGTTGCCGATCGTCACCCAAAGGAGGTTCCAACCCAAACCGCCCAGCGTCACCGTTGGCGGGTGTTCCGCGAACAGGGCGATCGACAATAACGTCATGTTGGCGACCGAATGCTCGAAGCCGCTGGCGATGAAAGCGTAGAGGCACCAGAAAATGGCTATACACTTGGCGGTGTCGTTGGTCATCCGCGCCGAGGTCCAGATCGCCAGGCAAACCAGCCAGTTACAGAGAATTGCGCGGGCGACGAGCTCCAGCGCCGGCGCGTTCATCTTGGCGGCGGCGACGTTGATGATCAGCGGGCTCTTGCCGGCCAGCGCGAGGCCGCCGCCCCCGGCGACGAAAATCGCAGCGAGCACGGCGCAGCCTGCGAGATTGCCCGCCCAGGAGGCACCCCAGCACGCGGCAAGATCTCGCAGGCTCGTCCGCCCCCGCAACCAGCCGAAGGTCATGAACATCGTGTGGCCGGTAAAGAGATCGGAGCCGGCGAAAATGACTAGGGTCAAAGCGATGCCGAAGGACGCACCCATAACGATCGGGCGGATGCTCGGATCGACATTCGCGCCGACGCAGAAGATCAGGATGATCCCGAGCCCGACATAAGCCCCCGCCATCATCGAGCTGAGCCAAAAGCCCAGCGGCGAGCGTCGCAGGAACGCGATCTTGGTGGTCGCTACCGTGGCAAATTGATCGACGGTCTCGAGGAACATCCCGTTCTCCGGTTAATAGACGTCTTTCTGATAGCGACCTTCGCTCGCGAGGCGCGCGAGATGGGCCTTGGCTGCGGCGGCATCCATGCGGCCCTCTTTGGCGATGATGTAGCCGAGCCCCACCTCGACATCCCTCGCCATGCGCTGGGCGTCGCCACAGAGATAGAAGTACGCACCGTCATCGAGCCACGACCAAAGCTCGGCAGCGCGCTCCAGCATGCGATGCTGGACATAGATCTTGCCTTCCTGGTCGCGCGAGAAAGCGAGGTCGAGCCGCGTCAATAGGCCGTCGCGGCAGTAACCGGTCAGTTCCTCCTCGAACAGGAAATCGCAGCGGCGGCGCGGGTTACCGAAGAACAGCCAATTGCGCCCGCGTGCGCCGAGAGCTCGCCGATCCTGCAGAAAGGCGCGGAAGGGCGCGATGCCGGTGCCGGGCCCGACCATGATGACCGGCGAATCGGGCGAAGCCGGCAGGCGAAAACCATGCGACGGGCGGACAAAGACCCGTACCGGATTACCGACGACGACGCGGTCGGCGAGAAACGTAGAGGCGACACCATGACGGCGTCGCGCGCGGCGTTCGTAACGCACCGCGGCGACTGCCAAATGGACTTCGCCCCGTACGTGCTTTGGCGAAGAGGCGATCGAATAGAGCCGCGGCTGTAACGGGTCGAGGGCGGAGATCAGTTCCGAGAGTGGCGGTCGGGTCGAGCGGAATGCTTCCAGCAGGTCGAGCAGGTCGGCGTCTTCCGGCCCTGCGCCCGGATAGCCCTCCGCCATGGCCTGTAGAACCACCGATTCGTCGCGGTCGAGGGCGCGTGAGGCCAGCACCTCGATGGCTTGATCCGACGGCCGGCGAATCTCGCAAGCTTCAGAGAGCGCTTCGATGAGGGGGCGTTCGATCCCGTCTGGGGACGGCACCGGCGTGTCGGGTTTCGCGCCGAGGCGCTCGATAATTGCGGTGACCAAGTCGGCAGAGTTGCGGGCGAGGACCCCGAGGCTGTCACCGACCTCGTAATCCGCCGGGCTATCCTCGCTCGCGAGGATCACATGGCGCGTCTCCTTCTCGGATTGGGGGCCGTTGAGGCAATCGGCGCCACGGAATATCGCAACGAATGGCTTGTCCGATGAGCTTGGCGGCGTTCGCGAGGGCGTCGAAGCCGCCATCGCAGGCAGTGTTGTCGCCTTGGCGTCCAGACCCGACGCGATCAGCTCCTTGAGCTTGTGCGAAGTCGCCTTGCCGCCCGGCGCGCAGCGGGTAAGGCTCTTTTCCTGGCCGCGGGCGATCGCCTCGGCATAGGTCTGGCAAAGATAGCCGCATTGACCGCAATCGAGCTGTGCCATCGCTGCCATCAGTACGCGATCGGGCTGCCGCCCCTCGGCAAGCGCGATACGCTCCTCCAGCGACAATGTCGGGTCATGCCAGGGAAGGTCTTCAGTCTCGATGGGCTCCGCCGGCGGCGAGTGGGGCAAAGACCGCTCGTTCGCCATATCGACGTCGAAGGTGAACCAACCCGCGATATAACCGTCGAGCCAAGCGCGCTGGCTCGGCGTGAATGGCGCGTTCTCGGGAAGCCGCGGGTTGAAGGCCATTTCAGGCCTCTACAAGAGCCGAAGGGTCGAATAACCGGGTCAGCTCCTCGACGCTGTGACGGTTTGTGAATTCGTGAAAGCTTTCGCTCGGCCGGCGTTGCGCCAGATAGGCGCGCAACATCGCTTCGATCCGCTGCGGCACTTCTTCGGCGGGGACTGAACGGCAGACCTCGTGGCCGAGCTCGAGCTCGGCACCGCTGCCGCCGCCGACGACGATGTGATAACCCTCGACCTCTTCGTCCTCGCTCTTCTCGACCTTTGTCGCGAGCAGACCGATGTCACCGACATAGTGCTGCGCGCAGGAATTGGGGCAACCGGTCAGATGAATGTTGATCGGCTCGTCGAGCACTACCCGTGCGTCGAGATGGTCGATCAGCGCGAGCCCGTGCCGCTTTGTGTCGCTGAGCGCGAATTTGCAGCCGACATTCCCGGTGCAGGCGACGACGCCGCCGCGAATAGCGCTCGCTGATGTCCCCAGGCCAAGGGCTTCGATTTCGGCAACAGCATCGCCGACCCGAGCTTCGGGGATGTCGGAGATCAGTAGGTTCTGCCAAACCGTCAGCCTCAAGGTGCCGGATCCGTAGCGTTCGGCGATCTCGGCGAGGCGGCGTAGCTGCCGCGCTTCCAAGCGGCCGACCGGCAGCACCACGCCGATGTAGCAAAGACCCGGCTGGGATTGCGGATGCACACCGATATGGCCGTGCTTGTCGATCGGGCCGCGAGGTTCACAGATGTCGAGCGGGGCAAACCGCCAGGGAAACGGCAAGTGACCCGCCGCCTCCGCCAGACACTTCTCTACGCCCCAACGCTCGATCAGATAATTGAGGCGGGCTCGCTTGCGGTCGGTACGGTCGCCGTGGTCGATGAACAGGCGGACGATCGCGACGGCGGCGGGGATGACCTCTTGAGGTAGCAGCAGAACGCCGCTGTCGCGCGCGAAGACGCCGTGGCCCGTGATGCCGCCGAGCAGCATCCGAAAATAAACTCCCGCCGGGACCGGCTTGTGGGGCCCGACTGCGACGGCGGCGAAGCCGATGTCGTTGGTGTCCTCCAGGACCCCGAGGCGCCCGCCGCCGTCAAAGGCGATGTTGAACTTGCGCGGCAGCCCGTAGAGTTCGCGGTGGTTCAGGATGTAGTGATGCAGCTCGCGAGTGAGGGGGCGCGTATCGATCAGCTCCTGCGAATCGATGCCCGCGGCGGGACTGCCGGTCAGGTTGCGGATGTTGTCGGCCCCAGCCCCGCGCGACGTCAGCCCCAGCTCGTCGATCGCGGTCAGCACCGCGGTCGTGTGGGTGGCCCCGATCTCGCGAATTTGCAGGTTGGCCCGGGTGGTCACGTGGAGATAACCGCCACCGAAGCGCTTGGCGACCGAACCCAGGCCCTTTGCCTGGTGGGATGATACGATCCCGCCGGGCAGCCGCAGGCGCAGCATGAAAGCATCCTGATTGGGCGCGACATAAAAGAGTCCGTGAAACTTGTGCAGAAAAATGTCGGTACCCTTCGGGAAGCGCCCGGCTGCCGCGTTGGCGAGCATCTCGTCCCACATGTCGAACGGATGCTTCGCCCGCTTCGCGACTTCCTCCGGTACCAGCTTTCCCCCACCCTCGACCCAACGGTCCTGCGCTGCAATGTGAATAAAGGCAGGATCCTTTAGCTGTATTTCAGCGGACTGGGTGCTGCTGGCTTGTGCATTTGCTCCAAGGGATGACGATACTGTAGGCAACGCCGCGCTGCGTTTCTTGACGAGTGCGGCGATGTAACCTTCCAGATATTGTTTCTGGTCCTCGGTAAACCCGGAATCCTGCACACTTCACCCATCGAATACCGACGCATCGATGATGGAATCGCCGCAACGTGCGTGCCAAGCGAAAGTCCCAGCCTACCCCAGTTGGACGCAAGCCGCCTTTTCTGCTGTGGAAGAGGCGGCCATAGTAGCGCTCCCCAAATCGGCGGAGGACCTTATGCCTATTGTTCTTTACGATCTCGCCGGCGCCGAGCCGGACCGGCGCTTCAGCCCGTTCTGCTGGCGCACCAAGATGGCGCTCGCCCATAAGGGGCTCGAGGCCGAAACCGTGCCATGGCGGTTCACCGAGAAAGAGAAGCTGCCGCAGCCCAATGCCGGCCGCGTGCCGGTCATTATCGATAATGGCGAAGTCGTGCACGATTCCTCGACCATCGTCGAATATCTCGAAACCCGATATTCGGACCGTCCATCGCTTTTCGGCGACGAGGTCGGGCGGGCGGTGACCCGGTTCGTTCAGAACTGGACCGAGACCGTAGTGCAGCCGGCCCTGGTCGGGTTTGTCGTGCTCGACATCTGGCGGCACGCTGCTCCGCAGGACCAGGCCTATTTTCGCCAATCCCGTGAAGAGCGTTTCGGCCGCAGCCTCGAAGAGGTCGCCAAAGACCGCGAAGCGCGCCTTCCGGCCTTCAGGGAGAGCCTGACGCCGTTGCGCCGCACCCTCGAGCGCCAGCACTTCCTCGCCGGCACGGCCCCAGCCTATCCCGATTACATCGTCTTCGGCGCCTTTCAATGGGCCCGTGCGATCAGTGATTTCGAGCTTCTCGCCGCCGATGACCCGGTCGCGGCCTGGCGCGGGCGACTGCTCGACCGCTTCGACGGACTGGCCCGCAAGAGCCCCGCCTACGGAGGTTAGTGATGGCTGGGGCGGATGCGGTCGCCGCAGTCGCGGTGATCCTGCATGCCCTCTCGGCCGTCATTTGGGTCGGCGGAATGTTCTTCGCCCATCAGGCCCTGCGGCCGGCCGCCGTGGTGCTCGAACCGGGGCCGCGTCTGCAGCTGTGGGCGGGGGTCCTCGGGCGGTTTTTTGCCTGGGTAATCGCCGCGATTGTCTTGCTGCTCTTAAGCGGCTACGCGATGGTGTTCGACGTTTTCGGGGGTTTCGCCGGGGCCGGCCTCTATGTCCAGTTGATGATGGGGATGGGCATCTTGATGATGCTCCTGTTCTTCCACCTTTATTTTGCGCCCTGGCGCCGCTTTCAGGCCGCTGTTGCGCGTCAGGACTGGACCGAGGGCGGCCGCCAGCTCGGCCAGATCCGCACGATCGTGACGATCAACTTGGTCCTGGGGCTGGTTGTCGTCGCGATCGGCAGCAGCGGCCGATATTGGGGTTGACCAAAGCTACCGGGCGTCGGCGTGGTGTACGACATTTCGCAGGTCGAGGCAGCGAAGACCGGCTTCCATCGAGGTCTTCCCGTCGGGCGAAATCCAGGTTGCGCTCAGCCCGCCATCCGCTCGCGGCCGGAAGCGCAGCGTGCTCTTGGACTCTTCGTCAAAGACGAAATCATCATCGACAAGACGACCTTTGCGGTGGCTCCATTCGGCCGGCTCATTCGCGTCAATCCCAGGGCCGATAGCATAAACGGCATCGATCTCTTTGCCATGCATCGCCTCGATCGCAAGGAGAACCTCACGGCCGTTCGGGTAAAAGCCGTACCAGGATTGCCTGGCGCTCTTGCCGCCGCCGGAAGCGGATACGGTGGGGATGCCTGCCGGCGCAGAGTCGCCGCTAGCTAATGCGGCTGTATGCTTTGCGGGATTTGGATGGACCAACTCATCGGGCAGGCGGAGTTCGGCGCTCGGTACCTCTCCCCATTCGGGCGCGCAAATGCGCTCGCCTTCGAGCTTATCGTCACCGATGAAGTCGCGGATGCAGGTGCCGAAACGACGCAGAAACAGACCGCTCGATGATGCCCAGTGTCCAGTCAGAAAGGCTGGTTGATCGACGACGCTAAAGCCGATCTGACGCTCGGCCAGGATGGCGTGCGACCGCTCGCCGCGTCCCCCAGGGTCGAAATCGTCACCATGAAAAAAGAACAGCATGACCCGCGCTCGCTTGATCCGCTCGAGCAAGGGATAGAGCCGGATCGCATTCAACCTCCACGTATCGTAAAACTCGTCGAAGCTGCCGAAAGCCGCCGGCGAGGTCGCTACGACCGCATCCACATCCTCTGAGGCGTCGGCCGCCATCAACGCCAGGAACGCGCCAAAGGATTGCCCGGCAAGCACGATCCGCCGATAGCCTTCATGTCTTAGCCGCTCCACCTGCTCGACGAGCCGGCGCGTGCTGGCGCTCAGCGTGTCGCCTTCGCGGAGCCGGTCGAAGCGCAGAACGTCCCAGCCTGAGTCGCGCAACACACGAAGATAAGGCGGCGTGGGCGACTCGGCATCTTCATCGTTGATCGAGCGGCCATGGTTCCAGACAACCGCCCCCATCGCCCGCTCCGCCCCGAGCAAGTCCTGGTTAAAAGCCGGATCGAGTCCAATCGCATCCGCCGGAGCACTTGTAAAAACTGCAAAACTAAGGACAAAACCCCATACTGCCGCCGCAAAACATCGCCGCATTCCTGATGCCCCCCGCCCCCTTGCCTTGGCCCAGGCTTAGGGAGGGCAGCTTAACAAAGCGTATTCCTTAATGTCCACTTGGCGACTGTGGGGACGAGGCGGGCAGTAGACAGCCTAAAGGCTTGCCCGACCGCAACGTTGGCTTGCTGCGACGAACTAGCGCAGCAGCTGCTTTGGATTTTCGCGGGCCGCTATTCTGGCCGCAAGGTCATCAAGACCGCTGCCGCGAGAAGTACGCCGAACGCCTCGAAGCCGGTATTGATCTGGCCCAACGCCATGCTCAGCAAGGTCGTCGCGGCGGTGGCGGCTCCAATCAGCATCGGCATTGGACACTTCCGGTTTTTGGACTGCGAGGCAAAGACACCGATTCAACGGTTAAGCACTTGCTGCTATTCCCTGGCGGAAGGCACTCGGAGGGAGGAGATGGGCATTCTTTACGTTGCTCGCAGCGCCAAGCTGGGCCGCTGGGCATCCGACGTCGGGCTTGGCAAGAACGTCTACAAAGTCGGGGTGGCCGATGGCGATCCCAAGACCCTCGCTGCCGCTGGCTGGGCCGGAGAATCGGACTGGACCATCGTGCGCAAGAGGGAGGTCGAGGGCCTCGACCAGGAGGAGGCGCTCGACCGGCTCGTCCGTAAGGAAAAGATGATCGATCCGAACCTCTACCCCAAGCTAAAGGGAGCCGTCGGAGTGTTCCGGCTTACTCCGGCTCGGGTCGAGAACCATATCGTGGTCACACGAGCTTTAGCCGGCGAGAGCGACCGCGCGGAGATCAAGCTGAAGCCGACAGATTACGCCGACTATTTGATTCACAACGCGATGCGGTGAGAACCCGAACCCGGCTGCGGACCGGCGGACCATCTCACACGTCCAGGAAGACCGTTTCGGTTTCAGCACCGGGGCCGCGCTGCATCCGGATGTCGATCCACCATCGATCCGCGCCATCGGACCTGGCGATCAGCGTCGCGCGGCGCTTCGGATCGTCGATCGAGGACAATAGCGGGTCGGTCTCGTTCAACGGGTCGTCAGCGAAATAGGCGCGCGTCACGAGATGCTTAAGCAGGCCGCGGGCATGTAGGGTGATGGCGAAGTGCGGTGCCTGCTGGGCATTGCCGCGGCCCGGCAACGGCCCAGGCTTTAATGTGGTGAAGCGGAATTTTCCTTCCGCGTCGGTGCGGCACCGGCCGAAACCCGGAAATCGATCATCGGCGGGCGGATCGGCTTGCCACAGCTCGACGGCAGCATCGGTTACCGGGTTGCCGTCGCCGTCAAGCACCGAACCGGTCAGTGTGATCCGAGTGCCGGTGGCGCCGAAGCGGGTCAGGTCGGCCCACTCGGCGTGCTCGATCAGATGCCAGAAGGGCCCGATGGTCTGGCTGCTGGTGACCGCCGCCACTGTCAGCCCTCCATCGGTGTCGCTTCGCGGCCGCGCAACACGACATCGAACCGATAGCCGAGCGCCCATTCGGGCTCGGTGACACTCATGTCGAGTTTGCAGACGAGGCGGTTGCGCGCCGCCTCGTCCGGGATCGACAGGAAGATCGGGTCGAGTTCGAGCAAGGGGTCGCCTGGAAAATACATTTGCGTGATCAGTCGCGCGCCAAAGCCGGACCCGAAGAACGAGTAATGGATGTGATTCGGCCGCCAGGCATTGTGGTGATTGCGCCAGGGATAGGCGCCCGGCTTGATCGAGGTGAACCGGTACCAGCCGTCTTCATCGGTGAAGACCCGGCCTTCGCCCCGGAAATTAGGGTCGATCGGCGCGTCGTGCTGGTCCCCCGGATGTTGATAGCGGCCGGCAGCGTTGGCTTGCCAGATCTCTACGATCGTCTGGGGGATCGGCCGGTCATCTTCGTCGGTGATGCGGCCATGGACGATAATGCGTTCGCCGAGCGCCGCCTTGCCATCGACCACCGATAAATCGGCGATCGAAGGGAAATGCGCAGGGTTAAAGCGGGGGCCGGTAGTTTCGGTGATGGTATGCGGCAGCCGCACCAGGCTTTCCTGCGGATGGCGCTTGTGAGTGCTGCCATAGGCAGGCGCATCATAGGGCGGCTGTGTCCCCGGCTGATAAGCCCGGAACGGGACCGGATCACGGACGCCTTCCATCTCGCTCTCTTCCCTTAGCAGGCTGTATCCACAGCTGGTTTCCTCTTCTCCCTCAGAGTATCGAGCGCCTCGGGCGTGTCGATATCGACAAAGATGGCGTCGTCTTCCATCTCGACTTCGGCGACCAGCTCGGCGTGCTCGCCGATCAGGTGCTTGGCTCCGACATCGCCGGCAAGCTCGGACATCGCCGGGAAGAATCGTTTCGCCCACAGCACGGGGTTGCCGCGTTTGCCGCGTCGGGTCGGGACAATGATCGCCCGCCCTTCGAGCGGGTTGAACGCTGCGATCAGGCGGTCGACATGCCGGCCCGAAATCAGCGGCATGTCGCCAAGGCAGATCAACGCGCCCTCGAGATCGGGCGGCAGCGCGGCAATGCCTCGCCTCAACGAGGTCGACAGGCCGTCGGCGAAATCCAGGTTGCGCACCCTTTCAACCGGCAATTTACCGAGCGTGGTGTCGACCGCTTCGGCCTGGTTGCCCAGCACCGCGACAATCGGACGGGCCCGCGATGCAAGTAGCCTTCGGGCAACATGCGCGACCATCGGAACGCCGTCGAGCTCGGCCAGCAATTTGTTTGGACCGCCCATTCGCCGCGATTGCCCAGCCGCCAGCAACACGGCACCGATCCGAGGTCCTTGCGGCTGCGTCTTGCGCTCTGCTCTGCCCTCGCGCTCGGGTGTCGCATCGGCGCGCGGCAGCGGCCGCGACGGGATCTCGGCGAGAAGACCGCCGCTGCCCATGCGCATGATCTCGGCGGACCCGACCAGCAGCCCGGCAACGAGCCGTTCGAGAACCCAGTCGAAGCCGTTGACCTTGGGCGAGCGGGCACAACCGGGAAGACCGAGCACGACCCGCTCCCCGACATGGCCAAGGAGGAGCAGGTTACCCGGATCGACCGGCATCCCGAAGTGATCGATCCTGCCGCCGGCAGCGACGATCGCGGCGGGGATGACGTCGCGCCGGTCGAGGATCGCCGAGGCGCCGTGGATCAGCAGGATGCCGATGCCGTGGCCGAGCGCGTCGCGGATCAGTGCTGCGAGCTCAGCCGTAGCATGCGCGCAACGCTCCTCAAAGACGAGGTGACAGCCGAGCGCGGCGAGTCTGGCCTCGGTCACCTGCCGGGTCTTGTCGAGAACGCTCTCCTTCAGCCCAGGCAGCCGTGTCTGCACGAGCCCGACGGAACGCCGCACGAAGGGTGCGACGCGCAGCAGTGATCCGTCCGCGGCGGCGGCCTCGATGCAGCGCGCGACCGCCGTCTCCGGTGCGGCGAATGGAATGATCTTAACGGTAGCGACCATCTGCTTGGGCTCGACCACGGCAAATGGCGGCAGGGTGCCGAGCGTCACGGCCTCATCGACGAGGTTGAGCCGGTCGAGCCGTCCGGGATCGAAAACCAGAAGTCCGCGCGCCTTGGCGAAAAGGTCGGCTCGGCCGGTAAACGGGGCCGCCACCTCGATCTCCGCCCCCGCTGCGGCCATGGCGACGCGGCGGGCGGCTTCGTCCTCGCCGATATCGCCGTCTTCGAGCCGGGCGACCACGATCCGTGTCAGGCCTGCGGCAGCGATCAGCTCGACATCGGCACGCGACAGCACTCGCGCTTTCTTCAGAGCGGCCGTCCCGAGCTTCAGGCTGTGGGCAAGGATCGCCCCCTCGGCTTCGACAACAGGGACCTCGCCGAACTTCATGCCGCCTGCACCCGTATTAGCTGGACTGATGCGGTGCGTCCTTCGAGATGCCCGCTTCGCCGTCGCCTCAGAATGAAAAATTTTCCTGACGCTATCAACAATGCTACCTCATGCTACTGAAGAGCGCCGAAAGGGCGAGTCTCGAAGCACGCACGACCTGGAGCAACGACTGCCTTATGCGATGGCGGAAGCGGCGTCGCGCGCTCGCATTCGTGTGTCGAAGTCCTCGGCAACGCGGGCGTCGTTCTCCAATAAGGCGCCGGCGTCGACACTGGCGAATTCGATTGCGCCCATCGCCGCGAAGGCTTCCTGCACCTGCGGCCCCCACAGGCCGATATCTTTGACGGTCGGGACGATGCGGCTGAAGATACGGCTGCGAAAGACCCTCATCGCCTCGGACTGATCGACGATCGCGAGGCATTCCTCGACCGGCAGGCCGAGACGCTCCCACACCTCCCGCTGGTTGAACCGGTCGCGCATATGCCAGCAGGCGGTGACGGCGAAATCCTCCCGCTCCTTGCGCTCGGCGTCGGTGAGCTGCGGGTAGAAGTCGCGCAACGCCAAGCGGCCGAACGCGACATGGCGTGCCTCGTCCTGCATCACATAAGCGTTGACCGCCGAGGCGAGCGGATTTTTCGACTGGTCGCGGATGCGCTGGAACGCGGCCAATGCGAGACCCTCGATCAGGATCTGCATCGTCAGATAGGTCATGTCCCAACGGCTGTCGCTGAGCCCGTCTTCGAGCAGCGCCTTCAGACCCGGGGTGATCGGATAGGCGAGCTCGAACTTCTCGTGCAGCAGCCGCGAATAGGCCTCGACATGCCGTGCCTCGTCCATGACCTGCGTCGCGGCATAGAACTTTGAGTCGAGATCCGGGACCGTCTGCACGATCTTGGCGGTCGCAATCAGCGCTCCCTGCTCGCCATGCATGAATTGCGAGATCTGCGAGGCCTGCAGGTGATGCCGAACTCGGCAATGCTCTTTCTCGGTCATCCGATTCCAGATATCTGTGCCATAAATCTGGATGACCCGGTCGTCGAGCATCATCGGGTTTTCCGGATCGAGGTCGAGCGACCAGTCGATCCGCTCGGCGGCGTCCCATTGCTGTTTCTTGCCTTTGGCATAGAGTTGCAACAGCGCCTCACGCGGCTCGTCATATTCCCAAGTAAAGAATGTCTCGGTGTTGCCGTCGAATTTCCACTCGGTCTGCTCGACGGGGAGCACATAGCGGTAGGTCGTCGACATCGTGTCCCTCCGGGCTCACACGACCCGTATATGGGGTTTCAGCTGTCCCGATTGAGGATCTCGACGAGACCAGCCGAAGGATCGACACGTAGCTCATCGCCGGTTCGAAAAAGCTGCGTAACATTGCCCTCGAAGCGGTCGACCAGCGTGACAGTGCCAAAAGCGGCGCCTTGCGCGAGGATCGGGTTGACCCGGTTGAAGATCAGTGCCCGCGGGACGATGCCGCGCGCGGCCATCTCATGCAACATCCAGGCGGTCGCGACGCCGCCTTTGGCGGTGTCGAGGACAAGGATGCGGTCGGCATAGCTCTGTCCGACGAGCTTGTGGCTCGGGCGCGTGAAGACCCCTTTGGTGCGGTCGAGATCGTAGCGGGCGCTAAAATTGTCGGCGGCGACGAGCGCCGTTCCCGTTACCGCGGGTCCGACGCCCTTGTGGCAATGCAGCAGGATCGGCACTAGAGCACCCGCCCGGCCACAGCCGAATCGACGCAGCGTTCGAGGCTCGCCAAAGTGGGCCGATAGCCATAGCCGCCGATGATGTTGACGAGCTTGGCGGAGTTGGTCATCAGGCGCGTCCAGCCATTCGCCTCGGCCATTTCGTGCGCGTAGCTCTGGTAAAAGCAGATCCCCTGCGCGACGACGGCGCCCGAGGCTTCGATGCGGCTCGTCAGCCCCATCCGGTCGGCGGCATGCTTGATCTCGGGCGAAGTGCCGACGATCACGGTTGTATCGGGATGCACCCGGCGTCCGTCGAGGGCGCGCGCCACCGCCTCCATCTCGAACAGCGACAGTTGCGGTGCGGTAAAGACGACGACGTCGAGTTTGTCATTGCGCGCGGCATAGCGCGCGAGAAAGGCCTCGATCTCGGCTCGGCCGATGCTCGTCACCGGCGCTCCGGCAAAGGCCGGTTCCTCGGCGGTGATGCCGGGTATGTGGAACAGCGCCACCGACCCGAAGCTCGCCAGCGCTGCGCCGAAATGTTTCAACGCATCGCTGTCGGGCACGGTCTCGATGCCTTCGATCACCGGGACCTCCCAATACGAGCTGCACGCCTCGCCAATAATGCCGCCCACCGCCCCCCATTCGCTGAGATCGTCTGGAGCGGCGCCGAGCCGAAACCGCCGGGTGCCGCGCCGGCATTGATCGAGATGATACCCGTAACGCGGCGTACGGCCGGTCAGCGCGGCCGCCAATGCCGACGGCCCACCCTCGAAATTGCTGCGGGCGCCCAGCACGCTGTTCGAATAGATGACGACCCCGGTATCGCCGTAAGCCAGACGCTCGCCGCGGACCGGCGCCATGATCGTCTGGTAGTTGATGCACGTGTCGGTCATCATCACGCCAAAGGCGCGCAGCGCCTCGATCGCTCGCTCCTCGAGTGCCGCCATCTCGGGCGTCTGTCCGAGCCTGCGATAGACCGCGAAATCGATCCCGCGCGGATCGGTGATAGTCGGCACCCGCACCCGCCGCTCCGCCTCGGGCGCAGCGGCGAGGCCCTCGAGAAAGCGCACTCCGGCCTCGCCCAATGATTCGGTGTCGGCCATGATATGCGCCTGCGACACCGGCGCGAAATCTTCGGCGTCGAAGAACTCGCCGACCGCGATCTGATGCGAGATCGCCCAGCGCCTCACCGCACCGAACTCTCCCGCCAGCATCGCATTCTCTTCATTGGTCAGCTGCATGGCGAGCCACGCTCTCCACTGATTGAAAGCCCATCGTCCATTAATCCTCCCGTGGACTGACTCGCTGGCGCTCAGAGGCATTCATAAGACGTACAAAGTGGGCGGTCGCGTGCCGGTCCAGCTTTCCTCGGCAGAGCGCCCGCGCGCATCGCGCGCGCGAGGCAACGAGGGATCAGGACCAAGAGATTGATATTCCACGATTCCGTCCCACGAAAACAGGAGATAACAGGGCGCACCGGGATGGCCCGCTGTTTCTGCTGTTTTGGTTATATAAGATTGCCAAAATTGCACAGATAGGATGATTAGAGATCCAGTCTCGGAAACTATTCGGTCAATTGGCGCGTCGTTAATAGCATAAATCCGAAATATTTGCCAATTTAAAAATAGGATTTTAGCACGCCACTCGAATTGCGGCGTGGCAGGATACGCAGGAGCAAGCGCGGTTTGGGCATATGCGGCAGCAGCAAAAGCAAGAGCCACCCCGCTATTGCAGACAAACAAAGCGGCGTAGACGAAAGTATCGTTAAAATTTTGCGCACGTTGCACATGTTTTAAGAGAAATCATTCGCAATTCTCCAAATGTAAAGAAATACTTTCATCAGGCACCGAATTATTTGTTGGTTAATTTCGATGTCGCTCTCACTGAACGCCGCCGTTGGTCCACTCTGCAAACGCGTGAATTCCAGAACGTCGATTATGCGACACATGTTCGGATACGCGTGGATAGGCTGAAGTGACGACTTTGTTTGATGAGCCCCGCAGGGGCGACTGCGGACGAGCAGGGTGCCGCTGAGCATTCAGGGAATTTGCCGGTATTAACGGCTTGTTTTTACGAGAACGCGTGCAAAGCAAGCGTCCAAGCGTAATCCTATCATCTTAGCCAAAGACGCGGGCGAAGATCGTGTCGACGTGTTCGAGGTGGTAGGAGGGGTCGAACAGACTGTCTATGGTTTGTGGCTCGAGAAACCGGGTGATCTCCGGGTCCTGCTTCAGGAGTTCGGAGAAGCGGGCTTTGCCGTCCCAGGCGGCCATTGCGCTGCGCTGGACGGTGCGATAGGCGTCCTCACGGCTCATCCCGGCCTGAGTCAGTGCGAGCAATACGCGCTGAGAGTCGACAAGGCCGCCCAAGGATTCGAGGTTCTGCCGCATTCGCGCGGGATAGACGACGAGCCGGTCCATCAGCCCGGTCAGCCGGGCCAGCGCGAAGTCGAGCGCGATCGTCGTGTCCGGCGCGATGACCCGCTCGACCGAGGAATGAGAGATGTCGCGCTCGTGCCATAGGGCCACGTCTTCGAGCGCCGGCACCACGGCCGAACGGACCAGCCGCGCGAGACCGGTCAAATTCTCGGCGAGCACCGGATTGCGCTTGTGGGGCATCGCCGAGGAGCCCTTCTGCCCCGGCGCGAAATACTCCTCGGCCTCGCGCACCTCGGTGCGCTGCAGGTGGCGGATTTCGGTGGCGAGCCGCTCGACCCCGGCAGCAATCAGCGCCAGGGTCATGAAAAACTGCGCGTGCCGGTCGCGCGGGATCACCTGCGTCGAGATCGGCTCGGGTTCGAGTCCGAGCTTTTTCGCGACATGCGCCTCGACCCGGGGGTCGATATTGGCGAAGGTCCCGACCGCGCCCGAGATCGCGCAAGTCGCGACTTCCTTGCGCGCGGCGAGGAGCCGGGCGCGGTCGCGGGCGAACTCGGCATAATGCCCGGCGAGCTTCAATCCGAACGTCGTCGGCTCGGCGTGAATGCCGTGGCTGCGCCCGACCATCGGCGTCAATTTGTGCTCGAAGGCGCGGCGCTTCAGCACCGCGAGCAATGCGTCGAGGCCGGCCAGCAATAGGTCGGCCGCCTCTTTGAGTTGCACTGCGAGGCAGGTATCGAGCACGTCGCTCGACGTCATGCCTTGGTGCACAAAGCGCGCTTCAGGTCCGACATGCTCGGCGAGATTGGTCAAAAAGGCGATGACGTCGTGGTGCGTCTCGCGCTCGATCTCGTCGATGCGCTCGACCTCGAACTTGCCGCGCTGCCACACGGCGCGCGCCGCGCTCTCGGGGATAATACCGAGCGCCGCCTGAGCGTCGCAGGCATGGGCCTCGATCTCGAACCAGATCCGGTAGCGGTTCTCCGGCGACCAGATCCTGGTCATCTCGGGGCGGCTGTAACGCGGGATCATGAAGCTACAACCTCGTGGTGGCCTAATCGCTGCAGCGCGGCGCGCATATGCGGCGGCACTGGGGCGGTGATCTCCAGGGGCGCTCGCGCTGGGTAGAGCGGCAAGGTGATAGAACGGGCGTAGAGCTGGAGCGACTCACCACTCGCCGGGTTGCCATAGACGGCATCGCCAACGACGGGGCAGCCAATCGCGGCGCAGTGGACGCGCAGCTGGTGGGTGCGTCCAGTGCGTGGCCGCAATTCGAGCCAGGCGCGGCCGTCTCCCAGACCGCAAACCCGATAGTCGGTGATCGCCTTCTGACCGACGGGATCCACCACCATATGCCAGCCGGTGCCGCGGGTCAGCTTTTTGAGGCCGGTCTCGATGCGCCCTTTGGCTTCAGGCGGCCGGCCCTCGACGACGGCCCAATAGACCTTTTCCACTCGCCCGCCGGCGAACAGGATGCCGAGCCGCCGCAGCGCTTTCGGATGGCGGCCCAGCACCAGGCAGCCGCTGGTATCGCGATCGAGGCGATGCGCGAGGGCCGGCGGGTGCGGCAGGCCGAAGCGCAGTTCGTCAAACCGGCTTTCGAGATTGGGACCCCGGCCCGGCCCAGGATGCACGGCAATCCCAGCCGGCTTGTCGATGACCAGGATCAGCCCGTCGCGATAGAGGACGCGCTCGGCGAGGCCCCACCCTCGCGCTACGCGGGCCCCTCCCTCCCCCAGATGCGGGGGAGGGTTAGGGTGGGGGCGGGGCTGTGGTCGCAACGCTTGCAAGATAAACTCTGCCGCTACTCCGCCGCGACGCGCGGCGCAGGGGCAGAGCGGAAGCGGTCGCGCAGCGCGTCCCATTCATCGGCGCCGAAACGCCGGAACATCTCCGGCACGGTGATCTCCTTCACCGGTAACGGATGGTGGTGGCTCGCCTTCAGCTCGGCCAGCATCTGATCGCAAATCCCGACCACGCTCTTGATCAAGAGCCCCGGCACGATCGCGAGCTTGTAGCCCATCGCTTCGGCCTCGCGCAGATCGAGATTCGGTGTCTTGCCCCCTCGGACAACATTGAGGAGGCAGGGGCCGTTGACTAGACGTGGCACGGCGGCGACCTCTTCGCGGGTCTGCGGCGCCTCGACGAAGGCCATGTCGGCCCCGGCGGCAATAGCCGCATTGGCGCGCGTGATCGCTTCCTCGAAGCCGGCGACGGCGCGGGAATCGGTGCGCGCGATGATCATGAAGTCCTGGTCCCGGCGAGCGGCGGCAGCGGCGCGGATCTTGGCCGTGTAGTCTTCACGCGGGATCACCTGCTTGCCTTCGAGATGGCCGCATTTCTTCGGGAATTCCTGGTCTTCGATGTGAATCCCGGCGACCCCGCTCTTTTCGAATTCGCGAACCGTGCGAAAGACATTGAGCTCGTTGCCGTAGCCGGTATCGGCGTCGGCGATGACCGGCAATGCGACCGCGGCGGCGATGCGCCCGGCGTTGGCCACCATCTCCGACATCGTGACGAGGCCAAAATCGGGATATCCCAGTGTCGCTGCAGTGCCGGCGCCGGTCATGTAGACCGCGGCAAACTCCGCCTGTTCGATGAGCTTGGCGGTGATGCAGTCAAAAGCCCCCGGTGCCACTACCATCGCGTCTCGCTTCAGCAGATCTCGAAAGCGGCTCGCCTGCGTCATCTCTTCCTCCCATAATGCCGCTCTAACATAAGGCTAGAGCGCGGTGTGCGGAGGGACAAATGTACGTTTTCAACCTGAAGGCCGAGCAGGCCTTCGATCCCAAGAAACATATGGAAAGAGTGCTCGGCCGCGTCGGCGAAGGGGATGTGACAATCGCCTGCTGGGAACCGGGTCAGACCAGCCCCTATCATTGCCACCCCAATGCGACCGAAATTTATTTCTGCTTCGAGGGCGGCGGCAAAATGCGCACGCCCACCGACACCATCGAGATCGTGCCGGGGTCGTTCGTCGTCCATCCCCGCGGCGAATTGCATGAATATGTGAACGGCCCGCGACGCACCCTGTTGTTCCGGGTGCGCTATGGGGAGGAGATGTCCGGCCGCACCAAAGAATGGCCGAGCAACCCCGATTGGAGGCCGCGCCCCGCAGACGTCGACTACTTCCAGGCTCCGGCTCAGGGCAATCCCCGCTCGCACTCATGAAAGGCATTCCGGGATGGCCCCGAGGGCCAGGCCCGGAACCTATGAACACCGCCTGTCTATCAGATCTTGCAGTCGGGACGGCTCGCGATCATGCTCGCAGCAGACCCTCCAGAAGGAGTCGATCATGGCGACGCCAACTCAGCAATCCGGTTTCAAGACGAACCCCGACTACAAGATTTTGTTCGAGCCCTCACCGCGGCGGGTGCGCATCAAATTTGACGGTGAGATCATCGCCGACAGCACGAACGCCCACCTCCTCTTCGAGACGCGGCACCTCCCGGTCTACTACTTTCCGAGATCGGATGTCCGGATGGATCGGATGACGGCGACCGACCATCACACCTTCTGCCCCTACAAGGGCACCGCTTCCTATTGGACGATCGCCGTTGGCGACAAGGTGTCGGAGAACGCGGTGTGGGGATATCCCGAGCCCTTTGAGGAGGTAGCGGCAATCAAGGACTTTGTCGCCTTTTATTGGAACCGCGTCGATGCCTGGTATGAGGAGGACGAAGAAATTTTCGTACATCCGCGCGATCCTTATAAGCGGGTCGACGTGTTGGACTCCTCGCGCTCGGTGCAAGTGGTCGTCGGGGGCCAAGTCGTCGCCGAGACGCGCAGGGCGCGGTTTCTTTTCGAAACACGCCTTCCGACCCGCTACTACATCCCGCCCGAAGACGTGCGTATGGATCTGCTTGTCCCGAGCGAGACGGTCACTCGCTGCCCTTACAAGGGCAAGGCGCGCTACTACTCGGTCAAGATCAACGACAATCAGTACAGAGATCTCGTCTGGAGCTATCCCGACCCGATTCCCGAATGCCCCAAAATCAAAGGCTATCTCTGCTTCTTCAACGAGCAGGTGGACGAGATCCGGGTCGACGGCGCCGTGGTACCGCGGCCGCTGACCCCGTGGTCGAAGGACTGGAAGGAAAAGTCGGCGACGGTTCCGGATAGTCGCGGCCCGGTGATCCGGCCGTAGCACGGACACGGCGCTCTCGCAGTTGCGAGGCCAGGCCTGGCTGGCTTGCAAAAGCGCAAATGAAGGTGTCGACCGCGGCTTCTACCGCAGCGTGAATTTCAACCGGGCCGGCCTCTGCTTCTAGGCGCAGCACCTGGCGCAGGTGAATCTCGCCGCGCGCGAGCGACACGAATTGCTCGGCAGCGATGCGCGCGTCCGGGACACGCAAGGTGCCGGAAGCGACCGCGCTCTGTAGAAAGGCCTCGATCTGCAGGCGCTGCCGCTCGGGTCCGGCGCGCCAGAATACTTCCCCGAGCCCCGGGAAGCGTGTGACCTCGCCCAGAATAATGCGGTGCAACGCGATGGCTTCGGGTGAAAGTACGAGCTCGAGATAGCGGCGGCCCAACACAGTCAGAGACGCGCGAACGTTGACGGGGTCGAGCTCGCCTGCCGAGAAGCGGGCAAAGTAGAGCCCGCACTCCCGCCCGATCACCGCGCCGAAGAGCTCCTCCTTGCCGGCGAAATGCGCGTAAACGGTCGCCTTCGACACTCCCGCCTCGCGGGCGATTGCGTCCATGCTGACCGCACCAAAGCCGCTGGCGAGGAAGGTCCGCTTCGCCGCAGCGAGGATGCTCTCCGCCTTGCCGACCGGCAGCTCGTTGTGCTCGACGACGCCCTCCATCATGCCTGCCATGCTGCCCACACGACATTGCTTGACACCGTCTACTGGTTATTTCAACTTCCGGCAAGGCTGAACTGAACGGTTTAGTTTAGGTGCGCAACAAGGTTTTTATCGCCGCGGCACTTCTGGTGCTGGCGCTCGCCGGCATGGGCGGCTGGTACTGGTGGGAGGTGCTGCGTTTCCGGCAATCGACCGATGACGCGTATATCCAGAGCGACGTCACGGTGATCAGCCCGAAGGTCGAAGGCTACATCAAGAAGGTGAAGGTCGCCGACAACCAGGAAGTCGCCGATGGCGCAATCCTGTTCGTCATCGACGACCGCGATTTCAAGGCCAAGCTGGCCCAAGCGGAGGCGGTGGTCGCGACCGAGGAAGCGACGATCGCGACCTATGAAAGCCGGCTCAAACTGCAGCAGGCGATGATCGACCAGGCAGCGGCAGTCGTGCGGTCCACCGAGGCCGATCTAGCCCGCGCGCAGCAGGACTACAAGCGCTACAGCACGCTGATGACGAGCGATTTCGCCAGCCGTCAGCGCTTTGAGCAGGCGGAAGCTGACGCCCGCAAAGCCGAAGCGGCCCTCGCCAAAAGCCGCGCCGCGTTGGCCGGCGAGCAGAACCAGCTCGCGGTGCTCCGTTCACAGCAACGCGAGGAAGAAGCCAAGCTTCAGCAGGCGCGCGCCAATCTGTGGCTGGCAAAGAACGATCTCGACAACACCGTGATCAGGGCACCGATATCGGGGGTGGCGGGCAATCGCGCCGGCCAGGTTGGCCAATACGTCAAGGCTGGGACCCAGCTGCTCTCACTGGTGCCGCTGTCGCGTCTCTACGTCACGGCGAATTTCAAGGAAACCCAGCTGACGCGGATGCGGCCCGGCCAAATTGCCGAGGTGTCGGTCGACGCATATCCGGATCAGACCTTGGAAGGCCGGGTCGAGAGTTTCGCCCCCGGCAGCGGCGCCCAGTTCAGCCTGCTGCCGCCGGACAACGCGACCGGGAATTTCACGAAGATCGTTCAGCGCGTTCCGGTACGGGTTGCGCTCCCCGCCGACAGCCCGCTGAGCGGGCTGCTGCGTCCCGGTCTTTCCGTCACGGTGACCATCAACACCCGCGAAACCGGCGGCGCCATCAGCTCCGGACAAGCGGCAGCAGCGCCAAACCCGGCCGAACCGCGATGAGTTGGACCCTTCCCTCGCCGCTCCGCCGTGCGCGGATTGCTGCCCGCCGCTCGGTAGCGGCGGCCCCCAAACCGGTAACCGCCCCTCCCTCTCCGGCCGGAACACCGGCACAAGCTCCGGCAGTGCGAGACTGGGTCGGCATTCTCGCTATGGTGTTCGGCCTCTTCATGGCGATCATGGACGTCCAGATCGTGACCAGCTCGTTGACCCAGATCCAGGGCGGGCTGTCGGCCAGCCCTGACGAGATCAGTTGGGTGCAGACGGCCTACCTGATCGCGGACGTTGTGATGGTGCCGCTGTCCGGAATGCTGTCACGGCTGTTGTCGACCCGGGTGCTGTTCGTATCGGCGACACTCGGCTTCACTGCGGCGAGCGCGCTGTGTGCCACCGCGACCAGCCTCACTCAGATGATCCTATACCGCGCGCTGCAAGGGTTTAGCGGCGGCGCCATTACGCCCTCCGTGTTTCCTGTCCTCTATACGAAATTCCGCGGGCCGCAGCTGGCGACATTGATGGTGTTGATCTCGCTGATCCTGAACCTGTCGTCGACGTTGGGCCCGACGATTGGCGGATTCCTGACCGATACCCTCTCCTGGCATTGGCTGTTTTTGGTCAACATCGTACCCGGCATCGCTGTCGCCGTCATGGTGTGGTGGCTTATCGACATAGACAAGCCCGATTGGTCGCTGCTGCGCTATTTCGATCTCTGCGGGCTCGTACTGATGGCCCTGTTTCTCGGCTGCCTCGAATACGCGCTCGAAGAAGGCCCGCGCTGGGACTGGCTCGCGGACGAGACGATTCTAGCCGCCGTGGTGGTGTCGAGTGTCGCCTCCGTGTTGTTCTTCTGGCGGGTGCTGACCTACCACCAGCCGATCGTCGATCTGCGGACCTTTACTAATCGCAATTTCGCGCTGGGCTCGTTCTACACTTTTGTAGTCGGCACCGGCCTCTACGGCGCGACCTATCTGATACCGCTCTATCTCGCACAAGTGCGGGGCTACAGCAGTCTGCAGATCGGCGAGACAGTCGTCGTCACGGGGCTTGCGCAGATGGCAGTATCGCCATTCACCACCCACATCGCCCGCAATCTCGATCTGCGCATCATGCTGGCGTGCGGCATGGGCCTCTTTGCCGTGACGATGTATCTTACCGCGGGCCTCACCAACCAGGCGAGCTTTGCCGAGCTGTTGGTGCCGCAGGCACTGCGCGGTGTCGCGCTGATGTTCTGTTACCTGCCTGCCAACTTAATCGCATTGGGCACGTTGCCTCCCGACAAGCTGAAGAACGCCGCGGGGCTCTACAATCTGACGCGTGATCTCGGCGGTGCGATCGGGCTGGCATTGCTGGTGACGGCAATGAACGACCGTCTCCATTTCCACTGGAACCGGTTGATCGAGGACATCAACCCGGCACGCCCGGCGGTGCAGCATTTTCTCGACATGCAAATGCATCGGTTCGATGGGCTGATCAACGGCGACCCGGCGCGTGCCGCCATCAAGCTCCTCGCCGACACCGTGCAGCGTGAGGCGCTGGTGCTGACCTACAACGATGTATTGATGCTGCTCGGGGTCGCCTTCGCGTTCGGGCTGCTCCTGATGCCGCTCGTCAAGAACCCGCGCAGCGCCCTCACCGCCGACCGCCATTGAGACCGCAGCGGGCGTGGGCCTACCGCCCATGCAGCCAGTCCTCGATGAGCCGGCGGGCGATCGAGTCGAGCCGCGGCATGCGGAACGAATCGTCGTCCTTATGCGACAACAGCCAGTCGCGCTCGCACCAGCGGGCGTCTTCGAGCTCGCCGTAATCGACGGTGATTTCGGTGGTCAGCGCCTCGGCGTGAAAGCCGAGCATGATGTTGGCCGGGAAGGGCCAGGGTTGCGACGAATGGTAGTGGACGGCGCCGACTTCGATGCCGGTCTCCTCGCGCACCTCGCGCGCCACCGCATCTTCGAGGCTCTCGCCCGGTTCGACAAAACCGGCGAGGGTCGAATACATGCCCGGCACAAAGTTTTTCGACCGCCCCATCAGCGCGCGGTCGCCACGGGTCACCAGCATGATGACGGCGGGATCGGTGCGCGGAAAATGCATCGTATTGCAGGCGGCATTGGTGCAGCGGCGCATATGCCCGGCTTCCTCGCTGCGCGTCGGGGTGGCGCAGAGACCGCAATAGCGATGCCGCGAATGCCAGAACATCATCGCGCGGGCGAGCGCCAACAGCGCCCCTTCGCGCCGCTCGACGCGCGCCCCGATCTGGCGCAGATCGGCAAAACGAACGGTTGCCGCCTCGACTCCGCTGGCCGCCAATGCGGGGGACTGCAGCATCTCCAGCGGCGCCTCGACGGGTGATACGTCGAGCGCGAAATGGGCGCGCTCCTCGATGACGCCGAGAAACACGACTTCGCCGCTCAAGAGCCGCTCTTCGGCGCTCGTTCCGAGGAACGCGGCAATGTCGGCCGACTCGAGCACGACGGCGCGCGGTTCCCCGCCATGGGGCTCGATTACCAGGTTTTGATTGCGCCAGACCGGTACGAAAAGGCTCCCCGGATGGCCGACGCGTTCGACGATCCAGCTGGTGTCGCGGCGGCGCAAGCCGGCACGCTCGAAGGCGGCATGGGAGTAGAAATTAGGCGATCGCATGCCCGGACCCTGGCACATTTGCCCGCGCCGGGGCAAGCCGAGATCCCTCACAGCGCAGCGAGGCGCCGCTCCAGATACGCGCGCTCGACGCCATTGCCCATCAGCGCCAGGGCACGCCGATACGCGTCTGCCGCCGCCTCGAAAGACCCCAGCCGGCGCAGCATGTCGGCGCGCGCGGCGTGATAGAGGTGATAGCGATCGAGCTCGCCCGAGGCTCCGAGTTCATCGATGAGCGTCAACCCACGCCCAGGGCCTTCGCTCATCGCGACGGCGACTGCGCCGTTCAACAATACGACGGGGCTCGGATTGAGGCGCGCGAGCTCGCGGTAGAGGGCAGCAATTTGCGTCCAATCCGTCGCCGCCGGATCGCTGGCTTCGGCATGCAGTGCCGCGATCGCCGCCTGGAGCTGGTAGGGTCCGATCCGACCCATCCTCATTGCCGCATCCACGAGCGCCAAGCCTTCCTCGATCTGGCCGCGATCCCAAAGCGATCGGTCCTGCTCTTCGAGCGTGACCAGGGCACCGGCGGCGTCGGTCCTCGCCTGTCGGCGCGAGTCGTGTAGCAGCATCAGCGCGAGTAGACCGAGGCTTTCCGGGTCCTGTGGGTCGATCGCGCACAGCACACCGCCAAGGCGAATGGCCTCGGCACAAAGCTCCCGCCGGATCAGAGCATCTCCCGCCGTCGCGGTATAGCCTTCGTTGAAGATCAGATAGATCACTACCTGCACCGCAGCGCGGCGTTCCGGCAGGGCCTGCTCCGGCGGCACCTCGTAGGGGATCCGCGCGTCCTGGATCTTGCGTTTGGCACGCACGAGGCGCTGCGCCAGAGTCGGCTCGGGAACAAGAAAAGCGCGCGCGATCTCCTCGGTCGACAACCCGCCAAGAGTGCGCAACGTTAAGGCTATCTGCGCCTCGCGATTGAGCGCGGGATGGCAGCAGGTGAAGATAAGCCGTAGGCGATCATCAGGAATCCCAAAATTCGAGTCGTCCAACAGTATTGGATCCTCATACGCGAAAATCGCGATCTCGCGCTCCAGCTCCGTTTGTTTTTCGCGTCGCGTGCGCTCACGCCGCCTGGCGTCGATCAGCTTTCGATATGCGGCAGTGGTGATCCATGCTCCGGGATTGTCCGGAACGCCATGCTCGGCCCAATAACGTAGCGCTGCGGCAAAGGCCTCCTGCATCGCCTCCTCGGCGCGATCGAAGGAGCCGCACAGCCGGATCAGGCTGGCGATGATCCGGCCGTGCTCGCGGCGAAATACGGTCTCTGCCGAAGCACAGATTTCAGCCGGCTGCGGCATTAGCTGTTAGCACCGCTCCTGGCGAGGAGGTAGGCCCGGTCGGCCACCGCGCGAATTTCGACGCACCCTTCCCCGCCCTTGCACGAAGTCGGGATTTTCGTGGCCCAGGAGATCGCCTCGTCGAGATTGTCGCAGTCGAGAATGTAGTACCCGGCGAGCTGCTCCTTTGTTTCCGCGAAAGGCCCGTCAAGGATGAGCGTTTTGCCGGCCTCCATCCGGACAGTGGTTGCGGTGGAAGTGGGCCGCAGCGGCTCGGCGGCCTCGAAAATGCTCTTGCTTCGCGCTTCGTCCATGACTGCCAGATGCGCCGCTCTGAGCT
>Ga0306923_10000246_pt1 | contig 40642 bp, 33 predicted proteins | sample sta12Can44000108_FD_203841 | JGI IMG/M metagenome (GOLD analysis project Ga0306923, IMG submission 203841) | Lab enrichment of tropical soil microbial communities from Luquillo Experimental Forest, Puerto Rico - statanox.12C.anox.44.000.108 (v2)... | ecosystem: Environmental > Terrestrial >... | reverse complement strand
AGTTGCGATGCCGGATAACGGCTCCCGGGGAGAGGCCCCAGAGGCAGCGGGCCGGTTGATGTCGTCGGAGCGCCGGTCTGGCCGAGCGGTGCAACGGTCGCGGCCGAGGCCGCCGTCGCGGTCGCTGCCGTTGCAGCGAGCGCCGCCGTGCCCTTCATCAGGGTGCGGCGGTTCAAGCGTGCATTGTCAGGAAAGGTCAGCGGAGTTGTCATGGTTTCCTCCAATTTTTTTGTTGAGAGGAAAAGATGTATGCGCAATTCAGGCATAAATCGAGCGAACAACTCCAGATAGAAGGGAATTTTTCTGGCGGTTTCAGATCGCGTCCCAGCTGAAGATGTCCGCAGAGCGGTCGAGCTTGTAGAACGACGGCTTCAGTGCAGGCATCGCATGTTCAGCAATGGTTTGCGGCGTCCAGCCTTCGCCGCGATGCACCGAGCGCAGCGGACGCGACTGACTCATGAGGAAGATTTCGTTCATGCGTACGCCAAAAATCTGGCCCGTGACGTCCCCGGACGCATCGCCGAGCAGATAGGCGACGACAGGGGCGATCTTTTCCGGCCCCATCTGCTTGATCTTTTCGACACGAGCCTTCTGGGCTTCCGTTTCAGTCGGAATGGTTCCGATCAGCCGGCTCCAGGCAAAGGGCGAGACGCAGTTCGAGCGCACATTGAACCGGCTCATGTCCAGCGCGATCGATTTCGACAGCCCCACAATGCCAAGCTTGGCCGCAGCGTAATTGGCTTGACCGAAATTTCCGACCAGGCCTGAGGTCGAGGTGAAGTGCACGAACGAGCCGCTCTCCTGTTCCCGAAACAGCCGCGCCGCCGCATGCGAGACATAGAACGAGCCCATCAAATGCACCTTGATGACGGCCTCGAAGGCTTCCACGCTCATGCGGTGGAAGATCATGTCGCGCAGGATGCCCGCATTGTTCACGACGCCATCGAGTCGGCCGAAGTGATCGGTCGCCGCCTTGACGATCCGGCTCGCTGGAATTGCTTCGGCAACGGTCTCGAAATTGGCCACCGCGGTGCCGCCGCGCTTTTTGATCTCCTCGACCACTTCCTCGGCCGGAGCAGCATTCGACCCCGAGCCGTCGGCAGCGCCGCCGGGATCATTGACCACGACCTTGGCGCCCTCGGCCGCGCAAAGCAACGCAATTTCCCGGCCGATGCCGCGACCAGCACCAGTGACGACGATGGATTTACCTTCGAGTGATCTGGCCAAAGCTGCCTCCTTAGTGCCGCTCGTTCGTGAAGATGATCGTGCCGGAAGCGGCGAACATGCCGCCAACGCCGTGGCAGACGGAAATCCTGGCATTGGGCACCTGCGCCGGCGCGATGCCGCGCATCTGGCGAACGCTCTCCTGCAGTGCGTACATGCCATACATGCCCGAATGCATGTAAGAGAGGCCGCCGCCGTTGGTGTTTAGCGGCAGCTTGCCGCCCGGCCGCGTATTGCCTTCGGCGATGAACCTGCCGGTCTCTTCATGCGGCATGAAGCCGAGGTCGCCGAGGCCGAACAGCGGCAGATGAGCAAAGGCGTCGTAGATCATGAGGTGATCGACATCCCTGTGCGTGATGCCGGCTTCGCGGAAGGCCAGTGGGCCCGCCACCTTGAAGGCGCGAGAGGAATCGAAGGTCTGCATCTGGCTGACCATCGGCGTTTCCACGCTCTCGCCGGTGCCGAGGATATAGACCGGCTTATTCGGAAAATCCTTGGCGCGGTCGGCCGAGGTAAGGATCAGCGCGCCGCCACCGTCGGTGACCAGGCAGCATTCCAGCAGGCGGAACGGATAGGCGATCATCCTTGAGTTCAGCACGTCGGCAACGGTGATCGGATCCTTCATGGTGGAGCGTGGATTTTTGGCCGCCCATTCGCGCTGAACCACCGCAACCATGGCGATCTGTTCGTGGGTGATGCCGTGAGTCTTCATATAGCGGAGCACTGGAATCGGAAACATGCTCGCCGGGGTCGTGACTCCGTAGGGAAGTTCGAATTGACCGTTCAGGCTGTCGGGACCAGTCATGCGCGGCGTGCGGCCGATATTGGATTTGCCGCTTTCGGCGTGGGTGATCAGCACTGTCTTGCACAGGCCCGCCTCGATCGCAGCGGCGGCGTGGCGGACATGCAGCATGAAGGAGCAGCCACCGACGGACGTGCCATCGACCCAGGTCGGGGTGATGCCGAGATAGTGACAGACCTGCTGCGGAGTCTCGACGGCGGTGGCAAAGCCGTCGATATCGGAGAGCTTCAATCCGGCATTCGCGATCGCATTCAACGCCGCATCCGCGTGCAACTGGATTTGCGACATGTTCGGAATCACGCCAAGCTCGGTGGTCTCCGCCGCGCCGACGATGGCAACCTGGTTTCTGCGCATGATCTCACCCCTTGGCCGGACGGAACAGGGGAAGGGTGATCTTGTCGTCAAGCTTTTCGAACTTGACCTCGACCCTCATGTCGAGTTCGAGCGCTTCCGGAGTTTGCGGGCAGTCGACGATATTGGTCATCATCCGCGGACCCTCGTCGAGCTCCACCACGGCAATGGAATAGGGCGGGGTGAAGCCGGGGGCGGGGCGGTGATGGATGATGTAGCTGTAGAGTTTGCCCCTGCCGCCGGACTTGAAAATCGAGACTTTGCGCGAGGCGCAGGACGGGCAGAACGGCCGCGGCGGAAAATAAACGTGCGCGCAGGCCTCACAGCGCTGCAGGCGAAGCTCGCCGGCTCGGGTGCCATCCCAGAAATGCTGGGTTTCCGGTGTCGGTTTCGGTTCGGCGCGCGCGGCTTCGGCCATGTCGGCACTCCTCCAGGGATTGTTGCGATCTTGATGCGACAATGAATGGCCCGGCGTCAACGGTCCAGCCGCGCCGCGCGCATGCCGGTATTCCGGCACGCGCACAATCGGTGTCGCTTGTGTCCTTCCGATCGGGCGCGGTAAAAGAGCAAGGCGCTGCACGCGCATGGCAAGTCGCTGAGCTCGGCGCTGCTTGATCTTAGTCACAATCCCCCCGAATTCCATACAAGCAGGCTAAACAAAGATGCCAAATCCGACACTTGCAGCGCTCGCCGCCGATCTCGACGCAGGTCGAACCTCCGCACGTCAGCTGGTCGAGGAGTGCCTTGCCAGGATCGCCGATCCGGCGGGCGAGGGTCAGCGCACCTTCATCCACGTCGACAGGCATTCCGCCCTCGAAGCCGCCGACGCCATGGATCGCCTGCGCAAGGCCAATGCCGCGCCATCGCGTTTTGCCGGCATTCCTGTTTCAATCAAGGATCTCTTCGACATCAGGGGACAGGTGACGCGCGCGGGCTCCCGCGCGTTGGAGGATTCTGCGCCGGCCGAAAACGACGCGCCGGTGGTGGCACGGCTGCGTCGGGCCGGCTTTGTCCTGATCGGCCGCACCAACATGACCGAGTTCGCCTATTCGGGCATCGGAATCAATCCGCACTACGGCACGCCCAAAAGCATCTGGCAGCGCAATGTCGGACACGTTCCCGGCGGATCATCCTCGGGCGCCGCGGTCTCGGTCGTCGATCGCATGGCCTATGGCGCGCTCGGCACCGACACCGGCGGTTCCTGCCGGATTCCAGCCGCCTACAACGGCATTGTCGGCTACAAGCCGACCCAGCGCCGCATTCCGCTCGAGGGCGGCGTGCCGCTCTCGTTCAGTCTTGACAGCTTTGGGCCGTTGGCAAATTCGGTGCAGTGCTGCGCAACCCTCGATGCGGTCCTCGCCGGCGAACCGATTGCCGTCGTGCGGCCGCGTCCGATCAAGGGCATGCGCCTGGCAGTTCCCACCACCATCGCCCTTGATGAGCTCGATAACGCCGTGGCCAAAACCTTTGAGCGTGCGCTTGAAACCCTGTCGCGTCAGGGCGCGCTTGTCGAGCGCATCGAGATGCCGGAATTGCTCGATGTTGGCGTGATGAACGCCAAGGGCGGATTTGCGTCGTCCGAGAGCTATGCCTGGCACCGCTATCTCCTGACCAGCAAGGGCGACGTCTACGATCCGCGCGTTTCCGCACGAATCCTGCGTGGCGAAAGCATGAGCGCGGCCGACTATATCGACCTCTTGGTTGCGCGGCGCTCGCTGGTGGCGCGCGCGGCGGAGCGCCTTGCGTCCTACGATGCGCTGGTCATGCCGACAACCGCCAACACGCCGCCACGCATCGCCGATCTCGCCGACGACAAGGAGTTCACCAAGGCGAATTTGCGCTCTTTACGAAATTGCACGCTTATCAACATGATCGACGGCTGCGCGATCTCGCTTCCCGCGCAACGTGAAGGGGAGGTGCCGGTCGGCTTGATGCTCGCCGCATCCGGCGGCTCTGATCGCCGCATTTTCGAACTCGCGGCGGGAATGGAGGCGGCGATCCGTGTTTGATCTGACCTTCACTGTCATCGATACCAGAAGCGCCGCCACGCCACTGACGCTTGCAATCGATCAGGCCGTTCTGGCCGGCTGGACCGGGCGCGATCCGCTCGCACGCGACAAGCACATCGCCGAGCTCGAAGCGATCGGGATTGCGCGGCCGGCAACGACCCCGATCTATTACCGCGTTTCCGCGCGGCGGCTGACCTTGGCCGACAGCATCGAGGTCTGCGGCAACGATTCCAGCGGCGAGGTCGAGTTCGTGTTGATCGGCTGGCAGGGACGCACGTTCGTCGGCCTCGGCTCGGATCACACCGACCGAAAGGTCGAGAGCTACAGTGTCACGGTTTCCAAGCAGATGTGCGACAAGCCGATGGCGTCCGTGCTGTGGGAGCTGGAGGACGTGATCGGTCACTGGGACAGGATGGTCCTGCGCTCCTTTGCCGTGACCGCCGGCAAGCGCGAGCTTTACCAGGAGGGAACGCTTGACGCCATGTTGTCGGTCGAGGAACTGATCAAGCGCGGATTTGAGGGCGGCAGGCTGCCGGACGGTTGCGTCATGTTCGGCGGAACCTTTGCCGTCAAGGGTGGCATCCGCCCCGCCGACCGTTTCGAATACGAGCTCGAGGATCCCGTGCTGAAGCGCAGCATCCGTCATGCCTACGATGTGATCACCATGCCGATCAGGGGATAGGCGAAACAGCTGGAAATCGGGTGGCAATGGGAGAGGCGAGCTGCCAGATTGGTGCCCATGAGGACCAGTTCCAGGACTGCCCGTGATTTGAACTCCCCTGATGTCGCGGCCCGCGTCGAGGCGATCGACTGGGAAGGGGTCGAAGGCGAGCTCGACGCGCAGGGTTGCGCGGTGCTCAAGGGCCTGATTTCTGCGGAGGAATGCACCGCGCTTGCTGCGCTGTACCCGGACGACCGCCATTTTCGCAGCCGTATCGTGATGAGCCGCCACGGCTTCGGCCGCGGCGAGTACAAGTACCTTTCCTATCCGCTTCCCGACTTGATCGCGGCGTTGCGGCCAGCGCTGTACGCCGGCCTGCAGCGGATCGCCAACCGCTGGAACGAGGCAATGGGGATCGATATCCGCTATCCCGAGCGGCACGAGGCGTTCCTGAAGCGTTGCCACGATGCCGGCCAGTCCCGCCCGACGCCGCTTTTGCTGCGATACGAGAGCGGCGACTACAATTGCCTGCATCAGGACCTCTACGGCGAGCACGTGTTTCCGCTGCAGGTCGCCATCCTGCTCTCGGAGCCGGGGCGCGACTTCTCCGGCGGCGAGTTCGTGCTGACCGAGCAGCGCCCGCGGATGCAGTCGCGCGCCGAGGTCGTGCCGCTCCGCCAGGGCGATGCGGTTGCCTTTGCCGTGCATCATCGGCCGGTACAGGGCACGCGCGGCGTCTATCGCGTCAATTTGCGCCATGGTGTGAGCCGGCTGCGCTCCGGATACCGTTACACCGCCGGCGTTATCTTTCACGATGCGAAATGACCGCAGACCTGTTTGACAATTTCACCGACGCAAGCCGCGCGCGGGAGCAGATAGCCGAGAGAGCGATGCTGCTGCACGGCTTTGCCCGGCCGATCGAGCAGGATCTTAAGGCGGCGCTTGAAGAGATCGTCGCGCAAGCGCCGTTCCGCCACATGCTCACCCCGGGCGGTCATCAGATGTCGGTTGCGATGACCAATTGCGGCGAGCTTGGATGGGTCACGGACCGGAAGGGCTATCGCTACGACGCCATCGATCCCGTCTCGCAAAAGCCCTGGCCGGCAATGCCACCTGTCTTTCTCGAACTTGCGGGGCAGGCGGCCGCAGAAGCAGGCTTTGTCGATTTTCGGCCCGATGCCTGCCTGATCAACCGCTATGATGCGGGCGCACGCATGTCTTTGCATCAGGATCGGGACGAGCAGGATTTCGGTGCTCCGATCGTGTCGGTTTCGCTGGGACTACCCGCGATCTTCCTGTTCGGCGGGCCAAAGCGCAGCGACAAGCCGCAAAGGTATCGGCTCTCGCATGGCGACGTCGTCGTGTGGGGTGGGCCGTCGCGGCTTTTCTTTCACGGCATCGCGCCCCTTGCCGACGGTGAACACGCGCTCCTGGGACGTCAGCGCATCAACCTGACATTCCGCAAGGCGCGCTAGGGGAGACTGTCGGTTGCCGGTTGCGGGCTTCTGGTGATCGCGGCCTCGAGGCTGCAGCAGAATCCGGAGCTGCGCGTTTAGGCCCTGGCCGGGTGAATGAACGTCCAGGGCGTGGTTTCCGAATCGCGCGGCACTTCGACGGCGACAAGGAACGGCCCGCCATGCGCCAGCGCCTTTTCGAGCGCGGGACGAAAATGGTCGGGCGAGGTCACCCGACTTGCCGCCACGCCAAAGGACTCCGCAAGCTTGACGAAATCGGGGTTGAGCAGATCGGCCGCCACCACGCGACCCTCAAAGCGCGTGCGCTGGTCGCGCCGGACATTGCCATAAGCGTTGTTGTTGAACACCAGCGTCACCACGCCGATGTTGAACTGCACCGCGGTGGCGAGCTCCTGCACGCCGAACATGAAGCCGCCGTCGCCGGTAATCGCAACGACCGGCTTGTCGGGATTGGCGACCTTGCAGCCGAGCGCAGTCGGAAAGCCATAGCCGAGCGTGCCCTGATAACCCGAGGTGATGAAGGTGCGCGGCTCATAGACCGGAAAGCCGTACCAGGAGGCAAAACCGACTTGCGACAGCTCGTCGGTGACGATTGCGTTGCGCGGCAACACCTCGCGCAGGATGTTCAGGTAAGCCATCTGCGGCTGCACTTTCTGAATGTCCTGCTGCGCAGCCGCCGAGGCCTCCCTGATCGCCGCGCGCCGTCCGGGGGTCTTGCGGTAGCCGGCCTTTCCGACGGCGGTAAGCAATTCGTGCGTGCCCGCCCTGGCGTCTGAAACCACGGCGACATCGGGCGTGAGGCGGCGCATTTCCACGGGATCGATATCGATGCGGATCGATTTCAGGCCTTGCGGCTGAAATGGCCAGCGGAAAGTTGAGGCCGGCAATTCCATCCGCGTACCGATCCCGATCATGAGATCGGTCTCCGGCCACAGCCTGTAGGCGGCGGCCATGGTCAACCCCAGCTCGTGAGCGTTGGAAACGATGCCACGCCCGCTGCGGAACGCGACCACCGGCGCGTCGATCATCTCGGCGAGTTCGAGGATTTCCTCGCGCGCGTGGATCGCGCCCGAGCCGACAAAAATCATCGGCCGCTTGCTTGCGGCAACGAGCACTGCTGCATCCCTGATGCGATCGGGATCGGGCAGGGGCGTCGGGAAGGGGTCGAATACCCTCGCAGCGCCGACCAGCGTGCGTTGCGTGAAAACATCCCAGGGCATCTCGAGCGCAACCGGGCCGCGGCGTCCCGACAGCATCTCCTGGAACGCGCGCGAAACCATCACCGGCGCAACTCCGGGATACTCGATGCGCTCGGCCCATTTCACAAAGGTTCTTAAAGTAGCGAGCTGATCGGGCATCTCGTGCAGGTGCCCGCGGCCCTTGCCGAGGAATTGCGTCGGGACCTGACCGGTCAGGCAGAGCACCGGCTCGTTCGATCCGAACGCGGTCAGCAAGGCGGCGCCCGCGTTGAGCACGCCGGGCCCGGGCACGACGCTGAACACACCCACCTTGCCGCTCGAGCGCGCGTATCCGTAGGCCATGTAGCCGCAGGCCTGCTCGTGGCGAGCGCCGATCACCTTCAGTTGCGCCTGGTGGAAGGCGTCGAACAGGCCGTAGACCTGCGCGCCGGGCAAACCGAACACGGTGTCGATGCCATGCGCGACAAGGCTGCTGACGATCGCTTCGCCGCCGGTCATTGTTGTCATTGCTGGAATCCGATCAATTTCAATCTGCAACCGTAACGTCGGCGACGAACTGGGGCTCGCGCACTCTTTGTCCCGTGAACGGCGAACCCTGCTCGAACCACGAGCGCGGCGCAGGCGCGCCCCACAGTGTTTGCCGGCGAGGATCCTTCAGCGACCACCGCATCGGCAGATGGTCGTGATCCATGGTGAAATAATCGCTGGTGTAGAGCTCCAGACGATGGCCGTCGGGATCGCGGATGTAGAGAAAGAACGCATTGGAGATACCGTGACGGCCGGGCCCGCGCTCGATGTTTTTCAGGTAACCGCTTGACGCCATCACGTCGCAAAGGTGCAGAATGTTCATGGCAGTGGGCACCCAGTAGGCAAAATGATGCAGCCGCGGCCCCTTGCCGTTGGTCAGTGCCAGGTCGTGCACATTGCCCTTGCGATGCAGCCAGGCCGCCGCGATGCGACCGTTCGGCCCGTCCTCCTCGGCATACTCGGTGAGACGAAAACCAAGCCGGGCGTAGAAATCCATGGTGTCCTGCACCTCGGCCGCAAATACATTGAAATGATCGATCCGCTGCGGATGGCAACCTCTGTAGAGATCGTAGCGGCGAAGCAGAAGCGGGCGCCTCTCCATCGCTGCGTAAAGCTCGAGCTTGAAGCCGAAGGGATCGGTGAATTGCAACGTGCGGCCCTGGAATGGCTGCTCGGCGAAGGCGCAGGCGATGCCCTCCTTCTTGAGAAAGGCGGCGGCCTTGTCGAGGTCGGCCTCGTTGCCGACCTTGAAACCCAGCCGGTTGCAGGCGGGCGCCGCCGCCTTGCGCAGCACCAGCGAATGATGTTGATGCTCCTCGCTGCCGCGCAGATAGAGCGCTTTGTCGTCGCTGTCCTCGACATGGAGGCCGACAGTGGTTTCGTAAAACTCGCGGCTGACGCCAGGATCAGTCACGTCGAGCACAACATGACTGCTGCGAACGATGTTGAATGGTGGATCGAAGACGTGCTGCGGGACGGGCATAATGATTCCTTCACATCGCAGCCTGGAACGGATCGGGTTTCGGCGTGACCTTATCCAAGGGCGCCCTCCGCTTTCAAGGCGTCGTGAATGTTGTTGCGTTTCCAGCCCGTCTCCTTGTCGTTGATCTGCATGTCGAACGACAGCGCAAACTTGCCTTGCGCGAAGACCGGATCGAGATAGGCGGACAGCGCCTTGAAGATATGCTCACCCGCTCTCTTGCGGGTGGCAAGGTCGCGGCCTTCGCCGAGTCGCAGCAGCATGTCGAGAAAGCCGTAATTTGCCCTGCCGTCGGCGATGGCATAGTGCTCGCACCGGATGGCGCGAACACGGATGCCGCCGAGCGGGAAGATGCCGCTCTCCGCCGCAGCGCGGCGGACAACCTCAACGACCTCGGCCATGTCGATGCGCCCGTCGAGATTGGCGGAATATTCGATGGTGAAATGCGGCATGGGGGATCACTCCACGTTGGCGCCCGGCAACCGACCGAACCACAGCCGCCGCCGTTCGCCAAGTCTCCCGCCAGGATGGCGTCGAGCGGGACGAGGACAGCCAGCAGTGAGCGCAATTTTGCATACGCTCACCCGGGCTGGAGCCATAGACATAAGCGTGATTTTTCTATCAAAGTCCCGGCGCCGGGAAGGACGGCGTCCTATAGACCCCCGTCACCCGCAAGATACGACAGAGGCCAAATACCCACACATGGTTACCATCAAGGTCCAGAACCTGATCGATTTCGTTGCCGATGTTTTTGCTCATGCCGACTCTTCGCTCGACGAGGCGAGGCGCATCGCGACTTATCTGACAACCGCCAACCTCACCGGTCATGACAGTCACGGTGTGATCCGGGTCCCCGTCTATATCCGCTGGAAGAAGACGGGTGCGGTGGTTCCCAACCAGACGGCCGAGGTCGTGGTCGATACGCCTTCGCTGGCGGTTGTCGACGGCAAATTCGGCTATGGACAGACGGTGACGCCGCAGGCGGTCAGGATCGGCATCGAAAAGTGCAAGAAGGTCGGGCTCGCCGTGATCGCGCTGCGTAATGCTGGCCATATCGGCCGGGTCGGCGATTGGGCGGAAATGGCGGCGGAAGAGGGCCTGGTCTCGGTGCATTTCGTCAATGCCGCCGGCTCGATCCTGGTCGCACCCTTTGGCGGTGTCGAGCGCAGGCTCTCGACGGCGCCCTTTTGCGTCGGCATTCCGCGATCCGGGCAGAGACCGGTGGTGCTGGATTTTGCAACCTCGATCGTTGCCGAAGGCAAGGTGCTGGTCGCAAGCCGCGGCGGCAAGAAGCTGCCGAAAGGCGCGCTGATCGATCTCGAGGGCAATCTCAGTGAAGACCCTGCCGTGCTGTACGGGCCTCATCAGCCTGACGGTCCGCGCGATTACAGCCAGGGCAAGGGTGCGATCCGCGCCTTCGGGGAACACAAGGGGTCTGGCCTGGCGCTGATCTGCGAATTGCTTGGCGGCGCGCTGACAGGCACGGGAGCTACGGCTCCGAACCGACGTTTCGCCAACGGCATGCTTGCCTTCTACATCGATCCCAGGAGGGTCGATCCCGCCAATTTCTTCGATGCCGAGATGGCGCGCTACATCGATTACTTCAAGAACACCAAGCCGGTCGCTGGCGTCGATCAGGTGCTGATCCCGGGCGAACCGGAAACGCGGATGCGTGCCGAGCGCACCAGGAATGGCGTACCCTTGCCTGACGATACCTGGGCGGCGATAGTCAGCACGGCGCGCGAGGTAGGTGTCAGCGAAGCGAACATCCAGCGGGCCGCGAGTTAGGCCTCCAGAGACGACGAGAGGAAACGCGATCAATGCCAAACAAAGTCAAGCAAATCTGGGCTTCGGGGAAAACGGTGGTGAACGCCTGGCTTGCGATCCCGTCGGGCTTCTCCGCCGAGGTGATCGCGCAGTGCGGCTTCGACAGCGTCACCGTGGATATGCAGCATGGCATTCAGGACTATCATTCGATGGTGCAATGCTTTCAGGCCATGCATGCGCATCCGGTCACGCCGATGGTGCGCGTCCCCTGGAACGAGCCCGGCATGATCGGCAAGGTGCTGGATGGCGGCGCCTATGGCGTGATCTGTCCGATGATCAACACCCCGCAGGAGGCGGAAAACCTCGTCTCCTACTGCAAATATCCGCCGCGCGGTACGCGCTCCAACGGACCGATCCGCGTCGGCCTGTACGGCTCCGCCGGTACCTATCAACAGACTGCAAATCAGGACACCGTCTGCCTGCCGATGATGGAAACGAGGACGGCGATCGGGAATATGGAAGCGATTCTCGATGTCGAGGGCATCGACGGCGTTTATATCGGTCCGTCCGATCTCGGCTTCTCCTATGGCCTGGTGCCGAAGCTCGATCGCGACGAGCCGGAAATCCTTGGCATCTACGAGAAGATCGTGAAGGAATGCGGCAAGCGCGGCCTCAACCCCGGTATCCATTGCAGCGGCGCCGAGGGCGCGGTGCGCGCCATCAACATGGGCTTCAAGCTTGTCACGCTCTCGAATGAAAGCGGACTGATGATGACCTATGCGAAAATGCAGGTGGCGCAGACGCGCAAGGACTCCGGCGGCAAGGCATAGGCATTGTGTCCCGGACGCGGCGCAGCGCTTTTTCAGCGGTGCGCCGCAGAGCCGGGACCCGCATGGCGGTCAACACGCCAGGCCCCGGATCAGCAGCGCATCGCTCGCGCGCTGCGCAGCGTCCGGGGCAGGTGAACCCGTGAGAGACTAAGGAGAGAGCCATGACCCCGGCACCCGTCATCCGCCTGCATCCCGACGACGGCGTGCTGATCGCGCGCGCAAGCCTGCCTCCAGGGATGGTCGTCGCCGACGGCGTGACGACGGTCGAACGCATCCCGGCCGGCCACAAGGTTGCGATCAAGCCGATCGCGCCGGGCGAGCCGATCCTCCGCTATGGCCAGGTCATCGGTTTCGCCACCGCACCGATCGCGCCGGGCCAGCATGTTCACACCCAGAATTGCGGCATGGGCGATTTTGCCAAGGACTATGCTTTCGGCGTCGACGTGAAACCGACCCCGAACTTCGATCTGCCCGCGACGTTTGACGGCATCCGTCGTCCCGACGGACGGATCGCCACGCGCAACTATATCGGCATCCTCACCTCGGTGAATTGCAGCGCGCATGTGGCCGGCCTTGTTGCCGATGTCTTCAAGAAGAACCCTTTTAGCGGCGACAATCCGCTGGCCGATTTTCCCAACGTCGATGGCGTGGTTGCGCTGACGCACAAGACCGGCTGCGGCATGACCCAGGACGAGCCGCTGGCGTTGTTGCGGCGGACGCTCGGCGGCTATGCCCGGCACGTGAATTTTTCCGCCGTCGTCGTGCTTGGCCTGGGCTGCGAGGTCAACCAGATCGGCGGGCTGATGCAGGAGCAGAAGCTAGCCGGCCGTTTGCGCTCGATGGATATCCAGGAAAAGGGCGGCACGCGCAAGACGGTGGAAGCCGGCATTGCCTTTGTGAAGGAGGCGTTGACCGACGCAGACAAGGTCAGGCGCGAGGCGGTTGCCGCGAGCGAGTTGACGGTCGCGCTGCAATGCGGCGGCTCCGACGGATATTCGGGAGTTTCCGCCAATCCGGCGCTGGGCGCCGCGAGCGATCTGGTGGTGCGCCACGGCGGCACGGTGATCCTGTCGGAGACGCCGGAGACCTATGGTGCCGAGCATCTTCTGACACGCCGCGCGGTCAGCCGCGAAGTCGGCGAAAAGCTCGTCGCCCTGATGCGCTGGTGGGAGGAATACACCGCGCGCGAGGGTGCGGAAATGAATGCCAATCCGAGTCCCGGCAGGCCGGCGGGCTCACCACCATCCTCGAAAAATCGCTCGGCGCGATGGCCAAAGCCGGCACGACCAATCTCGTCGATGTCCTGCACTATGCCGAACCGGTCACCAGGAAGGGCTTCGTCTTCATGGATACGCCCGGCTACGATCCCGTAGCGGCGACGGGGCAGGTCGCGGGCGGCGCCAATCTCGTCTGCTTCACCACTGGAAGAGGCAGCGTGTTCGGATGCAAACCGGCACCCTCGATCAAGCTTGCCACCAACACGGCGATGTACAGGCGCATGGAAGACGACATGGACGTCAATTGCGGCACCATCCTCGACGGCGAGGAAACCGTGCAGCAATGCGGTCAGCGCATCTTCGATCTGATGCTGAAGACGGCATCGGGCCAGCCGACAAAGAGCGAGAGCTTTGACTTCGGCGGCGCGGAGTTCGCGCCCTGGGTGCTGGGCGCGACTATGTAACTAGCGGCTCTCCGGCGGCGGGTCGGCGGAAGCAACCGCAATATCGGCAACCTTGGTCCAGGTCTCGCCGCCGCACAGGAACGACAGCACGCAGCCGCGCACCTCCAGTTTCTTCGCACCCACCGGGCGCAACTCGCCGGAATAGGTCTTGCCATTGTCCGCGTTGTAAATCTTGCCGGTCCATTTTCTGGCTCCGGCCGGATGCATGGCACTGAAGATGTTCAGCCCGATGATCGGGCGATGGGCGAGCATCTTGTCGGCATTCTTGTCGTCGATTTGAGGCTTGCCGGTCGCGGGATCGATCGGCTCCTTGAGCCAGACGATGACCCCGCACAGACCGCTGCTGCAAGGCGTGATGCGGACCCTGGCGTCTCCGGCTGCCGTCAGCCAGATGCCAAAAACCTCGCTGGAGTTTTCTGCGTGCGCCTGGCTCAGTCCCAGGAGCAGCGCCGCAATCTTTAACCAGTTCGCAAGTTTGGCCATCACGACCCCAAGGACACCATCGAGCGCATGCGGCGGCGAAGGTGGACGAACTTGGTTAAGTAAGGGTTCCGATGGCCCAACGATGCCAGCAGTAGCCGCTGCAGGCACAGGCATCCACTGCCCGTTGTTAGTGCTTGATCCCCGCCGGCAGCGGTGTTCTGCTCAAAAAAGCTGCTGGAGTGGTCCATCCGTGTCGATCTACGTCGCACTGCATCACGTCACGCATTACAGGTACGACCGCCCGATCGATCTCGGCCCCCAGACCATTCGCTCAAGGTTACGCCTGCGAACCATTTCGTGAACTGGCAACAGGACCCCCAGGGCAACTGGCTGGCACGCTACGTCTTTCCGGAAAAGACCACTGAGCTGAAAATCGAGGTCGACTTCACGGCGCAGATGACCGTGATCAACCCTTTCGATTTTTTCGTGGAACCCTACGCCAATTCCTGGCCGTTTCAGTACAGCGAAGGCCTCAAGGCCGAGCTCGCGCCCTATCTCGAGACGATCGAGCCCGGACCTCTGCTAGCGGCCCACCTGAAGGTGATTCCGCGCGAGGCCTATTCGACCGTCAATTTTCTGGTTGAGCTGAACGCCGGCCTGCAGAAAAAGATTCGCTATATCACGCGCGAGGAGCCGGGCGTTCAGACGCCGGAACAGACGCTCGCCTCGCTTGCTGGTTCCTGCCGCGACTCGGCCTGGCTGTTGATCCAGATTCTGAGACACCTTGGGCTAGCAGCCCGTTTTGTTTCCGGTTATCTCATTCAGCTTCGCCCGGATATCAACCCCGTCGAGCGGTCTCGCGAGGTCGACAACGACTTCACCGACCTGCACGCCTGGGCCGAGGTCTATCTTCCCGGAGCCGGCTGGATCGGTCTCGACGTCACCTCGGGCATGCTGACCGGCGAGGGGCACATCCCTGTTGCGGCGACGCCGCATTACCGCTCGGCGGCGCCGATCTCGGGCACCGCCGCTTCCGCGAACGTCAGCTTCTCCTTCGAGATGAGCGTCAAGCGGATCCGCGAGGCGCCGCGGATCACAAAGCCCTTCTCCGATGAGGCCTGGGCCGAGCTCGACAAGCTCGGCGAGCAGGTCGACGCCGATCTGAAGGCGGATGATGTGCGGTTGACCATGGGCGGCGAGCCCACCTTCGTCTCCATCGACGACATGGAAGCGCCGGAGTGGAACGTTGCGGCTGTCGGCCCCACCAAGCGGGCGCTTGCCGACGAGCTGATCCGGCGCCTGCGCGCACGCTTTGCGCCCGGAGGATTGCTGCATTACGGGCAGGGCAAATGGTATCCTGGCGAGAGCCTGCCGCGCTGGGCGTTCGGTCTCTATTGGCGCAAGGACGGCGTGCCGATCTGGAAGAACTCCGATCTGATTGCAAAGATTGAAAGCCCGCGCAACGCGGATATCACTGACGCGGAGCACTTCGCGGAAGCCACCGCCGCCAAGCTCGGTCTGTCCTCCGACTACGTCGTGCCGGCCTTCGAGGACCCCGGCCATTGGCTGCAGCGGGAAGCGGCGCTACCGCCCAACGTCGATCCTGGCGACTCAAAGCTCGCCGATCCGGAAGAGCGGGCACGCATGGCGCGGGTGTTCGACCAGGGGCTCAACACACCGAAGGGATTTGTGCTGCCGATCCAGCGCTGGAACGTGCAGGCCGGGCGCTGGCGCAGCGAGCACTGGAAGCTCAGGCGCGGCAATCTGTTTCTGATGCCCGGCGATTCGCCGATGGGCCTTCGCTTGCCGATCTCATCGCTGCCGCATATTCCGCCCGCGGACTATCCCTATATCGTGGAGCAGGATCCACATGCGCCCCGCGATCAACTGCCCGTATTCGATCAGGCGGCAGCTCCACCGGTCGCTGCGCAGCAATCGGTGCAGGAGCAAGAGCCGGCATCATCGGGCGTGCGCACCGCGATGTCGATCGAGATCCGCGATGGCCTGCTCTGTGCCTTCATGCCGCCGCTGGAAAAGCTCGAGGATTACCTGGAGTTGGTGACAGCCGTCGAGGCGACCGCTGAAGAGATGCGGTTGCCGGTTCACATCGAAGGTTACGCGCCGCCCTTCGATCCGCGCCTGAAGGTTATCAAGGTGACGCCGGACCCCGGTGTGATCGAGGTCAACGTGCAGCCGGCGGAAAGCTGGCGCGAGGCGGTGGATATTACGCTCGGCGTCCACGAGGACGCCGCAAGGACACGGCTGGGTGCCAACAAATTCCTGCTCGACGGCCGGCATACCGGCACTGGCGGCGGCAACCATGTCGTGGTCGGCGGTTCAACGCCGCAGGACTCGCCGTTCCTGCGTCGTCCCGATCTACTGAAAAGTCTCGTGCTGTACTGGCAACGGCATCCGTCGCTGTCCTACTTCTTCTCCGGGCTGTTCATCGGTCCCACCAGCCAGGCGCCGCGCATCGACGAAGCCCGGCACGACGGCCTCTATGAGCTGGAAATCGCGCTCTCCATGGTGCCGCCTCCGGGTGGCGAAGTCCCGCTGTGGCTGGTCGATCGGCTGTTCCGGCATATCCTCGTCGACATCACCGGTAACACCCACCGCGCCGAAATCTGTATCGACAAGCTCTATTCCCCCGACAGCCCGACTGGCCGCCTTGGGCTGGTGGAGTTTCGCGCGCTCGAAATGCCGCCCGATCCACGCATGTCGTTGGCGCAGCAATTGCTCGTCCGCGCGTTGATCGCAAAGCTGTGGCGCCAACCCCAACAAGGCAAATTCGTGCGCTGGGGCACCACACTGCATGACCGCTTCATGCTGCCGCACTTCCTCTGGGAGGATTTCCTGGATGTGCTGGATGAGCTGCGGCAGTCCGGCTACGATTTCTCCCCGGACTGGTATCTCGCACAGCTTGAGTTCCGTTTTCCCGCGTTCGGGCGGGTGCATCACGGCGGCGTTGCGCTGGAACTGCGCCAGGCGCTCGAGCCGTGGCATGTGCTGGGCGAAGAGGGATCGTCCGGCGGCACAGTGCGCTATGTCGATAGCTCGATCGAGCGGCTACAGGTCAAGGCCGAGGGTTTTGTCGAAGGCCGTCATGTCGTCAGCTGCAATGGCCGGCGCCTGCCGATGAGCTCGACGGGCCGTTCCGGCGAGGCTGTCGCGGGCGTCCGCTTCAAGGCATGGAAGCCGGCATCAGGCCTGCACCCGACGATTCCCGTCCACGCGCCGCTGACATTTGACCTTATAGACACCTGGAACGGCAGGTCGCTGGGTGGCTGCGTCTACCACGTGACCCATCCCGGCGGTCGCAATTATGAAACAAAACCGGTCAATTCTTATGAGGCCGAAGCACGGCGGCTGGCGCGCTTCCAGGACCACGGCCACACTCCTGGCAGGGTCGAGCTGCCGCGCGAAGAACGCACGATGGAATTTCCCTTGACGCTCGACTTGAGAACGCCGTTGCCCCATTAGGAAATGCAGGCTTTTTGGAGAAGTCGGAATGGCTGAAACGACCGGCCAGGAAGCGGGCGAGGGCATCGAACAACCGAGTGGCCAACTTGGCCGCTCCAGAACCGCGCATCGGCGCGTTGCGCAGTGGATGCGCGATTACGTCCGCCTGCAGGACATTCCCGACGAGTACATCGGCCAGGACGGCCTGCCGCGCGCGGTCTGGACCCGCTTCTTCGATGCTTTCGCAAACCTGTCGCCTGCCGACATCGAACGCCGCTTTGCCGGCGCGGACCGCCACTTGCGGGAGGCCGGCGTCACCTACCGCGCCCCCGGGGAGAGCGCCGAGCGGCATTGGCAATTGAGCCATCTGCCGCTCCTGATCGATGAGGCCGATTGGCAGCAGATCACGGCCGGCATCGCGCAACGCGCCCAACTCCTCGAGCTTGTGCTGCGCGACCTCTATGGCGAGGGCCGTCTCATCGCAGACGGCGCAATCCCCGCTGCCGTGATTGCGGGCAGCACCGAATATCTGCGCCCGGTCTGCGGTATCAAGCCGCCGGGCGGGCGCTATCTCAGTCTCTATGCCGCCGATGTCGGCCGCGGACCCGACGGGCGATGGTGGGTGCTCGGCGACCGCACGCAGGCGCCCTCGGGCGCCGGCTATGCGCTGGAAAACCGCCTGGTGCTGTCGCGCGCCTTCACCTCGCTCTACAAATCGATGAATGTCGAGCGCGTGGCGCCGTTCTTCGAGGCGTTCCGCGATTCGCTTCGCGCCAGCGCTGACCGTGACGAACCGCGCATCGGCCTGCTGTCGCCAGGCAGTTTCAATGAAACCTATTTCGAACACGCAACGCTCGCGCGCTATCTTGGCTTCCTGCTGGTGGAAGGCGATGACCTTGCCGTTTCAGGCGACCGGATTCATATCCGTACCGTAGCCGGGCTGAAGCGGCTTGATGTGCTGTTGCGTCGGGTAGATTCCAACTCACTCGACCCGTTGGAGCTTGATGCCTCTTCACACCTCGGCGTGCCGGGTCTGGTCGACGTGGTGCGCAAGAATGGCGTCGTGGTCGCCAACATGCCCGGCTCTGGCGTTCCGGAGGCAAGAGCGCTTTTGGGCTTCCTGCCCGGACTTTGCCGGCGTTTCTTCGGCGAAGATCTGAAGATGCCGCATATTGCGACCTGGTGGTGCGGCCAGAAGGCAGCGCGCGAGGAGGTGCTGTCGCGGCTCGACGAAGTGGCGATCGAAGGTGCCTATGGCAGAAGTGTGCCCGGCTTTGAAAGCAACGGTCCAGTGCTTGCGAACGAGCTTTCGGCCGCTGAGCGCGAACGCCTGGTCGGCGCCATCAATGACCGCGGCATCGACTTCGTCGGCCAGGAGCTGGTGCGGCTGTCGACCACGCCGGTGTGGGATCGCGGCCACCTCGTGCCGCGCCCGTTCGTGCTCCGCATCTTCGCTGCCGCGACGGCGGAGGGCTGGACCATCATGCCCGGCGGCTTCTGCCGGATCGCCGGGCAGCTCGATGCGCGCGCGGTGTCGATGGGGGCGGGCGCGCGCGCCGCCGATGTCTGGGTTGTCTCGGAAAAGCCGGTCGAGGCGAAAACCCTGTTGCCGGCGTCCGATACCGTGCGGATCCGGCGCATTGCCGGCGTCCTGCCGAGCAGGGCCGCCGACAATCTTTTCTGGCTTGGCCGTTATCTGGAGCGCGCCGAAGCGACCTTGCGGTTGATCCGCGCGCTCGGGACGCAACAGCGCGATCCCGGCAGCAAGGGCACCTCGAGTTCACAGTCCGGCGAGCGGATCCAGCGGATGCTGGTGACCTGGGGCGCGGTCTCACAGGTTTCGCGATCGCAGCCGGCACGGATTGCGGCCGATGCATTGCAGGCCGAGGAGCGGTTCGGTTCGGCGCTTTCTCTGGTCCGCTCGGCCCAGCGCACCGCGATCTCCTTGCGCGAACGGCTATCGCCCGACGCCTGGCAGGTGATTACCGAGATGACATCGCGCTTGGCGGAGGAGGTCGAGGATGACGACGGGATCCTCAGCGCTGCAGAACTGACGCTCCAGGAGCTGGCCAGTTTTGCAGGCCTTGCTCAGGAGAACATGAACCGTGCGGCGGGATGGCGTTTCCTCGAGATGGGCCGCCGCGCCGAGCGTGCGATCAACACGGCGCGCTTTGCCCGCCAATTCGCCCACGACGAGGCCACGGCCGAGGATCTCGATATCCTGCTGACCCTGGTGGATTGCCAGATCACCTACCGCTCGCGCTACCTGGTGGCGCCGCTGCTTGCGCCGGTTCGCGATCTCGTGGTGCTGGATCAATACAATCCGCGCTCGGTCGCGTTTCAGGTCTCCTCGCTCAATGATCACATTGCCAGTCTGCCTGCGCTTAGGGAGAGCGGCATGATCGAGCGTCCGCAGCGGCTTGCGGTCGCCGTGCAGGCGACGCTGGCAACCGCGGAAGCAACCACACTCGATACCAGGACGTTGTTTGCGCTCGAGCAGGAGCTTCTCAACCTCGCGGACGCGATCGGATTGCATTATTTTCCGCACGGTCCCAATGCGAGCCGGCCCGAGAAGTTGACGGGGCTGGCGTGATCTACGACATCCGCCACGTCACGACCTACGCCTATGAAAATCCGGTCAGCTTCGCCCGGTGTTCGCTGCGGCTGGAGCCAAGGTCCGGCGACGGGCAGGAGCTGATTTCGCACACGGTCGAGATCAGGCCGCGCCCCGCCGAACGCACCGCGCGGCGGGATTTCTTCGGTACCCTCACCGAGAGCATCGTGATCGAGCAGGCGCACCGTCATCTGCGGATTGATTCACGCTCACGCGTCGCGGTATCCCGGAAAGCGCCGGGCCGCGACGAGGAAAGCCCGGCCTGGGAAAGCGTTCGCGACGCCGCCTTCGAAGCAACGACTCTCGGACCCGCTTCACCGATCGGCTATATCTTCGCAAGCAGCCTTGTGCCGATGCTTGGAGCCGTCAGCGCCTATGCGGCCACAAGCTTTGCGGCCGGAATTGGCATCCTGGCGGGCGCCGTGGACCTGATGCATCGCATCCGTGCCGAGTTCAAGTACGATCGGAAGGCGACGGTGATCTCGACGCCGCTGGACGAAGTGTTCGCCAAACGCCATGGTGTCTGCCAGGACTTTGCCCATGTGATGATCGCAGGCCTTCGCGGGCTCGGCCTTCCGGCAGCCTATGTCAGCGGCTATTTGCGAACGATCCCGCCGCCCGGCAAACCACGGCTGCAGGGTGCCGACGCAACGCATGCCTGGGTTTCGCTATGGTGCGGCGCCGACCTCGGTTGGATCGGCCTTGATCCGACCAACGATCTCGTGGTCGAGAACGATCATATCATCCTCGGGATTGGACGCGACTTCTCCGACGTCTCGCCGATTGACGGCATCATTGTAGGATCGCCCAAGCAAAAACTCGGCGTCGCCGTCGACGTGCTTGCGGTGGAGTAAGGGCCTTGTTTTTGCGCCGCCTCGAGCACCTGGCCGGCTCCGGTTCGGTCACGCAGATGGGTCAGTTCGGCTGACGGGTTCAATCAAAGTCTTAGCCTAAAGACTACGATCTAAAGGCCAAGGAGCGGCCAGGTTCCTCACGCGTTATCGTGACGCAGACATTATCCGGGAGAAGGGCAGATCTCTCGTCTGGATTTGCCTCCTTTGACTGGAACGAAACACACAGGGAGGAATCGAAAATGAGCAGAATAGCGCGTGTTACCCGCCGGAAATTCCTGCGGCAAACCGGTATCACGCTTCTCGCCGCAAGTTCCGCACCGGTTATCTCCGCGCCGTTCGTGTCGCGCGCCATGGCCGACACCAAGACGCTGTCGATCGTGCAGTGGAGTCATTTCGTACCGGCCTACGACAAATGGTTCGACAAATTCGCGAAGGATTGGGGAGACAAGAACCAGATCGAGGTTACCGTCGACCACATCCCCGTGCAGGACGTTGCGGCGCGCGCGGCTGCGGAGGCATCGGCCGGAGCCGGACATGACCTGTTCGGCTGGAACGGTGCGGGAGGCGCGCATCTCTATCGCAAGTTCCTCATCGATCTGACGAGCCTGGTGGAGGCAGTCCAGAAAAAGTACGGCAAGATCAGCGTGATCGGCCGGCAGCTCGGCTACAACCAGGACGACAACACCTGGTCCGCATTCCCCGACTACTACATCAACTTCCCGGTCATGTATCGCAAGAGCCTGTGGGACGGGATCGGGATAAAGCCGGAGAGCTGGGATGACATCCGGATCGGCGGCGCCAAGCTGAAGCAGAAGGGCAATCCGGTCGGGATTTCGCTCGGTCACTCCAACGATCCGAATACGACGTGGCGCGGCCTGTTGTGGAGCTATGGCGGCTCGGTCCAGGACGAGACGGGAAAACACGTCGTGCTTGACAGCAAGGAGAGCGTGGAAGCAGTCAAGTTCGTCGCCGCCCTTTACAAGGAGGCAATGACACCGGACGTGCTCTCCTGGAGTGACGCCTCCAACAACCAGTATATCGACTCCGGCGTCAGCTCACTGATCATCAACCCGATTTCGGCCTATCGAACGGCTCAGCAACTCAACAAGAAGGTGGCGGACGACATCTTCGTGATGAAGCCGCCCAAGGGCCCGGCGCGCCAGTTCATGGGCGGTGCCGCGGAGTTCTACGGAATCTGGAAGTTCGCCAAGAACCAGGACGCAGCGAAGGCATTTCTCACCTACTATGCCGACAACTGGGTCGAAGCCTTCAAGGCGAGCTCCGGCTACAACATGCCGATCTTCGCCAACATCGTGCCCAAGCCGATGCCGCTGTTGTCCGATGATCCTACATCGACCCCGCGCGACAAGCTCGCGATCCTCCAGACCTCCGACGAGTGGTCCGCGCTTCCCGGCTATCCCGGGCCGTCGTGGCCGGCCACCGACGAGATCTACAACAACTTCATCATCTGCGACATGATGGCGAAAGCGGCGACCGGGGCGATGACTGCAGAAGAGTCGGTCAAATGGGCTGCGCAGCAGTGCCAGGACATTTTCAACAAGTGGTTGCACAAGGCGTGATGGTGATTGCAATCCCGGACCGCGCTGTTGCGCGGTCTGGGCTGGGGCGGAGACATACTAGATTGCGGGGCGAAACCGCGCGCCAATGAGCGGGCGACAGGGGTTTAATTTGCAGGGGTGTCCAATGGCTGCGGTGCTGACCAGGGATATTATCAAGAAGTTTGCCGATGTCTCGGCCGTTGACGGCATCACGCTGACGGTGCCCGACGGCGAGTTCATGGTCCTGCTCGGGCCGTCGGGTTGCGGCAAGACGACGTTTCTGCGGATCATTTGCGGGCTTGAGAAGCAGACGAGCGGCGATCTCCTCATCGATGGCAACGTCGTCAACGACATGCCGCCGCGTGCGCGAGGCGTTGCAATGATGTTCCAGAGCTATGGGCTTTATCCGCACTACACGGTGCGCAACAACATCGCCTTTCCGCTCAGGACGCAGGGCGTTTCCCGTGCCGAAATCGCCAAGAAAGTCGAATGGGCGTCCCGCCTGCTCGGGATCGAGCGTCTGCTTGACCGCCGGCCGCGTCAGCTTTCCGGCGGCGAGCGCCAGCGCGTTGCACTTGCGCGCGCTCTGGTGCGCGAGCCGACCGTGCTCCTGCTCGACGAACCGCTTTCCAACCTCGATGCCAAACTGCGCGCCTCGGCTCGCCAGGACATCAAGCATTTCCAGCAGCGGGTCGGCGTCACCACCATCTATGTGACGCATGATCAGGTCGAGGCGATGGGCATGGGCGACCGCATAGCGGTCATCGAGCAGGGGCGGGTGAGGCAAGTGGGCACGCCAATGGAAATCTACAACGACCCCGCCGACCGCTTCGTTGCGACCTTTGTCGGCACGCCGCCCATGAATTTGCTGTCACGCGATGGCAAATATCTTGGTTTCCGTCCCGAGAATTTCCTGCCCAGCGACATGATCGACGACGGTGACGGCGGCATTGCCGAATTCTCGTTCCGCGTCGATCGCTCCGAATATCTGGGGTCCGAGCGGATCGTGTACGGAGTGATCGAGGGTTTTGACGCGCACGTGGTCACGGCAAAGTTGCCGCCGGCGCATGTTGCGGAAGAAAGTATCCGACCCGGCGAGTGGCATCCGTTCGGCGTACGCAGAAGCGCGCTGCGCTATTTCGATCAGGACGGCAAGCGGGTCGTCCGCCAGTGAGGTGAGGTCTTTCTGATGGTCGACATCGCTGAACCAGTTGCCGCCAGACCGGCCCGACGTTTTCGCTTCCTGCTGGACCGGCCCGACGTGCTCGGCGCGGTTTTCGTTGCGCCGGCGATTCTCTACGTCCTGCTTCTGGTGGGTGTACCGTTTCTGCTTGCGGTGTATTACTCGGTCAGTGCCTACACGATCTACGATCCTTCGTGGCGCTTCGTTGGGCTGACAAACTTCGCGCAGGTCCTGCGCAATCCGGTATTTATCGAAACCCTCGGAAACACGTTCCTCTTCACCTTTGCTTCGCAACTTTTGGGCCTCATCCTGGGCAAGTTCGGCGCGCTGCTTTTGTTGCGGCCGTTTCCCGGACGCAGGATCGTTCGGGCGCTGATTATCCTGCCGTGGGCGGTGCCGATCGCTCTTGCCAGCGTCGCCTGGGAGTGGATGTTCGATTCGCTCTATAGCGTCATCAACTGGACGCTGATTGCGGCGGGCATCATCGAGCGGTCAAACGCGCCGAACTGGCTCGGCAATCCGCACCTGGCAATGCTCTGCGTGGTAGTCGTCAACGCCTGGCGTTTCTTTCCGTTCGCGATCGTTATCTTTCTTGCCGGCATTACCGCCGTCCCACAGGATGTCATCGATGCAGCGACAGTGGACGGCGCCGGCTTCTGGCGCCGCAACTACCAGATCATCATTCCGATGACCCTGCCGATCGTAGCGGTCGGCCTGATTTTCGGCATCGTGTTTACCTTCACCGACCTGTCCGTTGTCTATCTTTTGACCAACGGCGGTCCGGTCAACGCCACCTCCGTGCTGGGTTTCCAAGGCTTCCAGGTCGGCATCGTCTCCGGCGACGTGGCGCATGGTGCCGCCATCTCGCTGTTCATGCTTCCGGTCTTGCTGCTGGTGGTTGCTGGCATGTTGCGCTTCATCAGGCGGCGGGAGATCTGACATGCAGCGCGTCGTAGCCAACGCCGTCCGGGGGGTCTCGTTCTATAGCGCGGTTGGGCTGTTCGTCGTCCTGACGGCATTCCCGTTCTATTGGATGTTGATCACGTCACTGAAGAGCAACCCGGACCTTTACAACGTCACCAATATTCCCTTCTGGTTCAACGAAGCACCTACGCTCGAGCATTACCAGTATCTGTTCGAGCAGACGCAATTTGCACGCTGGCTCCTGAATTCGTTGATCATCGGCCTCTGTGTCGTGGTGATCACGCTGCTTGCCGCGTTGCCTGCGGGCTACAGCCTGGCTCGGCTCACCGGCCGCAATGGAGAAGCGCTCGGGATCGGTATTTTTCTCACCTACCTGGTGCCGCCGACGCTGTTGTTTCTGCCGCTCTCGCGGATCGTTGCCAGCCTGGGTTTGCAAAACTCCATGTGGTCGCTGGTCGCGATCTATCCGACCTTTACGATCCCGTTCTGTACCTGGCTGTTGATGGGGTTTTTCAAGGCTATGCCACCGGAAATCGAGGAGGCGGCCATCGTTGACGGCTGCAGCCTGTTCGGCGCCTTCATCAGGATGGTGCTGCCGCTATCGCTGCCCGCGATCCTGACGGCCGTGATCTTCACGTTCACGCTGACCTTGCAGGAATTCGTCTATGCGCTGACCTTCATCTCCTCCACCTCGCAGAAACCGATTACGCTTGGGGTCGCGACCGATCTTGTCCGCGGCGACATCTTCTTCTGGGGGGAGATCATGGCTGGAGCCCTGATCGCCAGTATTCCGGTGGCGATCGCCTATAACCTGTTCCTCGATCGCTTCATCTCCGGTATCACCGGCGGCGCCGTCAAATAGGCGGTTGGCCCTGTCGCGATGGGCGATCGCCTTTTTCAGGCGGCCTTGCGACGGTCGGCCGGACCCGAGCGCAGATCCTGGAAGAATTTTTCCACCTCGCGCGACAGCGTCTCTGCCGTCGCGGTCAGTTCACCGGAGGCCGCAAGCACCCATGCGGCGGCGCTGTTGGTTTCACCGATGGCGTCGCGTAACGAGGTGATGTTGGCGACCAGCGTCTCGTTGCCCTCGGCGGCGGACTGCGCATTGATCGAGATCTCGTGCGTTGCGGCGTCCTGTTGCCCGATGGCGCCGGCGATGTTGGCGGTGATGTCGTTGATGCCGCGGACCGCGCTGCCGATTTCCCGGACTGCATTGACCGCATTCTTGGTCGACGCCTGGATCAAGCCGACGTTCTGGCTGATCTCCTCGGTCGCCTTGGCGGTTTGGCCCGCCAGCGCCTTCACCTCGTGGGCGACGACGGCAAAGCCGCGACCTGCGTCGCCGGCGCGCGCGGCCTCGATGGTTGCATTCAGTGCCAGGAGGTTGGTCTGCTCGGCGATTTGCTGGATCAGCTGCAGCACGCCGTCGATCCGTTGCGTCGCCGCCGCCAGGCTCTCGATTTCCGCGATCGATTTTTCGGTGCGCTGGCCGGTTTGCTCCACCGCATCGGCGGCCTGGCGAACCTGCCGACCGATTTCCTCGACTGCCGCCGATAGTTCTTCGGTGGCCCCGGCCACTGCCGAAACGTTGCCGGAGGCCTGCGCCGTGGCACCGGTCGCCGCGCTCGCGCGCTCGTTGGCATCGGATGCTACGTTGGCGATGGTCTGTGCCGTCTTGCGCATCACGGCAGCATTTTCATTGACGGTGCGAAGGACTGTACTGATCGCCCGCTGAAACGCCTCGACGGACGCCTCGAAGTGCCAGCTGCGCTCTTCGCGCGCCCTCGCATCGGCGGCGACCTGCAAATTGAGGTCGCGGTTGCGCTCCATCGCCTCCTGGAAGATTTGGATTGCCCGCGCGAGCGCGCCGATTTCGTCGGCGCGTTGCTGATACGGGACTTCGACATGTTGGCCGCCTTCCGCGACCTTCTTGATGGTCGAAGTGATGGCCGATAGCGGCCGCGCGATCGATCGGCCAATAATCATTACGCCGATGACCACCAACACCAATGCCATGCCGCCAAGGCAGGTCAGAACGAAAGACCACAGGCGATTGATCTCCGTCCGTTCTATGATGTGCCTGCCGCGCTCGGCATAGACCCTGGACAGCGCTTCAAGATCCTTGTTGAGCGCGGTGCGAACGGCGCGAGGAGCGTCGTTGTCGCCCCACTCCCGGCCGGCGGCCGGGCCGATTTCGTAGGCGCGACGAAAGTCGACGAATTGCTCGATGCGTTTCCTGAAGGTTGCAAATTGCTCGGAATCATCGGCCTGTACGATGGTTTCCCACTTCTTGACGACGCTGAGGATCTGGTCGTTGAATGCGAGCAGCCCTTCGCCGTATTTCTTGACCACGGCCGGCTCCGTCGACATGTAGATGCCGCGGGATTCCATCACCACCGCATAGACCAGTGAATTGACACGCTCGACGTTGAGTGCGGCCAGGTTCGCCGTTTCGATGGCTTCCGTAAGTTCGGCGCCGCGTCGGGAGTTGTAGTCGGACAAGGCGGTAATCGCCGCGGTCAGGACCGCCAACAGAGCTAAGATCGAGTACAGCCTTGCCGCAAGCGAGAGGCGCGTTGCCATGATGAAACCGGATTCGGGATTCGAAATTGCGCGTTGAGCCGACAAATCAGCCGACTGTCCAAAAACGATGCAGAATCTTGATGGACAAAGGATTAATTTTCGCGCCCTGCCGCACCGCGACAGGGGGGAAATAGTTCATGACATTCAATCGGTTACATATACTTAAGATTGCATTGCCAAAGGTTCCTCGCACAACGCGCGAGATATTCTTGCGGCAAGGGATGGCACAGCTCAAGCTGATGAGAGCCTTGCGTCCGTGCCCGATGATATGCTCTGCCGTCGCATGGCCCGCGCAGAGGCGCCGACAGGTGCGGAGCTACCATGGTCTATCGCCATACCATCGATGCAACCTCCTACCTGTTCGATGATTTGCGCGATTTGCTCGCCAAGGCCACGCCGCCGCGCTCGGGCGATCGGCTTGCGGGGCTTGCGGCCGACAGCGCCGAAGAAATGATCGCCGCGCGAATGGCGCTGGCGGACGTTCCGCTCACACGATTCCTTCAGGAGTCCCTCATCCCCTATGAGGACGACGAAGTCACGCGCCTCATCGTTGACAGCCACGACGCGCAGGCTTTCACGCCGGTCGCCTCTCTAACCGTGGGAGCGTTCCGAGACTTTTTGCTTTCGGATGCCGCAACCACGCCGATGCTGAAGCGGCTGTCGCGCGGCCTGACCGCGGAGATGGTCGCCGCCGTCTCGAAATTGATGCGCAACCAGGACCTTATTCTGGTCGCGAAGAAATGCGCTGTCGTCACGAGTTTTCGCAACACGATCGGGCTGCCGGGACGGATGAGTGTACGGTTGCAGCCGAACCATCCGTTCGACGATGCCAGGGGCATTACCGCCTCGATCCTCGACGGCCTTCTGCTCGGCTCGGGCGATGCCTGCATCGGCATCAATCCGGCAAGCGACGATCAAGCCACGATCGGCAACCTGCTGCGGTTGCTGGATAACATTATCGACCGCCTGAAAATACCTACCCAGGGCTGCGTGCTTACCCATGTGACGACGACACTGAAATTGATCGACGAAGGTCTGCCGGTCGACCTGGTATTCCAGTCGGTCGCCGGTACCGAATTGGCCAACCGCAGTTTTGGAATCGATCTCCACCTGCTGGCCGAAGCGCGAGCGGCCGGGCAGTCGCTCGGGCGCGGAACGGTGGGAAACAACGTCATGTATTTCGAGACCGGGCAGGGGTCGGCTCTTTCCGCAAACGCTCATCATGGGGTCGACCAGCAGACCTGCGAAGCGCGCGCGTACGCGGTCGCACGGGCCTTCGATCCGCTGCTGGTCAACAGCGTGGTCGGCTTCATCGGCCCGGAATATCTCTATGACGGCAAGGAAATTATCCGCGCCGGGCTGGAGGACCATTTCTGCGGCAAGCTGCTAGGCCTGCCCCTCGGCGTTGACGTCTGTTATACCAATCATGCCGAGGCCGACCAGGACGACATGGACACTCTGCTGACGCTTTTGGCCGCCGGTGGCGTCGCTTTCGTGATGGGGGTGCCGGGGGCCGATGACGTGATGTTGAATTACCAATCGACCTCGTTTCATGACGCGCTCTATATTCGCGACCTATTTAGCCTCAAACGGGCGCCGGAGTTTGACGATTGGCTGATCCGCACGGGTCTTGCCGATACCAGCTCTCGACTTGCCGGGGACGGCGGACTTTTGCCCGATTTTGCGTCGCGGCTAATCGGCGAAAATGGCTCCAAAACGTGAACCTCGGGCAGCGGACCCGGCGTTCCAACGTCCGGGGCCTGTCACAATGTTGAGGAATTTCTGGCTGAACCTCGCACCGCGTGCTTATCATATGACTGGGTTTTCGTGTTTATGAGCAATTTTTTCGGGATTGTGAGGGATATCGATGAGAGCTGAAGGCATTGAGGCGGTACGCCGCATTCTCTGCGTCTTTCCGCGATATACATCCGCGTTCGGCACGTTCGAACATGCCTATCCCCTGACCGATGGCGTCGGCGCCCTGATGCCGCCGCAGGGGCTGTTGCTGATCGCAGCCTACCTTCCGAAGCACTGGCCGGTTCGCTTCGTCGACGAAAATATCCGCGCCGCCACCAGGGAAGATTTTGAATGGGCGGATGCGGTGCTCGTCAGCGGTATGCATATCCAGCGCCGACAGATGATCGATATTTGTCACCGGGCGCACGCCTTCAACCTTGCGGTAGCAATCGGCGGTCCTTCCGTCAGCGCCTGCCCGGAACATTACCCTTCGTTCGATTATCTTCACGTCGGCGAACTCGGCGATGCCACCGACGAATTGATCGCGCGACTGGCGCGCGACACGTCGCGCCCGGCGGGCCAGGTCCTGCTCGAGACCGTCGAGCGACTGCCGATGACCGAATTCCCGATTCCCGCCTATGAGCTGGCCGAGCTGAAGAAGTACTTGCTTGGGACCATCCAGTATTCGAGCGGCTGCCCCTATCAATGTGAATTCTGCGATATCCCCGCGCTCTACGGGCGCAACCCGCGGATCAAGACGCCGCAACAGATCATCGCCGAGCTCGACAGGCTGCGCGAATGCGGGATGACCGACACGGTCTATTTCGTCGACGACAACTTCATCGGCAACCGCAAGGCGGCGCTCGATCTGCTGCCGCATCTGGTCGAATGGCAGAAGAGAACCGGCTACGTCATGCGACTTGCCTGCGAGGCTACTCTCAACGTCGCCAAGAGACCGGAAATCCTGCAGAAGATGCGAGAGGCATATTTCATCACGATCTTCTGCGGCATCGAGACACCCGATCCCGACGCGTTGAAGGCGATGCACAAGGACCACAATATGATGGTCCCGATCCTGGAGGGCGTTCGCACCATCAGTTCCTACGGCATGGAAGTGGTTTCCGGCATCATCATGGGGCTCGACACCGACAAGCCGGAAACCGGCGATGCCCTGCTGGCGTTTATCGAAGAATCGAAAATTCCCATGCTGACGATCAATCTCCTGCAGGCGCTGCCGAAGACGCCGCTGTGGGACCGCCTCGAACGCGAGAACCGGCTCAATCACGACGAGAGCCGCGATTCCAACGTCGAATTCCTGTTGCCCTACGATACAGTCATAGATTCCTACCGCCGATGCATCTCGATCGCCTACCAGCCGGAAAAGGTCTTTGCGCGCTATGAGCACCTTTGCGAAAACACCAATGTCAATCGCCTGAAGGTGCCTGCCAGCCCCGAGAGCAGGAGTTGGGCCAACATCAAGCGAGGCCTTATCATCCTGCGCAATATTTTCTGGAAGGTCGGTGTGCTCGGCGATTATCGGAAAGTGTTCTGGAGGTTCGCGTGGCGCCGCCTGCGACGCGGCGACCTGGAAGGCCTGATCTCCTCGACGCTGATGGCTCATCACCTGATCATGTTCGCGCGAGCGGCCGTAAGCGGTCGCCAGAACGCGTCGAACTACTCGCTCAGGCTGCGCGAAGCGCAGGTTCCGGCCGAGTAGGCGACATGAACAAGCCGCAGGGCTCGTCCCGATCGATAGGGGACCTTCGGGCGCTGACGCCGGCACGCGTCGCACTGGGGCGGTCGGGCGCGAGCCTGCCGACCCGAGCGCTGCTTGAATTTACCCTTGATCATGCGAGGGCTCGCGACGCCGTTCATGCGGCTTTCGACATGCCCGCCCTGGTTGCTGAGCTGGGTGAGCTTGGCCTGCCCGTAACAGGCGTTGCCAGTCGCGCCGGCGGCCGCGCCGACTACCTCCGGCGTCCTGATCTCGGACGCAGGCTGGATCAGGCCTCCGTCCGGCTTCTGGCAGATCGCGAGATGGCGCCGACCGGCCGGCTTGTCATCGTCATCGGCGACGGCCTGTCGCCCACTGCCGTTCACGCTCATGCGGTCGAGCTGATGCGAAGCCTGCTGCCGCGATTGGCCGCTTCGGAAATCGAGGTCGGCGCCGTCGTAGTGGCCAGGGGCGCGCGCGTCGCGCTCGGCGATGAGATCGGCGCCCTTTTAAAGGCAAGCATGGCGGTCGTGCTGATCGGCGAGCGTCCCGGCTTGTCTGCACCGGACAGCCTCGGGGCCTATCTGACTTTTGCACCGCAAATTGGCCGTACCGATGCCGACCGCAACTGTGTCTCCAATATCCATCGTGAAGGACTGAGCTATGATGATGCCGCTTTCAAGATCGCCTGGCTGATTCGCGAGGGTACCGCACGGAAGCTGACCGGGATTGCGCTTAAGGACCAAAGCGGGGACGGAACAGCGCGGCGGATCGTTCGTTCCGTAACTTGATTGAAACTTTGCGATTCCGCGACGATTGATGTGGGAACTGACAGGGCATGCTCGAAAAAACGCGCGACAATGAAATCCATGTCGAGATCGCCGAGGCGCCGCCGGCCAAGAGCATCGCGTTCGGGCTGGAACGGCTCGGCCTGATCCCACTCAAGGCGCCGATCCTTTCATGCCTCATTCTCGCCGGACTGATTGTCGGTGCCGTCTTCGGAATCGATCGAATCAAGATCGACGACTCGCTCAGCCAGCTGTTCCGTTCGAATACCAGGGAATTCCGGCAATATCAGGAGGTGACGCAGCGTTTTCCAGCCGAGGAATTCGACGTCCTGGTCGTAGTCGAGGGCAAGAACCTCCTGGCTCGCGACAATCTCGAGAAGTTACGCGACTTCGTCACCGACGTGCAGCTTGTCGAAGGAACGCGCGGTCTGGTGTCGCTGTTCTCGGCGCGTCAGGCGCCGGCACCCGGCAAGCTGCCGGCAGCACTGTTTCCGGCTGACCTGCCGGAGGGCGCCGAATACGACAAGTTCATTGAGACGGTCAAAACCAACGAGATCATTCGCGGCAAGCTCTTGTCGGAAGACGGCACGCTCGCGCTGATCGTTTTGTCGCTTGAACCCAAGGTCGTTGCCTCCAACCAGCTCGGCAAGGCAGTCGGCGACATCCGCAAGCTGGTCAAGGAGGATCTTGGCGACACTGGCCTGAGCGTGGAGCTGTCGGGGGTGCCGGTGATGCAGCTCGAGATCCGCAATGCGGTCGAGCGCGACGGGCTGACCTATAATATCCTCGGCATTCTCGCCGGCTGCATTATTGCAATCATCTTTTTCCGTAAAATATCATTCATGATCGTGGCGGCGTTCCCGCCACTGATCGCGATCCTGCTCGCGCTCGGCGGGCTCGGCTGGGCAAATTTCAATCTCAACATGTTTCTCAACGTGATGACCCCGCTCATCATGGTGATCAGTTTTTCCGACTCGATGCAGCTGACCTTTGCCGCGCGCGACCGCCTGATCGCCGGTCAGGACAAGCTCACCGCGTTCAGAAATGCCGTGCTGGTCGTGGGCCCGGCCTGCGTGCTGACGCACGGGACCGCCGGCATTTCGTTCATCGCCCTGCAGTTCTCCAATTCCGACCTGATCCGCAAGTTCGGCGAGGCGGGGCTTGCCGCCACCCTGATTGCGCTGGTTGCGGTGCTGTCGCTGGTGCCGGTGTTTGGCGTGCTTTTTGTGCGCAACGAAAAGATCTTTGCCGTCAAGTTCCAGAGCGCGGACGCGGGCGTGCAGGCGCTGCGTAATTTCTGCTACTGGATTGCGGTGCGCATGGTGAGCCGGCCCGGGCTGTTCAGCCTGATCGCCGTGCTGTTCGTCGGCGGTTTGGGCGTCATCTATGCCAATCTGGAACCGCGTTACCGGCTCGCCGACCAGGTGCCGGACAAGCGGCAGGCGGTGGCGGCCAGCAACCGCCTCGATGCCAAGCTGACCGGCGCCAATCCGGTCAACGTGCTCATCACATTCCCCAAGGGCGAATCGCTTTATTCGCCGGAAACGCTGCAAACGATCGCAGACGTCCACTCGACGGTGGAGGCCACGGCGGGCGTCGGTAACGTCTGGTCGCTGGAAACATTGCGCCGCTGGCTGGCCGAGAAGGCCGGTAGCGCCGATGTCGCGACCCTCAAGGAGTATGTCGACGTCATCCCCGAGCATCTGGTGCGGCGTTTCATCGACGCCCAACAGGATGCAGTCGTGGTTGCGGGCAGGGTGCCTGATCTGGACTCAAGCCAGCTTCTGCCGGTCGTCGAAAAGCTGGACCACGAGCTGGACTTGGTGCGCAAGAACCATCCGGGTTATGAAATTGCCGTGACCGGTCTTGCCGCAATCGCCGCGCGCAACTCGGCCAACATGATCGAAAAACTCAATCGAGGTCTCACGATCGAGTTCGCGCTGGTCGCCATGTTCATCGGACTTGCGTTCCGCTCGTGGGTGGTGATGTTCGCCTGCATCCTGCCCGGTATCTTTCCCGTGGTCTTGTCCGGCACCGTGCTTTGGGCACTGGGCGAGGGGTTGCAGTTTGCCAGCGTGGTTGCGCTCACGGTGTCATTCGGACTGGGTTTAAGCGCCACGATCCACTTCCTGAACAGGTTGCGGCTTGAGAGCAGGCCGGGCGTCAGTTCGGCCATCGCAGTCGAGCGCGCCACCGTGCTGGTTGGACCAGCCTTGATTTTGACGACGGTGGTGCTGGCCTGCGGCCTTGTGGTGACGGTGTTTTCAGATTTGCCGTCGCTGCGTCTGTTCGGCTGGCTCAGCGCTTTCTCGATGGTGGCTGCGCTGGTGGCCGACCTCTTCATCCTGCGTCCGACGGCGATGTTCCTGATCAACCTCTCGGAGCGACTGCACGGTGGCAGGTCGGGACGCGCCTTGGGCTAACCCTTCACCATTGTGATGTTCACGCCCCTGATCTCGCCCTTGGAGCTGATCTGCACGGTTTGCCTGTTGCCGTTGGTACGAAGGGTGAGGCTGGCGGCAAACCCGGCGGCTTCGACGAACACCTCGATCTGTCCGCCGCCGGCTGTGCCTTGCAGGCTGCCGTTGATATTGCGGCTCGTCTCGCTCCAATTGCCGGAGATGCGGTCGCCATTCGAGGTCACGTCACTGCTTAGAAGGAACTTGTAGCTGTCGCTGGCGCATTGCAGGCTTTGCTTCAGGCCAAGCCCGGTGCCGCTCACCCTGTAATCGGCCTTGCAACGGATGCGCTCGGACGTTCCGTCGTTGAGCGTAACTGTTCCGTTCCCGGACCAGGCGCCGTTGAAGCCGGCGAATGGACCGCCAGACTGAGCGTAGCCAGTCGATACCGCCAACATCAAGGTCGCTACGACGCCCGCAGCCTTGATCGCCCGTCCAAACAGACCATAGCCAAACCGTTTCATATCGAGTTTCCCGTCAACAATGACATTATTCAACCAGGATACGTCGCGCCTCATCGAAGGTTTAGTGCTGCCGTATCTGGTTAGGTTCAAATAATAGACCAAGCGGAATTTCATCCGCGAGAGCCGTGCTCGGAGCCGTCGAAGCCGCCGGAGAACCCGAAACAGTGAGTTCGTCCGACTTGGCCGCGGAACTTTTAGCGGTCGCCGGTGCCGACTTGCAACAGCCAATCGCGAAAAAAACGATCGGCGAATTATGCCCTAGTATCAGAAGCTTATGTGTGCCAATCAGGCTCGGCCCGAAACCATCCCGCCGGCGTTGCCTGGTCGTCGTAATTTTGGCCGCATTTGCTTGTGCCTGCTGGTTGCCGTCGCACGTGGGTTGCGGCGATTGCGATCCAAATGGTGCGGGGACCGCTGCCCCTGCGCCATCTGGTCAAATTTCTCTGCTGTCGAATGTAAGGAACATGATGCGCAAATATCTCCTGGTTCTCACCCTGTCATCGCTTACGACCGTGGCCTTCGCTCAACAACAGCGCAGCGGCACGCCCGAGGAGCAGCAAGCCTGTACACGCGACGTGCAACGTCACTGCCGTCGCGTGATCGATCAGGGTGATCTCACCGTTCTGGCCTGCCTGCAGGAAAATCGCGCCAAGATCAGCAAGGCCTGCGACCAGGTGCTGAAGAACCACGGGCAATAGGCGCCCTCGCGGCCCGGCGGAATTGCGCGTATAGCATTGGTTTTGGCGCCCTGTTCGCTTATATGGGAACCGCGCCTAGTGGAGCGGATTTGACGTTCGCTACCGACGTGCTGCGATTGCTTGTTGCGAACGTCAAATCCAAAGCTCCACTAGTATCAATAATTTGCTGGTGGTCCCTTAATTCTAACATTCGCAAACGTGGCTCCCGGGTGGGATGCGAATGTTAGAATCGGACCACTAGGTCAATGCAGCAGCCAGTTCCCGATGACCACCGCGAGCGAATTGCGATCCGGCAAGACTCACCGCGACGAGAACTTTCCGGTGGCGTCATGGATCATCCATCCGCGTCACCGGGCCCTGATTCTCGCCTTCTACAATTTCGTCAGAACCGCCGACGACATTGCCGATCACGCGCGGCTCGCCGCAAGTGAGAAGCTCGCCCATCTCGACCTGCTTGAAGCCGAACTTCTGGGCGGGGGCGATAGTCAGAGAGAAGCCGTCGATCTCAGGAAAGCACTGGCAGAGCGTTCGATGTCGCCGCGCCATGCGCTTGATTTGCTCGTCGCCTTCCGGATGGACGTCAACAAACTTCGTTATGAGAATTGGGACGAAGTGATCCACTACTGCCGCTACTCGGCGATGCCGGTCGGACGCTTCGTGCTGGATGTTCATGGCGAAAGCACCTCGACCTGGGCGGCATCGGATGCACTTTGCGCGGGATTGCAGATCAACAATCATCTGCAGGATTGCGGCAAGGACTACAGGAACCTCGATCGCGTCTATCTCCCGCGCGATGCGCTGGAAGCGGCGCGAGCATCCGTGGAGATGCTTTCGCTTCCGAAAGCGCCGCCACCACTCCTCAACTGCCTGCACGCGCTTGCGGCAAAAACCGAAACACTGCTCAACGAGGGCAAGTCGTTGAGCCCGCAGGTGAGGGATTTTCGCCTCGGGCTGGAGATTTCCGTGATTCAGAGCTTTGCCGAGCGGATCGTGCAGCTGCTTAAGGTGCGAGATCCCTTGAGCGAGCGCGTACATCTTGGCTCCTTCCAAATGCTGACCTTTAGCCTCGGCGGTGTCGCCAGCGAGGCGGTGCGCCGCGCCGCCGGACGGCGGCCCGTTTCCAGACCGGCGGCTGGCGCATGACGCTGGAAGCGGCAGCCAGCCCAAGCTACGGGACCACGGCCTCCGGCAGCTCGTTCTACGCCGCGATGCGCATTCTGCCGCGCCAACAGCGCGAAGCGATGTTCCAGATTTACAGCTTTTGTCGCCAGGTAGACGACATCGCCGATTCCGATGGGCCGCGCGGCGAGCGGCTGGCCGCTCTGCAACGATGGCGTGACGACATCGATGCGTTGTATCGGGGCCAGCCGCCGTCCCGGTTGCGCGACTACGTCGCATCCGTGCAGAGATTCGACCTGCAGCGGGCGGATTTTCTTGCCATCGTCGACGGCATGGAAATGGACGTGCCGCAGGATATCCGCGCACCGGACCTCGCCACGCTCGACCTCTATTGCGATCGCGTCGCAAGCGCGGTCGGGCGACTGTCGGTGCGCGTATTCGGGTTGCCGCGCGACGACGGCATCCTGCTTGCACATCATCTCGGCCGCGCGCTGCAGCTCACCAATATCCTGCGCGACATCGATGAGGACGCTGCGATCGGCCGGCTCTATTTGCCGCGCGAGGGACTTATCGAAGCAGGGATCGTCGGCAGCGATCCGCTCAAAGTCGCCGCCGATCCCGATTTGCCCAAGGTTTGCACGCCCATCGTTGCCAGGGCGCGGGAGCATTTTGAGAGGGCCGACGAGGTGATGGCGCGCAATCGGCGGCGCGTCGTGCGCGCGCCGCGGATCATGTCGAAATATTATCGCGCCATTCTGGAATTGCTGGTCGCGCGGGGGTTTGCTAACCCGCGCGTGCCGGTTCGCCTCAACAAGCTGGCCCGCCTCGCCATCATTTTTCGCTACGCATTCATCTGATGTCAAAAACCGTTCATATCATCGGCGCCGGACTATCGGGCCTGGCCGCCGCCGTGCGGCTCGCCAACGCGAATTGTCAGGTGCATGTCCATGAGGCCACGCAGCAGGCGGGCGGGCGCTGCCGTTCCTATTTCGATGCGGCAACCGGTCTCACCATCGACAACGGCAATCATCTTCTGCTCTCGGGCAACCGGCATGCGCTTGCTTACGCCAAATCGATCGGAACCGAGGCGGGCCTGGTCGGTCCCAAGCTCGCACAATTTCCCTTTGTCGATCTCACGACGGGCCAGCGCTGGTTGCTCGATCTTGGCGACAGCCGGCTGCCGCTTTGGGTGCTGGACGAGAACCGGCGTGTCCCCGACACCGGCCTGCTCGACTATCTCGGATTGATGCCGCTGATCTGGGCAGCGAGGGGCAGGCGGGTTGACGAAACGATCCGTTGCGACGGCGCGCTGTATCAGCGGCTGGTACAGCCGCTTCTGCTCGCCGCGCTGAACCTCGATCCGCCAGAGGGTTCGGCGGGGCTTGCCGGCGCGGTGGTGCGGGAGACGTTGTTGGCGGGCGGGCAGGCCTGTCGCCCGCTGATCGCTCGCGATGGTCTGAGCGCGGTGCTGGTCGAACCCGCAGTCAGGCTGCTGCAGGACAAGGGCGGACGCGTCCATTTCAGCCACGAGCTGCATGCGTTTGCAACCAGCGGAACGTGGATCACGGGGCTCAACTTCGGGCTTGGCCTCGGCGGCGACGACCAGATAGCGATCGGGCCTGATGATGCCGTCGTGCTGGCCGTGCCGCCTCGCTCGGCGGCCTCGCTGCTTGCGGATCTGAAAACGCCGACGAAATTCCGTGCCATCGTGAATGCGCATTTCCGCATCGATCCACCGCGTGACGCGCCGCCGATCCTGGGCGTGGTCGGTGGTTTGGTGGAGTGGCTGTTCGCCTTTCCGCAGCGCCTTTCCGTGACCATCAGTAACGGCGACTCGCTGGTGGAGATACCACGCGAGGCACTGGCGGAAAAGATTTGGCGGGATGTCTGCAGGGCTGGCGGGGTGGCGGGCGAACTGCCGCCCTGGCAAATCGTACGCGAGCGCCGAGCGACCTTCGAGGCCACGCCGGAACAGGACGCCTTGCGGCCGGGCGTCGTGACGAGCTTCAAAAACCTGTTTCTTGCGGGCGACTGGACTGATACGGGATTGCCGGCGACTATCGAGGGGTCGGTGCGGTCGGGCGATCGTGCTGCGGCTCACGTTATGGACATGCCACAGGACCGATCATGAGCTGCGACGGCACCTTGAGGTGCGGCCGGTCGCACTGAGTATAGGAGGCCTGGAGAACATGCTTTCCGGCAGCAGAACCCTGGAGATCGAGAAGAGCGGCAATGCGCTTGAATCCAGCATCGCCGCGGCGACGCGAGCGTTGCTGGATTGCCAGCAGGCGGACGGACATTGGGTGTTCGAGCTTGAGGCCGACGGCACCATTCCCGCGGAATACATCCTGCTGCGCCACCATCTCGGCGAGCCCGTCGATAGTGTGCTGGAGGAAAAAATCGCAAGATATCTGCGTCGGACCCAGGGCGCCCATGGCGGCTGGGCGCTGGTTGCGGACGGCGATTTCGACATGAGCGCCAGCGTGAAGGTCTATTTCGCGCTGAAGATGATCGGCGATTCCGTGGACGCAGCGCATATGGCGCGTGCGCGCGAGGCGATCCGCGCTCATGGCGGCGCGATTCACTGTAACGTGTTCACGCGCTTCACGCTTGCGATGTACGGGATATTGACCTGGCGCAGCGTGCCGGTGCTCCCGGTCGAGATCATGCTGTTGCCGATGTGGTCGCCTTTTCACCTCAGCAAGATCTCCTATTGGGCGCGCACCACGCTAGTCCCGCTGATGGTGCTGGCGGCGTTAAAACCGCGAGCGCGTAATCCCAAGGGCGTCGGCATCGAAGAGCTGTTCCTGCAGGATCCTCGCTCCATCGGGATGACTCCCAAAGCCCCGCACCAAAGCTGGGGCTTGTTCCTGCTGTTTCGCGCGCTGGACAGGGTCTTGCGTCTGATCGAGCCGTGGTTTCCGAAAGGTTTGCGCGCCCGCGCCATCGAGCGGGCGCTTGCCTTCACCGAAGAGCGGTTGAACGGCGAGGACGGCATGGGCGCGATCTATCCGCCAATGGCCAACATCGTCATGATGTACGATGCGCTCGGCAAGCCGGCAGACTTTCCAGCACGGGCGACCACGCGGCGCGGGATCGAATCACTGCTCGCCATCGGCGAGGAGGAAGGTTATTGCCAACCCTGCGTTTCACCGGTGTGGGACACGACGCTGACTTGCCATGCCCTGATCGAAGCCGGTGGCAAGGAGGCCTTGTCTTCGACCGTTCGGGGATTGAACTGGCTGCTGCCGAGGCAAGTGCTGGACCTGAGGGGCGATTGGGCGGTCAAGCGACCCGACGCGCGGCCCGGTGGCTGGGCCTTCCAGTATAACAACGCCCATTACCCCGATCTGGACGACACCGCGGTGGTGGTGATGTCGATGGACCGCATGAGGCGCTCCACAGGCGGCCATCAATACGACGATGCGATCGGGCGCGGACGCGAATGGATCGAGGGCATGCAAAGCCGCAACGGCGGCTGGGCCGCCTTCGACGTCGACAATCTGGAGTTTTATCTGAATAACATTCCATTCTCTGATCACGGGGCTTTGCTCGATCCCCCGACCGAGGACGTGACCGCCCGCTGCGTTTCGATGCTGGCTCAGCTCGGTGAGACCATCGCGGGCAATCAGCAGGTTGCTGCTGCGGTTGAATTCTTGCGCCGAACCCAACTCGGCGAGGGCTCCTGGTACGGCCGTTGGGGCATGAACTACATCTACGGCACCTGGTCGGTCCTGAGTGCGCTGAATGCCGCCGGCGTCAGCCACCGGGTTCCCATGATTCGCAAGGCGGTCGACTGGCTTGTCGCCGTCCAGAACCCGGACGGTGGTTGGGGGGAGGATGCCGTCAGCTACCGGCTGGACTACAAGGGCCTCGAGCGCGCCCCTACCACAGCCTCGCAAACGGCATGGGCCTTGCTTGGTTTAATGGCGGCGGGCGAGGTCGGACATCCGGCGGTAGCCCGCGGCGTGGAATATCTAATGGCTACGCAAACCGAGGAAGGGCTGTGGAACGAGCACCGCTATACAGCAACGGGCTTTCCCCGGGTGTTTTATCTGCGCTATCATGGATACCGGAAATTCTTTCCGCTTTGGGCGCTGGCGCGCTATAGAAACCTGAAAAATGCCAACAGCAGGGTGGTAGGGGTCGGAATGTGATTTTGGGGGCTGGGGACGAGCCGTCCGCGGGCATTGACCCGCGGCCAATCCTGATTGTGACTGGTCTTGTGCAGGAGGCCCGCATTGCGGCCGGCCCCGGCATGGCTGTCGTCTGCAGTTCCAGCGATCCTCAGCAATTGCGCGCGCTGCTGACGGTTTTCGATCCCCGAACCATCCGGGGCGTGGTCTCTTTCGGCGTCGCCGGGGGCCTGGATCCATCGCTCAAGTCGGGCGATATCGTGTTGGCCACGGAAGTCGTGGCCGGCGATGTCCGCTGGCTTGCCGGCCTGGCCCTGGGCGAAACCCAGATTGCTGGCATCGCGTTGGGGCGGCGGCGCGTCATCAGGGGCGGCCTTGCTGGCGTCGAGGAAGTCGTGATGGCGCAGGCCCGCAAGGCCGCG
>Ga0306923_10000245_pt1 | contig 40713 bp, 38 predicted proteins | sample sta12Can44000108_FD_203841 | JGI IMG/M metagenome (GOLD analysis project Ga0306923, IMG submission 203841) | Lab enrichment of tropical soil microbial communities from Luquillo Experimental Forest, Puerto Rico - statanox.12C.anox.44.000.108 (v2)... | ecosystem: Environmental > Terrestrial >... | reverse complement strand
CTTCGGGATGAAGGCGCATTTCGGGGTCGACAGCCGCAGCAAGCTGATCCACGCGGTGGTGGCGACGCCGGCCAATGTTGCCGACAGCAAGGTGCTGCCCGATCTGTTGCACGGCAGCGAGACCCGCGTGTGGGGCGACCAGGCCTATCGCGGCCAGCGAGCGGTGATCCGGCAGCACGCACCACGAGCGCAGGACTTCATCAACCGCCGCTACCGCTACCGCGGCGTCGTGGACGAGATCGAGCGGGCGAAAAACCGGACCAAATCGAAGGTGCGCGCGAAAGTCGAGCATCCCATCGGCATCATCAAGCGAGTGTTTGGTTTCGCCAAGGTGCGCTATCGGGGGCTCCGAAAGAATACTCATCGTCTCATCGTCACCTGCGCCCTCGCCAATCTGTTTATCGCGCGCCGGCATCTCTTGCGCTGCGATGTGGCGTAATCTGTCTGGCTTGACCACCAGCGGTTGCGAAACCGCAGACACCGCACTAATAACGACCCTGCTACTCCCACACGGTTACTGGCTGCTGCAAATTCAATGGCGGGCATCCACTCGCAGCTCTTATTCAGACCTTCCCTTATCGTTCATTCGTAGTGCGCAGGCACCCATACCCATTCGCCGCCGCGCCAAACGTGGTACCCTTCGACAAAGCGCCAATACGGGACTGGGCGGGGAATGGTCTCAGGGGGCACCCAGACATATTGCAGGCCCTGAAGTTGCCAGTGCCCAGGCAGGAGCGCGTAGGTGACAGTGGGCTGAGCCGGCGCAGTGTTGTTTGGCCCTGGCGTGACGAGAGGCGGCGCGAGGAGGTTGATCGGTTGGGCCGAGGCAACCGCAGCAGCAATCGTCGCCAGAGTCGACAGCGTGGCCACAGACATTAGGCGCCGGACCATAGCGTTGCATTTCATCGGTGGCACCGATTGGCTCGAGACATCAGTGGTCGGGTCACGTGAGCGAGGCGAGGGCGGCGTGTCCCGTGTTTCACTCATGGAGGCGCTCCAAGTCCTCGGTGAATCTTCCGGGGCGCGGTCTTCGCTCGCCCGGTGCGGATTTTGCACAGCATCAGGCAGCCGTTCGGATGCTGTCGCCGTCGCGCAGCGTTTGGAGCTGACGCATGACCGAGGCGAGATGAGCTTGGAAAGTCGCAACGGCCATCGCTGGCGGTTCGACCTCGATCTGCCCCTCCAGCGCCGCATCGCGTTCGGCGAGAATGGATAGCGCCGCACTCCGAGCTGCCGAGCTCGAGGCGCCTGCGACCAGATCGATCGCGGCGAGGCGGCGGGATAGATCTACGTCGATCGGCTCGCTCGGCAAACCGGTAGTGCCGGAGCCTGGAACGACCGCGGAGCTTGCCGCCGACAGCATCGGCGTGATGCTTGTGATGGGTAGCTCATCCGCCGGCTGAGATGGAGCCGGGGAAAGGAAGTTTGCCGGCACGCACCCGATCTCTTCGAGGGCACCGCGCGCGCAAGCGCCCGCATCTCCGCCCTGGCGTGCGGCTTCGCGAAAGCCGCGCAGCAACGCCGCTAGCCCGGGCGAGACTTCCTCCTCGGGTCCCAGCGCCAGCTTCTCGTTCTCGATGGCGGCGGCGATGCCGCCGAGCCGTTCGCGCCGGCTGTGCACCGCGTCGGGATCGGGGGTGCGGAGCACGACGCCTCGACCGAGCCGCTTCGGCCCAGTGTCGTCGATCTCGGCATGGAAGACGCGCGCGTATATCCGGCGTCCGCCAAATAGCACGATCGCCTCGCCTTCGATCAATCTGGTAAGGTCGTTCCAATCGACGCGGGAGACCGGACGTATCTCGGCGTGTCGCGCCTCGCGATAGGCGCCGTCTCCGGCACCGTGATAAGCGGTCGCCTGTGTAATATAAGTCTGCCCGGCGGTTTTCTCGATCCACTCGCGGGTGCGTCCCGAATCCTGCTGGCGCATTGCAATCGTGAGATTGGCATTGCCGAGCAATGAGGCGGTTTTTTCGCCGAGGCGCGCCCAGATCCCGGATACTTCCTGGAACCCGAGCATGAAGCAGATGTTGAGACCCCGGCCCATCGCGAGCATGCGGTCGAGCCCACTCGTCGCATAGTAGGCGAGCTCGTCGAGCACGACCGGGAACGGGGAGGGGCCCATGCCGGGCTTGTCGGCCTCGGTGTAATCGCCCTCGAGCGAGGCGCCCAGCAATTGCGCCATCATTCCACGCAACGAGGCCACAACCATCTTGCCGAGTGCTGCGAGCGTTGCGTCGGAGTTTTCGAGGGCCGGCAGATTGACGACGAGGATGCGGCGGTTCAGCACGACGTCGCGCATGTCGATGTCGCCGTTGTCGACCCGGAAGATATGCCCGAGCGAAACCGCCAGCTGCGTAAAGGTCGCGGTGAAGTAGAACTGGGCGTAGCCGTGCTGCTTCGAGGGCTCATCGCCCTTCTGTTTGTCGAGCGGCACCGACGGATCGTAGCCGGGCAGTTCGCCGAGATAGGACCGCAGCGGCCAGGTGATGTCCTCCGGGATGTCGGCGCTGACATCGAGCTCGGTCACGGCCCCGGTCTCGGCATCGCGTAAGAGGACGATCTTCTCCATCGCCAGCTTCCAGATCCAGCGCAGCTCGATCGAGAAGCGGATGACCTCGATATTGAGCGAGATGCCCTTGTGGTCGCGCAGCCAGACCAAAACCGGCGCGATCGTCCCGATCAGCGCCACCGCGCGCTCGCGAAAGACGCCGTTCGGATCGTTCTGCTGCTGCTCGCCGAGCTGGCTCGCCAGCAGCTCGCGGACCGCGTCGGCGTTCCCGGTCGCAAAGGGGTTGAAGGAATGGCTGTCCTTGAGGCCGGACGCGACCATGAAGTTCAGCACGCGAATGTCATCGTCGCGGCCGAAGCGGCGGGCGAGCGCAAGCACTTTGCCGAACAGATCGCGGTCGGCCTTGCCGTCAACCAGCACAAAGCCTGAGCCTTGAGCGAGGGCGTTCGCGAGGAGGCTCAGGATGGCGGTGGTCTTGCCGGCGCCGGTCGTGCCGGGGATGGCGATGTGCTGCCGGGCGTCTTCGGCGGTCGCCCAGAGCTCGTGGCCGGTGACGCTCCAGCCGATGAAGAACGTGCCGTTCGCCGGCTTGGGCGTGCGGCTGCCAGGCATCGGGTCGCTGTAGTCGAGGCAGCCCGCAGAACGCGGAAGCCGCATCGGCAGCTTGACCCGGCGGGTCAGCACCCACAGCGCGTAGAGAACCGAGGCCGGCACCGCCAGATCGAAGATTGCTGGCTCGAGGAACGTGACGGCCGCGGCAATGCCGAGCACGAGACCTGAGGCGGAGCCCCGCAGGCCCTCTGACAATCGCGTGGTGAAGGGCCGGATATCGCGCAGGCTCTGCGCGCCGGTCCGCTCATATTGCTCCTGCGGGCCGACAATCTGCCGCGTGATCGCCAAGGATCAGTTCTCCAGGCCGAAGGGGTTCTTCCCGGACGTCTCCGGCGCGGCCCTCTGGCCGGGCGGAGGAATCACTGTGGGCGGTTGCTGAAGCTGCTTCTGAATTGTGGCAGTGACCTCGCCGGCGGTCTGCGCCCGACCTTCGCGCGGCCGGGGAGGATCCGGGAAGGCGCGCTGCTCGGCACTCGGCTCCGGCCGCGGCAGAGCGGCCGCTGTCCGGGCCAGCTCGGGTGCTCGCGGGAGGCTGCCAAAGTGCTGCCCGGCGGCAAAGCTGCCGGCCAGCAGCATCGCACCCAGGCTGCCCTTCAGGAGGAGACGACCGAGGTGCGGGGCAGTTCGGGTGGCGCCCGCCGCGCCAAGGGGAGCTACAAGCGCGCCTCCGGCACCCGAATCAAGTCCGCGGCGGGCTTTCGCGAGGTCAGATCTAGCGATGACAATATGGACGTGAGCATCCTCGGGGATTTCGATTTGCATACGCCTCGGTTCCGTGATCGGGGCTTCTGTGGCGCAGCGTCGCGCGGATTTCTGCGAACGGCGGCGGCTTTGAAATTCGTGTGCTGAATTAGCGCGCACCCCCTAGAAGGAGCCCGCGGAGAAGGTTGTCGGCGGGGTCACCTCGTAAGTGGGTGCACACTGGACCCTCCATGCCGCTGCCTCTGGCTTGGCTGCTAATTCGAGGACAATCTTCAACCGTCAAACGGCAGCGATGTCAGCGCGTAGGCCTTGCCCGTCAGCACGTCGATGACGCCAACGCTCCGATTACGGCCGTTACTCACCATGGCGTGCAGCGGGGGATTCCCCAATTCGGTCGTTTGGGCCACCGAATAAAGGCTCACCCGCGCGCGCCGATTAAAGTGAAAACAGTGCAGTGCCTATGCGAGCGCGCCTGACAGCCCCGCAAAGTCGGCGGTTCGATGGCCACGTCAGGGATAGCCTTACTTATATTTCGGGTTTTACGGGGGTGGGGCGGAGTTCGGCCGGTGCATTCCCTTCGATCCAGATTGATCGTCCTGTGGGTGATGTCGCTCGTCGCGTGCATCGCCGTGAGCGTCTTACTTATCCAACTCTATCGACAGTCGACCGCCGCCCAGGTCGGCCGCGCCGAAGCCGTCGTTGCGCATGCTTGCGATCTAATCCGAGACCGCTATCGCTTCTATATGGCCGGTTGGCAGGGTTCAGCACCGTCCCTCGACGATGCCGCCCTCCGTCGCGATCTGACAGGCGGCGTCGCGCTGGCGTTGGGCCGACAGGATGGCGTCGAAGGCGGAATTTGGCAGAGGGAGACGGGCTCACTTGCCTATGCCTATCCCACCTATGAGGGCAGCGGCCCCAAAACTGATCTGCCGACAGCCGAGCAAGACCGAATCCGCTCGATCAATGACGAGAGTGCGCGCGAGCAGCAGGCGGCCGATCAGCGAGTCGCATTGCGTTCGCAGACCTTGCTTCTCCACGCCTGCCCCCTTGCCGGGCCGATCCCGGACTTGACGGCCTGGACGATGGCCCGCGTCCAGGTCGCGGCTGGGTCCGGCCCACTCGGTCTTGGCCTCGGCATCCTGCTCGCCTTGATGTTGGGGATGTCGGGCCTGTTGACGATGCTGACGCTGGTGTGGTCGCGTCGTCTCAAGGGCATCGAGACCGCTCTCGCCGTCGACGACGGTCGATCACTTCCTGCTCTCGAGCGTACCGGCGAGCGCGAACTTGATCGGATCGTCGACGCGCTCAATGACGCCGCGACCCGCCTTGCCGATGCACGGCGGCGATCCGAAGCTCTGACTGCCCAGATCGCATCCTCCGAACGTCTAGCCGCGTTGGGGCGGGTCGCGGCCGGGGTAGCGCACGAAATTCGCAATCCGATCGCGGCAATGCGGTTGCGGGCCGAAAATGCCCTCGCGGGCGACGACGGTCGCCGCCGAAGGGCGCTTGCCGACATGCTCAAACAAATCGACCGGCTCGACGCACTTGTCACCGAACTGCTGGCGATGACCCAGCGCCGCGAGCCCCATCCAGTTGTGGTTGACGTAGAGCAGTTTCTCGCGGATTGCGTCGCTATTCATCGCCGGGACGCCGAGGCTCGCGCGATAACGATCGGCACAAATAGCGATGTGCGAGCCGCGACATTTGACCCGGAAATGGTCGGCCGGATTGTCGACAACTTACTCTTAAATGCAAAGAGGCACACGCCGCCGGGCGGGCAGGTCTCGATCTCGGCCAGTGCCTCCGATTTAGGGCTGCGCATCACTGTCGCCGATAGCGGCGCCGGAGTAGCTTCGGAATTGCGCGACCGGCTGTTCGAGCCATTCGTTACCGGCCGCGCTGATGGCATAGGCTTAGGGCTGGCAATCGCGCGCGAACTCGCCGACGCTCACGGTGGCCGACTGGGCTTACTCGATCACGGAAGTGCAACGGCGGGATGCGGTGCAGTGTTTGTCCTCGATCTTCCACGAGCCCTGGATGGCGACCATCCTGATTGTCGATGACGACCCCGCGATCCGCGAAGCGCTGTCGGAGACGCTGAGCGATCTTGGCCACATGCCTGCGGCGGTGATCGGAGGCGCCGAGGCGCTCTTATGGCTCGAACGACGCCGCGCGGATGCGGTGCTCCTCGACCTCCGGATGCCCGGCATGGACGGAATGGAGGTGCTGCGTCGCATTCGCGGCAAGACAAGCCCGCCGCCGGTCGTGATCCTGACCGCCGTGCCAACGAGCACCAACACGATCGAGGCGATGCGGCTCGGTGCGGCCGACCATCTCGCAAAGCCGATCGGCCGTAGTGATTTGGCTGACCTGCTGGATCGTGTCTTGGCGGTGCCGCCATCCGCACAACCGACAACGACGATCGAGCATGATGGCGATCTCATCGGTGTCAGCGCTCCAATGCGAGAGGTAGCGAAGACAATCGGCCTCCTCGCCGACAACGACGCCACCGTGTTGATCACGGGCGAAACGGGGACCGGGAAAGAGGTGATCGCTCGTGCTATCCATCATCACGGCAGGCGGGCTAAGGCGCCTTTTATCGCGGTCAACTGCGCCGCAATCCCCGGCGAGTTGCTGGAAAGCCTGCTGTTCGGCCATGTGCGCGGTGCATTTACCGGTGCGGTGGCTGATCGACTCGGGTCATTTCGTGAGGCCGATCGCGGCATCCTGTTTCTCGATGAGATCGGCGACATGGACAGGGCGATGCAGGCCAAGCTGTTGCGCGCCTTGCAGGAACGTGAGGTGACCCCGGTTGGCGGCAGGCCGGTGGCGGTGGATGTCCGCGTCATCGCCGCCACTCATCGTGATCTCAACCTGCTCGTGCGAGACGGCCTGTTCCGCGAGGATTTGTTTTACCGTCTCGGCGTCGTACCGTTACCTCTGCCACCGCTCCGCGAGCGCCTCGCCGACATCGTGCCTCTGGCCGAGCATTTTCTTGCTGTCGCCGCCGCGAGCGGTGAGCCGAAGCACTTGTCTGCTGATGCTGCCGGGCGGCTGCTCCAACACAGATGGCCCGGCAATGTGCGCGAATTGCGGAACGCTATGGAGCGGGTGAGCGCTCTCGTTCGCAGTCCCATTGTCATGGCAGCCGACCTCGATTTCCTCGGTCACAGCAGCGCGGTCGACGAAACCGATTGGCTGTCGGGGACTATGCCAGAGGCGGTGGCCCGTTTGGAGCGCGAGATGATTTCGCGGGCGCTCGTCGCGGCCGGCGGTAATCGCACCCAGGCGGCAGAACGTCTCGGCATTCGCCGCCAACTACTCCACGAAAAGATCGCGCGTTACGGTCTCGATCCGTCCGGAAATCGGGCGGACGGTGTCCGCAAAGAGGACGACAAGCCGCGATCGAGTGCGGACAAATGCGAATAAGAGCAGTAGCTTAGCGTCTGGCACACGCCTTGCCTTCCTCGTGATCCAAGTCGTCCACGGGAAGGCGAGATGAAGCCGACACAACTACTGTTTGTCATCAGCATCTTCTTGGCTGCGGGGTCCGGTGCCGCGCGCGGTCAAGGGATAGCAGGCGCCGACCCGGACCAGTTTCCGGCAATCCATGGCAAGGCCGCCCAATACAGCCTGACGCCGCGCGGCGAGGTCGACGGACTCATTCTCGACGACGGCACCCAAGTGCATATGCCGCCCCACGTCGGCGCCCAACTCGTCTTCGCTATCAAACCCGGCGAGCAGATCACGGTGCGAGGGCTGAGGGCGCGGCAGATTGCGCTGATCGAGGCAGTCTCGATTACCAACGATGCGACCCACCTCTCCGTAACCGACACTGGCCCGCCTGGACCCGGCGGCACCGGACAGACTTTGCAAGCGAGTGGCAACGTTAAGGCGCAACTGCACGGGCCGCGCGGGGGACTCAACGGCGTATTGCTGGAGGACGGCACGATCATCCACCTGCCGCCCAATGAGGCCGATCGGCTAAGTGCGCAACTGGTGATCGGTCAGCCGCTCTACGTGACCGGCGACGGAATTACCAGCCCGCTCGGCAAAGTGATTGCGGCCCGACAGATCGGCCCGAACGCTTCGCAGTTTGCCGAGATACAGCCCGGACCACCCGGGACGGGTCGTCGTGGGCCTCCACCACCGCCGCGCTGATGCAAAAGCGAACGGTCTCGGAATGCCCGAGTTATCGACCGATGCAGCCGTCATCGCGGCCGGCAGGCGGCGATCTGCTGCGATTGAGGCATCCAGGGAGGCATCTCGCCCGGAACGGAGCGCCTCGTGGAGACGGATCAGTCGCGCCATTGTCGCCTTGGTGGTCGTGGTGGCTTTGGCCGCTGGCGCCGGCACTTCTTGGTTGTCCGTTACGCCGTTGCAGGCTGAGTTCGGCCGGCTTGTCGCGGCGGCGATCTTCATATCGAGCTACGCGGCGCTTGCGATCGGTCGCGTTCCCGGCTTGGCGCTGGATCGGGCCGGTATCGCGTTGGTGGGCGCCGCGATGATAGTCGGGTGCGGTGCTCTTCCGCTCGAAGATGCCTTCAAATCCATAGACCTCGACACGCTGACTCTGCTGCTCGGCATGATGATCGTGGTGGCCCACTTGCGGCTTTCGGGTTGTTTGTCGGCGGGAACCGCATTGATCACACGGCGGGCGCACCCTCCGCTAACTCTGCTGGTCGCGATTACCGCCGTCGCAGGTGTGCTGTCGGCCGTCCTGGTCAATGACGCCATCTGCCTCGTGATGACCCCGCTAGTCATCGAACTATCGCGGTCGACCCGCAGCAAGCCCGTTCCTTATCTGCTCGCGGTGGCGATGGCCTCGAACATCGGTTCGGTTGCGACAATCACGGGCAATCCCCAGAACATGATGATCGGAAGCCTCTCGCATATCCCATACGCAGTTTTCGCCGCCGTCCTCGGCCCTGTTGCGGCTATCGGACTCGCGCTGACGGTGGGGATGATCGGTCTGTTGTATCGTCGAGACCTGGGTCGCGCAGCACCATTCGGGCCCGGACTGCCGGCCCCCACGATCGACCGAATCTTGGCACTGCGAGCAATTGCCGGTACGGCGGTTCTGCTCGTCCTGTTGTTCGTCGGCGTGCCTCCAGCCAAGGCCGCGATGGTCATAGCGGCGGTTCTTCTGCTGACACGACGGGTCAGGAGCGAGCGCATCTATGCGGAGATAGACTGGTCGCTCCTGCTCATGTTTGCCGGCCTCTTCATCATCATCGCCGGAGCCGAGCGCGCTCTGCTGAACGGCGATCTCATGGCCGTGATCCAGCACCTTCATCTCGGCGAAATACCGGTTCTTTCGGGACTGACGGCCGTCCTCTCAAACATTGTCAGCAACGTGCCGGCTGTGCTGCTCCTCAAGCCGATCGCAGCTTCGCTGCCGGATCAGCGCTCGGCATGGTTGACGGTCGCAATGGCCTCCACGCTGGCCGGCAACTTCGCCCTGCTCGGATCGATCGCCAACCTGATAGTCGTGCAGGGCGCCGCCGCGAGTGGCATCCGGATTGGTGCGTGGGATTACACCAAGGTCGGTGCTCCGCTGACGTTGCTGACCCTGACGCTCGGGACGTGTTGGCTATGGCGGTAATTGAACCCATTGCTGTCGTGAGCCAAGCCCATCGCGCTCCACGGTTCAACCCGGTCTCCCTCGACGCGCTGAACTTTCTGCTCGCAGATGTGCGCGGCGCCCTTGGGCCGTACCTGAATGTGTTCCTGGTCACCCAGCTACATTGGAATCAGTCTAGCGTAGGACTGATCACGATGTTAGGCGGCTGGCTTGGGCTTGCGGCGAGAGCACCGATCGGCGCCGCGATCGACGCGACCCACGCCAAGCGTGGGCTCATCGTGGTTGCCTTGCTCTTATTGGCGGTCGGTGCGACAGCGATCTCGATCGCCCCATCTTTCTGGGTCGTGATGATCGCCAACGGCGTGGTCGCCATCGTCGGCGATATCTTCGGCCCGGCGATTGCGGCGATCACTCTTGGCATCTATGGCCACGGCCTAGCTCGCCGCATGGGCCGTAACGCTGCTTTCGATCACGCTGGGAACGTCGCTATCGCGGCTGCTGCTGGAGTTGTCGGCTGGGCGTTATCGCAGAGCGCGGTGTTCTTGCTGGTGCCAGCCTTTGCTCTTCTCTCGGCATTCGCGGTGCTCTTGATCCCGTCCGGTGTCATCGATCACGAGCAAGCACGAGGCGCGACGCCGGGTTACGAGCGGTACTCGGGCATCTCAATCATTCTGACCTGTCGGCCGCTCCTGCTCTATGCGGCGTGCGCGATGCTGTTCCATTTTGCAAACGCACCGCTATTGCCGCTGGTCGGCCAAAAGCTCGCGCTAGCACATCCGGCCTGGAGCACGGCGATGATGTCGTCATGCATCATTGCCGCACAGATCATCATGCTGCCGATCGCGCTTCTGGTAGGGCACACGGCCGATACCTGGGGCCGCAAGCCGATCCTGTTGATCGGGTTCGGTATCTTGCCGGTGCGTGCAGCGCTCTACTCGCTCTCCGACAACACCGTATGGCTCGTCGGCGTCCAGTTGCTCGATGGGATCGGCGCCGGGATTTTCGGTGCGATCACACCTCTGGTGCTGGCCGATCTGATGAACGGCACCGGCCGGTACAACGTTGCACAGGGTATCGTCGCGACGGTTCAAGGGATCGGTGCGTCGACGAGTGGGTTAGTCGCCGGCCTGATCGTCGATCACTTCGGCTATACGGCGGCGTTCCTCGAAGCAGCCGTCGTTGCAGCCATCGCGTTCACGGTGCTCTTGGCCCTCATGGCCGAGACTGCGCCACCCGACCGCGGATTGATACGGGCACCGTGGGGGTCCGATGATCATAGTAGAACGGCAGTTCACCCCCAATTTTCCGCTGTGGTCCTCGGTTCCGGTAGGGTCGGTTCAGCGAATTGAGGCGCTCCCCCGGCTTCAAGACGGTCCCCACCCGGCGCAGCGCGTCTCTGCATCCCGCACTTGGCACCAAGTGTGGCAGGCAGAAGGGCCCGCAAGTCTCCGCGTCGTCATTACCTCCGCACCCTTGCCGCGTGCGTCGCCGCTGCCATTTTGCGTAGCGCCTCGATCGCGCGGTCCATGCTCGGCTCGATCAATGGCTCGCCAGCAAGCCGCTCGACGGCCCAATGGTCACGGGCGCCGACGGCCTCGACACGCGGGTTCGGGTGAAGGTAGCGGCCAACGCCCTCGGTCTCGAAACCGAGCGAATGCAGAGCGTACCAAAGCGGCCGATCGACGAGTTTCAGCCACGCAAACTGGCCGGGTGCGAGCACACCGGCCCGCAGCCGCGCAGTATTGAGCAGCGCCATTAGCGCGATATGCGCGTATGCGTGGCGGTTTGCGATCGCCAGAGCCGGGGTGACCAACTCCCCGTCCCCGAGGAAGGCATCCGCCTCGGCAACGACGGACACGGGCAGAGCGAGCGGTGTCTCCGGGCCCTCCTGCTTGTCCTGATCCGAGTTGGCCAGAGTGGCTGATAGATCCCCGAGCAGGCGCGATGCCTCGGCTCGTCTCTGCGCCAGGTGCAACGCAAAGGCGGCAAACAGGCAGCGGACTTGCGGGCTGGCATCTTGTACGCCCCGCCAGTGCGGACCGAGCTGCCGGACCAGAGCGCACCGCGCCGCAGCCTCATCAAAGTCCCCATCAGAGGCTGTCGCAAAACGGGCGATCCACTCCGCGGGCGTCAATGCGTAATCGGCCGGCCGCGGATCACCCGGCGCCGCGCCTGTTGCGCCGAAAGCCGGCGGCACGAGGCGCAGAGAGCGGCGGACAAAAGCGGCGCTCGTCCGAAAGGACGCGGCCTGTTCACGGATCAGACTGTCGAGATCGAAGGCGCGCTTGTAGCGCGCAGGCGCGGCCCGCACGGCGCAGATTGCGACGAGCAGCAGCATCAATATCGCTGCCGGAATCCGAAAGAACACCCCGACCGCGCGGCTGATCCCGTAGAGGTCGTGGAGCGTGACGCTCTCCGGGTTGGCTGCGAGCATCTGCCGATCCGCCAGATCGAAGCGGTCCGTGAAAAGCTGGATCAAGGCAATCTCGTGATGGCGCAGCGCGATCACGCTGGCGCTGATCTCGCCGTGATAGGAGGTCCACAGGAGGTAGGCGCCAACGCAGCAGCCGACGAGGATGACGATCAGATTGAACCCGGTGTTGTCATCGCCTGAAGGCCAAGCCGCGCGGGGATGGGGCGGGGATCGCATCGTCAGTCGTCACCGGTAGGGCGCTAGGGGCGGTTCGATCACTTTCGTCACGTGCGGCCGGGTAGATGTATCTGCCTGCCCGACGAGCGCGCGGAGGCGAATGACCTCGCGCAGCACGACGCGCAGATACCGGGTCTTATGCTCCGGCGTGCGTGAGTGATAGTACCCGACCCCTTCCCAGAAGTTGTCGCCGGCTTCGTCGAGGCCGCGGCGCAAGATCCATGCTCCGGCCTCGACATTGGCGCAGAAATTCTCGCGCAGGGCCTTGTAGGTATCAGAGATCGTCGCGTTCCAATGCGCTGCCAGCTCCGGCAGCCAGATCTCGTTGACCTGGATCGGGCCGATGTCCACAGTACCGTTCGTGTTCGGGCTCACGCGGCCAAGCGAGCCGCGCTCGACGTTGAGCAGGACTACCAACACGGCCGGCGGTAACCGGTAAAGCTTGGCCGCGGCGGTGATGCAGCCCCGAATTATTGCCTGGTTGTCCGGAGCATCGCCCGCTTTGACCGGCCCAGCTGGGACAATAGCGAGCACCGTCGCGAGGAACGCCACACCTCTCATGGGGCGGCTCCTGCGCCAGCCCGAGGGGAAGGTCTCGTCCGGCGGTCGATCCGATCTCTGGCGGCTGACCACAGCGCATTGAGGTCGTTGATAACTATCGCCGACGGCCCGGCGACCTGCGCCGTCGCCTCCATGGTGGCGAGCATCACGGTTGCGAAATGACCCGCGCCGATCCTCCGAAGCCGGTAGCCGAGCAGGGCCTGCGGTTCGCGCACGATGTCGAGCGAGAAGCCATTTCCGGTCGCCTCGCGCCAGATGGCCTCGCCGGCGACGACAAAGGCCGGCAGCAGGCCGGAGGGGGCGGCGGCGCTGAGCGGGGTTACCACGAGGTCATGCCCGGTCGCCCCGTCACGATAGACAATGCTCCGTCCGTCTTGGGTGAGAAGCGCCTCCATAGTGCGCGAGACCCACTCGACACTGACGGCGATCACGCGAGCCTCCGCCGGTTCCACACCGGAGCAGCCGTGCGGACCTTGCCGACCAGGGCCCTACGGGTCAGCCGCAGCATTGCCGGCAAGGTCAGACCCAAGAACGAGATCGTCGAGAAGAACGCGACGCCTGATATCGCAATGTAGAGGGTGGGCCAACTCCAGTAGACCATCACGCTGAGGATTGGCAGGCAGGCGCGGGCGTCGAGCATCAGCAGACGGACCGGTTGGCCGGTGTTGCGCCACATCGCTCAGCCCGCCTGCCGCAGCTCATAGGCCGCGGTCTGTTCGGAGATCCTGCCCTCATGCAGAGCGTGTTCAATCGCCGCAGAAAACGGCTGGCCTTGCTCCTCTACGGCTCGGCGCGTGAGCGCCGGCCATTCGCTCGGGTCGGTGTGCAGAAACGTGCCGCGCAATGCGGCATCGAATGCAAGATATTCGCGAAGTACGGTGCGCTTGCCATCAACAGAGCGCGCGAGCCGCTGATTGATGACGAGCCGCAGCGACTGCGCGACCGCGGAGATCAGGTTGTCGCGCTCACTTGGTGGGCAGAGGCTCGCAATGCGCTGCATCGTCAGCGCCACGTCGTTCGCGTGTATTGTCGTTGTCAGCACGTGGCCCGAGATTGCGGCCTGGATTGCAGCGTCCATCGTCTCACTGTCGCGGCACTCGCCGACAATGATGTCGGTCGGCTCACGACGCATTGCCCCGCGAACGAAGGCGGCAAAGCTCGGCAGGTCGCGCGGGATCTCGGTCTGGTTGATCGTCGACGACAGACCGCGCACGCGCTCGAGCAGGAATTCTACCGGTGCTGCGCCCTCGACGATGTTGAAATGTCCCTCCGGGTCCATCAGCTTTGCGACCGTCATGCCGGCGATCAAAGTCGATTTGCCGGAGCCGGTCGCGCCCGACACAATCACCATGCCCTGACGCGGGCGGTAGGCATCGAGAATGCCTGGTTCGACGAGCTGCTCCTCGAGCGACGGCGGCAAATCCGAAATCGGCCGGAGCACGATGTTTCCACCATCGCGGCGCGATGTGCGTGTGGGCGTCGCGTTGAGCCGGAAGCGAAGCCGCGTCGAGCGGTCGATCGGGATCGCGTAGGCCGTGTCGAAGTCGTTGCCACCCTGCAACCGCGCCATGCCGTCGGCGCCGTAGAGGTGGTTGACGATCTGGCTCAGTTCGTACTCATCGACCGCGCCGCGCGTGACACGATAGTTGCGGCCGTGAATGCTGACCCAGACCGGGTGCCCGGTCTGGAACGCGATGCGCGAGACTCTTTTCTGGAATGCCCAGGTGAGGAGCGAGTCGAGACCGGGCGCGTTGCGGCGCGGCTCAGCCACCCATCGCAAACCGTCGTCGGGCCAGACATGCTCCACCCCGCCGGCCCGGGCTTCCGGAGGGGGTAGGACGCAATCAAACATGGGAGGGCGTGCGGTCCGACCATTCCGACCAATTTCGGATGAAGGACCTGCTCACTGCGGACAGCCCGAGCCCGGCCGCCACCGGCGTGGGTTGGCCTGTAGGCCCGGCTGATCGGTGATGCGGATGGTCTGGTCGCCCACATGCAGCTTGTCGCGGCCGCCCTCGACGGCGCGTCTCAGGAACGCAAGCTTTGGCTGCTCTACAAGCTTGGCGCGCAACAGCACGCGGTAGCGGGCCATGCCGACAATGTCGCGTTCGAGGCGGCCGAGATCGGATAGGAAGATTTCGACAGCCTGCTTCTCACCCTGCGCCCACCCTTCGGCCACCCACTTGTTCCAATAAGCAACTTCCTGCGCCGTGCGCGGCAGCACGCCGTCGTTCGGGCGCCGCGGCGCCGCCCAGGTGCGGACCAGATAGGCGCGCCAGTTGGGCGGGGTGGAGGCGAGCTGCGCCTCTCGCGTGATCTGGTAGATGCACGAGGTCTCGCGCGCGACCTGGCCGCCCTCGCCGAGCGCGAAGGCCATCTGGGCGGCCGAGACGATCGGCGGACGCATCAGCGTCTGGCCGCGGCCGACCGGGAGCACGAGCGTCCGAAAGTCATAGGCGCTGTCGAGCTGCGCTTCGTAGCGCCGCAGCATCTCGTTCAATGCGAAGCTGCGGGCGGCGAGCCCGCCTTGGGCGCCGTAGGTCAGACCGGCCGTGCGGACCATGTCGGCTCGACCCGGCTCGAGCCCGTTGCCGCTCTCATCGCCCGGGCGGATCGCCTGCAGCGCCTCGAGCGAGGGCGGCGGCTCGGTGCCGACCACCAGCGGATCTTCGGAACCTCCGGTGATCGGCTTGTTCAGCGGGTTGGCGAGCTGCGGCAGGTTCTGCTCGATCTGCTCCGGTGTTGGATCGGGCGGCACGCGCGGCGACGTAAGGCTGTCGCCGGCCATCGCGCCCGCCGGCACACAGGCAAAACCGGCAGCTATGGTCGCCGCCGCGAGCAACCCGTGGAACCTTGAGCTAGACATGGTGAATGACCTGGACCTGGTGGTGCAGCGGATCGACCTGAACGGTCGCGCGGGTTCCGGCCTCAGCACCCAGAGTTTGAAAGACCTGATAGGCAGGCGCCGAAGACAATCGGATCGCAATGTCGAGGGGCTGCGCATTCGCCGGCGCCGTCGTGTAGAACGTGTAGCCGATGCTGGCCGCGAGCTTGGCCACCCCCTTGTCCAACGACCCGCTCCACTCGAACGATACGACGCGCTGCAAATCCGCGGGCATAACCGGCTGCACTTGCCGTGCAACCGTTGGCGACAACCTGCCGAGCTCGGCCATCTCGACGTCGACATGCTGCATGCTTTGCCGCAGTGCCTCTTCCGGGTTCGGCATGCCTGGGACAGCCACGGTTGTCGGAACCGGACTGACGCCTACACATCCGGCCGCAAGCGTTGCGGAAATCAGGATCGGAGCGACGGCGAGGCGTATGGCGGTCACTCTTCAGCGCTCTCGGCCGGAGCGCAACGTGGCGCCGAAATGGAGGTAGACACCGCTCTACGGCGACACTTGCGAGAAGACCGGGCTTTGCCGTCGCGTGCAGCCGCCGCTGTCGCGTCATGCAGTCGTGAAGCCGCCAGTTCTGGCCACCGCGCAACGGTCGGCGCCGCACCGAACGGCAATCTGATATACGCCATAACCGCGTCCCTCCACTATCGCGGAAAAGTTATCGGCATGCTTTGCGAACGGCGCGAAGGACCGCCTCATCAGGGAAGGGGCGGCACGTCAATTGATCGCGTCGGCCGCGAAATTCCCGTTTCGGCGCGTCCGCTGGCGGGAACGAGTTGCTCTGCGGCCGTCGCGAGATCGTTGCGGGCAGTCCTCTCATGGGGCCGCAGCACCAATCCGAGGCCGTGCCCTTCGATCAGTTCGCGGGCGAGCTCGTCGACCACGCCCGCCTCGACGCGATCGAGCGCGTCGCCGGTCCTGAGCCGCGCCGTGGTGCGCCGCTCGATCTCGTCCATTGCGGAGCCATTCGGGAATACCTTGGATAGTCGGCGCAGGCCTTCGCTGAAACCGACCTTCTCATAAAGCCGGTTGCGCAGGCTCGTGTCTCCCGGCGTGGTAGACAGCGCCCAAAGCTCGACGGGACCGAGCGAGTTGACCAGGAACTGCTCGTAGTGCGCCTGCTCGGCGCGGAAGATCGCGAGAAACGGCGCACCGTCTCGCCGGGGTCCCGTCAGCCGGTGCCGCACGATCTTGGCGCTTGCTTCCGTCAGCCCGAAGCGTTCGATGATTTCGTCGCGCTCGCGCTGATCATCAGCGCCGAGCACGAAACGCGCGGTCGATTGCGCAATGATGCCGTCGCCCATGTCGGAAAGGCGCTGGCTGGCAAACCCGAGCTGCACGTTGTGCTTGCGTCCCTCGCGGACGTCGAGCTCGGCTTGGGCGCGCACGAGCGGGCTGCCCTGTGTGCGGTGCCACTCGTCGTAATCGACGCGTTTGACGGTCTCGTAGACCTCCGTGAAGCGCTGGCAGTGATAGTCCTTCACGTGATCGGGCACGAAGGCGAGGTATTCGGGGTGCAGGAAGAAGTTGCGCGCGAGGATATGCCGAGCGAGCAGATACATCATCTCGGTCTGCCGGTTCGCGGCAGCCGAACCGGTCGGCGCCACGTATTGCAGGTCGAGAACGATGATCCGCGCGGGGCCGAAGTCGAGCCGGGTCGGCGCGTTGAGAGTCGGGAAACGGCGGATCAGATCGGCGATGTAGCGCTCGAAGATCTGCGAGGCCTTCTCGCTCGTCTCGGCCAGCTTCAGGCTGTCGAACATGTCGCGGACCTGGTCGGTGCGCACCGCGCCGATCAGGTCTTCGAGGATCGGCACGGCATGCCGTTGGGCACGCTCGGCAAGCCGATATTCCCCCACATCGCAGAGCGCGTTCACCGCGTCGCGCCAGTAGGGCAGCTCGTGGTGCAGTTTGATGCCGTAGCTTTCGATCGCGCGGTCGACCTCCGGTTCGTGCCCGGCGCGGTAGTGCTTGGCGCTGCCGCCCGCCTCGGTGCACAGGCGACAGGACTCGTCGATGACCAGAGAGATCAACTGCGCCATCCCCTCGAACGGCGTCGACTGGTCGGGTGGCAATGTGGCGAGCGCCAGAAAGTTCTGCAGAAAGGCGCGTTCGAGCGGCAGCGGATATTCGCAGCCGACCTGCAGATCGAAGATGTTGAACTCGTGACCGGGCACGAACTGCAAGGACGTGAAGATCGCCTCGCGGCGGCGCCGCGGCCCGAGCGCTTCCTGGATCAGGCGGACAAACCCTTCAGCACTCTTGCCGATGTCGGCCTTGCCGATCAGCGGCAATTTCGCGCCTTGCGTGCCGAGCACGGCGGAGGAGAGGCACAGCCCGATGTTGATCGTGTTGGCGAGTACGGATTTGCCGGCGCCCGGCGGGGCGACGAAAATGTCCACGACCAGCGGGCGTTTGCGGCTCCCGGCGGGATCGTAAGGCCAGATACCGCCGTCCGGCCGCCGGAACAGCACGCTGCCGCTCTCCCACGGCGAGGCGGTGCGGTTCCACGGCAGCATCAGCAGCGCGTCGCCGAGCAGAGCAAGGGCCGAGTTGGCGGTCGAGGCCAGTCCCAGCCCGGGGGCCGTGCTCATCACTCCTTCAAGAGGGTCGCCGACGACAGTGGTCGTCTTGGCGTTGCCCCAGCCCTCGATCCGCTGCGCCAGGGTTGAGATGCGGCGGCGGAGCTTGGCCGCCTCCTCGACCGGCGCCCAGGTCGCAAAGCTCGCCCGCAGGCGCACGCTGATGTGGTTCTCCTGCTCGCGCGCTTCCCGCAGGAACCTGAAGGCGTGGCGGAGATCGGAATTGCCGGGAAACATCGTCAGAAAGCTGGCGCCGATGTCCTTCAGTTGCATCGCCGACCGTCCGCAGCCCTCGATCACGACCGCGGCGCGCCACGGTATGCGGTCGAGCCCCACCGTTGCGGACAGCTCGACAAACGGTCTGACGTCTTCGGGGCCGAGATACATATCGACGCAGCCATAGGCGTTGTCCCCGAAGTCGACCCGCTGGCCGCCGCGCGTCACTGCATCGCAATAGAACAGCTGCTCGGAGAGCGGTGGCCATAACAGGCAGTCGGCCTTTGGCTTCGTAACGTCGTCCTCCGGGCAACGCGCCATCACCTTGTCGCCCGGCAGGCTCGGCCGCCACTCCGAGCCTGAAATTTCGCGATACATCGCTTCGCGGCTGATCCGCAGCGCTTCGTGCGGGTTGATGATCCCGGCCGATACGTCGTGTGCGCGCAACGCCGACAGGACCCGCTGCGTGAAGGCGGCATGACGCGCCGCCATGACCTCGCTGCGCAGATAAAACCGCTGCGTCTCCCCGATCGACCCGGCCTCGCGGGCATTGGCGGCGTACTCCGCCTTGAGCTGCCTTCTCTCCTCCTTGGTCAGCACACTGGTCAGCGTCCAGGTGATAAAGTACGCCGCCTCCCAGCGCATCAGCTGCGGCCAGAGCCGCGCCCGTTCCTCGAGGATGTTGTCGAGGTCGAGGCCAACCTCGCGTGCAACGGCTCGACAGGAGTGGAGGTTGAGCTGCTCGATCTCGACGAGGGCCGCGTCGGGATCGGAAATGTACCAGCCGACAATGGCATGGCCGCGGGTCTCCAGCGCCCCGGAAAGATCAAGCCGCATCGCCTCCGTCATCTCGGCAAAGTCCTTGCGCTCGGCCATGCGCTGCATGCCGTCGACGCGGATCCAGGAGAGATAGTGCCCGGTCTTTGTGATCAGCGCGTCATCGTGCGCCGTTTCCAGCTCGCAGAATGCGGTCAGCGGCTGCTTGAGGGCGAGCGACAGACCCGCAAAGCCGCGGGCAAGGAACGAGAACATGCTCAGCCTCCGGAGGGCGGGGCAGGGATAGCCGCAGCCGCAACTCCAGGCGGCTTGGAGATCTCGCGCCAGCTATCGACGATCTCCGGGTAGACGTCCTTGTTGCCGGCATAGAAGCGGCCGAGCGGCAGCAGCCGCACTCCGTTGAGGAGCTTCGCGCGATTGGCATAGGCGGCGGGCGAGAGACGGCAGAGGGCGCCGCCAAGCTCGCTCGGTTTGTCGGTACCCAGCCGGGTCTCGGCGGCTGTGCCCCGCGCGCCAAGTGCGGAGCGCGCGTAATAGAGCCGCAATCGCTCCGGTGTGTCGAGGCGCAGCCGCCCTGCATCGTAGAGGTCCTCGCCGAGTGCACGGAGCTGAAAATGGATCTCTCGCATCGTGACGTTGAGTGCCGGCTGGCTCATCTCCGGCAGCCAGACCAGGGTGGCTTCTTCGTCGATGCGCGGCCGCTCGAGGTGATGGCAGAGAAAGCAGAGGGCGCAAGCTGCGGCACCCTCGCGAGTGCGCCCCGGCGCCGCGGCAAATTCGCGCCAGCCGCCTGACCGCATGCCGCAGAACGGGCAGCGGAGTTCATCAGAATTGTTCAGACCTTCGCCGGCGGCGGTGGGCGGACAGGCAACCCCGTCACCGAAATTTGCCGACAAAACCAGAGTCCGCAGCCGTACCGTCATAATCCAGACGTCGCGCCAATGCCGCTAATGTGCATGCTCCAATGAACAGAACCTGCCGCCGGGCCTGCGAGCAGTTGCCCGCAAACCCGGCGGCCCCCTCTCCCCCGCGGAAAAATCAGCCGCCAGTGCCGAACTGCACCATCTGCGGCGTGGTGTTGATCGTGGCGTTGCCGCCCGAGGCGGTAATCGACGCCTTGTTGATCCACACGCCGGCCGTCGCAAACAACCCACACAACACGAGGCCGGCGAGACCCCGGCCGACATATCCGGTCTCGCGGTTCTGCGGCTGGCGGCTCTGCCATAAGGCCCAAACGCCGAGGCCGAAGCACAGCGCCGCGGCAAGATAGCAAGCCATGCCGAAGGCGGTGCCGCCGGAGTTGATTGCTTCGCCCGAGATCGTATTGAGCTGCGCGCCGATGCCGCCCGTCGGCGACGTCGCCTGTGCCACCGCATGGCCGGCATAAGCGAAAACGAGGGCGAAGCCTCCAAAGATTGCCGCTGGGACCTTCCCCCGGAGGGACGCAAAACGACGTTTGTTCGCGACGACCGACGCGTCGACGGTCGAGAGTTTCACGCTTCTCACTCCTGACTGAAGAGGGATCCGCCCCTCGCGCATCAGCCTCGCCGAGCAGTCTGCGAACGGCGCATAGAAAATGACGAGGCTCGAAACCATCAGCCGCCCGTTTGGAAGAAGGACACGACGCCATTGGCGACAGTGACGATGTTGATGCACAGCACCCCAAAGACGAACTGCACGCCGCACGCGGTCGGCGATCCATTGATGCGGCCGTTTACGATCGCGCGCCAGGTCATGATCGCCCAGAATACGCAGGCCGCTCCGAAGGCCTGGAAGAAATGCTGAAACAGCGTGACGACGTTGATCACCGTGTTCGTCGGCGCATTGCCGAGCACATTGGACGCGCTCGGCGGTATCGTCGGCGCGTAGCTCGTCAGCGAGACGGTAAGGCTCGTCCCGGCACTGACATCGGCCATCGTCAGGAACTGCGGGAAACTCGCAAAGACGCCCGACAGGATCAGCGACACCCAGGGCACCCACGGCCGATGCCAGTGGTGATGATGGTGGCGATGCGGCTGAGACCACGTCCACAGTGTCCAGGCGAAAAAGAAAAAGCAGCCGCAAGCTGCGAGGTAGCAGAACGCGGGTAGAAGGACCGCGATCGCGTCGCCGATTGCCGTAGCGAAGTTGACCAGACCTTGCATGACCGTGACTGCCGGAACGCGGGTTTCGTAGCGAATTCAAAAAGCGCGAAACTGCGTCTCCCGCTTGTGTTGCCGGAAACCGCGGCTCATTGGATGTTGCCGTGTTCCGTCGTGACCACCCAGGCGGTCCCGCGCTGCCCGATTGCGGTGATCTTCCCGTAGCCGGGGATCGTATCGCCGACCAGGACCTCGAGCTGCGCGCCGTCACCGCCGCCGCGGTCTATCTCGGCCAGCAACGCAAGGCCGGGGGAGGCTGCCTGGACCCGGTAGCGCTTGGCCGGGCCCTTGTCGGACGCGGGCGTGACCGCTGCTACCGGTGTCACCACGACGGGTCCTGTCACAGAGCCGGTCCGGACCGCGCTTGATCCGGTGGCCGGGAGCGCTTCGCCGGCCGGCGCCGCGCCTGAGGCGGGCGGGTCCGCAGCGAGGGGCTCGCCGGCAATCTGGGCCGCCGAGAGCGCATGACGGGCTTCGGCCAGCGCCAACCGGCGCTCAAAATCGGCGAGACGCGCCGTATTGTCGGCCGCGGTCTTGCCGAGGTCGGCGCGCAGCTGCGCGTGCTGCGCGCGAAGATCCCGCACCACCGCTGCCATCTGCGTCACCAGTTCGAGCACTTGGACCTGATCCGCAGGCGTAAGCGGCGCCGGGCGCAACTCGCCGGCCGTCTCGACCGCATCACTATGCTTGCCCAGCTCGGCTGAAGGAGGGAAAGCGTGTGTTTGTTCGGCTGGGCGAGGCGAAGGCGAAGACGAAGACAGTTCTCCTGGCTTGGAAGGCGTTCCTAGCGAGGCCAGAACGGCCGTGGTGGCATCGTGCGGTGGCTCACCGGTGGCAGGCGCAGACGACGCGGCAGCTGGCGAGGGACGTCCCCCGCCAACGGCTTCGGCAGGCGGCTGGACCCCGGTCGTGGCGAGCGATGCCGCCGGATTTGAACCTGGCTCGCTTGGAATGTAGCCGGGTGGCGGCGCCTCACGATCGCTTGCACCGGCGTCTTGGCCCGGAGCAGGCGGTGTCACTGCCGGCGGCACGTTGGCCGACTGGTCGCCGCGACGCTTTCCCTCCGGCGCCCCGCTCTTCAGCGCGAGGACCTCCTGCAGCTGCTGGTCCTTGCGCTTCGCCTGGTATTTCTCGCGGGTTACCGCTTCGGCCGGCTCGGTCGGCACGCCCGCGAGCGACGCCGCGGGTGCCAGCGGTTCGGTCGGCTTGACGCCCATCTCGGCGGCCGAATGCCGCAACGTCGAGGCCATTTGCGGAACCGGAGAGGCGTGGTTGTGGGGAACAATGAGAAACGCGATCGCCCCCGCAGCGCCGAGCGCCACGACGGCAGCACCGAGAAGCAGCATCCGGGGGCGCCCCCACAATGGCCGCGCCAACACCGGCACGCGCTCCTCTGTGCTAGGCGCCGAGATCCTCGAGCATTCCTCGAGACCCTCTCCCAGAGAAGGCTCTTCGACCTCTCCGGGGAGGCGCGCGCGCGGGTCGGGACCCTCCTTCCGGAAGTCCCTCTCAGTGAACGGCTCTGCTGTCTCCGCGGGAACGCGCACATTCGGCGCGGGGCTCTCCCCCTCGACCGGCAGATGGGCGGTAACAAGCGCGTTCATGGCGGGCTCATGCAAAACGGGCGATGTCCAAGCATCGCCCGACATCCTGCGAACGGTGCCAGACTTACGAGCCGCGATGCATCGCTACGTTCGAGAGAAACATCACGCCGACAGACACATTGGCCTCGAGCGAGACCGTCGGGCTCTTCGGCGCCGCCTGGTTCAATGCCGCCCCGATCTGCCCCGCCGCTGCGCCAGCCGCGACGCCGAGCTGTTGGTTCAGATTGAGATGCGTCGTATAAGCCGCTCCGCCAAACGGGCTCAGAACGGCAGCCGTGTTGGATGTCGTCGCGATCGCCTGGCCGAGCCCCTGCACAAACGCCGCAGCGGCCGGCAAGATGAAGCGCGCCAGATAATGCTGATCGACATCGGACGCGACCCCGGCCTCCATCGTCTCCGGCGCCACCACGACCCCGTCGGTGCCGATGCTCTGACCCTGGTGGATCACGGTATTGATGCGGATGACCAGCCTATCGGCCTGTTTTGCAAAGGTCCCGATCATCCGGTCCCCCGCGATCGGCCCCGAATCGGCCTGCAACACCACGGGGCTGCTAGCATCGGAGTTCACCGCCAGGATCGGATGGGCATAGACGCCGCGTCCCGCCGGGACAAGGATCTCGGCCGGGTCAGCCGCGTGAGGGGCCGCGAGCACTGGCGCCGCCTTGCGTGACGTTGCTCCCGCCGGCGTCCGGCCCTCGCTACCTTCGGCGGCCGCTCCGGCACCGTCCTCCTCGGAAGGCGGCAAGACGATGTCGGTCCGCGGCGTTCGCCCGCCCCATTGCGAGAACAGATCGCCAATCTGCTTCGAATACGCCTCTTCGGCCTTGGGATCACCCGCCTCCGCGAGCCGAATTGGCGGTGGCTGCGGCTCCGCGAGTGCCTTGGCCGGCGGGTCCGGCGTCAGGGCTGCCGGAAAGGCGACTGGGATGGGGACGGGTTTCGGTGGTGCGGGACGGCCGGCGAATACCGGTCTAGGCCGGGCGCTGTCCGGCGGCGCCACCTTCTCGACCTGAGGCGGTGCCGGCAGGACCAGCACGCTCGGAGCCATCGGCGGCGTGAAGGATACGCCTCTCTCGAGCGAGGACTGGGCCTGCGCATTGTCGGCTGTACGGGCGAGCGCGTCCTGCTCAGGCGTGCTGTAGAGACCCCCGGGCAACGGATCGACATGCTTCATGCGGGCATCGCGCGAGTTAGACGGCGCGTGGCGTCCCGTCGCTACGACGACGACGATCAGCGCCAGCACAGCCAGCGAAGAGACCGACAGGATCACCAACCGCCGCGGGCCGGCACTACCGGAGCCATTGAACATTCGGCCCGAGACGAACCCCCGGACCTTCAGAGCGCTGAAGTTGGGAAGCGCACCGGACATCACGATGGATCCTTGAGCAAGGCCGACACGGTGCGGCCATTGACGGAAAGCAGCACGACCGGGGTGCTCGGGACCGCGTAGACCGTCAGCCCGCCCTCCGCTTCGGAAGCCGTCCATTCCGGGGAGAGCAGCGTGTAGCGGGTGCGCAGATAGACGTTCTTGCCGAGACGCCAGGCACGCAGATCATCCGGCGAGACGCCTTCGACCGACAGCGGGACGGCATCCGCCGGCGGCACGCCTTCGAGCATCCCGGTCAAATAGGCGGCACCCGTTTCCGGGGCGTTCGGCTGGGTCATGATCTCGACCTTGGCGTGCGGGCCGCGATCGGCGACGTGTATGCTCAGATTGGCGTCGTAGCGGCCGCCGCCCGAGACCAGCAGGAAGCTGATCGGCTTCTGTGCGGCCTCCAGAGAGACCACCAGCCCGCCGCGCGGGCTCAGCGAGACCGGCGTGATCTCGATCACGTTGCTGCCCTTGGTCGGCGTGCAGACATAGAAGCCGACTGCCGCCACCGACGGCCCGCCGGCATTGCTGTTCGGCGCATTGCAGTTCGTGCCGCCCGCAACCGCGGCCGGGTTGCTGTTGGTGTCCCATTGAATGGGCCAGGGCTGACCGGTGCTGTCGAAGAAAGAAACGGCCGTCGGATAGCCCTTGACGGTATTGATGATGCTGGTCGCGGCTCCCGGCGCGAAGCTGACATTGATCTGCCGGTTGAGCGGCGCCGCGAGCGGCGTGACCGCTTCCTCTCGGGCCCTCTGAGTAGCGTTGAAACGGCGGCCGAGCTCCTCGATCATCTCCGGCGTCAGCGGTATCGCGTCCTGCATCGCTTTTTGCGCCGCTGCGGGGTTGCTGTTCGCAAAATTCTGCGAACGCGGCGCGGCGGCAGTGGGCGAGGTCCCGGGCGTCTGGTCGGATGTCTGGGCTCGAGCACCCCCGCCAAGCATAAGGATCATCAGAGCCGCTCGTACGAGGGACGGCGCGCCGAAAAAGGCCACCCGATTATGCGGGCGCGTGCCGCGAGATTTCATGTCCAGGCCCAAAGCCATCCCATTACCCCTTCGCGCGGCCATCAGCGCGGGGCTGCGACGAGCTGATCGATCGCCAGCCCATCGGGATGGTCGTCGCTGTTTGTGCGAACGACGAGCGCAGTAATCATCAGGTTGTTGGTCGAGGTCTGGTTGGTGTTCTCGCAGGTCTGGGTGATCGGCACCTGCACCCGATAGGCCAGCGCACCCTCAACGTAACTGGTTTGATGAATGACCGCCGCGCGCTGCGATTGTGCATGACATAGGAGACGCGCCCGCTTCAGCTCGTCAAAATTGCCTTGGGCAATGTAGCTATTGGCAAAGGTGTTCCAGCCCTTCACCGTGAACCGGCGGCTCGCCGTGTTGAGCTCGACGGGGTAGTTGAAATAGTCGACGTTGTAGGGAGCGAGGACCGCCTTGACTGTCCATTCGAGAAGCTCGGTGTCGTCGACGATCGGGCTATCGAGCGCGACGGCAGGACGCGGCGGGTTCTTGCCGTCGACGAAGAAATAATGCGGCTGGACCGGGTTCAACCAGACATAGGCGTCATGGATCAGCGAGATACCGAGCAGCACGCCCATGCCAAGGCTGAGCGCCAGGCACTTGTTCACCAGCGAGCCTTGGAAATCCGGATCGGACAGACGGCGCGTTACCGCTGCGTGATGATTTCTCATGCCCGCGTCCCGTGATTCATTCCTCCTGCCACATCATCGACGGTCCATGCGAACAGCGCGGCGTTCTTTGCGGCGAGTGTGACCGATCCCGGAACGGCCGCAGCTCAGCGATGGCGTAAACAAAGCTTGTCTCAGACCGCAGCAGACGCGAAACCGTCAATTGGCTAATGAAGCTTCACCGGCGTTCCAACGGGCCCACAGAGATAAGAGGGCCAGTCGGCGACAGTACGGGACTACGTCATCCGTGAGCTTCCTCGTGGTTAGCCCGCCATGCCGGCCATGTTCTTGTGCTTTGGGGCCGCGCGGCAATACATTGGATTGCGCCGGGATGTTTCCAACCGAAGCGACGAAAGGAAAATCAGACCAGCGACGCCTGTGCAAGCCATCCGGATCTCGCTTGGCCGTAACTCGCCACTGCTGCTACCACACTCGCCTTCGGATGACCGCCAACAAGCGGCGCGCGCATCTGCGGGCGTCGCGCCGGAAGCTCGCGCGGGGTCAACAATGTGATCTTCGGCGATTCGCGACGACGCCCGTCGCCCTCGTCGTCGTACCCCCACTTCCGACGCGTTTCCCAGCTCTGATGCACATTGCGCAAGTCCCTCGCGTTAACCCATTCACAGTTTCCCCTCTCCTTGTTGCGTCTCAGCAAGTAACCGGACTCGAGAAGGGTGTAGAGGGCACATTCGAGATTGAACGTTTTGCGGAATTTCCACCTATCAAAATCGCGCGGCAACCGAATGCGCGTCAGGTCCGATGCCAGTTGCGGATTATGCATTCTGGCGTCTTGGGCGATCCACTTCCAGTGCTGGCCGCCAAAGTATCGCAATGACAGCGCGAGCACCGCGGCAGCATCGCGCAATATACGTCTGGTTTCCCCCACCCAGCCAATGTCCGCGAGTCTCGGAACCACATCGGCGAGATTGGCCTCGACTCTGATCCGCGGCTCGAGTTCGATAACGAGCGACCACATCTGCGGGGGCATTGGCACAGACCAGGGTCCTGGTCTCTCGGCCCGCGGCGGCAACGGATCCGCGTGCGAAACGGTTGGCAACTCAGGCTCACGCAGGCGCCGAGCCGCGCCGTCGGGGAGCAGCCGAGCAACAGCCGGAGCCGTAGTCACGGACTCTGGAGGGAGTACGATGACGGCCGCGGACGTATCGGCTCCCGTTCGGACACTCGCCGGTCCGGCCGCGGTGCGGCACGGGGCGCAGGGTGAGTTAAGCGAAGGTTCGGGCGACCCGGTTTTATCTCTGCCGGCGAACAGCGGAGCAGGATCTTCCAGGCTTGCAGGATCGACTTTCTGAAGGGTTTTGCGATCGGGTCGCGGAATGCCAAGACGCCGCGCCTTTGCGCGCACCGCGTTGGCGGATCGGCCAACACGCTGTCCGATTGTCTCGGGGTGAATGCCGCGGACCCGCCAAGCGATCAAATGCTGCGTGTCGAAGGCCGACCAGCCGCGAGGCCCCGGGTTCCGTAATGGGCGGTCGTGCGGCAGGCGGAACCCCAGGCGCACGATATGGTCATCGAGCGCCGCCCGCGTGAGCCCAAGGTAAAGACAGATCGCTTGGATACTCTGGCCGGCCTCGACCATACCGGCGAGCACGGGATCGAAAGGAGAACCGATGGCAGCCGCCGCTGCCGCCGCTAAGGACAGCAACCCCGAGATTGGGGCTCCTGCCGGTTTCGATGTTTCCGATAGATCCGCCGACATTGTCCCCCTCCGGCGCGACAACCGGCAAAGGGGAGCAAGCCAAATATGATAATGTCAATCCCTAAAAAATCATGTTTATATGATTTACCGCTTCGCCATTCGCAAAATTCTGTGCTCGCCAGCTCTCCACCCCGGAATCGGGGGTTTGGGACGAGCGCCAGCGAGCGCCGACCCACGCCATGCTCATGCTGTGTAGTATCAGAGGATCATAGGATGTCCAGAATGGCTGGTCCCAGCAGATTTGTCTGGGTAAGCCTTTGGCGAAGACGCCTTCGTGGTCCGACGTGCCGACCTTCGGTGTAAAAGTTACCCTTCGCCGGGACGGCGCTCGGACTTGAGGGCGCCTTCAAAATCGGAACGAAGGTCGGCAAATGTGCGAAACGCCGCGAGCAATTCGGCATCCTGCTTTTGGCGAGCCGAAAGAAGCGAAGCAATACCCTCGCACACTTCGAGCAATCGCTCCAGAACGACAAGCGATACTGGCGTCGGCCCCGTCTGCGGAAGGAGGTCTCTCACGTCCATCCCCAGCACATCGGCCATCTTGACCAGCGTATTGAGCGTAATATTGGTCCGGCCCCTCTCGAGCTCAAAAACATACGATTGTTTTACACCTGCTTTATCGCCTAATTGCTTTTGAGTTAAACCGGCTCTCGTTCGAGCCTCGCGCAGCCGATTACCAGCTGCCTTAAGGATGTCATCGTACCGCGACGAAGAACGTTCGTCCGTTTTGGCCATCCCAGCGGTCCCTTTTTCCTGCGACGCGGAGAATGGCGGCGAGTTACACGGTCTCCCCCCTGCGAACGTCGCCCCCCTGATTGAGCCGAGGTTATCCAACGGAACGCGATAGTTTCGCAATCCCTGTTCGCAAACCACGCGTCAAAAGGTTGTGAGCTAAACGTCGGAGATGCGGCTGATGCGGATTCTTATGATCCTAATGGCGCTTGGGACAATCACCCTCAATCCGGCCGCTCGGGCGGATTTCGTGATCACGAGCATGCCGCCGACGTCGGGCTCGATTACCGAGGCCGTCCCGGACAATTCGCCCGATCCGGTCCCGACCCGATTCAAGCTGGCATTCGGGTTCGGCAAGCGCATCCCGCTGTCGTTTGCAGTCCGTCAGATCGTGCCCGGCGCCGTCAAAGTGACCTACGGACCCGGCGCCGACCCTGATGCGCTCGTGGACTGGAGAGGTGGTCAGGGCTGGAACCGCGTCCTCTTCGACGCGGTGAAACCGCTCGGCCTGCGTCTGGTGATGACCCACATGGCCGTCGAGATCCGGAAATGACGCCGTTCGCAGATTAATGGATCAGGCTACTTCCCCGAAGCGGGAGGGAGCAGCATGCCGAACCTCGAACAGCACGCCGTCTCCGAGTGGCTCACCGCACTGCGGCCGGCTTCAGCGGGCGAGTGGCCGCCCGCGATCCGCGCGATCGAGAGCGAGGCCGACAATGCCGAGCGCCTGCGAGCGCTCGGGTCAATCCTCGATGAGCTGGCCTCGGGAAAGTTGCAGGGCCTTTCGACCGCTCTAAGGCAGGCGCCCATGCGGGATGACCTCCGTGCCGTCATGGCGCAACTCGGCGCGGCGCGCCTGATGCAACTCTTGCACTGGCTGGCGGAGATAGACCTCCCCGACCGCCTTATTGTGATCTCGACGCTCCTCGGCGGCGATGACAGCAATAGCGCGGCGCTGCGCGCCGCGATCGCTGCCGTCACGCGCCGGGCCCTGCTCCGGCGCATGTTTGCGCCCGATCGCATCGCAGCACTCCACGCCGCGTGCCAAACCGCTCTCGAGGGAGACGCCTGATGCGGCGGCTCGCAACATTCAGCCTGGTAGCTCTGATTGCGAGCGCGACGCACTGCGACACCGTGCGGGCTCAGACCACGAGCACGGGCAGCGCCGGCTGCGCCGCAATCACCCAGGCAAGCGTCAATGGGCTGAACTCCCGGATCCAGGCGGACGACAGCAATATCAACGCGCCCCAGAGCGTGACCTCGCTGACCTGCCTCGACAACTTCTTCAATGGGGTCGGGCTCAACCTGGTCACCAACCTGCTCAACCCGGCCAACCTGCTGCAGGCGGTCGAGGGCAAGATCTGCAACCTCGTGCAACAGACCTGGAACTCGCTCCTCGGCAGGGTGCAGTGCGGGCTCACGATCAGCGGCTTCAATCTCGGCTTCGGCGGGCTCGGCGGCGGTCTTTCCTGCCCGAAACTGTCCTTTGGTACTGGCGGCCCGCCGATCGCGACAATCGGCATTGGCATCGGGTCGACCGGCAGCGGCCTTTACATCAACGGCGCCGGCACCGCGCCGACCGGATACAGCCTGCCGAATATCCCGCAAGGCACATTCTGAGGAGAGGTCAATGCGGAAGCTGACTCTTGCCGCCTCGACCGCAATCGGCATCGTCATCGGCGGCATACTCTTCGGCGCCGCCCCGGCTCGAGCGGATTTGCCGACGATTGATGCGACAGTGCTCGCGGCCGTCAACGCCGTCAAGGGCGTGCTCAGCGACATCAACGGCTACATTCAGGACATCAAGGATTTTCTCAGCGCCACCGGACCGATCGCCAGTCTCCTCGGCGACAACACCTTCGGCACTGTCGAGCAATTGCTGCAGCAAGGCTTCACTCAAACCGCCAATTATCAGAAGGCTTCCGTCGGTGCGCTCGAGCAGATCTTTGACGCTTCCAACACCGCCAACGCCCGCTTCAAGCGCGACGTGCGGAACGCGCAGATCCGCGACGAGCAGACCCCGATGCCGACCGCCTGCACCGCACTGGACGGCGGCGTCAGCACGCAGGCGGCCGCGGCGCAGGCCTTTACCGTAGCCGCGACGATCGCCAAGATCCACGACCTGCGCGGCGAGGCCGGGCCCAACATGCCGTCCCACTACGGACAGGCCCAAGCCGTGGCGTCGATCAGTCAGCAGCACCTCAGCTACTATTGCGACGCCAACGATGTGGCCGCGGGACTCTGCGGAAGCGTCAGCAGCATCCCGGACGCCGATCAGCAGTTCTCGAGCCTCTTCGGCGCGGGAACCTACGCCGATCAGAACGCTGTCAATACGGCCAAGGACTACGCCATCAACCTGATTCAGCCGATCGCCCCAGCCGCGCTGCGCGGCGATCAGCTCAACGCGGCGGCCGGGCAAGACGCCGCCGTGCGCCGCCGCAGCTACAACGCGCGGATGTCGCTGGCCCAGAGCCTTGTCGATCAGGAAATCGGCATGCAGACCCCTTCGGTGCCGCTGACGGCGCTGCAGCAGCAGTACCTGACAAACATCGGGCTGCCGTCACAGACCAACGGCTCGTGGCTGCAGGTGCTGCAGATCGAGTCGGAACGGCGCATCAGCGATATCACCTGGGCCGCCACGCTGCAAAGCATGCCACCGGCATCCGTCGAACGCGAAATCGCGATCGAGCTCGCCCTCAGCAACTACCTGCAGTTCCAGATCTTCAAGATGGGCCTTCAGCACGCGACCATCAGCGCGACGCAACTCGCCCAGGCGGTCGAGCGCGATTTCCAGCCGACCGTGCGGATGCCCACGCCGTCCATGCGAGCGGCCAACTGATAAACAAACATACCCGAATTACCGGAGCGCCACATGGCCGAAGGACCCTCCGAAAATACGCAGAACCCGACCCCACCACTCACAGATGGCGGGAACGGCGCAAAGGCCGCGCCGCCGCCGAATGAGCCGGAAGAAAGAGCAAAACTCCCTCCACAGGCGGACAGCGATCCGATGCGCGAGCTGCTCGAGCACCTCGAACGCGCGCAACCCCTCATCGCCAATCTCGATCGCAACCTTGCTGAGACGATCCAGACTTTGACCCGGCAAGGCGCTGATCCGGAGCGCCGCACGCTGTCGGCGTTCCGGCATCAGGTCGCCTATGCGGTGCAGGATCTCGAGAGATCCGCGATCTGGCCGATCGCAATGGCCTCCGAGTTGCGTTCGGAGATGACCCGTCTCGCTGCCACGGCGCCAGGTCTCGAAAACGAGCGCATGCGCGCGCTGATGCGGGCGACCGCGTCATTGGAGGACAAACGCCTCATCAGAGACTTGCGCGAGATTGGTACGGAAATCGGCCGCCAAACCGATCAGAACACGCCGAGCGTCCAGAGCTCGATCGAGGCCCTCGAGAACCGGGTCCGCCTCGCCCGCCGCCCCGCGGAGACGCAACCCGATATGCGGCACATGGCTTCAGAACGGCCGCAAGGAGTGGGCACCGCCCGCGGTACCGACCCATCGAGACACGACAACTCAGCCTTACAGCGAAGCCCGCGGTTCGGGCAGGCGTATCCTGAAGGAACACTCGATACGATCCTCCGCGGCATGCGGCCAAGCGCAGAGGGGCGGGAAGCGCCTCGGGCTCAGCTGCTGACACCAATGGCTGGCCGGCTCGCAGCATTCGAGTCCCAGATCCGCGAACGCCGAGACGAGCGAGCTCTCGGACGGGCCGAAAGATCCGGCCGCGCCGCTCTTGACGCGCTTGAAGCTTTTCATACCGGCGAGGGCGCCATCGTCATGAACCGCATCCGCGCGGCGGCGCGCGCGGAACCCGGCGGCCTCGCCGCGGTCCTTTCCGAAATGCGGCAAGATGGCCGCTTCGCTGACCTCCGCCAGCAATTCAACAGCGCCCTCGAAACCGAGCGGGGGGCCGCGAGCGCCTACGACAGAGCCGCAGGTGCACTCGCCCGGTACGGCCAGGACCGCATCGGCATCGAGCAAGTCATCGCGCGGCGGCCGGATGCGGCCAACCTCAGCGCCAAATTCGAGCAGTTGGATGCCCAGATCGGCGAGGCCGCCGCCGGCATGCCGTCGCGACGCGACGGCAAAAATATGATCGACGATCTGGCGCAGAAAGCGTCTGAGCTGCTTCACCGTGCCGTCGGCGCTGTACGATCCGCCTTCAACCGGTCGCCATCGGCCGACGTTGCCTCGCGCGCCGCACCGGCGCCCTCGATGAGCATATAAAACACGCCGTTCGCAGCTCTCGAATCACAGGCTCGCTGGCAAACGCCGCGAGGCTGTCATGCGAATCCTATGGATTATCTCACTGCCACTCTTGCTTTTGGCCATCGCCGGCCCCGCACTCGCGCAAACTACGAACCCTTATGATGTGAGTTGGAGCGCCCTCGACCCCGGCAACGACTGGGCGGCGCAAGTGCTGCGCTCGATATTCCCGATCGCCGGCGGAACGCCTGGCAGTTCGACCGGTAACGAGGCCACGGTCATCGGGCAGATTGTCGGCCAGTTCACAGGCTTCGTCGCGGCCATTGCGGCCGCCTTTGTGTCCTATATCACGATCATCAATATCCATCGCGCCGCGGAAACATCGCGGATCCTCGGCAGCGGCCAGAGCTCGATGTTCGTCGTCCGCCTCGGCTTCGCTGGCATCATGATGTTCCCGCTCGGCGGCGGCTTCTCCGCGGGCCAGGCGCTTGTCCTGCAGGCCGCGATGGCCGGGGTCGGGATGGCCAAGACCGTCTACGCCAACGCGATCCAAGCGATTGGACCCGATGCCCTCGTCATTGCCCAGCCCATGGTGCCGGGTACCAAGCAGATCGTATCGGGTCTTATCGACAGCGAGCTCTGCATGGATCTCGTCAACCAAGCTGGTAACGCCACGCTCGTTCCAACGCCCCAGCCGATCACGGTGAAGGATAACAATGGCGGGTACACCACTTGGCGCTATTCGCTTTCGACCGGCAACGAATCCGGCAATCCGGTCTGCGGTACCGTTACCGTCCGCGAAAAACCGCAAAACGAGCAAACCCTCGCCGGCGTCACCGTCGATATGGCCACCGTCCAGAAGGCGATCCTCTCCGATGTCCTCAATGGCTCGATCCGCGGGCAGGTGGCAACCGTGGCGCAGAACCTCTGGCGAAACAAGCAGGCCTCGGCCCTCGTCCCGCTGCAAAGCGTTTTGAGCAACGCGGTTAATACCTACACCAGCGAGCTCACAACCGCTGCCACCAGCATCCAAAGCGCCATCAACAGCGCGCTGCAAACCAACGCACAGCAGGCAAGGAACGGAAACTTGGATCTGTTGCAGAACGAGGTGCAGCAGTCGACCCTCGGCTGGACCGCAGCCGGGGCTTATTACCTCGAGATCGCCAAGCTCAATGCAACGACGTTGTCGTTGCTCAACGCGACGCCCGTTGCCACGTCGCCGACGTATGACGGACTGGGACCTGCGCTGTCCAAAGATCTGGCACCATTGGAGGCAGCTCAGAAGGATTTCATGACAACCCTGAACACCGTCGTACAAACGACCGACGGCACCAGCGTTCCGACAGGCGTTCCATACACGCTGGCCGATGCCAAGGAGAAAGCCGACGGTGGCGCCGTGCTCGACCGTGTGTTTGGGGAGCTTCACCTGTCGAACGCAGTCCTTCAATCGATCACCCGCTTCCTGCTGCCGTCAACCCAGCTATGGAGCGATCCGTTCGGTGGCCTGATGAGCCTCGGTCAGACATTGATCACGACCGCGCTCATCGCTATGGGCGCAGCCGCGCTGCTTTCCTCGACCGTCACTTCGAGCGGCGCCGCCGTTTGGAATTTCCTGACCGGCAATTGGGCGGCCGGCGCCGCCACCGTTGCCGGCCACGCAATCATGAACTTCTTCGCAACGCCGATCTTTGCGGGCCTACTCGCGATCCTGCTGCCGGGAATCATCATCGCCTACGTATTGCCGATGATTCCATGGGTCATGTGGATGGCCGGCGTCTGCGGCTGGATCATACTCGTCTGCGAGGCGATGATCGCCGTCCCGCTCTGGATGCTCGCTCACATGACTGTTGGCGGCGACGGCCTTCACGGCCGCGCCATCGAAGGCTGGAGCCTGCTCTTCAGCGTCGTGTTCCGACCGACCCTCATGGTGATCGGCCTCTTCCTCGGCTATTTCGTGTTCGACTGCATGTCCTGGCTGATTCGCGAAAGCTTTGGCATAGCCGCCGGCTTCGTGCTGCAAAACGGGTGGATCGTCAGCAACTTTATCGGGATTGCGGTCCTGCTCGGCATCTTCGTGATGACCCATGTGGTCGCCGCGCTGATGTCGTTTCGCATGGTCGCCCTCCTGCCGCACCACCTGCCGCGCCTCGTCGGCTTCACCGCGGCAAACCGGGTCGATATGGAGGACTTCTACCAGCGCGGAGCTTGGGCACCCGGGCAAGAGGTTGCCAATTTTACGACCACCGCTTTGGACCAGGGCGCCCAGAGATTTATTCGACCTCAGCGCCGCTTGCCTGGACGCCCAGCCGGTTATATCTCTGGTCCTAGCAGAGCTTCAGGTGAGGCGCAGGCCGACACGGGTGGAATGGACACCACGCTCCGTGCGATGACCGAAACCTCCCCGAGAGGAGAAACCGATGAGTGACAATGGTGCTTTCTCAGGTGCCATGATGCTCAGCCAGCAGTTACGTATGTACCGCTGGATGGACACGCTGGAGCGGGCTCAAGACAACAACGGGCTCGCGACCGATAATGCTCTCCTCCGCCGCGACGCAGAGCAAGTCGTCGCGAGCTATAACCAACTTGTCGCCGAATTCAATGAGTTGCTCCTGCGGGCGACGCAGGTTGCCCAGGACTCCGATCGCAAGGACTCCGTTATCGCCGAGCTTCAGCAGGAGGCCGAACAGCTACGGAATGGAAAGGCAGCCCTCGAAGCCGAATGCGAGCGGCTCCGCCGGGAGAACACGGGGCAAGCAATCCGGATCCAATGGCTTAGCGACACGGTGCGCGAGGATCGACCCGGCTACCTTCCGGACTGTTAAGCTGTTCGCAAAGACAGCGGGCATGGTGGAGCCATACCACGGAGATCCGCCATGCACGGCTCGCTTCTCCTCTCGCTCCTCGCCTTTTCTCTCGTCGCCTGCAGCAACGCGAACGTAAAGTCCGCCAGGGATTATTCACCGCCTCCCGCGCCGCCGGTCCGAAATCCCGTCTACAACCCCTACGCCGCTTATGGCGAGGCGAATGCAACGTGGCAGCCGCCCGTATGGAACCGCGACGGCACCATCGTGAAACCCGCCGAACCTGCCTCCCAGGCCGATCGTCCTCGCTACGAGTTCGCCCCTTGGGCAAGCGGCGCGGCGGGTGGCAGCCGATACGCCCCGCCGGGCACCTTCTGATCGCGACTAGCGCTCACTGCCACCGCAATCCGCCTCAGATGCGGCAAGGGCCGCGAACTTTGCACGAGCCCCGTGGAAAGCTGCGATCGTGGCACAGCTTGCTGCGTGCTCCCCCGATCATCACTACTTAAAGGCCCAGCGTGCGGATATCGTCCCGCATTCACCGCGCTCATCGAGGCAAGAACGGCTCTTTGGTGGAGAGATACTCGCGCCAGCTCGCGGTGCGACCGATCCGGATCTGGAAGTTCAGCAGGGCATTGTAAAACGCGAGTAAAAAGAACAGAGCGCAGAACGGTAGAAACTCAACCGCCAGAACTACACGCATCGCCGTCCACGGAGACAACAACGCCTCGCAAATCCACGCCGTCAAGAAGATGCAGCCCAAAGCAAAAGTCGCGTAGGCGATGCGCGCTGTCTGCCGCCGCCTCACTTTGAGCCGCCTCTCGAGCTCAAACAGCGATATGCCATGCAAGAACGCCGTCGCCTCCGGATCGTAGCCGCCGCACTCGCTCGCCCGAAAACGTGGATCGCGCTGCGCGCCGGCGCGCAACGTGACGGTCAGATTCCCGATAAACGAAGCGCCGCGCGATATCCCGCGCAGCCCAACCCAGTCGACCGGCCCGGCGGACAGCCACCCGATGCCGCGGAATACCCTGCCGAACAGCGAACGCCGCTTATCGCTGGTTGAACCCGCGCCATGGCAGGTTCCTGGAGCTTCCCGCTCGAACGGCATCACGGTCAGCTCCCAATTGACGACACCAGTGCATCCATACTCATCGGGATCCCGTCGATGCGACCCTCGGCGCCGTCAGGCTTCCGCCATATGAAGGTCGGCGTGCCTTTCAACCCAATCGCCTGCGCGATCGCCATGTTTGTCCGCAGTCGCTCTGGTGCCTCGGGGCTTGGCGGGTCGTTGATTCTCCCAGCCTGCCAAGCAGAGACCAGGTCGTCAGTTGGCTTGCTCAATAACACCAACGCGCTCCGGGTGCTCTGACCTTGGTCCTCGTGATCCAGCACGGATAGGGGAATGACCGAAACCTGCAGGCGGCCAGCCGCCACATAGGGCTGCAGCATCTGCAACGCGCGGACCGAATAGATGCACTGTGGGTCGACCAGCATAAACAGATGGGGCGCCGATGCGGGGCCAATCGTGCCGGAAAACGCCTTTTGCAAGAGCGCCAATGCGGTAACTAAATCTGTGGCGGAGCCAGGCCGCCCGATTTTATCGCCGCTGCCGACCACGACGGTCGGAACCGCGCCCGGAAGGTCGGCGATCTGCTTCCTCGTGATATTCTTTCCAGCTGCGTCCCACATGACACCGGGGATCAGCCGCTCCTTGTCCGGTGTCATGTAAAACACCTGGAACTGCGGTCCGCTGCGCACAAAAAGCGCGGGCAGTTCATGCTCGACGCCCAGATTAGTAATATTGCCGCGCGCGATCGTCTCGAGCTGGGCGGGCGTCAGCTCGACCGTTACGCCTGAGACACCCGCCTGGCCGTCCGGAGTGACCTCAAAGAGCATGAACTGATCGCCGCTACGTGCTGCAACGGCACGGATCCCATGCGATTGACCGAGATCGGTCACTGCGGCACCAGCCGAGGCGACATGCTGCACAAACGGTATCGAAGCCAGGGTATCCGGAAGCGGGGGCTGGGCGGCGAAAGTCGGTGGTTCCGCCTCGCCGTCCGCGACGGGGATAACGGTCGGAGCGGGCAGTGTGCAGAGCGGCGGCGAGGCGGCGAGAGCCGAGGACCAAGACAGCGCTGCCATCACAATTAAGGAACGCACGTAGACCTCCAGCGGGGGAGGCCTTACGCTGATCGTCAGGCTTGCGAACGGCGCGCCCTGCCGTGTGTACTTGATCTGGGCTCTCCAGCCAACGGGAGCAGCCTCGGAAAGCTCAACCGGGATTCCTGCCTCTCACCAGAAGACCCGCGGTTTGTTTTTGGAAACGGTTTACTGTCGGTATTTTGATCGACGACAAAGAACTCGTACGCTTCTTCTACGAGCTCGAAGGCAAAGCCGACGACTCGAGAATCTTCTTTTCCAAACCAATCTTCCAAGGCAAAAAGAGCCTCGAATTTCGCCTGAAAGCCCGCGGAGCACGATGCCTGCAAACCTCTTAGCTTTCGCAGTGCATGCTCCATCTTCTCGTATGCGATCTCCTCCAGACGCTGGCGATCAATCGTCGGCTCGGGCGTGCTCGCGGTAGGCGAGTCATCGTTGTAAGCCGCGCAAGCCCGGAGCGCATCCACAAACTCCTTACAGGATCGCCGCAGATGGAAATCACCAGCTACCGCGTCGCCACCGGCATCATCACCGGGTTCCGCGGCAGGAACCGCATTCCCATTCTCCACCGGCCGGATACGCCCAAACATCCCCCACCTCCTGGTCAGAGGGCCGGCTCAATTCAACTAGCGCTACTGAAGGAAGACGGGTGCGGAAATAATGATGGCGACAGCAGCCTCGCGTCTTAAAGTAATGTGACAGATAACGTTGCGCCATCGTAAGCCTTCGAACCACCCGAGAAATCCTTCCGCCGGTTAGCCTACGTTAACGAACGCTGATTCGGCAACAGATGTCAACGGGCATAAGGTAGAAATCGCGATCGCTTTCGCGGTCGCCGTTTGCGGTTCCGCTCCGTGGTAGCGCCCCCGGAATGGGTCCCGAAAACGAACCCGTCGCGACGCCGAGTGCCTCACGACACCGTGTGTTCGCGCGTGTAAAGCGACGACGGCGCATGCCGTTCGCAAAATCGGCTGTCAGGCTCGGGGGTGCGGCGGCATTTTCGAGAAGCGGAGCGTACGCACGGCGGGAAATCATGATGCCCAAGGGGCGGGAGTGTTTCGCCGAGAGACGGATAGGTCAGATATGGCTGTGGAATTTGAATCTAGACTTGACCGCCGGCAAGCGGCCGCGTTCTTGACTGCTCGCGGCTATCGCACCGCACCGGCGACGTTGGCTAAACTCGCCTGCATTGGAGGCGGACCGACTTTCGAGAGTTTTGGCCGTAAGCCCCTGTATCGCGAGGCCGACTTACTCGCCTGGGCGACGGGAAAAACGACGGGACCCCGGCGGTCAACAAGCGATCCGGGAGGCGGGCCGTCCGGCGGAGAACGGCTCAGCCGGTAGCCCCGGTGCAGCTCTGCTCCCAACCGAGCGTTGCGAACTGGCGTTGGCGATCCTACGGCCTCCCGCGCGGTCGGCAAATCAGCGGAGAATATGCTAGCAGATGGGCTGTTTCTCGCGACGCGATCGAAGGACGTCGTTCCGACTGCCATCGGCATGTCCCCCGGCGGTGACCAACATTCGCAGTCTGCTCTACCTGTCGCTCGCTATGGCACAGTCCGAATGCCGGAAAGTCGTGGGTACGGCAGCGCGCCGCGTTTCCGGTCAATAGCCGCATAAAGGCGTGGATCGCCAACCCCAAAGAGGCGCAGACCGTTCTTGCCGGCGGCGATACGGGCTTGTTCGTGAGCGGCGATGGGAGCGCTGCCGACGATCTGGTCGCTGAGTATCGGCCGGGTTGATCCCGATATTCTCTTCGCCGGCACGCGCCCTTCCTACGGCCTCGGCGAGACAGCGAAAGGAATTTGGCTGGCGGGCGGACGTAGCGAGGGATAACGGTTTTGGCCAATACTCAGGCGAGCAGCAGCGCGCCGAGAGAAGGCCGCGAGCCTTCGGGATCGGTCCAGCCGACCACGAGGGCAAACCCAAGCCTCAGCAATTCTACGGCTTTCACGAATCCGGCGAGGTGCCAAGCGGACTCGATAATGGACTAATTTTGGACTCGCTGTCGAGGGCGGGGAGGGCGCCAGCTGCCTGCAAGTAGTAATCACTGGCCGCGATCAGGGCCAAGTCACCCCGGCAGTTCGTTGCATGAGCCATGTGGTGTTGTGAATGGGGCACCACCGACAAGCTCTGAATAGTGTACGCTCATTGAACTGAGGAATTCGACCCCGAGTCCGACCCGAGACGACCTGCCACCACGAAAGCACAGCTGGTCTACCTTCAACAGCCGACATGCCGTGCGGATGGTCAGCAGCGCCGTTCAGTGCCAGGAGCCGACATGCGCCGCCATCGAGGCTCATCGACTAAGGATCATCAGACCCAACCCCAAGATCAGTAGTAGTAGGAGGAGTACCCGGCGAAAGCTTGAGCCGCGCCCAAGTGTCAAATGCGAGCACCTGCAGGCCAATCAACAACAAGGTCAGCGTACTGGCACCGATCATACCCGTGCTGCTGAGGCTACAGTACGGTTATCGCGAAGACTGCGACACCGGAGTGTCGGAATACTCCGCGCTGCTCGGCTGCCCGCTCAGTATTTTGGCCGGTGCAAAGTCGCCCATCGGCGCGCATGCTCGATGGAGCCCTTGGGGCTGTGCAGCGCGGAACCGCTTCATCGTCGACAAGGCTTCCATCCGCTCGCGCCAGGCGCAGATCGCCGGATGCTTGGGGTGCAAGGTCTGCGCTTCCGGTGCGAAGTCAAAGTTGTGGATGATCGGCAGCATGTAGAAATCCGTGAGGCTCAGCTCCGGGTCGAGCAGAAATTGCCCGCCATCCGACAGCTCGCGCTCCAGCACCTGGAGGCAAACCGCCACCTTCGGCATCGCATACGACGGGATGCCGAACTGCGGAAACACGTTGTGCTCGTGACAGACGTGAAAGATCAAGTAGCGGTAGTAGTGGCCGTTGACCGCGCTGATCCACTGGTTCATGCTGGCGGGCTGGCTCGGATCGGCAGGCGTCAGCTTTGGTCCATAGAGGACGTCGTCGATATAGCCGACGATCGCAGCCGTCTTGTAAACGACGAAATCGCCATGCTGCGGGATCGGAACCCGCTCAAACGGGTGCAGAGCGAGTGTTCATCTCCGTTTCGAGGTCGTGGAAAGTGTAAGCGACCTCCTTATGGGTCAGGACGATGCCGGCCATCTGCGCATCAAGATTTCACAGAGGCGGG
>Ga0306923_10000243_pt1 | contig 40808 bp, 29 predicted proteins | sample sta12Can44000108_FD_203841 | JGI IMG/M metagenome (GOLD analysis project Ga0306923, IMG submission 203841) | Lab enrichment of tropical soil microbial communities from Luquillo Experimental Forest, Puerto Rico - statanox.12C.anox.44.000.108 (v2)... | ecosystem: Environmental > Terrestrial >... | reverse complement strand
CACTCTCCGTTTATGGTTGACTCTGGAAATTTAACCGGTGTCCGTACAGTGGAGGATGTTGTCGTTGAGGATGGCAGAGGTAGCACACAGATTGCGGGCTCCAAGGTCTGTGACTTTGTTTGCACCTCTGATCGAGACACAACTTTTCCGCTACAAGGTGCTCTCGGATACGAGATCAGCAAGAACCTGTCTGTCGCCGAATATAGCCTTATCGTGCGGTCGCCATCTGACCTGCTGTACTTGACCGGCTTTTCTGAAGCGTTGAAGAACCGAGGCCGGATCCACCTTAGCCCTCGCTGGACAGTCTGTCCGGCAGGCGGGGTGGATAACGTCGCCGCGTTCGCCAGCCTGTTCGGCAATCGCAAGCTTCAACTCGCTGTGCTGATGGATTGTGGACTGGGGGGGGAAAACGCCGAAGATGGGGGAAGGTCGCAGGTCTTGCGGGAAGGCCATGTTCTCACTCTGCGTTTGTACGTGAACAAGCCTGAGGCTGACGTTGAGGACGTGATTGGCTGGCGAAATTACTTGACCCTCGTGAATAAGGCCTACGGTTTGGTGGGCGCGACGGAACTGAAGGAGGAGGAGCGGGTCGAGGAGCGTGTAACCAAGGCTGTAGAGAGTAAGTTTCTGACCATGCCTTCCTCGGTGGCGGGATTTAATCGATATACTCCCTCAGAGTACTTCCTTAAGCATCGGGATGCCGTGTTCAATGCTTTCCCTGAGGTACCTCAGGCTCTGGACCGCTTTGAAGGCATCTTCAGGGACCTGAACCACATGTTGGGTGAATGTGCTCCTGGATCCATTGCGAGCTCAAAGGCACTCAACGTGGCATGAGAACAAGATTTCGGTTCTCGGGTCTCAGGGAAAATCAGGAACTTGTCACGCTGACGCGCCCGTCGCTCTGGCGCCGGCCGGCGGCTGCGACCGGACAAGTAAGGTTGAATCAGTGACGCTGATCTCACGGCGGGGTTGTTGGTGCATGCCGCTCAACCCGGAGAGCTCCGCCGCTGTGGTGAGGCGAGAAGAAGGGGTCATGGTAACCAATCCAGCAGTGAGGGTCGTGCCTGGGCGTGATTGGAAAAAGCAGGCTAAGCGCGCGTGGGCGCTCGTGAAAGAAACAGCAAGCCTGGTAGGCCCGAGCGCAAGATTTCTAACCACGTGCGAAGCGCACACCTACGCCTACTCGGTCGCCGCCAACGCAATCCTCGCGCTCGTGCCGTTCCTCGTTCTGCTGATAACCATTGCCCACCTGACACAGTCTTCACCTGCCGAGCAAATGATCTACCGCCTCGTGTCCGATTATCTACCGGCGGGAGCGGTCGAACTCAAGGGAGACCTTGTTCGTTTGACATCGCACCATGGAGTGCAGGTGTTCTCTCTGCTGATGTTGGCAATATCGGCCAGTGGCGTGTTCTTGCCTTTTGAAGTCGCTTTGAATGGTGTGTGGGGATTTCGGAAGAACCGGAGCTATCTCGGTAACCAGGTCGTGAGCCTTGCGCTGGTGGCCTGCTGTGCAGGACTCGCATACGCCGGCGTCGTATTTGCCGCCGCGGTCAAGGCTGCGCTCGTCGATCCAATTCCGTTCTTGTGGCTTAAGGCGGCACTGACCTTCGTGGTGATGAAAGTCTTTGCTCTACCTATGACGATCCTCAGCTTCTGGCTCGTCTTCTGGTGGGTGCCCAATGGAAAGGTACCGCTGCTCCAGGTCTTTCCGGCAGCGTTCTATACCGGACTGTTGGCGGAAGTATTCAAGATGGTGTTTGGCTGGATCTTGCCTCTGCTCGATTTTCAGAAGGCATACGGCAAGATCTTCTGGCTGCCCGTAACGCTCCTCGTGTGGACCTACGCGGGAGCGATGCTGCTGCTATTTGGCGCGAGTCTGTCGGCCAGGGGCGTTGTCAGGATGCCTCGCATCCGCCTACGCCCAGGGCTTGAGCCGGTTCTTGAGCCAGCAAGCGATGGGAGTGCCGCCGAGCTGATGGCCGCCATCGCCGAACCACAACGCCCCAGCGACACTTGGCGCTCCAAATTCGCCGACTCCACGCAAGAGCCATAATCACTGCCAGCGCAATCTGTGACCCGCAAAGTCGAGTTCGATGCGTCGGGCATGCAAGGAGCGAGGCCCCAAATACCCGTCAATTCCGGATGGATCGCCATTTCCCGGTCTATCGATCAGGAAAACCGTCGCCACCGTTTCCGGACCCGCAATTTTCACTCCCGGCAGATTCACCTCCGTTGCCTGAAGACGCCCGATCACGGCCGGGCGCGAAACTCCCTCAGTTCTTACGTTCGGCACACCTTTCCGCAACCTGTCCTTATAGAGAAGCAGGCCGCGAAGCCCGGTATCCACCAGTAAGCTCATACGCACTCCTTGGACGGCAATCGGCACGACAAACGATCGCGACGGCGCGAGTTCGTCTTCTGATCCACTGGCCGCGTCGAACGAGACCAGTTTCCTCTCATAATCGATACTGAGCTTTTTGCCGCGGCTCAAGAGGTCCAGCCCGATGATTCCGTCCACGCCGCGGGCGAACTCCGAATAGTCCTTCAGGTTCGCGACAATCACGTTCGCCCGCGCGGCCCGGATTGGCCCGGCCTGCAGTTCGACAATCTCGGCCCGTTCAATCGGTATGTCCCGGTCAAAGTTCGTGATCTTCCCCGGTCGGCGCCTCAGCCGTAAACGGTGAGCAACGTCTTCATCGATAACCGTGCGCGAAGAACCGGTGTCGAGGATGAACTTGAGACCGTCAAGCTCTCCCACTCGCCCGTCCACAATCACGAGGAAGTCGGAACCTAGCGCGAATGGAGCTGTCGTGCTGCTGACAGGGGACGCGTCCGCAGCATTCAGCCAAGACCCCGAGACCACAGCAAGAAACAGGAGAACCCCTGCAGGAATGAGGGAACGAACCATGATCCAAACCCCCGTCCGCTGGCCGCGGAGTGGGGCGAGATTCGCGCCTCCAGACGGGTACCGCAATTCACCCCAGGTCTACTATGTGCCCTGACTTGGTCAACGCGTATTCCATACATGAATAAGAGCTTAGATCGACTTGTCTCCTGTCTGGGCCATTGACATTCTTGCGCTCCGTGAAATGATTTCAAACCTGACACGTCTATCTCTCGTATCTCCCAAGGGTGAGGAGAGGTCTGGAGCGTGGGGCCGCCTCTGAGGTGTTTGGATGGAAGCGAACGATCAAAATTCCACCACCCGATTTGGAGTCTTTGAACTGAACCCACACTCGGGTGAGCTCCGGAAGGCGGGCACACGCATTCGCCTTCAAGATCAACCCCTGAAGGTATTGATGGCTCTGCTGGAGCAGCCGGGTGCCGTCGTCACGCGCGAAGAATTGAAACGCCGCATCTGGCCAGAGGAGTCCTTTGGAGACTTCGACCACGCGGTTAATGTGGCGGTCGCAAAACTGCGGGCCGCATTGTCTGACTCGGCGGATACTCCGCGCTACGTAGAGACTCTGCATCGGCGCGGCTACCGGTTCATTTCCCCGGTCACGCCCGCGGCCGAACAGCCGCCCGCGGTCCCTTCGAACGGCTCTGCCTTAACGCACTCGACGAAACATAGTCATCTCACGACTTGGACTGCCATCGGTGGTGTTCTTCTGATCGCCGCGTGGGCCGCATACGGATGGTGGATTTTTCACCGGAAGACCTACGCCCTGACCGACAAAGACACCATCGTCGTCGCCGATTTCACGAACACGACGGGCGATCCGGTCTTTGACGGCACACTTCGCCAAGGCCTGGCAGTCCAGCTCGACCAGTCTCCGTTCCTCAGCCTGATTTCTGACGAACGCGTCAAGCAAACCCTTCGCCTCATGAGCCAGCCACCGGACGCCCGTCTTACACCGGAGATTGCCCAAGAAGTGTGCGAGAGAACGGCAAGTGCTGCGGCATTGGAAGGTTCCATCGCCAACCTGGGCAACCAATATGTCCTGGGGCTCCGGGCTGTAAACTGCGCGACCGGCGATACGCTCGCCGAAGAGCAGGCAACGGCTAATGGAAAGGAAGAGGTGTTGAAGACTCTTGAGCAAACCGCAGCCAAGCTGCGCGGCAAGCTCGGGGAATCGCTAATGACGGTCGAGAAATTCAACACCCCCGTGGAAGAGGTGACCACTCCGTCGTTGGAGGCTCTCCAAGCCTACAGCCTCGGTCGCATCACATTGATCGATAAGGAAGATCATCTGGGCGCGATCCAGCTGTTTAAACGAGCCATCCAACTGGATCCGAACTTCGCGATGGCTTACGCCTCGCTCGGTCTAGCTTATTCGGAGCACTCGGAGAGGGACAGCACTGCCAATTACCGCATCGCCTTTGACTTGCGCGATCGCGTCAGCGACCGCGAACGCTTCTACATCGAATCGCATTACTACGCGTCGGTCACCGGCAATCTCGAGAAGGCCGGGCAGGTCTATGAGGTCTGGGAGAAAACCTATCCGCGCGACGACATTGCTCACTTAAACCTGGGCGAGAATGCGCTCAATCTTGGCGATTTCGCGAAGGCCGAGAAAGAAGCCAGAGAAGCGTTGAAGCTTTTGCGGGGCGATTGTATCAGCTACGGAGCTCTAATTTCCGCATACATCGCCATGAACCAGCTGGCGGAAGCCCGCGCGGTAGCCAACGAGGCGGAGAAGGGAAAGGCAGACTGTTTTCACTTCCAGCTCTGTCGCTATCAGCTTGCCTTCCTGGAGGGAGATCAAGCTGGAATGGCGCGTATGGCCGCCGCATCAGCCGGAAAATGGGGCGTGGGCTCTCTGGGCGCCGAAGCCAGGACCGCGGCCTACTACGGACATCTGAAACAGTCCCACGAATATGTGCGGCAAGCGATCGGTTCCGGCGAACATGCGGGGGTAAAGGAGCTGCCGCTTCTCATCGAGGCATGGGACGCGGACTCCGAGGGCCTGCTGGGGAATGCCGAGTTGGCGCGGCGGGAAGCCAATGAAGCGCTCCAGCGTTCCAACGGGCGCGATGTGCAGGGAATAGCGGCGCTGGCATTGGCGCTCACTGGAGACGTCAATCGCGCCCATGCCCTCGCGGAAAGTCTAGCCAAGCGTTTCCCTCAGGATACGATCGTGCAGCGCAATTACCTGCCGACAATTCGTGCCCAACTTGCTCTCGATCGTAAAGACCCGTTGAAGGCCGTCGAGGCTTTAAAAACTGCGCAGCCCTATGAACTGGCAACACTGATGGGCAGTAACTCGCTTTATTCTGTCTTTCTGCGGGGACAAGCAAGTCTGATGGAGCGGGACGGTGCTGCTGCTGCCGCCGAGTTTCAAAAGATCATTGACCATCGTGGGATTGTTCTAAACCAAATCATTGCCCCCCTTGCCCATCTTGGCCTGGCTCGAGCCTATGCGCTCGAGGGAGACTCGGTTAAGGCGAGAACGGCATATCAGGACTTCTTCACCCTTTGGAAAGATGCCGACCCTGATATCCCCGTGTTGAAGCAAGCCAGAGCCGAATTCGCGAAACTGGCGGCCAATCCATAAAATGTCAAATAATCACTTCTGCGGACTGGATTTCTTTCGAGCCATCCATACCACGGAAGCTAGGAACCAGTGCGGCCCGCCAGTATCCATTGCCACCAGCACAAGACCTCCGATCTTTGCCCAAATAGGCAATGGATGAAAGACGACGTATAAAACCATGACCGTACCAAGAAACGGAAATCCGGAAACCCAGCGGATCTCACCTCGGCGCCCGAGCTTGCGCAGCAGAGGGTACCGCACGAAACTCAGATAAAAATTCAACCCGCAGATGAACCCGCCCAGCCCCAGAAATGTCCAGCCCACGATTGTGAGTATCAGTCGACTCGTCGCCATCGATTTATCGTCAGCTCCGATGTAGATCCGGGTACGGCCTCCTCCCCAGTTGCAGACTAGAACGGTTGGGCAGATCAAAACAAATCGGTTGCACCAACCACCGCACGGCCATACGGGCACACCCTTCCGCCAACTTGCTCTCACCCTAGACGCGATTTTCCCGGGCGTCGCCGCGAAGCGGGGGAGTGTCCGTAGAAAGGAGCCCGACGTCACAGAAACGTGATAAATTCGTCGGGCTTTTGGCGGCAATACTCTGGGCAGGCCGCGCCCTTCGTCCCGTCCCCGGCGTTCAATGCAACACCAAGGAGATCTCAGTGAGGCGCAACCTTGATCGCAGGCTTCGTTGGGCAATGCGACTTCAACTATCCGTCGCGATGGCCATCACGGGTGTCTTCCTGGCGGCGAACGGTGCTTCGGCGCAGGCCGCGAGTGATTCGGACGGCTATCCTGCGTTGGTCAAGCTCTTTCAGCAATGGCGGGAGTTCGAGCATCCGGTGATGAAGAACAACGTCCCCGACTACAGCGCGACCGCGATGGCGGCCAAGGCTGCAGCTCTGCCCCAGTGGCGCAAGCGGTTGGATGCTATCGATCCCAAGTCGTGGTCCATCGATCAGCAAGACGACTACAAGCTGGTGAAGGCCGAGATGAACGGGCTCGACTTCAATCTCACAGTGCTCCGTCCCTGGGCTCGCGACCCTGCTTTTTATGTCAATGTTTTCTCATCCCGCAGTGATATTCCGTGGCGTGAAGGGCCTGTCCCGTACCCCGAAATCAACCTCTACAATTATCGCTTTCCGCTCGATGCCGACGCCCAGAAAGACTTGACCACCAAGATCGGCATGATCCCCGCTTTTCTTTCCCAGGCGGAGGGGAATCTGAAGGCAAGCAATGGGCACGATCTTTGGGTCTACGGCGCCCAGGAGCTTCGCGGTCAGTCCCGCATCCTGGCTTCGCTCGAAGCTGGCACACTCACGGTTCGCACCCTGGCCGAACACCAACAGGCGGATTTGACCGGAGCCAGCCCCGAGTTGCGCGCCGCGGTTGCTGCGGCCCGCAAGGCCACCGACGCATTCGTCACTTGGCTTGAGAAACTGGCACCCACCAAGACCGGACCTTCCGGAGTGGGTAAGGAGAACTACACCTGGTACCAGCAGAACGTGCATTTCATTCCCTACACTTGGGACGAGGAGGTCGTTCTCTTGCGCCGCGAACTGGAGCGTGCCCAGTCCTCCTTGCGCCTCGAGGAGCACCACAACCGCAACCTGCCTCCGCTCGAGCCCGCCGCGGATGCCGCTGCCTTCGACAAAATGACGCATGACCGCCTGGATAAATTCGTAAACTTTCTCATCAAGCAGGAGATCATCCCCGACAAGCCCTACATCAGGCCGGCACTCGCCGAAGAACTCGGGCATTTCATCCCGGAGGACAAGAGAGTCTTCTTCGACCGAGTCACACACCGTGAGCCCATGCTGCTTCTCTCCCACGACTATCACTGGATTGACCTGGGGCGCATGCGGGACGAGCCGAATCCAAGTCCGATTCGCCGCCAGGCCCTGCTCTCCAACATCTGGGACAATCGCGCCGAAGGCTTTGCCACCGCTTTCGAAGAGTTGATGATGCACGTAGGCCTGTACGACGACAACCCACGTGCGCGCGAGCTGGTCTGGATCATGCTGGCCAATCGCGCCGCGCGCGGCCTCGCCTCGCTCTACGTCCAGGCCAATCAGTTCACGCTGGAACAGGCAGGGAAGTTCCATGCCGAATGGACGCCCCGTGGCTGGGCCAAGTCCAACGATACCCTCACTGCATTCGAGCAGCTGCTTTACCTGCGCCAGCCAGGCTATGGCAGCTGCTACATCACCGGCAAGCTGTTCACCGATCGGCTGATCACGGAATACGCTCACCAGCAGGATCTCGCAGGCAAGCCGTTTGTATTGCGCGATTTCCTCGACCGCTTTAACAACGAGGGCATGATTCCAATTCCGCTGATGGAGCCGGAGATGGTCCCCAACGATAGCGCGCGGGCCCTCGAGCCTCAACCTCACTAACAATCGACCCTCTTCGCGTCGAAATGCGGCGCCAGATCCCAGAAGCGAAAAGCGGGCCACACTAGTTTTGGTGAAGCACGGGGAACCCAAGGCGATGTTGCAGGGCGATAAAGCGAGGGTTGGAACGCAGCGAGTCCAATTCAGGTTCCACTTGCAGAAAGACGAGGCCGTTAGAACGATCAGCGTAGGCCTTCTCGAGCCAATCCAGGGCTTCCTCGGTTCGGCCCAAACCAACGCACACGATCGCGAAGTAATATGGCGACACGTAGTGGTCCGCGGAATCGGTTCTCAGCTGAGCCAGCAGCTTTTCCGCCTCTGCTCGATTACCAGAGCGAGCATAAGCATGGCCAAGAGCCGAGACCATCAGGGGAGTGCCATGAGAAAGATCGACCGCTTTTCGCAATTCCGTGATGGCCTGAGCGTAGTCTCCCTTTTGCACATACGCTTGTCCCACAATCAGGTGGGGAAGCTCATAAGAGGAATCCATGTCCAGCGTATTTTTCAATTGCGCGATCGCGGCGTCATACTGACGTGCCATGTAGAGCCGCCATCCCAGGCTGAAATTGATACTCAACGACAGCGGGTCGAGTTCACGGGCCTTTTGAATTTGTGCAAAGCTATCCTGCGCCCTGCCCATCGCGATCAGATAGAGCGAGTAGCGTTGGTACGCGGTGGCATAGCTCGGATTCAGTCCAATCGCGCGTTCAAACCCTTCAGCGGCGCCACTCCAATCCCATTCGTAATTGAACTTTTCGGTGGCCAGTGCCGTTTGGGCTTCGACCAGAGTGGGGTCGAGCTCCAGTGCCCGGAGCGCTGCAGCTTTCGCCTTTGGAGCGGCCTCCGACGCAGGCATAGTGCCAAAAATCTCGGCGCTGATGATGGCATAGCAATCGGACAGGCCCGCATACGCCAGAGCATATTGCGGATCGAGCTGAGTGGCCTGCTCAAAGTAGGTGATCGCTCGCGTCAGGTTTTCGTCTGAGCGTTTGTTCCAGTAATAGCGACCTTTCAGATAGTTCTCGTACGCTTCCGGGGAGACCGCCGGAGTTTTGGACAGGCGTTCGCGCTCTTCGGGAGTGAGATTAATGCGAATCTCGTTCACGATCGCAGAAGAAACCCGGTTCTGCAGCGCCAATACGTCGCCAATCTGGCTTTCATAGGTATCGGCCCACAGATGGTGGTCCGTGGAAACCTGAACGAGTTCGGCGGTGATCCGAACACGGCTCCCCACGCGCATCACCGTGCCCTCAACGACTGCATCCACGTTCAGTTCATGGGCTATCTCAGAGAGCGGCTTGCGAGTGCCCTTGTAAGCCATCGCGGTCGAGCGGGAGATGACATGCAGGGAACGGATTTTTGCCAGATTGGCGATCAGGTCATCCGTCATGCCGTCGGCAAAATAGTCCTGATCTTTTTCGCCCGATAAATTTTCCAGCGGCAACACCACTAACGAGGTGTTTTTAGGAACGCCTCCGCCGTCCGCCTTCCGATTGGAGCGGATCAGGATTGCCACCAAAACGATGGCCAACACCAAAGTACCGGCGGCAAACAGCCTGGAACGAGTCAGCCACACTTGAATGACGGGAAGCCCGCCCCTGGGGGCAGTCTTTGCTTCGACCGCGGCACGGGTGTCGAGGAGAGCAGACGGAGGCAGAGGTTCGTGATCGCGCGCGGCCGGAGGTGCCGCTGTCTCCTCTACGGGTGCTACGAAGCGATAACCGCGTCGCGGGACCGTCTCGATGTAACGTGGGTGATCGGAAGAATCCAGAAGAACTTCGCGAACCCGCATCACGGCGTTGTTTAGACCGTGATCGAAATCGACAAACGTATCGCCCTGCCAGAGCCGGGCACGAAGTTCTTCACGACTGACCGTCTCGCCGGGCCGCTCCAACAGCATGGCCAAAACCTGGAACGGCTGCTCCGCCAGCTTCATCCGGAAGCCATGCTTCCGAAGCTCGCCAGCTTTCAGGTCTACCTCGAACACCCCGAAACGAATGACTCGAGCCGATGCTACGGGTGTTTCCATCTCGCCCCAGAGAACTGGCCCGCAAGTATAGCTTTGCCATTCCTCCAGGTCAAAGTGATAAGGAGGCCTATCCCCCTTGTTTTCAAGCACGATTCTAAGGATGCAGAAATGTTTCCGATCAGACTCATCAGGGATTGCGCCCAGGCTGCCAAGTTGCGCAGAGTGCGGGGCACTGGACGCCGGCCGGATGCCGCGGCTCCAGCAAGGCGATGCACTGGAGCTCGCCTGCAGATCTGTTCCATGACGGCAAAAACGAATCCATCCCGCTGAGCAGTTTCCGGGGTGACGGGGGCGTTATGAGAAGAGAACAACAAGACCTAAGAGAAATCCTGACCGTTCTGCTCTTGACGATACTTCTGACCTGTCTCTTATGTGGTTCGTCAATGGCCCAAGTTGTGGGCGCCACGCTTTCCGGGTTGGTCACGGATTCGACCGGCGCGGCAATCGCTGGGGCAACGGTCTCCTCCAAGAACCTGGCTACAGGCGAGGTGCGGGAGGTTCCGACCAACAGCGAGGGATTCTACACGCTCCCAAATCTTCTGCCTGGCTCTTATGACGTTACCGTCACAGCCCGGCAGTTTTCGAAGGCGGTTCGAAAGGGAATCGCCCTCACGGTCGGCGCTCAACAGGCGCTCAATGTTTCTCTGAAGCCGGGACAAGTGACAGAGGTAATCGAAGTGGTGAGCACGCCACCCGATGTGCAAACCGCATCGTCGGCGGTCAGTTCGACCGTGGATTCCCGGACGGTGCGCGAATTGCCCCTCAATGGCCGGGACTGGACGACGCTTGCGACGCTCGAGCCTGGGGTGCTCAGCGTGCCGAATCAGGCGACGACCTCCTTCAACGCGAACAAGGGAAATCGCGGGTTCGGCAATCAGTTGGCAGATGCCGGGCATCGCCCAAATGAAAATTCCTATCGTCTCAACGGGCTTACGATCAACGATTACTCCAACGCCGCGCCAGGCGGGGCGACCGGACTCAACCTGGGAGTCGATTCGGTGCAGGAGTTCTCCGTGATCACCACCGGGTACACCGCCGAGTACGGGCGGACGTCCGGCGCCGTGATCAATGCCATCACGAAGTCGGGCACGAACCAATTCCATGGCACGGGATTCTTCTTCGATCGCGACAGCGTTTTCGACGCGCGCAATTACTTTGACGGGCCGAAGATCGCTCCCTTTCGCCGTATCCAGTTTGGAGGGTCAGGCGGAGGACCAATCATCAAGGACCGGACATTCATCTTCGGCAACTATGAGGGTTTTCGGCAGAGCCTGGCGTCTTCAGGGACGATCCATGTGCCGGATGCGGCCTCGCGCGCCTCGGCCGTTCCCGCGATTCAGCCCTACCTTGCGCTCTGGCCTGTCGCTCCGGCAACTGCTCCCGACAACGGCGCTGGCGTGCAGACGATGGATGTGAACGTCAAGACCATCGCGAACGAGAATTACTTCATTACGCGTCTGGACCACAAAATCTCAAACAGCGATTCGCTGGCGGGCAGCTACTTCTTCGATTCCGGTCCGCAATCGCAGGCCGACCCGCTGGGGAACACAGTGCATCAGGTGTTCTCGCGCCGTCAGATGGGGAGTTTCGAAGAAACGCACATCTTTGGATCCGCCACCGTAAACACGATTCGGCTCGGACTCAACCGTGCTTTGGGCAAGATCAACGATCCGGTGTCGGGCGACGCGGTTGCCAAGGATGCGACCCTCGCCATCGCACCCGGAGCCAAGGCGCCGCCTCAGATCCCCGTGTCGGGATTAACCACTGCATTTGGCCTGGGCGGTTTCAATCGCTTCAACCACGCCTGGAACTCAGCGCAACTCGCCGATGACGCGTCCCTCACCCGCGGTACCCATGCGGTCAAGGTTGGCTTCTACTTCGAGAACATGCAATACAACGTCCTCGAGCGGTTAAGCCCAAACGGCAGAATGAATACCTATAGCCTGGGCAATTTCTTGAGCAACGCTCCTGACAAACTCAATGCGCTCGCACCGGGCGGCTCGCATGAAGTCGGTTTCCGGGAGAAGATCTTCGCCGGCTATATCCAGGACGACTGGCGCGCGCGGCCAAACCTCACCGTCAACCTGGGTCTTCGCTACGAGGCGAGTACCCGGCCGACCGATGCCAACACCGTACCCAGCTACACGGTCAACGGGTACACGGTTGCTGCTGCAGGGTTTCAGGAGATCACCAGCCTGGCCAACTGCACGCAAAGCCCAACCGCATGCGGCCCGGTAGGGCTGAGTAGTCCGATTCTCCAGAATCCGACCACGAAGAACTTCGAGCCTCGTATCGGACTTGCCTGGGATCCATTTCACAACGGCAAGACCGCGATTCGAGCGGGCTTCGGAATGTTTGACGTGCTTCCCCTTCCCTACGAGTTCGGATTGAACACTGCTGCAACGGCGCCCTTCCAAATCATTGGCGCCGCACCCGGTGCAACGCTGGGGTCGGGTATAAATCAGAACGTCAGTTTCAATCCGCAAAAGATCCGAAATCGCTTCATTGACACGCAGCCAAAGCGGGCTGATGTACTCAACTGGAACCTCAACATCCAGCGGGAGCTCGCCCAAAACCTTACGCTGATGGTCGGCTATGTTGGCTCACATTCGATTCATCTGTCGGCGGCGTCGGATGACATCAATCTTGTGCAGCCCCAAGCGGTGAGTGGAGTAGGCTTGGTCTTTCCGGTAAACGGTACTCGCATTGACCCGAACTGGGGAGGCGGGGCCGGCATTCGCCCGGTTCTGTTCGACGGTGCCTCTTCGTATAACGCCTTCCAGGCTCAGTTGAAGAAGAGTCTCAGTCAGAACGTGCAGGGACAACTTTCCTACACCTTCGGCAAATGCCGCGACCTTAGCTCCGCTCCGGTTACGGGAGACACATTCCTCAACTCGATCGCCGTACCGCTCATGCTGGTCAGGTCGGCGCGGCTCGGTGCGTGCGACTTCGACATCCGGCACGTCCTCTCGGGGACCTTCATGTGGGATCTGCCCTCTGTAAAGTCGAGCGGGCTCCTGTCGACATTGACCGGTGGATGGGAACTGGGGACGATTGTGACGGCGACCAGCGGTGCTCCCTTCACGGTCACCGTGGGCGATGGCAACGATCCATTGGGGACTAATTTCAACGGAGATTTCTCGATGGATTTTGCCAACCTCCTGCCCAACTGCAATCCCATCCATGGTGGTTTGAACTACTTGAACACAAACTGTTTCACGCCGCCCACTGCGCCCTCATCATTCACCGGCTGCGCCTCTGGCTTTCCGGCCTACGGTGGAACTCCACCGCCCGCAGGGACTCAGCTCTGTGCGAACGTTCTTGGCAACACGCGGCGGAACCAGTTCTACGGCCCTAACCTGGTCACTGTTGATTTCTCGGTCTTCAAGAACACAAGGATTCCGAGCATCTCCGAAACCTTCAACCTTCAGTTTCGGGCGGAATTGTTCAACATTCTGAATCGAACGAATTTTCTGTCGCCCGGATTTCTCAACACCTTTGGCCAGAACAACTCCGTTTACGACTCGGACGGAAGTAATCTCCCCACCGCACTCAACCAAACATCGACGACGTCTCGCCAGATTCAGCTTGGCCTGAAGGTGATTTGGTAATCGGACGCCGGGAGGTCTGCTGCTTCCCGGCGCGCCCGTTTTCCTGGCAAAACACTAACTCTTTAGGCATCACGCGGATCTTTCATTGCGACGCAGAACCGCCCTGAGGCGCGTTCGGGGTTGCCAAACCGACGTTCCTACGCTAAGAAGGGAGACCCTTGAATCTCACTCGTGACGTAGCGCAACAACTCAACACGTTGGAAGGCGCGGCAGGGGCGCGGCGTCCGAGTAGAGTGCGTTGGCGCGTCATGGGCATCGTCATGGCCATTATGGCGGTGACCGCCTTGAACCGGCTGAATCTCAGCATCGCGGGAAAGGCGATTGCAGAGAAATTCTCTTTCAACGCCGTCATCATGGGTACGGTGTTCAGTGCCTTCCTGTGGGGATATGGGTTGTTCCAGATCCCTTGGGGTTACGTGTGTGACCGTGTGGGTCCGCGCCGCACACTAACCGCCGCCATGCTGTGTTTTGCTGCCGGCGCGGCTGCGATGGGGTCTGTTCCGCGCTTGGCCGCGATCGCGGGGATCAGTGTTCTAACCGGATTTCAGCTCGTCCGCTTCCTTACGGGCGTAGGCGAAGCGGCAATTTCGTCGAACGTTACCCGAGTCATCGCTTCCTGGACCTCGCTGCGTGAGCGCGGCTTTGCCAGCGGTTTGCAAGTGTGTGGCCTCGGACTCGGGGGAACGCTTACCCCGGTCCTCATCGCTTGGATGATGGTTCACTGGGGCTGGCAGGCCGCGTTTGAAGTCTGTGCCGTGCTCGCGTTCGTGGTGGTGGCTGCGTGGCATACCCATGCCACCGACTGGCCGGAGGAGCACTCCTCGGTCAACGACGCTGAACTGCAAATCATCCATCCGGGATCGAGGAAGGGGGATGTGGGCGCCCTCTCCACCCACCGCGGAGCCACCAGCATCCCCTGGCTCAAGATGCTAGGCAATTTGTCGGTGTGGGGGCTGATCCTCGGCTACGGCCTGCAGGGGTATACCTTCTACGTCTACTACAACTGGTTCTACTTCTATGCAGTGAAGGTGCGTGGACTCGGAATTATGCAGGCGGCCGCGTGGACCTCGGCACCGTTCCTCGCGATGGCACTGCTGTCGCCCGTGGGCGGATGGTTTTCGGATCGTCTTGCGCGCGTCACCGACCGACGGAAAGGGAGGCTGGCAGCAGTTTGGCTGGGGATGGGCCTTGCTTCTCTATGGCGGAAATCACCTTTCCGTGACGGTGATTGCGCTTCCAATGATCGCGTTGGCCGCCGGTTTTAACATGTTCGCCGCCGCGAATTTCTGGGCCGCTTGCATTGACCTTGCGCCCGCGCATTCCGCCTCTCTCTCGGCTTTGATGAATACCATGGGCAGTCTCGGCGGAGTGATGTCCTCGACCGTGACGGCAGCTCTCGCGGTGCATCAGGGTTGGGGACGGGCCCTCGATGTGGCAGTATGGGTCACCCTCGGTTCAGGGTTGATGTTCACCATTGTGGACGCCAACCGCAGCATCGAGGACAAGATTTAACGAAACGTCGAGGTTCCAAACCGATGCGATCGTTTGTATGGGGAATTATTTTTGGCGGCGTCTTACTCGGACTGGGAGTGTTTGGCTACTTCCTGGCGGGTCAGGCACCGGTGGCAACCGACGCCCCACCCATGCCCTTTGAGAAATATCTGGCGAAGACTGCGTTACACAAGGTGCTGGACCGCGAGATGGCTCACACCGTGCCGATTCCAACCGATGAAGCCAACTATCTGGCAGGCGCCCAGATCTACAAAGAGAACTGCGCCGTTTGCCATGGTCTGCCGGGTAAACCTGGGACCGCAATCGCGAAGGGAATGTTTCCCAAGCCTCCGGTCCTGCTCGAAGGCAAGGGCGTCACGGATGACGAACCTGGAGAAACCTTCTGGAAGGTGGTGCACGGAATCCGCTTAACAGGAATGCCCGGATTTAAGGGAAGCCTGACAGAAACTCAGTGTTGGCAGGTCAGCATCCTGCTTGCACACGCGGACCAAGTGCCCCCCGCTGTGAAAACGGCTCTCGCCGCCCCCTGAGTCTGCGAGATTTCAGTTCCGGCTGGAGCAGCAGAAAATCTGAAAGCTCGAATGCTTGTTCACCGCTGACGTCCTGCACGCACTCCCAGCCGTGCGAGTGCAGAGCGCAGGCCCGCCCACGATTTCGGAAATTCAGGCAGATTTCAGGTTTCGAGACTAGCTTGGCCAGACGGGAGCCCGGGGCGATACTCTGGCCTTAGAAAAGTTCATGAGGCGTTGCGGGCTCATTCTCGTCGCGGTGCTCTGCCTCCTTCAAGGGCAGCCGGGTCTCGTGTGGGCGCAGGTGCGTTCCGATGACGCTTCCCAACCTGCTTCCGCCCAAAGCCCTTCGAAGTCCCGGCCGGCCATTGCTGTCTCCGGCACTGTGTTCGACCCCTCGGTAAGCGCGATCCGGCACGCAAAAGTCTCCCTGGTCAGACCCGACGGCTCCACCGTCGCACAGACTTCCACCGACTCGAGCGGAGGGTTCCGTATCGAAGCGCCACAGACGGGAAACTACGTTCTGAGCGTGCAGGCGGACGGTTTTCAAGACTTGCGTCGGGACCTCAGTCTCAATCAGCGAATCGCGCCACTAACGCTCAAGCTCTCGATCGCGACCGAGAAACAGCTGATCACCGTAAATGCCGATCAGGCCACCCCAGTCGTTTCGACCGAGGTTTCTGATAACCAAAACTCCAACACGATTGACCGCGCCGCGTTGGACCGGCTTCCGGTCTTTGACCAGGATTACATTGCCACCCTGTCGCGCTTCCTCGACGACAATGCGATCGGGACCAACGGCATCACGCTCGTTGTGAACGGCGTGGAGGCGAACGGCCCCGGTGTCACGAAGTCGGCGATTCAGGAAGTTCGCATCAACCAGAATCCTTACTCCGCCCTGTTTTCCCGGCCGGGGCGGGCCCGGCTGGAGATCATTACGAAAGGAGGCAGTCCTGACTTCCATGGCAGCGTGAACTTCATGGTTCGTGATGCCGTGTTCGACGCTGCGAACAAGTTCGCTACTTCGAAACCTGGCGAGCGCAGGCAGTTCTATGAGGGATCGCTGAGCGGCCCCCTCGGACATGGGAAGAAGACCACTTTTCTGCTTTCGCTCGACGGCGACTTGGACGACCAGCAGGCAATCGTGAATGCCTCTGGGGTCAACGGCGCGATCAATGAAAATGTGCCCGCCCCCATGCGCCACTTCTTCGGATCGGGGCGCGTCTTCCATGATCTCGCCAACGGAGATCAATTCTGGATTGGTTACTCCTACGAGCGCCAAACCAACCGGAATCAGAATGTGGGCGGCACCGTGCTGCCCGAGGCGGGCTACAACACGAAAAGCCAGGAGCACGAGATTAACGTCAGCTATCGTCATCAGTTTTCGCCGCGGCTGATCAACCAGTTGCGTTTCTTGCTTGGTCACTTCGACCGTCCGATCAGCAGCCTCACTGAAAATCCCCAGATCGTGGTTCCGGGATCATTCACCGGCGGGGGCGCTCAGGCAGATAGCAGGCGAACTGAATATCACTTCGATGGCACAGATGTTTTCACCTATGTGAGCGGGAAGCACACGGTCAATTTCGGAATCGACGTGCCTGACATCAGCCGCCGCGGTGAAGACGATTTCACGAATCAGGCGGGCACGTATACCTTCGGAAGCTTGGCTGACTACGAGGCCGGGAAGCCCGACACGTTTCTTGTGCAGAGCGGACACGGTCACCTCGTCTTCCTGGAGAAGGTGCTCTCGGGATTTATGGAAGACAACATCCGCGTGCGGCCCAACTTCTCGCTTTCCTTGGGTGTGCGTTATTACTGGCAGAACTATTTCCACGACGACTCGAACAACTTCGCTCCACGGGTTGGTTTCGCCTACGCGCCAACCAAGCACAGCCAAACTGTCTTCCGTGGAGGGGCGGGCGTATTCTTCGATCGCTCCGGTCCCCGGCCCATCGCCGACCTGTTGCACTTCGACGGGAGTCACCTGCTGCGTTTCATCCTCGACAACCCGCCATACCCCGTTACTCCTGCTGATCTGACAGGCGTGCCGACCAGCGTAGTCACTCTCGATCCGAGGGCTCGCATCCCCTACACGGTTCAGTACAGCGCTGGGATCGAACGGCAGATCACGCCAAAGAGCACGCTCAGCGCGATGTACATCGGTTCGCGGGGCATCCAGCTGTTTCGGTCCATTGACGCGAACGCACCCCTGCCTCCCGCATTCGGACCTCGACCAAATTCGGCGCTTGGCCAGGAACGCGAAATTAAATCGGAAGGCCATCAGAAAAGCAATTCGGTAGAAGCAACGTTTCGCGGCAGCCCCGTGAAATTCCTGACCGGTCAGGTGCAATACACCTTCAGCAAGACGTACAACAACACGAGCGGAATTACGTTCTTCCCGGCGAACAGCTACGATCCCAACGCCGATTGGGCGCGATCGGACAACGATCGCAGGCATAAGTTCGATTTACTGGGCACGGCGGAAGCGGGACGCCTCTTCATTTTCGGAGTCGCCCTTTCCCTTTACACGGGGAAACCGGTGAACATCACAACCGGCAGCGACGAGAACCAAGACGGGATCGTCAATGACCGGCTTGCAGGCGTGGCCCGCAATACTCTACCGGGACCGGGTTTGATCGACCTCGACCTGAGTGTCGCCCACGACTTCGTGTTCTCGAAGTCTCCGGAGCACGGCAAGAAGCTCACGGTGTCCGTGAACTCCTTCAACGTGCTGAATCATCCCAACGACACTACTTACGTAGGCGTGATCACATCGCCGTCTTTCGGCAAGGCCGTACAAGCGCAACCTCCCCGCCGATTCCAACTGGACGCCCAGTTTAAGTTCTGACCGAAAGAACCGATTGAGTCGACGCCCCTCATTTATGCAATGCCCTTGGCTTTCTTAAACTCGTCGTATTTCTCCAGGAAGCGGTCCACATCCTTTTTCTGGAGGTAGTACGGAGCGGAGAGCCGCAGCTTGCTTGGCTCGCCTCCGCGAATCCGGATCTTGTGCGTCGACCACATCCAGTGCTCCAGTTCCATGCGCTGGACCGGCGGAACGTTCACCGTGACGATTCCGCATCGCAGGGCAGGATCGGGTGAGGTCCATGAAGTCGCGCCCCGTTTGATCATTTCTGACAAAAGGTAGTCGGCCATTTTCCGGTGGCGCCCTTCGATGGAGGTCATGCCGATCGAGTTCGCTAACTCAATCGAGGCACGCAGGCCCCACAAGACAGGCACATTCGAACTCCCAATCCGCTGGAATCGTTCGGCACGAATCTGGGTGTCATCCCAGCCTTCGGTCACGACCGTTCCCCAGATCCGGTCGATGACTTCGTCGCGTATGTAGAGAAACCCGGATCCCTTGGGCGCTTGCAGCCACTTGTGCGGGCTGGCTGAATAAAGATCGCAGCCCAAATCATGTACATCGAGCTGCATCATGCCCGGAACATGCGCACCGTCGACGGCGGAGAGGATTCCCTTACTGCGCGCGAGTGCGCAGAGTTCCTTCGCGGGCAGGACCACACCGGTGACTGTGGTGATGTGGCTGAAGAACAGAACACGAGTCCTCGGGCCGATCGCATCGTTGAACAGGTTGAGCACCTGCGCCGAATTCTCCACCGGCTTGGGAAGCGCGACCTTCTTCAGGACGACTCCGTAGCGCTTCGCGCGAAGTTGCCACGGCTGCTCGCCCCCGGGGTGTTCCTGGTCGGTCATCAGAACCTCATCGCCTGCCTTGAGGTCAATGCCGTTTGCGATGTAACTGTTCGCTTCCGTCGCGTTGCGTAGCAGAGCAAGCTCGTCTCGGGTGCATCCCACAAAAGCAGCGAGAGGATCGCGAAACTCGTTCCACGCGGCATAGCCCCAGATGGGATAGTCCTCGGGGTCCTTCTGGCTCAGCTTCTCTGCTTCCTCGTAGCCCTGAAAGACAGCCCGCAGCACGGGGGCGGGGCTCGATCCGACCGTGCCGTTATTCAGGTAAATCATGTCCGGCGGGATCAGGAACTGCTTGCGCATCTCCGCCCAATAGGCGTCGGCATCCATCTCAAGCAGGCTATGAGGTGGCAGAGAAGATGGAACTCCTTCCAGTTGCGCGAACAAAGATGGAGCCACCGCCCACGCGCCGGCCATGCCCAGGGCGCTGCTGACAAATCTGCGTCGATCCATCACCCTGCACCTCCGCACCAGCAGGGCATATTAGAATCACGCCCCCTTCCTAGCAAGTGCGCGCCCTACGATCGGACCTGCATGCATGGCGCGCAAGGCGTTCGACTCGCCGCCCGTCGGTCCAGTCGATTCCACCAGCTACTTGATCTCGTAAAGATTCGTAAAGCCCTTCCCCGGGGCGCAACTTTCGGGACCATAATCCGGTTTATACCGTCCAACACCAAGAACGTGGGGTACGTCCCAGGAGGATCTATGCAGAAACAAAGTCTACTTGCATTCGTATTGGCCGGCCTCATCTATGCCGCGCCCGCAGTGGTTGCGCAGAATAGCGGAGCGAGCGACGCCCAGCCTCCCGCGGCGGCAGCACCGTCGGAAGGTGGCCCGGGGCACGCCCGCTTCGATCCCCAGAAGCGAAGCCAGATGCTTGGCAAGAAATTGAATCTCAGTGCAGATCAGCAATCGAAGGTGCAGGACATCCTGCAATCGGAGCTCTCCGATATGCAGAAAGTCCACTCCGACTCATCGCTGGCCCAGCCGGACCGGCATGCCAAGATGATGGAAATCCACAAGTCCGCCGACGACCAGATCCGGACCCTGCTGAACCCCGACCAGCAAAAGAAGTGGGACGCCATGCAGGCCCGGCGCGAGGAACGCATGGAGCATCGGCTCGAGCATGGGCAGCCCCCTGCGAACACCCCGTCGGCTCCTGAACAGAAGTAGCTTTCGGGACCACGATTTTCCCGATCGCCCTTGTTCGGTTAGGGGCGAGAGCGACTCGAGGCTTGGGAGTACGATTCGCGCTCGAATCATGGAATTCTCAAGTCAGATGCTGCTCACGCTTGACCCGTGAGCAGCATCTTTGCTGCAGTCAGTTGTTGAACGTCCATTCTACCGAGCAGTACCCGTAACGTACACAAACTGGCTGCCGTTAAGGGCGTCGGCCTCGGACCGACGTTCAACCGGAATCGTTGCGCGATGCATCATGCACAGCCCGCCATCGGGGGGAGCAGCCCCGGACTCAAGAGTCCGCAGAATTCGGTGCCCAATCGCCAGGTCGCACTGGCGGCGCTCGAACGGCGCAAGCAACATCGATTTCGCTTTGCATCACATGGGTTGGGGCCTGGCGGACCGCATCTCGCAGGGCGCAGCCGGGGACGATCAGTTTCGCACCGCGCCGCTATGGGGCATAGCACAGCGGCTCTTCTTCCTCCACGATGGCCGCACCTCCGATTTGCTGCAGGCGATCGGCGCGCACAGCGGGCGCGAGTCCGAGGCCAACCGCAAATTCAACAGTTCAATGCGCTCACGCCAGCGCAGATGCAGGACATCTGGAACTTCCTTCGGTCGCTGTGAGGAATTCAGGATCGAATGAAGGAGCGAGGGCCGGACCAGCAATCCGGGCTCACGCCTCCACAGTCTGTTCCGTGTGAAAGGGCAAGTTCGCGGCTTGCCAGGCATCGAAGCCGCCCAGAACGTTGCTCACGTTCTGGAACCCGGCACGCTGCAGAAGGCTGCACGCAATTGCACTGCGGTACCCGCTTTTGCAGTGAACGGCGATTGGAATATCGCGGTCGGCCCATGGGACCGACTTGTTCAGATCATCTAGCGGCAGCCACTCAGCACCGTCGATGTGCCCTGCCTTCCATTCGCCTTCACGACGGACATCGAGTAAGTGCAGCTTATGGTCGCGAACGAGATCCCTCAGAGTCTGCACCGAGATCTCGTCCAGTTTGCTTACGGGTAGTCCGGCCTGGCGCCAAGCTGCGACGCCGCCTTGCAGGTATCCACGAACAGCTTCGATCCCCACACGCGCCAGTCGAAGCTGTGCCTCGCCAATCTGCTCTGGGGTGTCGGCAACCAGAACCGGCCGGCAGGAGAGCCCTAGCAACGACCCGGCCCAGGATGCGAACTGACCTGAAAGCGCGATGTTGACCGACCCCGGAACGTGCCCTGCCGCAAACTCGCCTCCGGGCCTCACATCAAGCGCGATGGTGCCCTCATCGAGCAAACCCTGCAGTTTTTGCGGAGAGATCGGCGCCAGCTGGGGCAGCTCTGAAAGGGCGGCCGCGCCATCGCGATTGATCTCCGCATCCTGCAAGAAATAGTCAGGCCGCACGGGAACTTTCGACGTGAGCTCGCGGACGAATTCATCTCGGCTCGGGATCTGCAGCGCGTAGTTGGTGAGGCGTTCGGTGCCGATGGTCGATGAACGCTCCGCGCGCATATTGCGGCCGCACAGGGAGCCCGCGCCGTGCGCGGGATACACCAGAACATGATCCGGCAGCGCCATCAGCTTTTCGTGCAGGCTGTCGTACAGCTTCGCCGCCAGTTGTGCCGGCGTGAGCGACTTGGAAAGGTCCGGCCGGCCGACATCGCCAATAAATAAGGTGTCGCCGGTGAGCACACCCCACGGCTTCTGCGATTTCTCCTCATCGGTCACCACGAGGCAAATGCTTTCCGAGGTGTGGCCAGGTGTTTCGAGGACATCGATGCGGATTTTGCCCACCCGCAGCTGGAAGCCGTCGCCCACATCGACGTGAGAAAAGCGCGCCCCGGCGCTTCTGCCGATGTAGATCGTCGCGCCCGTGCGCTCGGCAAGTTCCTTGTGTCCGGACACAAAATCGGCGTGCAGATGGGTCTCGAAGATGTGCCGAATCTGGACTCCGTGGTCCGCTGCCGCCTGCAGGTAGATGTCCACGTCACGCTGGGGGTCGACCACGACGCCTTCCCCCTCCGATGCCAACATGTACGAGGCGTGTGCCAAACAGCCCAGGTAGAACTGTTCGAAATACATGCATCCTCCCCCATTGCTAACCCTATCGTAGCCGCTTGTCGGTCGGGGGTCTACCTGAGGTCGGATCAGTCGAGGAGCCTCTCGCCCAAGGAGCAAGGCTCCTCTTGCCCTTGTGCTTTCAGCTTGTTACCGACAATTTGCACTCTGATGACAATTTGCTGACAAAGCCGTCAGACGAGTTCCGTAGCATTGTTGACAACCCGGAGACATCGGCGACAATGAGCCAAGCCAGGTTTTGTTGGGGGCTGGCGGAGGTTGTACCTGAGGGCCGGCCGGTCTCTTACAGGAACCTTATATGGAACGAATTCTGGTAGTTGAGGACGATCGCGCCGTACACCGCGCCCTGCGCCGCTTGTTCGAGCCTGAGGGCTATTCGGTGGATGCGGCCTTTGATGGGCAGTCTGGATTGGAGGTTTTCCGGACGGCGCAGCCTTCGGCGGTGGTACTCGACCTGCGCTTGCCGGGGATGCCCGGCCGCGACGTTTGCCGTGAAATCAAGCAGTCCGCCCCGGCGGTTCCCGTCATTGTGTTGAGCGCCGCGTCCGATGTCATGGACAAGGTCCTGCTCCTCGAGTTAGGCGCGGACGACTACGTAACCAAGCCATTCAGCCCCAAGGAGCTTCTCGCGCGGGTGCGCGCGGCCGTGCGCCGCTCCAGCAGGCCCATAGCGGCTGAAACCTTCGCGTTTGACGGCGTGGTCGTCGACTTTACTAGAATGCAAGTCACCCGCGACGGCAATGAAGTCGCCCTCACGCCTCAGGAATTCAAGATCGTGAAGTACATGGCACAAAACCCCAACCGCGTGGTGTCCCGGGAAGAGTTGCTGAATGACGTCTGGGGCTATCAGAACTACCCGACCACGCGGACCGTCGACAACCATATTCTAAAATTGAGACAGAAGCTCGAAGCCGATCCTGCGAATCCTGTGCATTTCCGCACGGTTCACGGTGTCGGTTATAAGTTCGTGCCGTAGTGCCAGCGCGGCGATATTTGGAGGCCGCCACCAGAATGGGGAAGTTCCGGCTACGCACGAAATTTTTGTTTTCCCTGGTCCTGGTAGGCGTCGGCCTGACGGCCGGCGCCCTGCTGGTGGCGCGCCAGACTGCCGAACAGCAGGTCCGCCTGCAGATCAATCAGGACCTGCGCAACTCGGTCTCCACCTTTCACAACGTGCAGAAGCTTCGAGAGAAATCCCTCTCTCGTTCTGCTGAATTCATCGCCGACCTGCCCATCCTCAAGGCCGTGATGACCACCCATCATGTGGCCACGATCCAGGATGCCTCGCAAGAGCAGTGGACCCTGGCCGGCAGCGACCTGCTCGTGCTTGCCGACCGCGAGGGCAACGTGGTCGCGTTGCACGCGAAAGCCGCGGACTTCGACCGCGCCGAAGCCCAGGAATCGGTGTCCAGTTCTCTCGGGCTTGGCCGGGGGAACCATTGGTGGTTCTGCGAAAAGCATCTGTTTGAAGTTTCCATCCAGCCCATCTTCGTGGGCGAGCGCTCCGCAGGCAACGTCGAGGGTTACCTGGTGTTGGGCTACGAGATTGACGACGCGGTCGCGCGCGAGTTGAGCCAGGTCGCAGCAAGTCAGGTGGCGTTCCTGTATGGCAGCACGCTAGTCCGCAGCACGCTCTCGCCGCTGCAGGAAACCGAACTCGTACGACACGCGGAGCTCTCTTCCGACAGCGCGCTCGAAGCAAGGGAAATCCAACTGGGCCAGGAGCGGTTTCTCGCGACGAGAGTTGATCTCGCTCCTGGGCAGACGCCCGGCGTGCAATTGGCGGTTCTGAAATCGCTGGATCAGGCAACGTCGTTTCTGGGTCGGTTGAACCGTCTGCTCGTTACTCTCGGGCTGGTCGCGGTGGTCCTCGGCGGCATTATGGTCTTCATCTTTTCCCATACGCTTACGCGTCCGCTGGGCACGCTGGTTGAGGGCGTCCGCGCGCTGGGTAAGGGTAACTACGATTATCCGATGGCCGTACGCGGCAGCGACGAAGTCGCCGAGGTGACCGCCGCCTTTCTCCGCATGCGAAGCAGCCTCCAGGAGTCCCAGCGCAAACTGATCGAAGCGGAGAGGCTCGCCACCATAGGGCAAATGGCGAGCTCCATCTCGCATGACCTGCGCCACAGCCTGGCCGCGGTCATGGCCAATGCAGAGTTTCTCAGTGACAACAATCGCAGCAAGCCCGAGCGCGACGAGCTCTATCGCGAAATTCTCCTGGCCATTCAGCAGATGACAGACCTGATCGAGTCCCTGCTCGAGTTTTCGCGCACCCGCGAATCGCTTCGTCCTACCTATGGTGACCTGGAAGACGCGATCGAGCGCTCGGTGCAGAGTGTACGCGCGAACCCTGAATTCCAACCGGTTCACATGTCAATTCATAAAGACGGCCCCACCGACGGCTGGTTTGACACCAGAAAGCTCGAGCGGGCATTCCAGAACCTGCTGATCAATGCCTGCGAGGCGATGTCTCCGCAACGCGGAGAGATTCGTATCGATATTCACTCCAACAACAATGCATTCGAGGTGCGGGTGGCCGACAATGGCCGCGGGATCCCTGATCTGGTGCAAGGGCGTTTGTTTGAACCTTTCGTAAGTCATGGCAAAGAAAACGGAACCGGATTGGGACTTACTGTCGTGCAAAAGATCGTGCAGGATCACGGAGGAGATGTGGCCGTGGAGCGCACTTCTTCGGAAGGCACGGTGTTTCTGATTGTGCTGCCCGCAAGCCGCGGTACTCCCATTGCCTCCTCCAGCGGCGATGGGGTGAAAACAGTGGCGCGCATGGAAGCAGCCGAATAAGAGCTGCGGGGCCCGCGGTTCACACGGCCCTGGGCGTAGAGCGCATTAACCTTAAGGTCTCTTGGGGGGAGTTATGCGTCAGCAGAGGTTCTCTGCATTTGGGATCAGGACCCTTTTCCTGCTCTTGCTTTCGGCTTCGGTCCCGATGGCCGCGCAGTCTTCCGCACGGGAAGCCAACGACCAGGATCCATCGCTTGCCGACACGGTGAAGCAACTTCAGCAACAAGTGCAGGAGCTCCGCTCTGTGGTGGCCGATCTCCGCTCCGAATCCGAGCGCTATCGATCTGAAACCCGGGAGCTGCGGGACGAGCTCCACAACGCGATGGCCAGTCGCCCTCTCCCTCCGGCGACCGTGAATGTGCAGGCTGCTGAGCCCGCAACCTCGGCCACTTCCAACCTCGGCGCTCCCTCTACCGGCGAATCCAAAGAGTCCGACGCGGTCCGGCTGGCCAAGCTGGACGAAGAATACGATCTACTCACTGGAAAAATCGACGATCAATATCAGACCAAGGTCGAGAGCCGTTCCAAGTACAAGGTCCGCTTGTCGGGACTTGTGCTGCTGAACCTGTTCTCGACTCGAGGCTACCTGCGGAACGCGGATGTGCCGGGTTTGGCCGATGCCCCCGACGCCCTTGGTCGCTCCAACAACACCGGGTTCTCATTGCGGCAGTCGCAGATCGGGCTGGAGGTCTTCGGGCCTGATATTGCCGGCGCCAGGACGCATGGAGACTTGCAGGCAGATTTCGCCGGCGGCTTCCCGAGCGCACCCAACGGCGCAGCCTTGGGGTTATTCCGCCTGCGCACCGGAACCATTCACTTTGACTGGTCTCATACCTCCATCGTCGCCGGGCAGGACTCCCCGTTCTTCTCCGCCCTCTCCCCGACGTCATTCGCGACTGTCGCCGAGCCGGCCCTGGCATACGCAGGAAATTTGTGGACCTGGATCCCGCAGATTCGCGTAGAACACCGGTTGATCCTCTCGGAGAACTCCAACTTCCTCCTGCAGGGTGGCATCCTCGACGGGTACGATGGCGAGCGGCCGCGCGATCCCTACGGTCGTGCTGCTCTGGCAGGCGAATACTCGCGCCAGCCGGGCTACGCTGGTCGAGTTGCCTGGTCCCATTCGGCGTCGGGGCAACCGCTGATGCTGGGCGCTGGCGGATACTACAGCCGGCAGAACTGGGGGTTCGGCAGAAACGTTGATGCCTGGGCCGGAACACTCGACTGGAGCATACCCATCGCCCCCTGGCTCTCCCTGAGCGGCGAGTTCTATCGTGGCCGGGCGCTCGGCGGGCTGGGCGGAGGTGGATACCTGAGCGCGGTGTTCACCGCCGATTCCGCCATCCCCTCAAGCCGCGTGCGTGGCGTCGACGTCCTCGGCGGGTGGTCTCAACTCAAGTTCCGGCTTTCTCCCAAGGCTGAACTGAACGCAGCTGCCGGTCAGGACAATCCTTTTGCCGGCCAGCTTCGCGCCTATCCTTTCGCTGGCTACGGTGTGACAGCCGTTGCCCGCAACCAAAGCGAGCTGTTGAACGTGATCTATCGTCCACGTTCGAACTTGGTGCTCTCCGCGGAGTACCGGCACATCGGGACTCACGACGCCGACAACACGCCGTACTCGGCCGACCACGTGAATCTGTCCCTGGGGATCCTGTTTTGAACCCGCATCACAAACCCGCTAAGGCACTACGCCGGAAACTCGCTGTTCCCCTGCTGGTCCCGCTTCTAGCAGCATCGTGGTCCACGATTCACGCCCAGAACGTCACCGTTACCGGACAGGTCAACCTGCGCGCTGAGGGATCCAACAAGAAGCACAAGGAGCCCAAGGCCGACGTCGTGGTCTGGCTGACGGCACTCGATGAACGTGCAGCGCTGCGCGAGATCGCTCAGCAGGACCCCGTCCATCCGCCACGCCTCGTTCAGAAGAACAAGCATTTCGAACCGCACTTGCTGGTGATTCCTGCCGGTACCGCGGTGGAATTCCCGAATCACGATCCTTTCTTTCACAACGTGTTCTCGCTGTTCGAAGGAAAGCGCTTCGACCTCGGCCTGTACGAGGCCGGCACCACCCGCGTGGTGCATTTCGACCGCGCCGGAGTGAGCTACATCTTCTGCAATATTCATCCGGAAATGAGTTCGGTTGTCATCGCCGTACATACGCCTTATTACGGCGTCTCTGATGCGAATGGCAGAGTATCCATTCCCGGCGTGCCCGAGGGCCGGTACACGATGCAGGTATGGTCGGAGAGAGCCAGTGTCGATACGTTGAAAGGGCTCAGCCGCGAAGTGAATGTCTCCAGCACGGAGCACTCGCTTGGAACCATCCAACTCGCCGAAGGTAGCCCACCCGCGCCGCACAAGAACAAGTACGGACGCGACTACGATGCCCCGGGGAGCGATTATCCAGCGGAGCCGAGATAAGGGGAGTTAGCACAGCAGCGTGATTCAAGGACGAACGAATGGAGGGACAGGCGCCCTGGTGAGCCTGCCCTGAGCGAAGCCAAAGGCTCCGGCAGGTGAGAGCCCGCAACTGCTCCTCCAGGCTGAAGAACAGAGGCTGAGCAGCCGACCCTTCAATCTCCCTCAACCACCTGGACTGTCACCGACGCATCTTTTCCCGACAACGTCGCCCATCCACGTCGTGACAGGTCCCAGAAGATCAGATAACCCGCGGCGCCCGAGACCGCCAGCAGCACCACTCCCGCCACCCAATCCCCAAACACCACCTTGCCGATCCCGAACAGGCATCCGTAAACCAGGATCACGCCCATCACCCAATTGAAGGCGTTGCCCGCTACGTCGCGAACCTCTGGCAGTTCTGGCACAAGCTTCGCAACCCGCCGCCAGCCATAGACGGTAGGATGAACGCGCCGATAAAAAGCCGTGAGCGTCTCGTCCGATTCCGGCTTGGTGATGAAGGTGGCGAGCAGCCAGGCCAGCGTCGTGACTGAGCCTGTGATCAGCGCAGTCTTCGCATACACCAGCGAATCATTTCCAGAAAACGATACGCGACTCAACGCAATCGTCATCGCGGCCGCCACCGCCATGGCCACGATCTCACTCCACGCATTGATGCGGTCCCAGTACCAGCGCAATATGTAAACCGCGCCCGTGCCGAACCCGATGTTCAGCACCAGCTCCCAGCCCGCCTTGATCGACGCCAACTGTGTGGCCGTATACCCGCTGCCCAACACAAGCACCACCGTGAAAATCTTGCTGATGAGCACGTAGTGTTTTTCGGTGGCGTCACGCACGAAGAAGCGCTGGTAAAGGTCATTGACCAGGTAGGAGCTTCCCCAGTTCAATTGCGTTCCAATCGTTGACATGAACGCTGCCAAGAACGCTGCCACCATCAGCCCGCGCAACGCAGGAGGCAGGTAGTCGCGCAGCACCATCACGTAGCCTTGCTCGGGATTCTGCGCAAACGCCGCGCTCGGATGCAGACCGCCCTGCGGCGAGTAGACAACCAGAGCTACCAGCCCGGTGATGATCCACGGCCAGGGTCGCAGCGCATAGTGCGCGATGTTGAACCACAAGGTCGCACCGAGAGAGTTCTTCTCGTCTTTGGCGCTGAACATGCGCTGCGCCACGTAACCGCCGCCGCCAGGCTCCGCGCCCGGGTACCAAGCCAGCCACCACTGCATACCGAGATACACAATGAAGGTCAGAACCGGCAGCGTCCAAAGCGCATCGGTGGTGAGGCCGCGATGGAAGTCAGGAAGGAAGGCAGTCGGATCTGCGGTCTGCACGCCTGTCTGCCGCGTATTCTCGGCCACCACGTGCAAGTGCGATTGCAGCGCCTGCATGCCGCCGATCTTCGCCACTGCCACCCAGGCCAGCACGATGATCATCGTCATCTTGAGGATGAACTGGAACAGGTCGGTAACCAGCACACCCCAGAGCCCGCCGATAAATGTGTAGAGGCCGGTGAAGGGAATCAAAATGAAAACACAGATCAGCAGCGCGGTCGAGCGTGGATCGCCAAGCGTCAGGTGCAGGCCTGCGAATTGCAGGACCTTGCCCTGCGCGATCGCCGGACCCAAGAGCACGGTGATGATGTTCACCATGGCCTGCGTTACCCAGCCCAGAATGAAGCAGTTCATAAACAGCCCGAGATAGACCGCTTTGAATCCGCGCAGGAACGCCGCCGGCTTGCCCCCATAGCGGATCTCGACCAGCTGAACATCCGTGAGAATCTCCGCGCGCCGCCAATATCGTGCAAAGAAGAAGACGGTGAGCATGCCGCCCACGCAGGACCCCCACCAGATCCAGTTCCCGGCGATTCCTTGCCGCGCCACCAGTCCGCACACCAGCAGAGGAGTGTCAGCGGCAAACGTAGTCGCCACCATCGACGTTCCCGCCAGCCACCACGAGACATCGCGCCCTGAAATGAAGAATTCTTCCGTATTCCCGCTGGCCCGTCGCCGGTAGTACACACCAATTAGAAGGTTTGCCAGCAGATAACCGATGATGACCAGCCAGTCCGTCGAGGTAAGAGGCATGTTGGACCTTCAGGGCTGAGAGCCAGAAGCAATCCGCCACGAGCTGCCAGCCAATCCTTACCGGAATCTACGAATAAACAGAGTGTGCCGCTCGGATCGATAGAACCCGATCCCAAAAATTACCGGCTTGCCCGACGTGGAATAAATCACCTGCCGGATCCTGAGCAGAGGCGCTCCTCGCGGTACCGATAGCAAGTCCGCGTTGTGTGCATCCGCGGGAGTCGCATCCACTTCTTCATCGGCATACGCGAGTTCGACTCCGAAATCGTGCTGCAGAGTCGCAAACAGCGAGCTCTTGCCGAGAGGCGCGGAGATAAGCTCACCGAAATCAGGAGCCGGCAAGTACACGGTTTCGAGTGCGAACGGCTCTTCGCCCGTCAGCCGCAGGCGATCAATCTTCACCAGGCCGCAGGTGGCGGGGAGGCCCAGCCGCGCGGCGATTTCTGACTGGTGCTCGACCAGCCTGGCTGAAAGCACGCGTGAGCGCGGGGCCAGCCCCCGGCTCGACATATGCTCGGTGTAACTCATCAGTTTGTTGAAGTGAATTTTTGGAGGGGCCACGAAGGTGCCCGAGCCCCGCCGCCGCTCGACCACACCTTCCCGTTCCAGCCCGGCCAGCGCGTGACGCGCTGTCATCAGGCTCACGCCGTGAATGCGGGCGAGTTCACGCTCGGAATCGACCGAATCGCCGATCTTGAGGTGGCCACCTTCGATCCGTTTTCGGATCACGTTCTGGATCTTCTTATATGCGGGTGTACCGTTCCGGCTCTGTCGCATCCTCATCCCCAGACCTGCGGCCAATTTGCCATCCTGCTGCCCGCACTACATCCGGCGGCGCCCCAACACGCCGGCATTCGTCCTGCTATATAGCACAAACTCCTCCGCGCCGTAAAGGGGGATTCGCCGCACGCGTTCCAGAGCGCCCCACCACGGCAATTGCAAAGCTATATAGCGGCTGGCCGCTATGGGCGCAGAGGGCGAGCGAGTTCCCGACCATAGGGCAAAATTCCCGCACGGAAAAACCCGGTAAAAACGGCAATAACACCGAAGATACCAGAAACAGTAGGCGTGATCCCTGTTTCTTCAACTTTCCATAGCTCAGGCGACCCGGTTCAACTGCAATTTTCGCTTCGCCAAAGTGCTATGCAGTGCTAGGAAGGCCCTGGGCGGCTTGTGAAAAACAAATTGTTACATTTTTTTCTTGACCTCTGCGAGGCGGTGCTATATAGCATATCTCCGATTTTGATTTGTGGTGCGGGGTGCACTGCAACTTCAGCGTGGGGAGGTTCTGTGATGAAGCGAAATTGGCTGGGCGGATTTTTATGCATAGCGCTGGCCGCGCAAATTTGCTGGCTGACGCCGGCTCTGGCTCAGGAAGTAACCGCCGGAATCGTGGGCACCGTGACTGATCCGAGCGGCGCGCCCATCAACGGCGCCAGTGTGACCGCAACCGATGTCGAGCGGGGAGTAATCTGGACCGCGAAAACGAATGAATCGGGTGCGTACAACATCCTGCGAGTCCCGATTGGCAACTATCGGGTCAAAGTCGAAATGCAGGGGTTCGCGATTTCCGACGTGCCCCCCTTCCCCTTGGTGCTCAACCAAACCGCACGCGTCGATGTGAAGATGAAGGTAGGATCTGTTTCGGAGACGGTGGAAGTGAGCGGAGCCGCGCCTCTGCTGCAGACGCAGTCTACGGAAGTCAGCACGCTGATCGATGCGAATACGAATGTCAGCTTGCCCCTTTCGTCCCGCAACTACTTGCAGCTGACGCTGCTGGCGCCCGGTGTGTCGAATGTGAACCCCGAGAGTATGCGCCTGCCGAAAACGCAGACGGATTCTGGTCGTCCGTACATCAACGGCAACCGCGAGCAGGCGAACGAATACCTGCTGGATGGCATCCTCAGCAGTGAAGATAAGAACAATGAGACGGGCTATCAGCCTACACCGGATGCCATCCAGGAGTTCAACCTCATCACTCAGAATGCCTCGGCTGAGTTCGGTAACTACCAGGGCGGAGTGGTCAGCGTCAGTGTGAAATCGGGGACCAATAACTACCACGGAAACGTCTACGAATTCTTTCGCAACGACAAGCTGGACGCAAACAAGGCGTCAGCGGGTTGGACGCGCGGAATCAACAACGGCCAACTAGGTTTTGATTCGCAGGGTGTGGCCATAAAGCCTGAACTGCGCTACAACCAGTTTGGTGGCACGTTCGGCGGACCTATCATCAGGAACAAACTGTTCTTCTTCGCCGACTACCAGGGGCAGCGCCTGGTGAGTGCGGCGCCAACGGGCTCGCAGTTGCTAACCTCCAAGGCGCGCAACGGAGATTTCGGGCAACTCTGCACGGACTTTGGTGGAACCTTTAGCGCTGCCGGTATCTGCTCGGGCGGCACTAAGCTGGCTACACAGCTCAAATATCCATCAGGACCTAACGTGGGCCAGAACATTCCATTCAACAATCTCGCGTCCGGTGGACTTACAGCAAGCTCCGTTGCGACCAATCTATTCGCGCTCACCAAGTACTACCCTTTGCCCCAGAGCGACAATTTCAAGGCCGACAACTACTTCTACAGCGCCGGCTATCGCCTGAATAACAATCAAGGAGACCTGAAGGTTGACTACATCCTGTCAGGTAAGGACCACTTTTTCGGCCGGTGGTCGCAATGGGATCTGTACAAGCCGACCTTTACAGGATGCGTTTTCTGTAACAACCAAGCCAACGAGGGCAATGATCAACCGGTCAGAAATGCAGTCGTTGATTGGACTCACACCTTTGGTCCCAACCTGCTGAATGAGGCCAGGATCGGATTCAACGCCGTTCACTACGACGAGCGGTTCACACCGACGTCTTCGTTGGGCAATATCAGCCAACAGCTCGGTATTGCCGGAGGAAACTTGCAGGCCCCGGGTCTGGTCGAGATTCAGATCGGGGGATCGAATGGTGGTCACGCAAGTCTCGGCCTGCGGAACCTGATTCAAGTCTTCCACAGCACCCAGGGCCAAGTTGAAGACAACCTCGTATACAGTCACGGACGCCATCAGATCAAAACTGGATTTCAGTTCGTGCGCGAACGCCAGGATTACATTTACCAGGGAAACAATGGAGCCTTGGGTTTCCTGTCGGCCGGATTCGCAAACGGAGGTACCGGCTCGAGCCTCGCCGATTTCTGGCTGGGCGGTGTCGCTTCGCCGTCATTCCGCGACACCGGCGGCGTAGTCAGTAACCCCGCCAAACTTCGTGGCAACATCGTGGGTGTTTTTGTGCAGGACGACTGGCGCATCACCCCGACTCTCACCTTGAACCTGGGCGTCCGTTTTGAAGATCACGGTCCGCTTTACGAGGTTAACAACCGTGCGGTGAACTTCGGGCTCTTTACGGGCACGATCTACACCGCCACCGGAGTGGATGGGACTGCAAAGTTCGGCAACAGAGCTCTCCGGAACAACTATCTCGGCGTTGGCGACTGGTTGCCCCGTCTTGGCGTGTCCTGGTCGCCCTCTCGGTTCAACGGTAAGACCGTCTTTCGCGCCGGGCTCGCCATCTCATCCTTCCAGGAAGGCGGCGGCAGCAACGAAGAACTCACCCTCAACCTGCCGTTCGGAATTCTGCAGCAGTCCGGGCTGCCCACGCTATCGCAAGGCTTCGGTGCCACTGCGCCTCCGCCTTGCGCTGCCATCAACATGGCTTGCTACGACGGTACCGCTACCGGCGGTGCGGTCGGGCCACGTCTCCGTATCTATGACCAGAACTTCAAGCCATCCAACGTTACCCAGTGGAACCTGAGCATTCAGCAACAGCTATCGCCTTCGCTCACTTTCCAGATTAGCTACGTGGGCCAGCATGGGGCCCACCTGCTGAACTTCGAGGACATCGCCCAACGCGTAGGCCTGAATGCTCAGGGCAAGATTGCCCAGCCCGGCGAACTGATTGTGAGCCAGCGAGCGGGACCCTTCCTCGGTGGTGGCAACGTCCCCTGCTCGAATACCCCGGGAGCAAAATGCGGAGCCGCCGGTTCACTTTACGCGGCCGACCAAACTGCCGTCGATAAGACCGGTGCTTTCGCATGCTGCGGATCTCTGGCCGGCACCAACATGTCCAACGCCGACCATAAATACAACGCACTCCAAGCCGTCCTGCAAAAGCGCATGCACAATGGCCTCGAGGCTCAAGTCGCTTACACCTGGTCCAAGTGCGAGACCAACTCTCCAGGATACTTCGGCACCGGTTGGGGCAGCATTAACGCCACCAGCTCCGGTGGCCAGCCGGGATGGGAGAACATCTACAACCCGCGCAGGGAGTGGGGACCCTGCTACTGGGACCAGACCCATATCCTGACCAGCTACGTGACCTATCAACTGCCGTTCGGTCGCGGAAAGCAGTTTGGCCACGACCTGAATCCCGCAGTGAACGCACTGGTTGGCAACTGGGAAATCGGCGGCATCGTGACTCTGCATAGCGGCAACGCTTTTACGCTGAACGAATTTGGCGGATGGGGCATCGGCGGCGATACCTCCCACACCGGCGGCATCGAGCCCTTCACTCTGTCCGGGCGTCCGAACTGCAGCGGCTCTATCAAAGTCGTGAAGCAGCATGTCCCAGCCCAGGGAGGCCAGCCCGCCTATATCCAGTGGTTCGATCCGTCGAACGTCAGCGATCCCGCCCCGAACACGTTTGGAACCTGCGGGATCGGCAACATTCGGGGCCCGGCATACGCCAATGTCGATCTGAGCCTGCACAAGGGATTCCTCTTCACGGAGACGAAGGAACTTCAGTTCAGGTTCGAGGCACTCAACGCATTGAACCGCCCCACGTGGACCTTCAATGGCGGCCCCGCCAATGGCTCCTTCGACCACGGAAGCGCGATTTTGGGCAGAGTGGTCGGATCGCAAGGCGAACGAATCCTTCAGCTCGGGCTGAAGTTCTCGTTCTAACCAATCACGCACGTCAACCGAGCAGGCGCTACCCTGAAGCGCCTGCTTTTCTTTCGCCACAAGCGTTGGGAACGGGCGCGAAGCGAGTGACCTACGACATATAATTGGCCAATGATCTGGCGCCTTCGTTTTGTCCCTGTCGCTTTCCTGACTGTACTGGCGGGCTCGGTTTCGGTGTTCGGTCAGGGCCAGAAGAAGGCGGCAGCCCCTGCAGGATCGGAGGTTCAGCGTGCCGTCGGTCTCGCCGAATCTGGAAACTGCAATCAAGCCTTACCGCTTCTCAAGAAGCTGATCCGTCAAGCCACCGACAAAGAGCTGAAGAAGAGAATGGCCCTCGACGGGGTGCACTGCGCCATGACGCACAATGCCCCTTACGATGCTCTGGATTTCCTCTCTGTGCTCTCTCGTGACTTCGCTAACGATCCTGAAGCCCTCTACGCTGCGACGCATGCCTACTCCGACCTCTCCCTGCAGGCTTCGCAGCAGCTGGCCCGCGAGGCCCCGTTCTCTTACCAGGTCCACCTGCTCAATGCCGAAGCTCTCGAGCTCCAGAACAAATGGGATGAAGCTGCTGCTGAGTACCGCAAGATACTCGAAATCAATCCCCTGCTGGCTGGAATGCACGCGCGCCTTGGCCGCGCCCTGCTGTCGAAGCCTCAGCCCTCGCCCACCGACGTCGCACAGGCCAAGAAGGATTTTGAGCAGGAGCTGCAGATCGACCCCAACAATACCGTGGCTGAATACGTTTTAGGTGACTTGGCGAGCCGCGACAATGATCTGCCTGCCGCGATTCGGCATTTCGCCAAAGCGACCAAGCTCGACCCCAGTTTTGCCGAGGCTTACCTCGGCCTAGGTACGGCCCTGGTATCGTCCAAGCGCTTCGAGGAAGCCATTGCACCGCTGGAAACCTACGAGAAGCTTGCTCCGGATAGCCCCACGGGCCACTATCAGCTTGCGTTGGCGTATGCGGGCGTCGGGCGGAAGGATGACGCAAACCGCGAGGCCGCCCTGCAGCGCCAGACCGCCGAAAGCCTCGAACAGGTGAAGCGCAAGGTTGCCGAGGGACTGGAGCAGCAGAAATCGCCTGCCCCACCGAACACAGAAGCGCCTCAGTAAGCCTCACGAATGAGTTGGGATACAAAGCGCCCACGGAATCACCGCCTGAGGACCGGGCGACGCGACTTCCTTCGCATTCTGGGCGGGGCTGCGGCCTCAGGCTGGTTCTCTCCCCTTGCCAGCGCGTTTAATTCTCCCCCATACCCGTTCGCGGAGGTCCTTGCCTCAAGAAGCGGCCTCACCTTCGTGCACACCGCTGGCAGTTCCCCAGAGAAGTATCTACCTGAGTCCACCGGTGCCGGCTGCGCTTTTTTCGATTACGACAACGACGGCTGGATGGATATCTACCTGGTAAATAGCGGGAAGTGCGATTTCTTCACGCCGAAAACTCCGCTGCGCAATGCGCTCTACCACAACAATCGCGACGGCACTTTCACCGACATCACCGAAAAGGCTGGAGTCACTGGTGGCGGCTACGGCATGGGTGTCGCCGTCGGCGACTACAACGCTGACGGATTCCCCGACCTTTATCTAACGCAATACGGCCGCAGCATTCTTTACCGCAACAACGGCGACGGCACGTTTACCGACGTCACCGAGAAAGCCGGAGTCTCCGCTCCCGGGTGGGCCTCCAGCGCCGTTTGGTTCGACTACGACAACGACGGCAAGCTCGACCTGTTCGTGTGCCGCTTCGTCGATTTCGACAAGACCAAGCACCATCGTTGTGGTGCCCCGAATCTCCCTGCGCTCGCCGGGCTGAATGAGTACTGCTACCCCAAGGTTTACTCGCCCATGGCCAGCTGGTTGTTCCACAACAACGGCGACGGAACGTTTACTGACGTCAGCCAGAAGACTGGTATCGCCGACAATCCGGGCAAAAGCTGGGGAGTTGTGGCCACTGACGTCAACAACGACGGCTGGATGGACCTGTTCGTCGCCAACGACACGGTAGCGAACTTCCTCTTTATGAATCGCGCCGGAAAGCGCTTTGAGGAAATCGGTTTCACCGCCGGTGTCGCTTACGGAGAGCAGGGCCGGGCTCGTTCCGGCATGGGAGTGGACTCCGCCGACTTCAACGAAGACGGGTGGATGGATCTATTCGTGACCAACATGGACCACGAACTGTACGGTATTTACCAGAACAAGAAAGACGAAACCTTCGACGACGTCGCCGCTCCCACAGGCATTGCGCGGGCCACACAACTGATGAGCGGTTGGGGCCTGAAGTTTTTCGACTATGACAACGACGGCAATCTTGACCTTTTCGTTGCCAACGGCCACCCCGACGACCTCATTGAGAAAATCTACCCCACCGTCTTCTATCGCGAGCCTCCTCTGCTCTTTCACAACTCCGGGTCCGGTCTGGTGAACGTCAGTGCCGAAAGCGGGCCGATCTTTGCCCGCCCCATGGCGAGCCGCGGCCTCGCTCTCGGCGATTTTGATAACGACGGCGCGGTCGATGTGCTGATTTCCAACAACGACGAACCGCCCTTGCTACTCCGCAACCTCGTTGGCTCGCAGAATCACTGGCTGGGCATCAACCTGATCGGTAAGAATGCCAACCCGGACGCCATCGGCGCCCGGGTGACCTACCAAGCCAGCGATCTCAAACGCAGCCGAATGAAAGTCGGCGGCGGAAGCTATCTCTCGTCCCACGATCCACGCATCGTGCTAGGCATCGGGCAGCGCAAGAAGTTCGACTGGGTCGAGGTGAAATGGCCGCAGCCCAGCGGCCGGGTGCAAAGGTTCACGGATCTTCCAATCGATCGCTACGTCACGATCGTAGAGGGGGAAGGAAAGTGGAAGTAGTTCCTATGGCGTCAGCCTGCCCGTCACCAGATACTCCTGCGAAGGCACCCCGAACGCGTCGGCCACGCGATTGAAGAAGGCGAACATCGCCGTCACGTAGACCGCTTCCGCAATCTGGTCTTCACTCCAGCCAACGTCGCGGAGCTTCTGCACATCCCCTGCAGTCGTTCGGCTCGCGCACTCGGTCACGAGCGCCACGTAATCGAGCAACGCCCGCTCGGCGGCTGTCAAGCCGGCCTCGCCCAGCTTGCCTTCCAGAATCGCCGCTACGCAACCCTCACTGGCTCCCTGAACCCGCAGGAAGTACGCATGACTGTCCAGTCAATAGGGACACCGGTTCAAGAACGAAACGTAACTGGCAATCATCTCTTTATGACGGCGGGTCAGGTGTCCCGCGGAGAAATGCACGGTATTGGAGAACTCCACTACCTGCCGCAGAAAATCCGGCCGTGCCCCAAAGCACTTGATGATGCCCGGAACCTGTTTTCGACCCGATCGCGCGCGCCAGAAGTCATAGGCAGCTGCCGTATCGCCCGTCGCATCGGCATCTTCAACAATGCGAATCTTGGTGCGAGGATGCTTGCCAGGATTGTCTGGCGACAGCGCGGGCTCCTTCGTCTCGTCCTTCATGCGTTGATCGTACCTCGCTCCGTTCAGAACAGGAACTTCAATGCCACCTGGATCACTCGCGGCCCCAGGTCGGAAGGGATTTGCGGAAACGCCCCCGAACTGACATCGCTGTTCGTGCGAGTTTTTTCAGTGTGTTTCGGGAACTACGTATTGCTGACTTGCGGGTCCAAATCAGGGCCCTCCGCCCCTCGAGCAAGTGCCACCTTCAATGATTCCCCACTCCCCAAGAATGAATGCGCGTCTTGCCACCATTTCACTTAAAAGCCCCAGCCGACCGTTGCAGCCGGCTGGGGAATATCATTGCCCGGCAGGGGTCCTGCCGGCGTCTCTAGGGGTGCCTCAGAAGCGCGTGCGTGGGGCTGCGCCATTGAGGACTGATCAGTTGCCTGGCACTGTAAAGGGGATCGAGAGCGAGAACAATACTGCAAAAAGATTAGGCGTGGTCTTGGTCGAAAACTGTAGCGCCGGCATCCCGATTCGTATCAGGTCTCCTTTAGGCGCTGCCAGTCTTGCCACCTTAGGGGATATTCACCAGGCCATTGCGAATCGCGTACACCACCAGCTCTGCCGTCTTATGGATGCCGAGCGCATCCATGATGTTCGCCCGGTGCACGGCCACCGTATTCACGCTGAGACTGAGCTGGTCGGCGATTTCCTTGTTCGATTTGCCGTCCACGATGAGTTGCAGAATCTGCAGTTCGCGTGTGGTCAGTCCGCCGTTCCGCTCGCCCTTCAAAGCCGTGCGCTTCGCCACCTGAGGATCGAGAACAACCTGTCCGGAAGCAACCTTGCGAATCGCTGCGGGCAGCTCCAGGTCCACGGCATTCTTCAGCACGTAACCGCGTGCGCCCGCATCCAGCGCCAGGCGAACCAGCGTCTCCTCGGAGTGCATGCTCAACATCAGGATCGCCTGCCCGGGTGACGATTCCAGAATTTTCCGGGTCGCGACCAGCCCACTAGTCCCCGGCAACGCACAATCCATCACGATGACTTTGGGCTTCAACTCCTGCGCCATGCGGATCGCCTCGGCTCCATCGCCGGCTTCGCCCACCACCGCCATATCCGGCTCGTCCTCCAGCATGCGCCGGAAGCCGCGTCGCACCAGGCTGTGATCATCCACCAGCAGAACCGAGATCTTATTCCGCATGGCTCTCCACATTCTCTCGCGGCACTCGCAACCGCACTCGAGTGCCACCTTCCGGGGGCCGGCTGAACTCGACCGCGCCTCCCAGCAATTCGGCGCGCTCGCGCATCGCAACCAGTCCGATCCCTGGCTTGTCACCGTTCGGGCCAAAGCCAGCGCCGTGATCTTCTACTTCGAGCTCCAGTTCCCGCTCAGCAAAGCGCAGACGAACCCATGCCTGCCTGGCTCCCGAGTGCCGCGTAACGTTGTTCAGAGCTTCCTGCAAAACGCGGTAGATGTGGATGCCGGCACTGCCGCTCACGGGGAACGGGTTCCCCGACTTTTCGTAGGATATGTCAGTCCCAGTCTGCTTTTCCACCGTCGCCAGGTACCAGTCCACCGTGCTCTCCAGGCCTTCTTCGTCGAGCATCACCGGATGCAGGGCCTGCGACAGGCTGCGCACGTTGTCGAGCGTGGTCTGCGTGACGTCCCGCACTTCCTTCAATTCTTCGCGCAGAGGCGAGCCCTCCGGAATGTGCTTCTCCGCGCGCCCCAGCATCGAGCCCACCGCCGTCAGGATCTGCCCGAATTCATCGTGCAGTTCGCGGGAAATGTGGCGCAGCGTGGACTCCTGCGTCGAGATCAGCTTCTGTGCCAGATCGCTGCGCTGCTCCGACAACGCGGCCAGTTGCGCAAATAACTGACGGTTGGAATAGATGAGGTACAAGCTGGTCAGCAGTATCGCGGCCAGAGTGCCGCCCAGAAAGTAATACACCTGGCGCTCCACCCGCTCATAAATCTCGCGGATCTGCTGGCTGGCCTGTTCCTCGCTTTCGTTGTTCTGCACCAGCAATCGCGCAACTGCATTGCTCAGGGCGGCTTGTCGGGTCTGCAAGGTCAGCCGGATCTGGCTGCGGGCTTCCTCGGCCCGTCCTGCGTGCGCCAACGAAAAAGTCTGATCCACCGCTTCCCACAGCTGCGCCAGAGATTCCTTCAGGAATTCTGTTTGCTGCGGACTTCGTTGCGTAGGCGCGAGCTGCTCCTCGAGTTGCAGTGCGTTATCAAGGTCAGCCCGCATCCGCTGAAACTGTGCTGACCACGCTGCGAGTGGATATCCCTCCTGGTTGTCCAGCATGTCGCGCAGGCTGAGCCCCAGCGAGTTGAGGTCGTCCTGAATGCGCAGAAGCTGCAGGGAGTCGCGCCGGTTCCGGTCCACCAGGTTGTTCTGCAGCGCGCGCAATCCCGCGAGCTGTCGCGCGGTGTACCAGGAGTAAGCCACCACGGCGGCCAGCGTAATGATCAGCCCCAGAAACAAACCGGCCGTCGGCGAGCGCACCGTCGAGGGTTTCACGCAGCGAGGATATAACGCAGGGAAGCCAAGCTCAAACTACGAGGAGGAGGATTCTAGTTCCGTACCAAAGCGCGGCGAGCCGGACGGGGAGCAGCA